>WNGF01000033.1_pt1 | contig 160714 bp, 104 predicted proteins | sample 5400641 | NCBI WGS metagenome assembly WNGF01 (sample SAMN13153371, study PRJNA577476) | soil metagenome | isolation source: 80 cm soil or saprolite under grassland replicate 2 | place: USA:California | collected 2016-06-15 | reverse complement strand
TCTGGCGCGGGTCGGCCTCCAGGAAACGCCGCACCAACTCATCGATCAGCGTGGTCTTGCCCGCGCCACCGGGGCCGGTGAGGCCGATGACTCGCGCGGGGGACCCAGCGCCAGGCGGGAGGCCGGCGGGGCCCTCTTCCACCGCGGTCAGGAGCCGGGCCAGTTGACGGTCCGAGAGCGGGCCCGCTTTTCGAGCCGCCGCAAGGGAAGCCCGCCGCGCCGCGCCGTATTTCTTCCGAACAAATTCCACGATGGTCGCCAAGGGTGTGCCGGCAAAAAAAATCGCCTCGACGCCCTGTCGTTTCATGAGCGCGGCGTCGGTGTTCGTGATGGTTCCGCCGCCGCCGCCAAAGAGGCCGATGTCGCCTGCGCCCTGTTGCTCGAGCAGGTTGCGGACTTGGGCGAAGAATTCGACGTGGCCGCCGTTGTAGCTGGAGAGGCCGATGGCGCGCACGTCCTCCTGGATGGCGGCCCGCACGATGTCGCGGGCGGAACGGTGGTAGCCGAGATAGACCACTTCGATGCCTTGGCGGATGAATTCGAGGTTGATCGTGTTGATGGCGCTGTCGTGTCCGTCGCAAATGGGGACGGCGGTCAGCAGGCGGATCGGCTGGGGGGGAAGTTCCGTGGTCCGGGCCCGAGTTCGTTTCGCTTTCATCCGCACTTGGCCCAAGGGTAGACCAGAGTTGGCTGGCGGGCAATGTGACGGTGCCGGCGGGCGCGCTGGTCACAGCTTGACCGACATTGTAATCTGGCCGGGCCAGGAACTATGTTCTGAACCATGAAAGACGCCTTTGACTTCTCGGGCAAGGTGGCCTTGGTCACGGGCAGTTCGCGTGGCATCGGGGCGGGCCTGCTCACGGCGTTCGGCCAGTTGGGCGCGCGCTGTGTGGCCAATTATGTGGCCGACGCGGACGGACGGAACAAGGCCGATGCCGAGCGGGTGGCGGCGGCCCTGCCCGATGCGCGCGTCATCCAGGCCAACGTGGGCAACCCGGAACACGTCTGCGCCCTGGTGGAACGAGTGCGGAAAGAACTCGGCGGACTGGACATCCTGGTGAACAACGCGGGGATTCTGCACGATCGGACCATTAAGAAGATGACCCTGGAAGAATGGGAAGGCGTGCTCCGAGTCAACCTCACCGGCGCGTTCAACTGCATCCAGCAGGCGAGCGCGATCCTGCGGCCGGGGGGACGGATCGTCAACATTTCGTCGGTCAGCGGTCAACTGGGTTTCTTCGGACAAGCCAATTACGCGGCCAGCAAAGCGGGGCTGATGGCCCTCACCAAGGTGGCGGCCCGCGAGATGGCAAAACACAGGATCACGGTCAATGCCGTTGCCCCCGGGTTCATCGACACCGAGATGAGCCGCGGCATGCCCGAAGAGGTGACGAGACAGTTTTTGGCCCAGGTGCCACTGGGCCGTTATGGCAAAGTTGACGACGTGGTTTTTGCCGTGCTCTTCCTTTGCTCGCGCTACGCCGAATACATGACTGGCCAGGTCCTGCATGTGAGCGGCGGGTTTTACATGTGACACATTGAAACGTTAAAAGGTTAAATGGTTAAATGGTTAAATCAAGCCACGTGCGCGCCAGTGAACGGCTCGGCGATTTAATCATTCAACCATTTAACGATTTTAACGATTTAACGATTTAACGATTTAACGATTTAACGATTTAACGATTTAACGCCTCAACGCTTCACCCCTTGCCCCAAATCATGACGACGCTGGTGGTCACGCTGCCGCCCAGGTTGAAGGTGAGAAAGCGGTCCACCTGTCCGGCCTGGTGATCACCGGCGGTGCCCGTCAATTGGCGATAAGCTTCCACCACCTGGCGAACGCCGGTGGCGCCGACGGGATGTCCGTCGCCCATGAGACCGCCCCCGGCGTTGACCGGCAGGCACGAGGCAGGAACGCCAGCGGCCATCTGGGAGCGCACGGCGGGCAGCGCCGTGGCGCCGCTCTCCAGCAGCCGTGTGCCCTCTCCGGGCGGGGCGAACCCGAGGATCTCGTAGGCCAGAATCTCCGAAATGGAAAAACAGTCGTGCACTTCCGCGGCCTGAATGTCGCGCGGGCCAAGTCCGGCCATGGCGTAGGCCCGCTGGGCCGCCCGGCGCGCCACGGAACATTCAGGGATGTCCTTCTCCGCCAAGCGGAGGCGGTCGGTGGCCTGACCATATCCGAGCAGGCGGATGGCGGGACGTTGCGCCAGCCGTTTCCGGAACCGCGCGGAACAAAGCACCAGTCCCGCGCTGCCGTCGGTGATTTGCGAACAATCCGTGACCTTGAGCGGCGGCGCAATGCGCGGGTTGTTCTCGGATTCCGTGCAGGCCTCCTTCAAGGAGAGGTTGGAGTCGCGCATCTGGGCGAGTCCGTTGAGCCGGGCGTGGGCGTGATTCTTGACGGCGACCAGCGCCAGCTGTCGTTCGGTCAGACCGTGGCGTTCCTGGTAAATCTGCGCGATGCGTCCGAACAATCGTGGGAACATAAAATCGGCGTATTGAGGGCGCTCTTCATCGTAGTCGCCCGCCGCGGCCAGCACATCCGCGCCCTGGGCTGCCGCCATCGTCTTCTGTTGTTCGGCCCCGACCACCAGCACCACTTCGTGCAAGCCGCCCAGGATCTGCTGCGCCGCGGTCACGATCGCGACGCCGCCCGACGCGCAGGCCGCCTCGACGTGCAGGGTCGGAATGCCCCGCAGTTTCTCGTGAACTTCGGTGAGGAACGCCCCCAGGTGGAGTTGCCCCGTGAAGCGGCCACTGGCGAAATTCCCGACCACGCCCGACTGGATTTCGCCTGGGTCGACGCCCGCGTCGGCGATGGCCGCCTGGGCGGCTTCGAGAATGAGGTGGCGCATCGTCTTGCCCTCCTTCTTGAAGTTGCGTTTGAAGTCGGTGCGCCCGGCGCCAATGACGTAAACAGGTTCAGCCATAATCAAATCGCCGGACGGAACCTAAACCTCCGCTCCCGGAAGGGCAATGGCGCTCTGTTGGACAGCGCGGGTCGAAACGCAGTCCATGATTGCGGCGGCCCAACCGCTATGCGAACTTGCGCCCTTCAAAAACTATGAGCCAGAACAAAGCCCAAAGCGAAGCCGAGCGAGAGCAGCAGATGCGCGCGGCGGAAGAACTGCTCTTTGCCGGTCCGCAAAAGCTCGGCCTGGCCAAGGGCTTTTTCCTCGGTCGCTTCGTCGCCGACTGGGTCATGCCTTATCCCCGGATCCGGCCGGAGGAACAGATTCAGTTGGATGACTCGCTCGGGCAACTCCGCGGGTTCCTCGACCAACACCTCGATCCCGCTGCCATTGACCGGCAGGCGGAGATTCCCCGCGAGGTCATCAGCGGTCTGGCGCGCTTGGGGGTGTTCGGCATGACCGCGCCCCCGGAGGTCGGCGGGCGTGGGTTCTCCCAGATGGCCTACTGCCGGGTGATGGAGGAGATCGGCAGCCGTTGCGCCTCAACCTCGATTTTCGTCAATGTCCAGCATTCGGTCGGGATGCGCGCGCTCCTGCTTTTTGGCACGCCCGAGCAGAAACGACGCTGGCTCCCGCCCCTGGTGCACGGCGAGCAGTTGGCCGCCTTCGCCCTCACCGAACCCGAGGCCGGGTCGGACGCGGCCAACGTGCAGACGACGGCGCAGCCCAGCGCCGATGGCTCGCATTTCCTGCTCACCGGCGAAAAGCGCTACATCACCAGTGGCACTTTGGCCCAGGTGCTCACGGTCATGGCCCGCACGCCCGTGCCCGGCAAAACGGAGTCGGCTGTCACCGCGTTTCTGGTGACCCCGGACATGCCCGGTTTCGTCGTCCTCGAACCGCGCATGGAAAAGCTCGGCATTCGTGGGACGGCCACGGCACGCCTTGCTTTTCGGAACATGCCGGTGCCGAGGGAGAACATTCTCGGCGCGCTCGGCAAGGGCTTGAAGGTGGCGTTGACCGTGCTGGATTTTGGCCGGACGACGTTCGGGGCCTGCTGCACCGGCGCGGCCAAGACCTGCTTGCGCCTGGCGGTGCAGCACGCCAACACGCGCCGCCAGTTCGGGCGGACGCTCGGGGAATTCGAGCTGACGAAAAAGAAGATTGCCCGCATGGCCGCCGGCGCTTACGCGATGGAGGCGATGACCCAGGTGACCGCGTCGCTCATCGACCGCGGTCTCGAAGATTACATGCTCGAGACGGCCATGCTGAAGGTGTTCAGCACCGAGGCGCTCTGGATGCTCGTCAACGAGGCCTTCCAGCTCCACGGCGGCGCCGCCTATTTCACGGACCGGCCCCTGGAACGGATGTTGCGGGACGCGCGGATCAACCAGATCGGGGAAGGGGCCAACGAAGTGCTCACTTCGTTCATCGCGCTGGTGGGGATGCGGGCTCCGGGCGAGCAACTGCGCGAAATTCTCGAAGCGTTGCAGCATCCGTGGGGCGAGTTGCGCAAGATGTGGCTGCTCGGTCTCGACCAGGTCGGCGCCGCGGTGCGCGCGCCCGAAGTGCCGGTGCAAAGCCCCCCCTTGCAACCGCACGCGAGCCGTCTGGGCGAGCTCATCCGCCGGTTCAACGTCGAAGTGGATCGCGCGCTCATCCGGCACCGCGAGGAGATTCTCGACCGCCAGTATGTCCAGGAACGCATCGCGCGCGCCGCGATGGAACTGTTTGCTTGCGCCTGTGTGCTGAGCCGCTGGGACGCCGAGCTGCAAGCCGGCGGCACCCCGGCCATCAGCCCGGGCGGACCGTCCAGCGCGGCCGAGTTGTTTCTGCGGGGATCGTTCCGCCGCGCGCGCCGCTCGCTGGCGGAAATGCACGAGAACGATGACTCGGCCGTCACCGCGACCGCCGATTGGGTGCTGCGGCACGGCGGCGCGATTCCGTGAGGTGCCCGGCCCGCGGGCCGTCCGGGCCCGCAGCCATTGACGATTTACGATGTACGATTTACGAGCGCCGCGCCGCGCCGATCGCCGGGCGTGCGAATTGCGCAGAGCCGCGATCACTCCATCGGAGCCTCGTAAATCGTACATCGTAAATCGCTGGGCCCGGGAGACCGCCCGGTCCGAATCACCAGGTTCAGCGAATGGGGAATTCCACACTGTCGGTTACGGTCCCGCGCTGCGGACGGGGACCGTCCGCGCGCGCTGTGGTTCCGTCTTCAGGCGGCACAGCCGGCTGAAGCCGGGACTACGAACGGGCGCGCTGTCGCAATTCGACACGCCGGATCTTGCCGCTGATGGTCTTGGGGAGCTCGGAGAGAAACTCAATCTCGCGAGGGTATTTGTAGGGGGCGGTCACGCGTTTGCAGTGTTCCTGCAATTCGCACTTGAGTTCGGGGCTGGGCGCGTGCTCCCGGCGCAACACCACGAACGCCTTGACGATCTGACCACGCACCGGGTCGGGCTTGGCCACGACCGCCGCTTCCAACACTGCGGGGTGCTCGATCAGCGCGCTTTCGACTTCGAATGGCCCGATGCGGTAGCTGGAACTCTTGATCACGTCATCGCCGCGGCCCACAAACCAGTAGTAGCCTTGCGGGTCGCGCACGGCCCGGTCGCCAGTCAGATACCAATTGCCTCGAAAGCGGGCCGCGTTTTCGTTCGGGTTCCGCCAGTATTCCTGGAACAGGCCGAGCGGCCGCTGCGGCTGAACGCTCACCGCCAGTTCGCCTTCCTCACCGTCGGGCCGTTCATTCAAGTCATCGTCGAGCAACGCCACGGTGAATCCCGGGGATGGTTTGCCCATCGATCCGGGACGGACTTCGTCGCCACGCGAAGGGAAATTACCGATCAGCACCACGGTTTCCGTTTGGCCGTACCCTTCGTAAATCGTCAGACCGGTCGCCGCTTTCCACGCCGTGGCGACCTCCGGATTGAGCGGTTCGCCCGCGCTGACGCAGTGACGCAAATGAGGGAACCGGTGCGAGGACAAGTCCTCGCGCACGATCAGGCGCAGCGCGGTGGGCGGAGCGCACCAGGTGGTGACCGGGTAGCGGGCCAGCGTCCGCAAGGCGGCGGCGGGATCGAATTTGCCTCGCGCATCGACGGCAAAGACACACGCGCCCATCTGCCAGGGCCCGAACAGGCAGGACCACGCCGCCTTGGCCCAGCCTGTGTCGGTGAGGCACCAGTGGACATCGTCCGGCTTGAGGTCCAGCCATAATTGCCCGGTGAGCCGATGGCCGAGGCCGTAGCTGACCTGGGTGTGCAGCACCATCTTGGGCGGGCCGGTCGTGCCGCTGGTGAAATAGATCAGGCCCGGCTGATCGCTGCGCGTGGGATCACATTCGAAGTCCCGACTGGCATCCCGCCCGCCCGCATCAAAGTTCACCCAGCCCGCCCGCTCGGCGCCCACCAGCAGGCGCGTTCCGTCAAATGCGTCGACTTTGGCGGCCCCATCGGCGTCGGTGAGAATGGCGGAGACCCCCGCCGCCTCGAGGCGATAGCGGATGTCTTTGGTGGTGAGGAGCGGCGTGCCGGGGATGGGCACCGCCCCGAGCTTGATCAGGCTGAGCATGGCGATCCACCATTGCGGCACGCGTGGCAGCATCACCAGAACCCGATCGCCGCGGTTCACACCGATGGTGTGGAGGAAGCCGGCGGCCCGGTGGAACTCCTGCGCGAGTTGGCCGAAAGTCAGCTTGTGTTCGCTCAGGCCGGCCTCATCCACGCACCACAGAGCCAACGCATCGGGCCGTTCGCGTGCCCAGCGCTCCATGATGTCGCAGGTGAAATTGAAATAAGCAGGTGCGGTCAGGGGCATGCCCTGAACCCTAACATCGGCGCGAGGGAGCCGCCAGCCTGGACCAGGCTCGGATCCGTCGCCGGGCGTGGTTGACGGTGGGCGTGAATGTGGCTGCAACATTTGATCGCCAGGCGGACGAGGACTTGTTAGGATTTGCAAAAATCGATTTCATCAACTTCCCAATATGCGACCAAATCTTTTCAATCTGACGGCTGGCGCGCTGATCCTGGGGGCGATCGGATACACCTGGAGTACGCCCCGGATCTGCGGCCAGGAGCGCTCGTCCCAAGTCGGCTCGGACCAATTTTCTGACGGCTGGCGGACGGCCGCGCCACGAGAGGAGGTTCGCCCGCAATTCTCCTTTGAGCCCAATGGGGGCGCGGACGGGAAGGGCCGCTGGATTATTCAGGCCGATGCGCGCGAAGGACTCGACGGCTACTGGACCAGGACGGTCGGGATCCACGGCGGGGCCTTCTATCGTTTCCGCGCGATGCGCCGGGTGTGGGGAGTGGCCAATCCGCGGCGCAGCGTGGTGGCGCGTCTCTTGTGGCAAGACGCAAACGGCGGATCTGTGCCGACGGACGAACCGATGATCAGCGGCGTCTTGTCCAACCTGTCTCGCCAGGCCGAGCCGGAGTATCCCGCCGACGGAGCGACCGGGACGGACGGTTGGACCGACGTGTCCGGCGTCTATCGCGCGCCGCCGAAAGCCAGCCGAGCGGTGCTCGAACTGCATCTGCAGTGGGCGCCAAACGGCAAAGTGGAATGGAAGGATATTTCCCTGGCAGAAACCAGCCCGCCGCCAGGACGCAAAGTGCGGCTGGCCGCCGTGCATTTTCGACCCGCGGGCGGCAAGACGCCGTTGGACAATTGCCGGCAATTCGCTCCGCTCATTAAAGAGGCCGCGCAACAGCGGGCAGATTTGGTCGTGCTGCCGGAGACGCTCACCTACTTTGGCCTGGGCAAGAGCTACGCCGATTGCGCCGAGGCTGTGCCGGGACCGTCCACTGATTATTTCGGCGGGTTGGCCCGGCAGCACAACTTCTACCTCGTGGCGGGACTGCTCGAGCGCGAACGGCATCTCATTTACAATGTCGCGGTGCTGCTCGGACCCGACGGACGGGTGGCCGGGAAATATCGCAAAGTGGCGTTGCCCCGATCGGAAATCGCCGGCGGCATCGCGCCGGGAAATGATTATCCGGTCTTCGAAACGCGTTTTGGCAAAGTGGGCATGATGGTGTGCTACGACGGATTCTTTCCTGAAGTCGCCCGCCAGCTGAGCTTGCGCGGGGCGGAAGTGGTGGCCTGGCCGGTCTGGGGTTGCAATCCGATGTTGGCCAGCGCGCGCGCTTGCGAGAACCACGTTTATCTGGTCAGCAGCACTTACGAAGACATCTCGCACCACTGGATGCTCACCGCGGTTTACGATCATTCCGGCAAACCAATCGTGCAAGCGGAGAAGTGGGGCAGCGTGGTCGTGGCTGAAGTGGATCTCGACCGCCGCCTCCTTTGGCCCAGCCTGGGCGATTTCAAGGCCGAACTCCCCCGTCATCGGCCGCTTTGGAGCACGGAATCGGAACGAACGCGGGCGGAAAGCAATTGATCCTGCGGGTTGCGCGGCCGAGCAAGTTGATTGACTGTCGCCGAAGAACGAGTAGCTTGGACTTGGTTCGGGTGGTGGAACGTTTCTTCAGCGGGGTTCCCCAACCCCCACCTCCTTGGCGTCTGCTGCCCGAACCTTCTTTGCGAAACCCTTCTGCCGAAGCCACCTTCCGGCTGAAAATGAGTCATGCCGATGAACCATTGGTCATTAAGGCCACTGGGAGAACCGCAGGCCTAATTCAATGGCAGTGGCGACCGCCCGCGCTCCGGGCGTGAGCCCGCAGCTTTGTCGGCGGGAAACGTTGGTAGGAAGTGATCGCTAAGCCGCGGCGTTCGAGTGGCTCCAGTGAAACGCGTGCTGCACCAATTCCGTCGAGTTTCTCAAGTTCAGCTTGGCCTTGATGAATTCGCGGTAGGCCTGCACCGTGTGGATGCTGAGGTGCAACTCTTCCGCGATCTGCCGGGTGCTGAGGCCGGCTCCGATCAAACGGAACACTTCCAGTTCGCGGTCGGTCAACTGCTCGAGGGTGGACGCGGGCACCTTGGCGCTGCGGTTGGCGAATTGTTGGAGCATCCGGCTTTTCATGCGGTCGCTCAAAAAGACTTCTCCCGTGAGCACCCGCGCGATGGCCACCAGGACCTGCTCGGCCGGCTCGTCTTTCATGAGGTAACCCAGCGCCCCCGCCCGGAGCGAGCGCTCCGCATATAAGACTTCGTCGTGCATGGAGAGCACCAAAAACGGCAGCTGGGGGAAGTGCGGCTTGATGGTCTTGAGCAGTTCGATGCCATTGCCGTGTTTGAGGGAGATGTCCATGACGACGAGATCCGGCAACAGCGTCTCGATGGCTTTGATCGCCTTGGGGGCGTCATCCGCCTCTCCGCACACTACCAGGTGCGGGTCCTGGTTAACCAATTGCGCCAAGCCTTTCCTCAGGACCGGGTGGTCGTCGACCAACAAGACGCGAGTCTTCGGTTTGCGGATGTTCCATTGAGTTTTGGTAGTCATAATTTTCTTCATGGTGAAGCCTGATACAAACAGCAGGCGGATAGTCGATCTCTTCCGGTGTCGTCGTGCCCTCGTTCGAGTGGGTCGGAAAAATGCATCGCACCACTGTCCCGCCTTCCACATTGGGCTCGACGCGCAACCGGCCGCCGATTCTTCGGGCGCGATAATTCATGATGCGAAGCCCCAACCCGTCGCTCTTGCAGTCTGGAGCCGGCAGGCCCGAGCCGTTGTCGCGGATGAAAAGCTCCGCCCCGTCCTGGTGGAGTTCCAAACCGACCACGACTTCGGTGGCGCGGCCGTGTTTCACCGAATTGCTGATAGCCTCCTGGGCCAGCCGGAAGAGGTGGTTGGCCATCGTCCGGTCGGGGACCACGACCTTTTCCTCCGCTTCGACGCGGCAACAGATGCCAAAGAGCTTTTCCAGCCTGGCCGCCAATTCCGTCAGCGCCTCGATCAATCCGTCTGGTTCCAGTTCGACTGGAAAGAGGCCGCGGGCCAGATCCCGCGTTTGGGTCAAGGCCTGCAAAACGAAGAGCCCGATTTCCGCCGCCTCGGCCGCTTCGGGCAAACCCCGGGCGGCGAGCTTGTTCTCCAGCGCGCGCGTCAGGAAGGTCACGCCACTGAGCAACTGGCCGACGCTGTCGTGCAATTCCTGGCCAAGGCGCAACCGTTCGCGGTTGCTCATTTCGAGCACCGTTTCATCCATCGAGGGCAGCGGCCTCGTCAGCCGATGGTCTAACCTGTGTTTTCCTGTTTTCAGGATGCAACACACTAGTCTGGAATGCCGGAAGAGATCAATTCGACGAAAGACGCATGATCCTCGCAAGGGACTGCCTTACATTTTGATGGAGCAAAAGACGTATGGCCAATGGGGCAAATGCGCACAACTCCTCTCCGCCCGTCCCGTTTCACCCGGGCGGAAAGCGGCAGAACGACCCGGCGCGGTATCTGATTGGCTTTGTTTTGAACGGAGAGCAGGAAGACTGGCCCAGGCGTGAGAGCCGATCGGCCAGGGTTAATAATTCACCAGGCGGCGCGTGATGGCCACTTTTACCAATTCGGTCGCTTTGTGGACGCCGACTTTTTCCATGATGTTTTCGCGATGTTTTTGGGCGGTCCGGATGCTGATGTGCAAGCGGGCGGCGATTTCCTTGTTGCTCAGGCCTTCGACGATCAAGCTGAGCACCTGTCGCTCACGATCGGAGATGCTTGGCGATCGGCCGTCGATCGAGCGGCGTCGGTTCTGGGCGTAGTCCGCGATCAAAGTCTGGGCCGCGTCGGCCGTGAAATACACTTCCCCGCGGTGGAGAGTTTCAATGGCGCGAGTCAATTCCGCGGGTGGAGCATTTTTGCGCACGTAACCACGGGCGCCGGAATGAACGATCTGGCCGAGAATATCCCGGTCGTCGTGCATGGTCAGGATCAAGACTTTGGTCTCCGGGTTGGCCTGTCGCAAACGCAGGGTGGCCTCCAGCCCATCCATCATCGGCATGGAGACATCCATGACGACGACATCGGGTTTGAGCTGTTTTGTTTTCTGAATGGCCTCCCGTCCGCTGGTGGCTTCCCCCACGATCTTCAGTCGCTTCTGCTTTTCCAGGCACGACTTAATTCCCTCCAAGACGAACGGGTGATCGTCCACCAGCAGGACTTTGATCTTTGATTTCAGTTCTGATCTCATGATCAGTCGAACTGGGGCACGGTGATTTTATGGGTTCAAACGGGACCGTGCCGGGTGGCCAACCCGATCTATTTAGTATGCTCGAGTCGCGTCTTTTGGAGCACGCGCCGTGCCGGTTTGTGTCACCGCCAAAATCTCTGCAAAACGACTTTGAGGTTCGCCCGTCCGTTCACGGGTCGAATGAATGGGATCGTGCCGATGAGCTCTCCCGGCACACCGAAACAACCTTTTGAAGACCACACACTTCTGAAATACCGTCGCGAGTGCAACCCGATCGGCTGCGGACCCGCCCTGCGTGGCGCCGACTTGCCCCATCCGTGGTGAGCCCGGCCCCATCAAGCAGTGGTTGAGCCTAGAGTGCCGGGTAATTCCTTGCAAGTTGCAAAGTTGATGTGCAAGAAGTGAAGTCTCTAGCCTTCTGCCTCGCAATCATCCATCCGCCAGCACCTGCCCGCTCCTTGGGCACACCGCGCCACGGTCCGCCTAGGCATTTCGGGGAGTCACCTTTAGGCTGTTTGCCCATTTCAGAGAACCGGCTGAGTGCGAAATAATTGAATTGAGCGAAATCAGCCGTGCGTTGCATGAGTCACCTGACCAACAAAATTTTCTGCATAGTTTTTGTCTGCTTGGCCGTTTCTTCATGGCAGGCGGACGCACAACGGATCCTTGGCGCCGGTGACATGAGTCTGGCGCAAGATCAGACAGACTGTTTATCCGTGACGCTGGCGGCGCAGGGGGAGGAGAGCGCGCTGGGCTTCAGTTTGTGCTTCGACGCGAGCTTGTTGACTTTTGTGTCGGCCCAGCGCGGCCCGGGAGCCAGCACTGCCTCTTGGAACGTGAACACCAACCAGGCGCCCAATGGCCGACTCGGTTTTGCGCTGACGCTCCCCGACGGGCAGACCTTCGCTCCCGGCTCAAATTCGGTCATCGAAGTTTGTTTCCGGGCGGCCTCAGTCCTTTCCACGGTGATCACTCCGGTCAGCCTGTGCGATACGCCCATCGGGCGCGAGGTCGTGGATGCGGATGGCTTGCCACTCGAGGCGGTCTATGCGGATGGGAGTGTGACCGTGGTGGGAAGTTGTGCCTTTGCCTTGGGAACAAATCAGGAATCCTTCGGCGCGAGTGGCGGGACGGGCCAGGTGGAGGTGAGCGCCGGTCCGTCCTGTGCCTGGAGCGCCGTCAGCGAGAGCAGTTGGATCGCCATCACCTCCGCCGCCAACGGCAGCGGCCACGGCCTGGTGAGCTATACGGTGGCGCCCAATCCGCTCCCGAGTCCGCGAACGGGCCTGCTCAGGGTTGCCGGCGAGCCGTTCGCCGTCATCCAGGCGGGAGTGTCCTGCGTGTATGCGCTGGATCCCACGAATCGCGTGCACCCTTCCACTTCGGAGGCGGCGTTGATCAGTGTGACGACCCTCAGCGGGTGCGCCTGGACCGTGCTCAACACCAATGATTGGATCCTGATTAAATTAACGACGAACGGAACGGGCAGCGGCACCGTGCGCTACACGGTGCTGGCCAATCCGAATCCGTCCGATCGTTCCGGCTGGATCACGATCGGCGGCGAACTTTTTTCCGTCAGCCAACTGGCCGCGCCTTGCTCCTACACGTTGCTGCCGACGGATCGTTTGTTCGGGCCGGACTTCGGCACCGGGACCGTCTCGGTGTTTACGGTGGCGGACTGCACCTGGACGGTGAGCAACACGAACCGTTGGATCACGATCACCTCCGCCACCAACGGGGCGGGCTTCGGCACGGTGAGTTATTCGGTGGCCGCCAGTCTCAGCCCCAATGATCGCACGGGGCTCCTGGTCCTCGAGGATCAGACTTTCACCGTCACCCAGCTGGCGTCGCCGTGTTGGTATGCGCTCTCCCGGACAAACCTGGCCGTTTCCTACACGGCCGCTTCGGGGACGGTGAATGTGACGGCTTCGACTGGATGCACCTCGTATGCGTGGAGTGTGATCAACCCGAACGATTGGATCAGCATCACTTCGATCAGCAACGGCGTGAGCCGCGGGAGTGTCAGCTACACGGTGGCCCCCAACCCGCGCACGATCCCGCGGACGGGCGAAGTCAACATCGCCGAGCGGTCTTTCACGATCAGCCAGGCGGGGCTTCCCTGCACCTACGCGCTCTCGCCCACCAACGCAGTGCACGGCTACCTGTCGGAATTTGGGCTGATCTCGGTGATTACCCCCGACGGTTGCAACTGGACGGTGCGAAATACCAACAGCTGGATCACGATCACGTCGCCGACCAACGGCACCGGCAGTGGAACGGTCGGCTACGCCGTGGCCGATAATCCGGGCGCGACGCGGACAGGAACGCTCGTGATCGGCGGCGTGACATTTACGGTCAAGCAGGGAGAGCCCCAGGCCCCATCCATCACCGGTCAACCGGCGAGCCAAAACGTCGTGGGCGGCACAACGGTCGTCTTCCACGTGAATGCCACCGGCTCACCGCTGCCGAGCTACCAATGGCGCTTCAACGGCACGAACCTGGCCGATCGCGACACGATCACGGGCGCCGCCACCGCCACGCTCACGCTCTTCAACGTGCAGCCGACCCAGGCGGGCAATTACGCGGTGGTGGCGAGTAATTTTCGCGGTTCGGTGACGAGCGCGCCTCCGGCCGTTTTACGGGTGAATACGGCGCCGGTCCTGTTGATCATTCCGGATAAAATCGTCAACCGGGGGACCACCCTCGCCTTTACCGCCGCGGCGTCGGATGCCGATATTCCGAGGCAAACGCTGACTTACAGTCTCGACCCGGGCGCGCCGAGCGGAGCCAGCCTCAATCCCGCCACCGGCTTGTTCACCTGGACGCCCAGCGCCACGCTGGAAACGAGCACCAATCGCGTGACGATTCGCGTGACCGACAATGGCCTGCCCTCAGTGAGCGCGGCGCAATCCGTCGCCATCACGGTCGTGGCCGGATTCACCAGCAACGTCACCCTCGTGGCCACCGGGTCGGTCTGGAAATACTTTGACACGGGCCAGGACCCGGGCCCGGCCTGGACCGGCCTGGCTTTTGACGACCGGGCCTGGCCGAGCGGCCCGGCCGAGCTGGGCTACGGCAACGGCGACGAAGCCACCGTCGTGAGCTATGGCCCGGACGCCGGCGCAAAATTCCTCGCCACGTATTTCCGCCGCTCCTTCCCGGTGATCGATCCGTCGGTTTTAGGCGGGCTGAACCTGCGCCTGCTGCGCGATGATGGCGTGGTCGTTTACCTCAATGGCGCGGAAGTTTTCCGCGATAACATGCCGGCCGGTCCCATCAACTATCTGACCCCCGCGTCGGGGAGCGCGTCGGACGATGGGACCATTTTCCTGGCCGCTCCGCCGGTGGACCCCGGCCACTTGGTCCCGGGCGACAACGAGGTGGCCGTGGAGATCCACCAGCGCAGCGGCAGCAGTTCGGACATCGCCTTCGAACTGGAGATGACCGCCACCGAAAGCATCATTGCTCCGGTCCTGACGGCGCAACCGCAATCGCAGTCGGTCGTGGAAGGATTCACGGTGACTTTCAACGCCGCGGCGCTCGGCGCTCCGCCGCTCAATTATGAATGGCGCTTCAACAATGCTCCCGCGGCCAAAGCCACCACTTCGGCCACCCTCACGCTGCCCAATCTGCAAGTGAGTCAAAGCGGAGGTTATTTCGTGATCGTCACCAATGCCTTTGGCGCCACGACCAGCGCGGTAGCCACCTTGACCGTGACCCCGAACCGGCCGCCGGAGTTGACGCCCTCGGGGAACAAGTCGGTCGCCGAAGACAGCCTGCTCCTCTTTACCGTCCACGCCAGCGATCCGGATTATCCTGCGCAACGGTTGACTTTCAGCCTCGATCCCGGCGCGCCGATCGGAGCGACCATTAATCCCACCACGGGCGTGTTCACCTGGACCCCGACCGAGGCCCAAGGGCCGAGCGCCAACCTGGTGACGATTCGCGTCACCGACGATGGCACACCGGCCTTGAGCGCGTCCGAGACGATCTGGATCACGGTCAGCGAAGTGAACACCGCGGCGCCGGTGCTGGCGCCGATCGGCAATAAAACGGTGGCCGAAGGCAGTCTGCTCTCCTTCCGTGCGAGCGCGACAGACGCGGATCTTCCCGCGCAAAACTTGACATTCAGTCTCGACCCCGGCGCGCCGAGTGGGGCCAGCATCAATCCCGCCGATGGACAGTTCAGCTGGACGCCGAGCGAGGCGCAAGGGCCCGCCACCAACACCGTGACGATCCGTGTGACCGACGACGGATTTCCTCCGTTCAGCGATTTCGAGACCATCACGATCATCGTCCAGGAAGCGCCCACTGCTCCCGTGCTCGCGGACATTGGCGAGCAGACCGTCGCGGAAGGCGCGCTGTTGACCTTCACGGCCAGCGCCAGCGACGCGGATCTGCCGGCGCAACGCTTGACCTACAGCCTCGACCCGGGCGCTCCGGCCGGGGCGACCGTCAATCCCACCAACGGGTTGTTCACCTGGACGCCGACCGAGGCGCAGGGGCCGAGCACGAATCGGCTGACCATCCGTGTCACGGACGATGGTTCTCCTCCGCTGAGCGATTTTCGAGTCGTCACCATCGTCGTCGAGGAAGTCAACACGCCGCCGTGGCTCGCCGCCATTGGCAACCAGACCGTGACGGAGGGCAGGCTGCTGACCTTCGCGGCCAGCGCCAGTGACCGGGATCTGCCCGCGCAACTGCTCACTTTCAGCCTCGACCCGGGCGCGCCGGGCGGGGCCGCCATCAATCCCGCCACCGGCGTTTTCACCTGGACGCCCACCGAGGCGCAGGGGCCGAGCACCAACGTGGTGACCATCCGGGTCACCGACAATGGTGCTCCGGCCCAAACGGCCTTCGAGACCATCCTCGTGACGGTCAAAGAAACCAACTCGCCGCCGGTCCTGGCCCCAATTTGGAACAAGCTGGTGAAGGTAGGCGGCACGCTCTCCTTCACGATTTCTGCGACCGATGCGGACCTTCCGGGCCAAACGTTGACTTGCAGCCTGGGGGCGGACGCGCCCGCGGGAGCGCACATCAATCCCAGCGATGGCGTCTTCACCTGGACGCCCACGGATGGGCAGGGCCCGAGCACGAACACGTTGTCCATTCGGGTCGTCGACGACGGTTCGCCACCCCTCAGCGCTACCCAAAGAGTCACCATCATCGTCCTCACCGAATTCACCAACCACGTCAGCCTCATCGCTCCCGGCGCCGTCTGGAAATATCGCGACACGGGCGAAGATCTGGGCACGGCCTGGACCGCGGTGAATTTCGAAGACAGTGCCTGGCCCAGCGGGCCAGCCCCGATCGGTTACGGCCAGAATGGACTGTCCACCGAGGTGAGTTACGGCCCGGACGCCAGTGCCAAATATTTCACGACCTATTTTCGCCGCGCGTTCACCGTGAGCGACCCCACCGCTTTTGGCGCGCTGAACCTGAGCGTGCGCCGCGATGATGGCGTGGTCGTTTATCTCAACGGCTCGGAAGTGTTCCGGGACAACCTGCCCGCCGGCCCTATCGACTATCTCACGCCCGCTGCCACCACGGCGGCGGATGCAGGGACGACTTACCTGCTGGCGCCTCCGCTGGACACGGGCCTGCTTTTTCCCGGTGCGAATGTCGTCGCGGCGGAGATCCACCAAAAGAGCGGCACCAGTTCGGACATCGTCTTTGACCTGGAGTTAACCGGCGCGGAGAAAATCGTGGCGGCCAGCGGGGCGCCGGTGATCCGCGCCGTGGTCGATTTGGCCGGCGCGATGTTCTTGTCCTGGGTGGCGACACCCGGTCGGATTTATCGCGTGCAATACACGAGCGATCTTCACGCCGAATCGTGGATCGATCTCCAGGGCGATATCCTGGCCACGAAATCCCTCGCCTGGGCCACTGATTCCACGCGCGCGGCGCGACAACGTTTCTATCGAGTTATCCGGCTGGATTAATCCAGGCGACACCCCCCCAGTTTCTTTTCTTTTCACCACGCACGGCCGCCAGAGCTCGAAACCAGGCAGGAGCCGCGGCCGTACCTGGAAATGTTCTCTAAGACGATCCCCTAGTACCCACTAAGGCATTCCCTGTCCAGTTTTGAATTGGAAGACCCATTGTTGCGGCGGCGGCCGGTTTCATACAGTCGTGTCCGACGGTGAAGTTACCGTGACAGATCGGGGTCGCCACGGTGGCGGTCTGGACCCGCGTCACGGGCCGTCACGGCGGCTGCATGTGGCGCACCAATCGGAACTAAATGGCGGAAAAACAACGAACCAGTGACGGACTCGGGGGGGATTGGCCGGGGTTTGGAGAGAGCTTTGAAGCGGTCAGTTCGGGGGATCCGGCGAACCGCAACTTCGGCCCTGCTGGAGCCAGGCGGTGCCGCATCGGCGCCTCCTGGGTGCGTCAGTTGGCGGTCCTGGGGTGGCTGATCGCGGCGGCCGCGGCCCTCCTCGCTTTAGCCGGAGGCGGGCAGTCGTGGGGCCTGCACCGGGCCGAGGTGCTGATTGCTTTGGGTGGCTTGGCCTGCTGGCGATGGAGCTGGTTCATCGTGCAGAATCTGCGGGCGATCGTTTACCGGTATTACGTCTTTCCGCGTCTGCGGCGAAAGGCAGCGCAGGCCGTGGCCCGGAGCGGTCCTGTCCCGGAAGTCACCATCCTGGCGACGACCTATCAGGAGAGGCCCTGGATCACGGAGCTGGTGTTCGGTTCGGTCCTGCGCGAGTTGGTGACGCTGGAGGGACTCAAAGCGCGGCCGAAGGTCATCGTGGTGACGGGCGGCGATGCCGATGATCAAAATATCCGGCGAGTGTTTGGCACTTTTTCGCAGCCGATCGCCCACGCCCCGTCCTGGTGGCCGCCGGAACTCATCCTGTTGCGCGGTGACCAGGGCAAGAGGCCGGCGCTCGCGGCCGGGATGCAGGCGGTGGCGGACGCCCAACTGGCAGAAGAGGGTGTCGTCGTGGTCATGGATGCGGACACGCTGCTACAGCCGGGCACGTTGTCAAAGCTCTTGCCGATCTTTCGACTGGCGCCGCCTGTGGCCGCGGTGACGACCAACGAGAGCGGCTGGGTCCAAGGACCCGCCTGGTTCGCGGAGTGGATTTCGTTACGCTTCGGCCTGCGGCATCGCTCGATGTGCTCCCTATCCCTTTCTGGAAGCCTGCTGTGTTTGACCGGCCGCCTTTCGGCATTTCGCACTTCGGTGATCCAGGATCCGGGTTTCCGCGCCAAGGTGGAGTGCGACGTGATCGATCACTGGCTTTGGGGGCCGTTCGAGATGTTGAGCGGCGATGATAAGAGCACGTGGTATTGGCTGGCGGCGCGCGCAGAGCGGATGCTTTACGTGCCCGATGCCAAGGTGACCACGATCGAAGTCGTGGTCGGCTCGGCGGTGCATCGCGCCCTGGCCAACATCCGCCGCTGGTCGGGCAATAGTCTGCGTCACAATTGGCGGGCCGTTCGACTGGGGCCGCGCAAGCTCGGCCTGTTTCCCTGGTGGAGTTTGCTGGACCAGCGCCTGGCGATGTGGACGGTGCTCTTCGGTCCGGCGGTGGCCCTGCTGGCCATTGGCGCCGGGCGCCGGGAAATCGCCGCCGGTTATCTTCTCTGGGTTATGGGTTCGCGCCTTTGTCATGCCGCCATCGCCTGGCGTCACGGCCGTCGCTTTTCCGCCTACTACATGCCGCTGCAGGCTCTCTCTGACTGGACCGTCGCCTTGACCAAACTGTGGGTCATGTTCCACCCCGCCAAACAATCCTGGCTCAACCGGGGCGGGCGGACTTTGGATTCGACGCGCGGATCGGATTTCCATGGTTTGCGCACGGGTCTGGCCCATTATCTCTATGGGTTCTCCTGCGCCGGTTTGATCACGATCGTCGGAGTCCTGGTCGGTTTTTTCCCGATCTGGCGAGAAGCACGATTATTTTTCCCTGCCGGCGCATCGGCCCGGGCGATCGAGTCGGGGGCGCCAGGTCCGATGATGGCCGAATCGGCCGCGCGTGGCCGGGCGCAGGCTGAGTCGAACCTTCGACTGGCCGGCACGCCGTTCCTGATGATCCTTCCACGAACCGGCCAGGTCCGGCCGTCGCGTGGCGAAGCGGTTGGACGTGACCTGGAAACGTTTCAGGAGGCCCTTGGTCCATGAGTGACGTCGCCACACGCCCTGACACCTCAGCGCGGGACGCGTTGGAGCGACCACGGACCCGGAGATGGGCGACGCGCTGCCTCGTCATGCTGGTCGTCAGCCTGTTGACGGTGGGCGCGCTGGCGATTGCGATACCCTGGGTCTCCTACCGGTTGGGCTATGTGGTGTTGAGCGAGGCCGCCGTCAAGGGCACCGTCACGAAGATCGGCGGCCGGATCGAAGGCCGAATCAAGAGCATTGAAGTCCAGCCCGGCCAGCGGATCACCAAGGGAGAAGTCCTGCTCCGCCTCGAAGATCGACACTTGCAGGCCGCGCTCGATCGCGCGCGGGCCGAAGAACAGTCCGCGACCAGGGAATTGCAGAGCGAAAAGATGGGCATCGAGCAGTCGCGCCGCCGTCTGAAGTGGGAGATCGACCGGATCAATGGCGCGCGGAAAAAGGCCACCGGCGAACTGGAAGCGCAGAAGAGCAGCCTGGAAAAATTGCAGAAGGGCTATGACCGGATCGCCACACTGATCAAGACCGGTGCCGCCGCCTCGGTCGAGATGGATCGCATCACCGGGGATCGGGATCGTGCGCAAGGTTTGGTCGAGGCCGCGACGGGGATTTTGGAATCGGCCGAGTCCAATTACCAGAAGTCCTTGAACGAACTGGAGGGGCTGCAGGTGCGGGAAACGCATCTCTCGGTTCTGGAATCGCAAGTCGAGATGGCGCGCGCTCGGGTGGCGGTGGCGCAAGCCGATCTCGAGGCAACCGTGATCCGGGCTCCGGAAGACGGCCGCATCCTGGAACGAATTGTGGAGCTGGGCGGGTCAGCCAAGGTCGGCGAACCGATGATCTCGTTGTGGATTGGGCGGGCGTGGGTGGAGGCCTGGGCGGACGAGAGAGACTTGAGCAAAATCAAAATTGGGAGCCCGGTGGATATTTCCCTCGATGCCTCGCCGCGCCATCGGCTGTCCGGGCACGTGGAGGCGATCGGTTCGGTCACGGACAAGCAACTTCAACCGACCCCCGTCCCGTCGACTCTGCACTCGTTTGTGCGGCAGAACGCCATGGTGCCCGTGCGGATCGCGTTGGAGGAAGATCGTTCCCGAATTCAGCTCGGCCTCTCCGCCATCGTCGGGATCCGCAAAGCCGCGGATGCCTCCGAGGGGGACGGGCGGCCGTGGCTCAGCCGGTTCCTTTCCTGGGCCCAGCCCGGCGGTTCCGGCCCTGAAACGTTCAAGTAATGAAACCAAAGAAACTGGAAGGATCCCACACCATGAAAGTCAGCATATTCGGTCTCGGTTACGTCGGCTGTGTCACCGCAGGTTGTTTAGCGAAGGATGGGCACGAGGTCATCGGAGTCGATATCGCGCCCGGCAAAGTGGCCCAGCTGGCCGCGGGGCGACCGACGGTGGTCGAGCCGGGCCTGGATCGATTGATCGCGGAGGGTTGCCGGCGCAAGCGGATCCGGGCGACGACCAAGGGCCGGGAGGCGGTCCTGGCCAGTGATGCTTCGATCATCTGTGTGGGCACACCAAACGGGCCGGACGGCAACCTGGACCTGACGGCGCTCCGACAGACCGTCGAACTGATCGGCCAGGCCATGCAGGAAAAGATGGACCGCCACGTGGTCATCATGCGGAGCACGGTGCCGGCGGGCACGGCGGAGTCGAAGGTGCTCCCCTTGCTTCATCCCGAGTGTCCTCCTTCCAATCTCTTCCGGGAAAGTGACCTGGTGGTGGTTCCCGAGTTTTTGCGCGAGGGGTCGGCGATCGCGGATTATGACGACCCGCCGTTCGTCGTGGTCGGCAGCGCCAGCGGCCAGGCCGATGGGAATGAGGCAGTCATCCAGGGGCTCTTTAGCGGCGGTGGCCGGCACGAATTGCACTGGGTGCCGTTCCGCGAGGCCGAGATGTTGAAGGCGGTTTGCAACGCGTTCCATGCCCTCAAGGTCGCCTTCGCCAACGAAGTGGGCGCGCTGTGCGACACGCTTTCGATCGACGGCCAGTCGCTCATGGCCCGGTTTGCGCAAGACCGGAAGCTGAACATCTCTCCGGCCTATCTGCGTCCGGGCATGCCCTTCGGCGGGTCGTGCCTGCCCAAAGATCTGCGCATGCTCCTGCAAATCGCGGGACGCGGCGGCGTCGACTTGCCGCTCTTGCGGAGCATCCTCGTCAGCAATGAAGCGCACTTGAAGCGGTCGATCGAGGCGGTGCCGAAGAACGGGCTGGTGCGCATCGGCCTGAGTGGCCTGGCGTTCAAGGTCGGGACCGACGACTTGCGGGAGAGCCCGATCGTGTTAATCGCCGAGCATCTGATCGGAAAAGGTTACGACGTCAAGATCCATGATCCGGCGATCGAAACCTCGTTGATCACCGGCACGAATCGCGATTACATCCAGCAGCATATCCCGCACCTTTCCAAGCGCATGGTCCACAGCGTCGATGAACTGGTGGACCACGCCGAGGTGTTGGTGCTGACGCGGGACGATGACCAGTTGTTGAACCGGGTCGTGGAACTGGAGCGGCGGGTGGTCGTGCTGGATTTACGAGGCCAGAACCATTCGCTCAAACAGTTGCTCGAATCGAAGAGGCGCGCCCGGCCCGCGGCCAGAAACGGTGCGGCGGTGCGCCGTGGAATCACCGTGCGCAACGGCGAGCCCGAGAGGCGGAAAGGATCTTCCCTATGCGTGCGGTGATTCCCGATGAGGAGGAGGCGCGGGCCTTTCTGCGCCTCCTCAAAGTCTGGAATCTGATTTCGACCTGGCCAGGGAGGAAGCGACCGGCGCTGCGTGCGCCGTGGCTCTGCCTCCTGCTGCTGGCTTGGTTCCCCTCCGCCTTCGGAGTGACCTACCGTTGGTCCCTCTCGTCCTACCGGATCTACGTCACCGGACCGGGCGCGGTTTTGTTGAGCGATATCAAGACCGCCCTGCCCAATGCCCCGCTGACCCAGGTCGCGCCGGGGATCTGGCATTTGCGGGCCGACCTGCAGATGGAGAACGGGGCGACCCTGATGCTCCACGGCACGAAAATTGGCGGGGATGTCAACGAGCTCCGCCTGCAAAGCAATAATTCTCCGACGACCAACAGCGTCGTCTCGGTGACGGCTGACTGGGGCAACATCGACATCCGCAGCACGACGATCACCTCGTGGGATGACGCGGCCCAGGGCCCCGACACCGAGTGTGCGGCTTACCAGCGCGCCTTCATCCGGGTTCGCTCCAGCCTGGACGAGGACGGGGTGACGGCCCACGAGTCGCGCATGGATGTGATCGACAGTGACGTGGGTTACCTGGGGTGCCATGTGGCCGAGTCCTACGGCCTGGTTTGGAAAGTCAATCCCCCCAAGGAGAACCAGGACTATGGCCCGCTGACCAACCTGTATAATCTCGTCAATGTTTACGGGGAGATCCGGAACAGCCACATCCATCACAATTTTTTCGGGGTGTACACCTTTGGCGCCTACGCCATGCAGATGGTCAACAACGAAGTCGATCACAACGTCTGGTACGGGTTCGATCCGCACGACGATTCGGATTTATTGGTGATCGAGGGCAACAACGTTCATGACAACGGCACGCATGGGATCATTGGCTCGCAGCGCTGCGATCATGCGATCATCCGGAACAACACCTCCTGGAACAACGGCGGCTGCGGCATCATGCTGCATCGCTACACTGACTACGCCCTGGTCGAGGGCAACAAATGCCTGCATAATGGCGACGCGGGGATCGCGATCTTTGATTCTTACCATGCCACCGTCCGCGGCAACACCTGCTGGCATAATTTCAAGAGCGGCATCCGCCTGAGCGTGGGCAGCGCGGATAACCTGATCGAAAACAACGATTTTGGGTTCAGCTCCAATTTCGGCTTCTACCTCTACAAGGGAAACGACGCCCCCAGGCCGGGGGACGACGGCCGGCCCAAAAGAAATCAATTCGCCCACAACCGGGTGCATGACAATGCCGGCGGCGGAATCTTTTTAATCGCCGCCGATGACAATTCGTTCACGGCCAATTTGTTTTCCGGCAATCCCGGCGCGCTCTGGTTTGTCAATGCCCGGCGCAATCTCGTCGAGAGCAACGGCATTCCGCCGGAGACGGCCGTCGCCACGCAGGGAAGCGCGGATTTCCCTGCCACCACCTCCGTGCGGAACCAGGCGGCGCTGAACATTCAGGTCGACGGATATAGTTCGACGCGGTTCGAGGATCTCTCCGGACGGGTGTTCGATCCCGGTGAGGAGGGAATATTGAGCACGGTCAATTCTGCGGGGACGACCCTGGCGTTGACGGCCGCCGAGATCGGCAAGAACGCCAGCGTGGTGGCGCGCAATTTTCAGGTGGTGCCGGATGCCGGCCAGGCGCTCGTGACCATCAGCTTCTGGAATACGAGCCGCGACCTGAGCAAACGCTGGCTGGTCCAGGCTGGTTCCGCCACCCACCTCATCTCCTATCGAGTCGGGGATCTCGTCCCGAATACAGCCTATCGGGTGTTGAGAAATGGTGTGGCCAGCAAGGTCACCTCCGACGTCTTCGGCAATGTCAGGTTTCAGGACAAAGCGGTCACGACCGGTTTAATCGAATACCTGGTGACCCCGTAGCCAAGCCGGCCGAACCACCGAAGCAGGAAAGATTTCGTTGAAGATGTGCGCATGAAAGGATCCGTTCGCCACCAACTCGAGAGCCACCGCCCCGGCCGGGGCTGCCTGGCGCTCGTCAGCCTCGCCGTTCTGCTCCAGGCCAACCTCGCCCGCGGCCTGGATCTTCCCGCCTCGAGCGCAGCCGAGTTAATCCTCGCTGTCTCCCGGGCACAACCCGGTGACACGGTCATCCTGGAGGACGGTTTTTGGCCGGACGTGGACATTTTGTTCACCGGCAGCGGCACGGCGGCCAAACCGATCACGCTGCGCGCGCGCACGGCAGGCCAGGTGCTCCTCAGTGGCGCTTCCCGACTGCGCCTGGCCGGGGAGTTCCTCGTGGTGGAGGGTTTGAAGTTCGTCAATGGCTATCTGGTCTCGGGCGACGTGATCGCCTTCCGGGACACGGCCTCTTCCGTGGCCAACAATTGCCGTGTGAGCAACTGCGCCATCATCGATTACAATCCCGACGATCCGGAGGCCGATACCAAATGGGTCTCCTTTTACGGGCTCAGCAACCGGCTGGACCATTGTTATTTGAAGGGCAAAAACAATCTCGGCAGCACGGTCGTCGTTTGGGTGGACAGCCAGCCGAATCGGCCCAATTACCATCGCATCGACCACAATTACTTCGGTCCACGGCCCCCGCTCGAAGTCAACGGCGGGGAGACCATCCGGATCGGCACCAGCGAAGTGTCCATGAACCTCTCGCGCACCGTCGTGGAAAACAATTTCTTCGAGCAGTGCGATGGCGATGTGGAAATCGTGTCGAACAAATCCGGCGAGAACGTTTATCGTCACAACACGTTTGTCGAGTGCGTGGGCGCTTTGACGTTGCGCCACGGCAACGGCTGCATTGTCCAAGGCAACTATTTCTTTGGCCACGGCAAGCCCCAGACCGGCGGAGTGCGGATCATCGGGGAAGACCACCGGGTTTATAACAATTATTTTGCCGATCTGACCGGGAGCAGTTGGGGCGCCGCCTTAAGCCTCAGCCAGGGGCTGACCAACAGTCCCCTCAATGGCTATTTCCAGGTGAAGCGGGCCGAGGTCGTCTTCAACACCTTCGTCAACTGTCAGCACAACTTTCTCCTCGGCCTGGCGGACACGCTGGCCGGCACCACCAACGTGACGACCCTGCCCCCGGTCGATTGCCGGATCGCGAACAACGTGGTCCTGGGCGCAAACTTCAAGATGGTCGATCAGCGGATTCAGCCGGTGAACCTGACCTGGGAAGGGAATATCCTCTTCGGACCGGTCCTGGGCATTCCGGCCGAGAGCGGCCTCAGCCGGGTGGATCCGAAATTGGTCCTCGCCGCCGATGGATTGTGGCGCCCGGCGCCAGCCAGTCCGGCGCTCGGTTCGGCCCAAGGAACCTACGGTTTCGTCTCGGACGACATGGAAGGCCAGGCGCGCCCTTCGGCCAAGGACGTCGGTTGCGATCAAGCGTCCAGCGGGCCGGTCACCCAGCCGCCGTTGACGTCGATCGACGTCGGCCCGATCTGGATGCAGACGCGGGAAACAATCCTGGTTTGGGCTAATCCGGCGGAAATCACTTACGGCCGGGCGTTGGGCCCGGCGCAACTCAACGCCGAAGCAAACATTCCAGGAACTTTCGTCTACACGCCGCCGGCCGGTTTGATCTTGAACGCCGGGTTGGGACAAACCTTGTCGGTTGTCTTCACCCCAAACGACACCGCGCACTACTCGGCCGTCACCCAGACCGTGACGATCGATGTCGTGAAAGCCACTCCCATCATCGTCTGGCCCACGCCCGCGGGCATCACTTACGGAACGGCATTGGATGCCACGCAACTGAACGCGATGGCCGATCTGCCGGGGAGTTTTGCCTACGCCCCGCCGGAGGGCAGCGTGCTCCACGCGGGCAACGGGCAAGCGCTCACGGCCACCTTCACCCCGGAGGACGGGAATAATTATGCCACGGTGCTCAAGACCGTGCCGATCGACGTGGCCCAGGCCACACCGGTGATCCGCTGGTCCGACCCGGCCGCCATCACGAACGGAACACCGCTGGGCGACGCGCAACTCAACGCCACGGCGGATGTGCCGGGCACTTTTGTCTATACGCCGGCCGCCGGGGCGGTGCTGGCCCCGGGAAGTGAACAACTGTTGTCCGCCGTCTTCTTGCCGGCCGATCCGATCGATTATGCCGCCGCCACCCGCAGCGTCCGGATCGACGTGACCAGTGGCGGAAAGTTGATCCCGATCATTACCTGGCCGACGCCCGCGGCGGTCACTTTTGGCACCCCCCTCAGCGCGGCGCAGTTGAATGCCCGCGCCAATGTGCCCGGCACTTTCGTCTATCAGCCGCCGGCCGGAACGGTGTTGAGCGCGGCCAACGCCCAGGTTTTGACCGCCACGTTCACGCCGAGCGACTCCACCAACTACGCCGCGGCGAGCAAGACCGTCACGCTCCAGATCGACTCCGCGCTGATCCAGTCCATCGTGCGCGTGGCTTACGTCATCCCGGCCGACCGCAGCGCTCAACCTGAAGGCGTGGCCAGCCTGCGACAGGCGTTGCTGCTTTATCAAAGCTGGTTTCGCCTGCAGATGCAGGACAACGGATTTGGTCCAAAAACGTTCACGTTCGAAACCGAGGCGGACGGGGCGACGCCGGCGATTCACGTCGTGCGCGTGGCCGAACCTGTCAGCGCACTGGGTGGTGGGCCCGGGGGTGGAGGCATTCGCGACGCGGCGCGGGCCGCGGGCGTGCCCATTGGCACGCCGGGCGAGGTTTGGTGGCTCATCCCGGAAACCCACGTGCAGCAAACCAACGGGTCCGTCAACGGTGGCCTGCACTTCGGCTTCCGCGACGACGGCTCGGGCGAAAGCTCGGGCTGGGCGATGTTCGGCAGTGATCTCTTGTCCTGCCTGCGCCCCGGTTACCTCACCAATAACACTCCCTATGACAATCTCCTTCTGCCGGAGCTCGGCCCTTACCCGTTGCACGCGGGCATTTCGTTCCCCTGGTTTGATGGCGCGACGCTCAGCAGCGTGAGTTCATCGGCGCTGGGGGCTGGCCTGCGTGGCCTCGCCGAGGCGTTTGGTCTGGATCATGACTTTCGAAACGATGAGAATTTCGACGGGAACCTGATGGGTTTCGGCTTCCGGGGAATCCGGGGCGCGTTTTACCCGAGACTCTATCGCTACAACCAAACGCGTCTGTCCTATGGCGGGGCACTGGTGCTCAACGTCAATCCTTTCTTCAATTTCGGCCAGCCGGTGACGGATTACACCAGGCCGCAGGTGACGGCGACGACCGCCGGTGCCATCGCTCCGGTCGATGGCTTGCTGCGGATCACCTTTTCCGCCTCCGACGCCAGCGGCCTGGCTGCGGCGCTCCTTTTGTGGAACAAGGATTCGGACCAGCTTCTCGTGGGGGAATTGAGCCTGGCGGGGACGAATTCCAGTGGCAGCTTTACGACCGCTTATTTCGAAGCGGGACAGACCAACAACTACATCATCAGCGTCTTCGATTCGCAAGGGAACCGGCAAAACGTGGCCACGGCGATTCTGCCCTCGAGCATCGCGAATCATGCTCCCTTGCCCTCCGTCGCGGTGAGCCCAGCCAGTCCCGGCCCCGGGGAAGACGTGGTGCTCGATGCATCGGGGACGTTCGATTCCGAACACCGAGCTTCCTTGCTCGAAGTGGAGTGGGACCTGGACGGTGACGGGATTTTTGATACGGAGCCGACGACCAACTTGTTGTTCACCAATCGCTATCCAACCCTGGGGACGCGGCTGATTCGCGCGCGCGTCACCGATCCGGCCGGTTCGTCGGCGGTCTCGGCCCCGGTCACCCTCAACATCTCGCCTTGTGCGGCGGTGCTCTCGCCATCTGCCCGGGTGCATGGATCCGGCGCCACGACCGGCACGGTGAGCGTGGCGACCGGCCCGACGTGTCAATGGACGGTCGTCAACACCAACCAATGGATCACGGTTTCTTCCGGTTCAAGCTACACCGGCGGCGCAAAAATCAGCTACGCCCTGGCGGCGAACCCGTCCCCGGCCGAGCGAACCGGCACGCTGCAGTTGGGCGATCAGCTTTTCGCCATCACGCAAAAAGGGATCACTTGCACCTACACTCTTTCCCCGAGCAGTCGCTTTCACGGCTTCGGGACGGTTGCCGGCTCCGTGAAAGTGACGACCAAAGGGGAATGTCCCTGGATCGTGCAGAACACCAACAGTTGGATCACGGTCACCTCGGACACGACGAACGCGGGGAGCGCGAACGTCACTTACACCCTGGCCGCGAACCGCAACCTGGGCCACCGGACGGGCCTCTTGACGATCGCCGACCAGCTCTACAGCGTCACCCAATGGGGAACGAACTGCACCTATGTGATCTCGCCGTCCAGCCGCTTCCACCATCGCCAGTCGGAGACCGGGCTGGTCAGCGTCGCGGCCAATAGCGGCTGTCCCTGGGGCGTGGTCAACACCAATGACTGGATCACGATCACCTCGAATACAGAAGGGACCGGGAGCACCAGCCTCAGCTACACGGTCGGCGCCAACCCCGGGCTGACGGAGCGCGCGGGCGTGCTCCTGATTGGCGATCTGCCGTTCCAGGTCAGGCAATCCGCCTGCGAGTTTGTCCTCTGGCAGACCAACGCGCTGCACGGCTCCGCGGAAGAATCCGGGGAGTTGACGCTCCTGGCCGACGGCCCGTGTTCGTGGAGCGTCCTCAACACCAATCCCTGGATCACGGTCCTGTCGCCGCCCAATGGCACAGGCAACGCCGCGATCCGTTACGGCGTCAACGCCAACCCGCACAGTCAGGAACGCCGGGGCGTGATTATCGTGGCCGACCAGTTGTTCACGGTGATCCAATCCGGCGTTCCCTGTGCCTTCCAACTCTCGTCGCGCGGTTGGGGTCCGAACGAGTCGGGGGGAACCGGCGAAATCGCCGTCCGCGCCGGAGCGGACTGTGCCTGGACCGTCAGCAACACCAACAATTGGATCACCATCCTCTCCAGCGCGAGCGACGCCGGCGCCGGCAATGTCACCTACTCCGTGGATTTGAACGAGGGTCCGGCCCGAACCGGGACGTTTTTCGTCGCGGATTTGGCGTTCGTAGTGAACCAGAGCCGGGGGGTCCACCTCGCGCGTGCCGGGGATATGGCGGTGGGCAGCGGGGAGGTCTTCTGTTTGCCGATCTCGCTGGAGATGCACGGGGGCGAGGCCGCGCTGCATTTGAGCCTGTGTTACGATCCCAGTCTGTTGACCTTTATCTCCGCCGAGCCGGGCGAGGGGGTTCCGGGACTGACTTTGGACGCTTACACCTTTCAGGTGGGGCAAGGCAGGGTCGGCTTGATGTGGGCCGCGCCGTCGGGCTGGACCGGCGGATCGGGCATGCAGCCGATCATGATGGTGTGTTTTCGCGCGGCGACGGTTCCCGGGAGAGTGACGAGCACGGTTGGCTTCTGCGACGAGCCGATCGCGCGCGAGTTGACCGATCTGGCGGGCCGACAATCCACGGTCCTGTATTCGAACGCCTCGGTGAGGGTGGTCGGAGAATGCACGTTGGGCGCCTCGGTGGGCGCGGCGCAATACGCCTGGACCACCGACTCGAGTGCTCCGTGGACCTGCGAAACCAACGTGACCCACGACGGTTTCGACGCCGCGCAAAGCGCGCCCATCGCCGATGGGGATTCGAGTGCAATGGAACTGACCGTGCCGGGCCCGGGCACCTTGAGCTTTTGGTGGAAGATCTCGTCGGAGACGAACAACGACCGGGTGAAGTTCTATCTGAACGATTCGGAGCAAGCCCGCATCTCCGGGGAAGTCGACTGGGAATGGCGGAGCTTCGACCTGTCGTCGGGCAGCCAGGTGTTGCGGTGGAAATATTCCAAGAAGGGCGGTGTGGATGCCGGCCTGGACCGCGCGTGGGTGGACGAAGTGCTGTTCACCCCGGGGAACGCGGCCGGGCCGCCGAGCATCGTGAGCCAGCCGACCAGCCAGGTCGTCCTGGCCCAAGGCACCGCCGTTTTCAGGGTCAGTGCGGTCGGTTCGTCGCCCTTGAGTTATCAGTGGCAATGGAACGGGACGAAACTGGCCGATGGCGGAGGCATCAGCGGCGCGACGACCGCCCAACTGACCATCGCCAATGCGCAACCGGTGGAGGCGGGTGAATACGCCGTGCTGGTGCGCAACGCGGCGGGCGCGGTCACCAGCGCCAGCGCGCAGCTCCGGCTGACAACTGATGCGGGGTTGGATTTCCTGCCGATCGACGGACCGATGGCTCCCATCGTCACGAGCCAGCCCGTGAGCCAGGAGGTGGCGCCAGGGAGCAATTTCACCTGCCGCGTCGTCGCCCGTGGCAGCGCGCCGCTTGGCTATCAGTGGCAATTCAACGGCGTGGATCTGACCGATGGCGATGTGGTCAGCGGCGCCACTTCACCCGCCTTGACTCTGTGGAACGTCCAGGAGCGGCAGGAGGGAACTTATCGGGTCATCGTGAGAAATGATTACAGTTGGGCGATCAGCTCCAACGCGGTGTTGCGGGTCGTGCCCGTCGTCGCGCCGGCCGACGCGCTCGATACGCCGGGCCAGATCTGGATCACGGGCGGTTCCTCACCCTGGATCGGCCAGAGGGCGATCAACCACGACGGACTCGACGCGGCGCAGAGCGGACTTTTGCTGGACGGTCAAACCAATTGGCTGCAGACGATCGTGCCGGGGCCGGCGGCGGTCACCTTCTGGTGGAAAGTCTCCTCGGAATCCAGTCATGATCGGTTGCAGTTTTTTGTCGATGGCCAGGAGCAGGCGAATGTGTCCGGGGAAGTGGATTGGGTCTGGCGCACGTTCGACCTGACGAATCTCAACCAAGTGTTGCGCTGGGCCTACACGAAGGACAAAAAGGGGAGTGCCGGACTGGATCGGGGCTGGCTGGACCAGGTGCAATTCTGGCCACTGGCCCCGTTGATTACGCGCCAACCGGTGAGCCAGGGCGCGGATTCAGGCGCGATGGTCACCTTCAGCGTCGGGGACTCGAGCGCTTCTCCGGTCAATTATCAATGGCGTTGCAACGGGTTGAATGTGCTCGATGGCACCAATGTGGGCGGTGCCACGTTGGGCCGGCTCGTTTTGTCCAACGCGCAACCGGCGCAAGCGGGCATTTACTCCGTGATGGTCCGGAATGGCGGAGGCCGCGTCCTCAGCACCAACGCGTGGTTGACGGTCTATCCCGGGCAGCCGTTGGCCCAGGCGCTGAACAACCGCACGAACGTCTGGAACACCGGCTGGACCACGGGCGGGGACGCGCCCTGGGTCACTCAAACCAGCGTCGCGCAGGACGGAGTCAGGGCAGGGCAGAGCGGAGCAATCGGGGACAACCAGCGCAGCTGGGTGGAGACCACGGTGCTCGGACCAGGAAAAGTGAGCTTCTGGTGGAAAGTCTCTTCGGAGATCAATACGACGATACCAGGCGGCTCGGACGATAATTTGCGGTTTTACATCAGCGGGGCCGAGCAACTCCGCATTTCCGGCAACGTGAATTGGCAATCCAATGTGTTCAACGTGTCCAATGGGATCCAGGTCTTGCACTGGCGCTATCAAAAGAACAGCACGTTGGCCGCCGGCCAGGATCGCGGCTGGCTGGATCAGGTCCAGTTCGATCCCACTTTGCCCCCGGTCCTGACCACTCAGCCGGCGAGCCTGAACACGGATCCGGGGGGCACGGCCATCTTTAACGTGGCGGCGGATGGCACGTTGCCGTTGGGTTACCAGTGGCAGTTCAACGGGACCAGCCTGATCGACGGGAACGGGGTGAGTGGCGCCACGACTTCCTCGCTCAAATTGAGCAACGTGCAGCCCAGTCAAGCGGGGGCCTATACCGTGGCCGTGAGCAATGCGGCGGCGATCGTGACCAGTTCGAACGCATTTCTATCGGTCACCCCCACCGTCCCCCTGGCCGAAGCGCTCGACACGCCCGGCTGGATTTGGACGACCGGCGGCTCGGCCCCACCCTGGCTGGGCCAGGTGGCCGTCCACCACGATGGGCTGGATGCCGCGCGCAACGGAATCATTGGCGATGGCGCATCGAACTCCATCCAAACCACCGTCACGGGACCCGCCCTCTTGAGCTTCTGGTGGAAAGTGTCGTCGGAAACAAACAACGACACCCTGCGCTTCTTCATCGGCAACTCGGAGCAGGACCACATTTCCGGAGAGGTCGATTGGCAGCGGCGCACGTTCAGTGTGCCGTCAGGCAGCCAGACTCTGAAGTGGACCTATTCCAAAAACGGCAGCCTGGCCGCCGGGCAGGATCGAGGCTGGGTTGACCAGATCCAATTCACGGTTGCGCCGCCGACCATCACCAGCCAACCGGCGAACCAGGCGGTGGATGCGGGAGCGACGGTGAACTTCAACGTCACCGCCACCGGCACCCCGCCGCTCGGTTACCAGTGGCAGTTGAATGGGGTCAACTTGTTGGATGGCGGCGCGGTGCAAGGCGCGACGACCGCCACTCTCACTCTGAACAACGTGCAGCCGGGGCAGTCGGGCAATTACTCGGTCGTGGTGACCAATTGGGGCGGGAGCGTGACCAGTTCTCGTGCGCAGCTCAGCGTGACGCCGTTGTTTTCTCTGGCGGAAGCGCTCGATACGCCGGGATCGGTTTGGGTCACGAGCGGCTCTGCGCCGTGGGTGGGACAAGGAGCTGTCACACACGACGGCGTGGACGCAGGGCGGAGCGGCGCGGTGGGCGACGGCAATTCCGGCTCGATGCAAACGACCGTGCCGGGTCCGGGCACGGTGAGTTTCTGGTGGAAAGTCTCCTCGGAGACGAACAGCGACACCTTGCGGTTTTATGTGGGTGGGTCGGAGCAGGCGCGCCTTTCCGGAGAAGTGGATTGGCAGATGCGTTCGTTCAATGTTCCCTCGGGGAGCCAGACCTTGAAGTGGACCTATTCGAAGAACAGTAGCCGGGCGGGGGGACTGGACCGCGCCTGGGTGGATCAAGTCCTGTTTATTGGCACGCCCCCCGCCATCACCGCCCAACCGTCGAGCCAAACCGTGGATGCGGGAACGACGGTCAACTTGACCGTGGCGGCCAGCGGCACGGCCCCCTTGGGATATCAGTGGCGTCTGAACGGCGTGAATCTGAGCGACGGCAGCGGGGTGAGCGGCGCCGGTTCGGCCACCCTGACGCTGGCCAACGCGCAGCCCTCCCAGTCCGGCGCTTACTCGGTGGTGGTGGGCAATGCGGCGGGCAACGTGACCAGCGCCAACGCGCAATTAACCGTCCGCCTGGCCAGCCCCGGTTTGGTGATCACCAGCCAGCCCATCAGCCGAAGCGTCAACCCCGGTGCAACGGTCAGCTTCGTCGTGGGAGTCAGTGGCCCGGGCCCGTTGAGTTACCAGTGGTTGTTCAATGAACGGAAGCTGACCGACGGAGGCAACGTCAGCGGCGCCACGGCTTTCACGCTCACTCTATCCAACGTGCAGCCGGCGCAAGCAGGGTTTTATTCGGTCGAGATCCGAATTCCAACGGATAGCGCAATCAGCACCGCGGCGCTCCTGACGGTGCAGACGACGCAATCGCTGGCTGACGCCTTGGATGCTCCGATGCTGGTTTGGGAGACCTATGGCGATGCCCTCTGGATCCCGCAAACCGCCGTCACCCATGACGGGATCGACGCGGCCCAAAGCGGGTCATTCCTCAACGGTGCCAGCACGCTGCACACCTATGTCACCGGGCCGGGCAGCGTCAGCTTCTGGTGGAAGTTGTCTTCCGAAGCCAATATCGATTCGTTCCGATTCTACGTGGGCGGCGTGCTGGTGGCGGAAATCACCGGGGTCGTGGATTGGCAGCCACAGACGTTCGCGGTGCCCGCGGGTAGCCAGGAGTTGAAGTGGAAATTCAAGGACGCGGGTAGCACCGGGCAGGACCGCGGTTGGGTCGACGAGGTGGCCTTCATCTCCGGGGCGGCGGCACTTCCTCAACTCCTGCCCAGCCCCATCGTGGCGAAGATCACGCTGGCCCGCGGTCGGGTCCTCTTAACTTGGGAGACTCATCCGGGTAAATCCTATGAAGTCCTCTACAAGGACGATCTGTCAGAACCAGCCTGGCAGGTCCTGGTGGGAGACGTGTTGATGACCGACTCCGGCGCCAGCCTCGAGACCGTGGTCGAGGAACAGCCGCAGCGTTTTTACCAGATTGTGGAATATTGATCCGCGCGATTTCAGGAACTTCCGCCGGACGTCGCTGGCTCCACCGGTGTGTCGCAGAGCGGGGAAATCGCAACCCGATGGGCCGGCGGTCCGTCGTTCGCCTGGCGTTGGTGAGTATGTGCAAAACTGAATTGGCTCTGTTCGTGGCGTTGCTCGTCGGCCGTCCGGCCGCCTCGGCCGCGCCCATCAGTCTGACCGAATCCCAGCGGATCAAACTCGTCGAGTGGGTGGCCACCGAGACCGAGGTGAACAAGCTTTTCCAGAAACTGCAGCGCGTGGCCGAGGCCAGCGTCAACCATCCAGGCAATCCGATCGTCCAGATCCACACGGCCGGCCGACTCGAGATGGATCCTCTCAAGGAACAATCGCGTGCCGGACTGGAAGACATGAAAAAACTCGAGGCGCTGGGCTACGCTGCGGCGGTCACGACGAATCGGACTTACCTGGAGGCGGCGCGGCGGATCATCCTGCGTTGGGCCCGGGTTAATCAACCGACGGGCGTGCCGATCGACGAGACCAAGCTCGAGCCGCTCTGGGTCGCTTATGACCTGACCCGGTCGGCGTTTTCACCCGCCGACCGGAAGGTGGTCGAAGACTGGTTGCGACGGGTGGCGAGCCTGGAACTCGAGCGCGTTCAAACCAATTCTGTCACCGCGATGAACAATTGGAACAGCCATCGGCTGAAAGTCGTCGGCCTGATCGGTTTCTTGTTGGATGATGAGAGACTCATCGAGGAAGCGGTCCGCGGTTTCAAAAGGCAGGTCGCGCTCAATCTCCAGGCGGACGGATCGAGTTTTGATTTTCATCAACGCGATGCGTTGCACTATCATTGTTACGATCTCGAACCGTTACTGGTTCTGGCGATTGCCGCCCGGCAGAATGGCCTTGATCTCGCCGGTTACCAGGCCCCCACCGGGGCCAGCCTGATGAAGTCGGTGAGCTTTCTCGTCCCCTATTGCGACGGCACGACCAGCCATGTCGAGTGGGTGCGCTCCAGAGTGAAGTTTGACCACGAGCGCGCCGCCGCCGGCGAGAAAGGATTCCAACCGGGGACAACGTTCCATCCGCGCGATGCCCGCCACATTTTCGAATTGACTTCGTTTTTCGACGCGAGCTACGCCGCCCTGGCCCTCAAGCTGTCGGATCGGCAGGGGTTGAAGTATCCGAACTGGCAGGCGGTAATCCACAGCGTCCGCAAATGCCGATAGCTGTGTCATGGGCGGCAGTGGCATTTGAAACTCGTCTCGACCAGCGCGGGGCACTCGTTGGGACTATGAATTATTTGGCATCAAGACGGTGAATGAACTTGAACGCTTCGTCTCGAACAAGCGCGGACCGACCACACCCGGGCTCCTCCCGGATGCGGCGCGGCGCGGGCCGCTCCGTCCGGCCATCCGTCCTGGCGGCGCTGCTGGTGCTGGCTTGGTGGCTCCCGCTGGTGGCGCAGACCAACGCGCCCCCGGCTCTTCCCGGTTGGCTGGCTCAACCCATGTCGCTGGTCGATGCCATCAACCTGTTGCTCCTGCGCAACAGCGCCATTTTGAAGGCCAGAAGCGACCTCGCGGCCGCCCACGGCATCGCCGTCCAGACCCGCGCGGTGGCGTTTCCCAGATTGCGCGGCGCCGCCGACTACACGCACACCGAGGCGGTGGAAGAATTCCCGTTCAGCAACGCCTCTGGCGGCACCGGGACGCGGATTAGTCCTCCCAGGAACGAATGGTCGGGCGAGATTCGCCTGGCGCAATCGATCTATCAGGGCGGAGGCATCCGCGCGGCGTGGCGGACGGCCCGGCTCACCCAGGAGCAAAGCTTGCTGCAGTACCAGGCGGTCGTCGCCGACGGTTTGCTCGAACTGCGCACCACCTATCACGACGTGCTCCTGGCCGAGCAGCAGATCGTCGTGCAGGAAGCCTCGATCCACTTGCTCACCCAGCAACTGGATAACGCCAATCGCCGTTTCGAAGCGGGCATGGTGCCCCGCTTCGATGTCCTCCGTTCCGAAGTCGAACTGGCCAACGCCCGCCCGAAACTGATTCGGGCCAGGAACGCGTTTCGCATCGCGAAGAACGGTCTCGCCACGCTCCTGGGCTATGACATTCCAGCCAACGTCGCGGAAGACATCCCCATGACGCTGACGGGCAAACTGCAGGCCGAACCGTCCGAGGTCGAACTTCCCGCCGCGCTCGCCCGGGCCTTGCAGCGACGGCCCGAGTTGGGGGTGTTGCGCAAAGCGGGGGGCCTGCGCAAGGAACGGATCGCCCTGGCCAGGTCGACTTATAAACCGACCATCAGCCTCTTCGGGGGCTATGGTTCGCGCAACAGCAGTTTCCGAAATGATTTTCTGAGCGACGTGGCCGGCCCGATGGCGGGCGTGCAGCTCAGTTGGGACCTCTACGACGGCGGCCTGACCAAGGGCAAGGTGATCGAGGCCGAGGCGCTTTATGAAAAGGCCCGGATCGATCTCGATGATGCCACCCGCCGCGTGCAGCAGGAAGTTCGCACCGCCTATTCCAGCCTTCTCGAAGCGCGGGAGGTCCTGGAATCGCAAAAGAAAGTCCAGGAACAGGCCGAAGAAGCCTTGCGCCTGGCGGTGTCGCGCTACGATGCCGGCACCGGCACGCAACTCGATGTGCTCGGCGCCCAGACGGCTCTGACCGAGGCGCGTCTCACGCAAATCCAGGCCTTGCACGACTACATCGTGGTTCGGGCACGCCTCAACCGAGCCACCGGTCAGGATGTTCCGCTGGAATCCTCCCCGGCGGCGACCTTGCCATGAACCTCCGGCTGCTAGTCCCGGCTTCAGCCGGCCGGTGCCGCCTCAAGGCGGGACTACGAATCCTGCTCCTCGCCCTGTTCCTCGGCGCGCGCGGCGCCGGCGCCGACGAGTTCGATGCGCTCCGCCTGAAATGGCGCGACATGCTGACGATGGGCGCCAACGCGGACCCGGCCGACCCTGACTATTCCGGCTGGATTTCCGGCATCGAGAGCGTGGCGCAAAACCACTGGAGTTCGATGAAAACGGGTTCGACCCGGACTTACTTGTGGAATGATCTGAATCATCTCAGCACAAATTCCTCGGACATCAACGCCACCTACGAACGACTCAGGGCGATGGCGATGGGCTATGCGGTCCACGGCTCGGCCCTGGAAAGCAGCAGCCGCCTGCGCGATGCCATCATCAGCGGACTCGATTGGATGGATGCCAATTATTACAACGAAACCACCGTCGAGTACGACAACTGGTTCGATTGGGAAATCGGCGTTCCGCTCAGCCTCAACGATATCACGGCATTGCTCTATGACGATCTGACCAGTCTGCAGATCACCCATTACCTGGGCGCGATCGACCATTTCACGCCGACGCCGGATCTGACCAGCGCCAACAAGGCGTGGAAAGCCTCCGTGGTCGCCTTGAGCGGCGCCCTGCTGAAAAGCAGCGCCAAACTGGAGGCCGCGCGCCAGGGGGTGGGTACGCTGTTTCCTTATGCCGCGAGCGGTGATGGTTTTTACCCCGACGGTTCGTTCGTGTTCCATTCCGTGATTCCCTACAACGGCGGCTATGGTGCCCAATTAATCCAGACGATCGCTACCCTGATGCAGTGGTTGGACGGGACGAGTTGGGAGGTCAACGATCCGGGGCAGTCGAATCTGTTCCGTTGGCTCGACGATTCGTTGAAGCCGTTCATCTACCAGGGCGCGATCATGCAGATGGTCTCGGGCCGCTACTACACCCGCCGGGGCGACGACCATCTCGACGGCCATGATGTGATCGCCTCGATGCTTCAGATCGCCCAGTTCGCCGCGCCGGCCGACGCCGCCGCCTACCGCCGGCTCATCAAGTACTGGTTGGGGAGCGACCGCTACCGGGATTTCCTCGAGACTCAACCGCCCCCTTACAATGTCTGGGCCAGAGCGCTGCTCAATGACCCCCGGGTGACGCCCAGTGGCGAACTGGTGCGACACTTCCAGTTTCCGCACATGGATCGCGTGGTGCATCTGCGGCCCGGGTGGGGCTTGGGCCTGGCCATGTCTTCGAGTCGCATCGCTAATTTCGAATCTATCCGCGGGGAGAATGTTCGCGGCTGGTACACGGGGGAGGGTGCCACCTACCTTTACAATGCCGATCTCGCGCAGTTCGCCGACAACTTCTGGCCGACCGTCAACCCCTACCGTCTTCCGGGAACGACGGTGGATAACCAGCCGCGAACCGACGGTTCGGGCAACAATTACGTCAGCCCGAACAGTTGGGTGGGGGGAGCTTCTTTGCAATCCCTCTACGGAGTGGCCGGCATGCAACTCAATGCGTGGAATAGCAGCCTGGCCGCCAGGAAATCGTGGTTCATGTTTGACGACGAGATCGTCTGTCTCGGCGCGGGCATCACCAGCACGGACAACCGGACGGTCGAAACGATTGTCGAAAACCGCCGGCTCGCCGGCTATGGCAACAACGCGTTCACGGTCGATGGCACGGCCAGACCGTCTTCCGTCGGTTGGTCCGAAACCCTCAACAACGTTCGGTGGGCTCATTTGGCGGGCAACGGGCCCGGGGCGGATATTGGCTATTTCTTTCCGCAGCCCTCGACCGTGCAAGCCTTGCGCCAGGCCCGCTCGGGATCGCTCTTGGCCCTGAACCGAGCCTACGGGTCAACCAACCTTGTCACGCGCAATTTTTTGACCTTGTGGTTCGATCACGGGGTGAATCCGGCGAACGCCAGTTACGCCTACGTGTTGTTGCCCAACCAAACCGCCGCGCAAGTGGCCAGCTACGCCTCAAACCCGAACATCCTGATGCTGGAAAACTCCACCCGGGCCCAGGGGGTGACGGAGACGGGCCTGGGCATTACCGCCGTGAATTTCTGGAGAGACGGCACGAACCGGCTGGGCGGCATCACCGTGGATCGGAAGTCTTCCGTCATCCTGCGCAACGATCGAACGTTCCTCGAACTGGGCCTCGCGGACCCGACCCAGACCAACAGCTCCGTCATCAATGTCGAGATCAATCTACCGGCGTCGACCGCCCTCTCCGCAGACCCCACGGTCAGCGTCAGGCAATTGAGTCCGACGATCCAACTGACCGTCAATGTCGGCGGCGCCGGGGGGCAGACCGCGCACGCCCGCTTCTTCATCGGTCCGGCGCAAACCCTCAGCGTGCCCGCCGCGGCGGATGCCTACGTGCAAAATGGCGACCAGACCAATGCGAATTTCGGCGGCGCCCAGACGCTGGCGGTCAAAGCGGCGACCAGCACTCTTGCGCGGGAAACGTATTTGCGCTTCGAATTGCCGCCCGCCCCGGGATTGATTTTTGACGCGACGTTGCGGCTGGTTCCCGTCACGGTGAATGATCTGGGACTCAATCACGCGCTGGCCGTCGTGGCGGACAACTCATGGACGGAAACGGGGATCACCTGGAACAATAAGCCGGCTTCCGGCCCCGAGCTCGTTCGCTGGCCGCTGGCCTCGGCCGGCACGCCCGTTGAGCTGCCCGTCACCGCGCTGGCGCAACAGTCTTCCGCCACCGGTGGCAAACTCTCTTTGCGCGTTTACAGCACGGGCAGTCCGCCGCCCACCAATGGCTACGCCGCCTACGCCTCGAAAGAAAACGGTGCGGCCAGCAGTCGTCCCCAACTCCTCTTGAGCCTGGGTCGCGCGCCGCCCAGCCTGGTGCTGACCCAGCCGGACAATGGGTCGGTCTTCGACGCTTTCGCCCCGGTCCGGCTCGCGGCCGACGCCCAGGACGCAGATGGTCCCGTGGCTCGGGTGGATTTCTACCGCGGCTCGACCAGGCTCGTTCAACTCAGCGCGCCGCCCTATGCGACAACTCTCACCAACCTCGGCCCGGGCCAATACACCTTTACGGCGGTGGCGATCGACGGCACCGGGCTGATGTCCACCAGCGCCCCGGTCGCCGTCTCGGTTTACAACCCGCAACCAGTCGGCCGCGGCACCGGTCTGGCGGGCAATTACTTCACCAATCAGGACCTGACGGGGCTGGCGTTGACGCGCGTCGATCCAGCCGTGGATTTCAATTGGGGTTTTGCCGCGGCGGCTTCCTCCCTTCCGCCCGACCGCTTTTCCGTGCGTTGGCTCGGAAAATTGCAAGCGCGCCATGGCGGCGTTCACTTGTTCCACACCGTTTCGGACGAGGCGGTGCGTCTCTGGGTCAACGGCCGGCTGCTGATCGATCAATGGGCCGCTCACCCGGTGACGGAACACAGCGGGGCCCTGTCTCTCGTGCCCGGGCTCTACTATGACATCAGGCTGGAATACTTCGATTACGTCGGTAACGCCGTGGCGCAATTATTCTGGACGCAGCCCGGCGGGACGAAGGAAATTATTCCCCAATCGCAACTTTACCCGGCGGAGAGCGGCTTGAGCGGCGCCTACTTCTCGGGCACCAACTTCGCGAGGCAGGTGATCACGCGCATCGACGGCACGGTGAATTTTGCCTGGGGCGATTCTTCGCCGGATCCGGCACTGCTTCCCGGGAGTTTTTCCGCGCGCTGGACCGGGAAAGTGCGCGCGAACCAAAGCGGCTCTTACGTTTTTTCGACGCTGAGTGACGCCGGGGCGCGCCTCTGGATCAATCATCAGCTTGTCGTCAGCAATTGGAGCGCGCACGCGGCGACCGAGGACTCCGGCACGATCGCGCTCCTTGCCGGGCAGAGTTATGACCTGGTGATGGAATACTTCGATGGAATCGGTCATGCCACGGCGGCGCTCCTCTGGTCGCCGCCTGGTGAGCCCGAGCAAGTCATTCCCGAGGCCAATCTCACTCCCGACCAAAACAACCGCCCTCCCGTGCTGGCCACCATCCCGAATCTGGTCGTGAGTCCTGGCCAGGCGCTCACTTTTCCAGTGACGGCCAACGACCCCGACGCCCCGGCTCAATCCCTGGTCTACTCGCTGGACCCCGGCGCGCCCGCCGGAGCGAGCATCAGCGCGACCGACGGCTGGTTCAACTGGGCTCCGGCCCTCACCCAGGCGGCGGGCGATTACAGCGTCACCGTGCGCGTCCGCGACAACGGCGCCCCGGTGATGACGGATGCGCAGATCGTTCACATCGCCGTCACGGCCCAGGTCTCGCTCGCAATCCGCCGCGCCGGCGGCAGCGTGGCCGTGCAGTGGCCGGCGGAGTTGGGCCTGCTCCAGCTTTACACGACGACCAACCTGTCGCCCGAGGCTGCCTGGACCCAGTTTCCGGACTTCCCAACCGTTTCCAATGGTCAGTCCGTGGTCCTTTTTCCTCTCGCCACGAACGCGGCCCGTTTTTTTCGCTTGCAGAGCCCGTGACCCTGTCTGCGTTGAGCGCATTGCACATTGCTCATTGCACACTGCTCATTTTTCATTGTTGGCTCGTGGGCGTCGAAAGGGCGCGGAATGAGCAATGAGCAATGAGCAATGAGCAATGTGTTTTCCCTCCAGTGGCCACGCTTCGGCCGCCTCGGCTGTGCAGCGCTAAGCATCCTGAAAGTTGGTCCGGCCAGGTTTTTCCCGCCCAGGAATTTCGTTACCTCCATTGCCTAACCTCTCTTAGGCGAATCCCTGATCCTTTTTGTAGCTGAAGGCCCCCTGTTCGGGCGATGAGCAGGTCTTCTACACTCTTTTCTACGATGTTTGTCTCTGCTGCTGTCGCCCAAAAAGTCGTCTCCGCCATCCCACGGGGAACGTGGCTTGTGGCGAATCCCACGACGGCCCTCATTTCGAAAAATCCCCGCGCCGATCTGCTCCGGATCAGCCTCCGGGTCGCGCCCGTTCTTCCGGCGTGGCTGATGATGGGCGTGCTCTCTCTCGGATTGATTACCCCCGTTTGGGGACAGCCGAATGGCGTATTTCGCGAGATCTACGACGGTCTCAGCGGCAGTTCTCTGCAGGCGTTGACCAACAACTCGAGCTTCCCGAATTTCCCCGCGGCTGTCGAAATTCTGACCAATGTTTTCGAGTCGCCGCGAAATTTTGGCGATTACTACGGAGAGCGGCTTCGCGCGCTGGTCGTGCCTCCGCTGACCGGCACCTATGTGTTCTGGATTTCCGCGGATGACACGGGAGCCCTGTTCCTGAGCAGCGATGAAAGCGCGGCAAACAAGTTCCAGATCGGATTTGTGACCAACGCCCTTTATCGGTCGTGGTACTCCCAGGCGACCCAGCAATCGACGAATGTCTTTCTGGAGGCTGGCCGGCGCTATTACCTGGAAGCGCTGCACAGCGCCGGCACGGGCGACGATTCACTCTCGGTCGGCTGGAAGTTGCCCGGAGGTGCGTTGGAGCAGCCGATTCCGGATGCGCGGCTCAGACCCCTCGGCATGGTGGCAACCACGGCTCCGCTGATCACCAGTTCACCGAGCGACTTGATCGTCCTGGAAAATGAGCCCGCCGTCTTTCGGGTGGGCGTGAGCAATCTGGACGCGGTCAACTTCCAGTGGCGTCGGAACGGAGTGAACCTGGGCGGGGCGTTGGGCGCCAGTTACACCCTCCCGCAGGTCGGCCTGAACGACCACGGAGCCCGCTTCGACTGCGTGGTGAGCAACGCCGTCGGCAATCGAACGAGCGCCGAGGCCACCCTGACCGTGCTGGCGGATTCCACGCCGCCGCTGCTCATCAGTGTCGCCAACCTCAATTCCAATGCCGTCCAGGTCGACTTCAGCGAGGCGGTGGAGCCCGCCAGCGCCACGAACCTCTCGAATTACTCGATGAACAACGGCATCAGCGTCACGGCGGCCTCGTTCGGCGCCTCGGCGCGGACGATGCATCTGACGACGTCGCCCCTCCTCCGCGGCGCCAGCTACACACTCACGGTCAGTAACGTGCGCGACCGCGCCGCCGCGCACAACCCCATCACCCCAAATTCGCAGCGGACTTTTCCGGCCTTGCTCAAAGGAATCTACCGCGAAGTGTTCACAGACATTCCGGGCAGTGACGTCTCCGATCTCACCAATCACCCGGCGTTTCCCGCCAATCCTTCCAGTGCCGATCTCATCACCAACCTGTTCGAAACCCCCACTCGCCGGTGGAACAATTTCGGACAACGTTTGCGCGCCCGGGTTGTTCCCCCGGTGACGGGCAACTACACGTTCTGGATCGCCGCGGATGACTCCGCGGTGTTGCTCCTCGGCACCGACGACACCCCGGCCAGCGCTCGACCCATTGCGTCCGTCTCGGCGGACGTCTCCGTCGCTCCGCGACAATGGGACGTGCAGCCGAGCCAAAAATCGGCCGCCGTTCCGCTCCAGGCCGGGCAGCAATACTACATCGAGGCGCTCATGCAGAGTTCCATCTCGATCGAATTGCCTCCGGATCATCTCGCGGTCCGCTGGCAGTTGCCCGACGGGTCCTTGGAAGAACCCATTCCCATCGCCCGCCTGACCCCTTCCGGCATGAGCCCTCCGCTCCTGACGGCGCAGCCGACCAACACCACACTCGTGCAAGGCTCCGCCGCGTTCTTCCTCGTGTCGGTGAGCAATCCGGACCCGATCCACTTCCAATGGCAGCAGAATGGCTTGAACATTCCAGGAGCGACCAACCAGAGCTACACGGAGCCGGCGGTTGCGCTGGCCGAAAATGGCTCGGTGATCCGCTGCGTGTTGTGGAATGCGTTGGGCTCGACCAACACGGCCGGCGCGATCTTGACCGTCACGCCGGATGTAACCTCGCCCTTCCTCCTCGCCGCCTATAACAGCGGCTCGAACCGCGTCGTGGTCTTTTTCTCGGAACCGGTCGACGCCGCCAGCGCGACCAATGTCGTCAATTACCGCATCGGCGGGGTGACCATTTCGGCGGCGTCGCTGCGGGACAGCCGTTCGGTGAATCTGACCACCACGGCGCTGGTCCTCGGTGGCGCCTACACCTTGACGGTCAATGGAGTCCGCGATCGGGCGACCCCGGCCAATTCCATCGCGCCGAATTCACAGCGGACGTTGCTGGCGGCGGACTTTTTTCCACAGGACATCGGTGCACCGGCGCGGCCCGGCGCGCTGGCTTTCGTGGCCAACGGCGTGGACATCACCGCCAGCGGGGGAGACCTCGGCGGCACAAACGACCAATTCCACTTCAGTTATGAAGCGCGTCGTGGTGATTTCGACGTCAAGGTGCGCGTGCAACAGTTGGACTTCGCGGATGCCTGGACCGTCGCTGGTTTGATGGCGCGCGAAGACCTCGGCACGAACTCCCGTTATGCCGCGATCTTCAGCACGCCCAGCATCGCGGGGACGTTCTTCGAATCCCGCACCAATCTCGGTGCGGCGGCGCAGAGGTCGGGCAATTTCCCGGTCAACTATCCCGCGACCTGGCTCCGACTCCAGCGCGTCGGCGGCACGCGGTTCAACGGCTATGCCAGCCTCGATGGCCAAACTTGGACCCAGCTCGGCTCGGTCATCCTCGCCCTGCCCTCCAGCATTTATCTCGGCTTCGCCGTCTCCAGTCATATCCCGTCGCAGACGGTGCTCGCCCAGTTCCGTGAGTTTGGCGACAGTAACGGGGAGAGCCTTGGCGCGTTGCCGGCCGCGACCGAACCTTTGGGCCCTTCGAATCGGCGCACCGGCCTGGCCTTTACCGAAATCATGTACCATCCGGCACCCCGGGCCGACGAACGCAGCCTGGAATTTCTCGAATTGTTCAACTCCAACCCGTTTTTCGAGGACATCAGCGGCTATCGCATCTCGGGCGACGTGGATTTTACGTTTCCCCCGGGAACCGTGCTGCCGGGTGGTGGCTTTTTGGTGATCGCCCGCAATCCGGCCGACCTTCAAGCCGTCTATGGCATCGCCAACGTGACGGGGCCCTACGACAAGAACCTGTCAAACGGCAAGGGAACCGTGCGCCTGCGCAATCGCGCGGAGGCGATTCTTCTCGAGGTCAACTACGAGAGCAAACCGCCGTGGCCGGTGGCAGCGGACGGCACGGGCCACTCGCTGGTCCTGGCGCGTCCTTCTTACGGGGAGAATCATGTCCAGGCCTGGGGACCGAGCGGCTCGGTCGGCGGCTCTCCCGGCAGGGTCGATGGTGTCCAGTTCGATCCGCGCGGCAACGTGGTGATCAATGAATTCCTCGCCCACACCGATCTGCCGGAGGTCGATTACATCGAGCTTTACAATCACAGCCTGCGGCCGGTCGACGTGTCCGGCTGCTGGCTGAGCGATGACCCGGGCACGAACAAGTTCCGCATCCCCGACGGAACAGTCCTTGGCCCGACCGGTCTGGTCGCTTTCGCGGAAGCCACTTTGGGGTTTGCCCTCAGCGCCTCCGGCGAGGCGATCTATTTCTGGAACTCGAACCAGACCCGGGTGCTCGATGCCATTACCTTTGCCGGCCAGGAGAACGGGGTCTCGACCGGTCGCTATCCGGATGGCGCGCCGACCTGGCGGCGGCTGTCGTCCAAGACTCCTGGCGCGCCCAACCCGCCTCCGCGCCTGCGCAACATCGTGATCAACGAGATCATGTACCACCCGATCACCGACGATGACAACGATGAGTTCATCGAGCTTTACAATCGCAGCAGCAGTGCGATCAACCTTAACGGCTGGCGGTTTACCGATGGCATCGACTTCACGTTTACCAACGTCACCATGGCCGCCGCTGGTTACCTCGTCGTGGCCAGAAACGCCGCCCATCTCCGGACGAATTACTCCAACTTGAACGCCGGCAACACCGTCGGCAACTACTCCGGCACGCTGAAAAATTCCGGGGAACGTCTCGCGCTCTCGCGGCCCGATTTCACGGTGACGACCAACCTCGATGGGGTGGTCAAAACCAATTTTTTTGACGTCGTGGTGGAGGAGGTCACTTTTGCCAAGGGCGGCCGCTGGGGCGCCTGGAGCGATGGCGGCGGGAGCAGTCTTGAACTCGTCGACCCGCGCGCCGATGGGAGTTTGCCCTCAAATTGGGCCGACAGCGACGAAACCGCCAAGAGCGCGTGGACCACGCTCAGCGCCAGCGGCACGCTCGATAACGCCGACGGGTCGGGCAGCCTCAACAACTCGCTGCAGATTTACTTGTTGGATCAGGGCGAGTGTCTCCTCGACAACGTGTCGCTCTCCATCGGCGCCAGCGCCAACCTGGTGACGAATGCCGACTTCGAAAGCAGCAGCATCAACAACTGGGTTTTCCAAGGAGACCACATGTTTTCCCGGATCGAGGGACCCGGCTTTTCCAGTTCGAAATCCCTCCACCTCGTCGCCCACAATCGCGGTGACCCCGTGGCCAATCGCGTCTTCACCCTGTTGAACCAACGTTACTCGACCAACGCCACCGGCACGATTTCGGCGAAGGTCAAATGGCTGCATGGCCGGCCGGAGATACTCCTGCGCCTGCGTGGGAATCAACTCGACCTGCCCGGCGTGATGACGGTGCCGCGCAATCTCGGCACACCCGGGGCGCGCAACAGCCGCTCGGCGAGCAACGGCGGGCCGGCCATCACCGAGGTCAGGCATACTCCCGTGCTGCCCGCGGCCAACCAGCCGGTGGTGGTCACGGCCCGCGTGCAGGATCCGGACGGGCTTGCGTCCGTGCAGTTGGTCTATCGCCTCGATCCCTCGGGCCCGCCCGCCCTGGTGACGATGGTGGACGATGGCACCGCGGGCGATGCCGTCCCGCATGACGGCATCTATGCCGGAACCATCCCGGGCCAGGCGAACGACGCACTGATCGCATTTTACGTCCAGGCGACCGACGGTTTCTCAACCGGCGCGACATTGCGCTTCCCGGCCGACGCACCGACGCATGAGTGTTTGGTCCATTTTGGCGACGCCCAACCGTTCGGGGCCTACGGCACCTACCGCTTCTGGCTGACCCGGGCCAGTTACAATCAGTGGTTGGGCAACCCAAAGCTGAGCAATGAAGGCAATCCTGGCACGTTCGTCTACGGCAACTTCCGCGTCATTTACAATGCGACCGATCGTTTCGGCGGCAGTCCCTTTCATGCCGACCTCCTGGATACTCCGGATGGGACCAACTGCGATTACTACGTGGAAGTTCCCTCGGATGACCGGTTCCTCGATGCGACTTCGTTCACGCTGCAAACGCCGGGCAACTTCGGCCGTGATGCCACCGGTCAGAACGAGCAGACCGCTTACTGGATGGCCCGGGAAATGGCCTTGCCCTATCTCTATCGCCGCCCCGTCAACGTCTTCTTCAACGGCCTTCACCGCTCGTTCATCTACGAAGACACCCAACAACCCGCCAGCGATTACGATGCCGAATTCTTTCCGTCGGACGTCGAGGGCGACCTTTACAAGGTCCAGTACGACTTCGAGACCACCGACGATACCGTCGGCCACAGCACCACTCCCGCCAGTCTGCGAATTTTTACCACGACCGGTGGCGGGAAAAAACTCGAGCGCTACCGGCAGACCTTCACGAAGCGCGCCGTCGATGGTTCGCCTTACGATTACACTCACCTGCTGGATCTGGTCGACTTGATGAACACCCTGGCCACCGGCGACGATTACATCGCGCAGGTTTTTCCGGCCGTGGACCTCAAGGAATGGATGGAGGTTTTCGCGCTGGAACGCCTTTGGAATAACTCCGACCTCTACGGTAACCAGAAGCAGTCCGGCAACCCCGGCGGACAAAACTGTTACATCTATAAACCGGATGGAGACGCCTGGAAATTTTTGATGTGGGACGTGGACTTTTGCTTTTCCAGCTTGCCGACGGATTACCTGTTCAATTTCACGGATCCTCCGCTCTCGAACCTCTGCGCCCAGCCGTTGGTCCTGCGGATGTACTGGCAGGCGCTGGAAGATGCCGCCACCGGACCGTGGGCGCCGGCCAAGGTGTTCCCCGGGATCGATGACCGCTACCAGTCCTACCTGGCCAGCGGCATCGCGGCGGGGCCGCCCACCGCCATGAAAAACTTCATCTCCGCCCGCCGCGATTACGTCCTGTGGTTGATTGCCCAAGTCCGCGCGGACTTTGCCGTCACCAGCCCTGGCGGCAATAGCTTCACCAGTTCGAGCACGCTCGTGACGCTGGCGGGCACCGCGCCAATCTCCGCGCGCGTCATCACGATCAACGGCATCGAGTACCCGCTTTCCTGGTCCAGCATCACCCATTGGTCGGTCCAGCTGCCGCTCACCGCCCCGACCAATATTTTCGTGCTGCAGCCGCTCGATGCGCAGGGAAACCCACTGCCCAACGCCACGCGCAACGTCACGGTTCTCTTTAACGGACCGATCAGCCGGCCCGAAGACAGCCTGGTGATTAATGAGATCATGTATCGCCCCGCGGTCAGCAACGCCAGTTACGTCGAGATCTACAACCGCTCGGCCAATACCTGGTTCAGTTTGTTCAACTACCGGTTGCATGGGGTCGACTTCAACTTCAGTCCGCGCACCCTCCTCGGCCCGCAAAGCTTCCTCGTCGTGACCAAGGACAGTGCGGCTTTCCAAACCGCCTACGGTACCGACGCCCAGATCGCCGGAGAGTTCCAGGGGAACCTGGATCCCGACGGTGAAACCTTGACGCTGCTCCGGCAACCCCTGACCACGAACGAGGCGGAGGTAATCATCGACCAGGTGAAGTACGAGGCCGCCGCCCCGTGGCCCTCGGGTCCGGCTGCGCCGAACAGCGGCATCGCCCTCCAATTGATTGACCCGGCTGCGGACAACGCCCGGGTGAGCAACTGGGACGATGGTTCGGGTTGGCGTTTCTTCAGCTCGAGCGGCATCCCCGGGGGGACCCGACTCTGCCTCTACCTCGACGGGGTGGGCGATGTTTTCCTGGACGACGTCAGCCTTGTGGCCGGGACGGTCGCCGGCGTCGGCCCGAATTATCTGCGCGACGGGGACTTTGAAACCGCGCTGAGCAGCGCCTGGTCCTTCCTGGGCAGCTCCGGAGCCAACACTTCCACGACGACGAATTCCACCGCTCACTCGGGCAGCAGCAGTCTGCATATGATTTTCACGAGAACGGGGGACCCATCGCACTGCCTTTACCAGGACGTCACCGGCATCAACACCGCGAATACTTATACGCTGAGTTTCTGGTATCGGCCGACGACCAACGCCAACCTTCTTTCCGTCTGGACGGGCGGCGGTGCGTTCTCGCCTGTGCTCAGCCTGCGGCCGGTTCCGGCCACACCCGGCGCGCCGAACTCGGTCCTGGGCAGCGTCACGCCCTACCCGCTGCTCTGGATTAACGAGGTGCAGCCAAACAACCCGAATGGTTTAACCGACAACACGGGCACGCCGCAGCCATGGATCGAACTGTTCAACCAGGGCTCCGACCCCATTACGCTCGACGGCTTCTTTCTCGCCAACACTTACGCCAACCTGCAGCAATGGGCTTTCCCGGCGGGCACCCTCCTTCGCCCGGGCGAGTTCCGGGTGATTTTCGTCGATGGCCAACCGCAACTTTCCGCCGGCAGCGTGTGGCACACCTCCTTCCGCCTGGACCCTGCCCGCGGCTCGATTGTCCTCTCCCGCGGCCGGCAAATTCTCGATTACATCAATTACACCAACATGGAGGCGGGCGTGTCCTACGGTTCCTGGCCGGACGGGCAGCTCTTTGCTCGGCAACTCTTCTATTACGTGACGCCGGCCGCGAGCAACAATCCCGCGCCGGTGCCGGTGTCGATCAACGAGTGGATGGCGAGCAACACGCGCACCCTCCTCAATCCGGCGAGAAACCGTTACGACGACTGGTTTGAGCTCTGCAACTTCGGGACTCGCCGGGTCAACCTGTCCGGCTTCTATCTGACCGACGATTTGAACAACAAGAACAAGTGGCGCATACCCAACGGCACCACGATCGAGCCGCGCAGCTTCCTCCTTTGCTGGGCCGACAACGACACCACCGGAACAAACCGCCTCGGCGACGCGCTGCATACCAGCTTTCAACTGTCCAAGAGCAGCGACGAAATCGGCCTCTTCAGTCCGGAAGGCTTGCCGGTGGACGCCGTGGTGTTCGGGGCCCAAGGCAGCGACGTCAGCCAGGGTCGCTATCCCGATGCCAATGTCGGCGGGGTGTATTTTTTCATGCCCGAACCCACCCCTCGCACCAACAATGTCATCGTCCACAACCTCTTCGCGCCAGTGCTGCAGGCCATCCCTGATTACAGTGTCGACGAAGGCGCGACCCTCACGCTCACCGTTTCGGCCACCGATGCCGATGTGCCCGCCCAGGCGCTGACTTATTCGCTGCTCGCCGGCGCGCCAGAGGGCGCGGAGATCGACCCGCGCACCGGCGTGCTGACCTGGACGCCGCTCGAATCGCAAGGCGGCGTCAATTACTCGCTCACCGTCAAGGTGACCGATAACGGCTCGCCACTTTTGAGCGACAGCACCACCTTCCACGTGACGGTCAACGAGGTGAACAGCCCGCCGGCCATCGGTCCCATCGCCCGTCTGACCATCGATCCCGGCGCCCGCCTCAGCGTATTGGTTCCAGCGGCGGATGCTGACCTGCCGCCGCAAACGCTCAGCTACGCGTTGCTCACGCCGCCGGCGGGAGCGAGCGTGAACTCCAGCGGATTGATCACCTGGACTCCCACCGGAGCGCAGGCTTCGACGACCAACCTCCTGGTGGTCACCGTGAGCGATCACGGCACGCCCAGCCTGAGCGCGACCCAAAGCTTCACCGTGATCGTGACCGCGGGCAGCGTGTGCAGCGGGATCATGGGGGATGTCTCGCCGCGCTTGACCGGCAACGGGGCCGTTTCCATCTCCGACTGGGTGCAGGTTGGACGCTTTGCCTCCGGCCTGAATGACGTCTCCAATTCATGCGAACTCGCCAAGGCGGACTGCGCGCCCAAACCTTGCGGCAACGGCAGCATCACCATTGCCGATTGGGTCCAGGCCGGACGCTACGCCGGCGGCGTGGATCCACTGGTCTCCATCTGTGACGCCCCCGGCCCGGCCCTGCTCCCCCTGCTTCCCGGACAGAGCCCGCCGCTGTCTCCCACCAACGATGTCGCCGCGCAGGTCGCCCGGACTTTGTTCCTCACCAACCTGGTGATGGAACACGGGGAGACCAATTGCCTGCAAGTATTCTTGAACGCGCAGGGCGACGAGAATGCCCTCGGGTTCAGTGTCAGCTTCGAAACGAACCTGCTCACCTTCGTTTCGGCCAACTTGGGCAGCGGGGTCAGCAGCGCCAATTTGAATGTGAACCGCAATCAACTCTCCCAAGGACGCATTGGCCTGGCCTTGGCCCTCGCGGTTGAGCAGACCCTGCCTGCGGGTCGGCAAGGGGTCGCCGAACTTTGTTTCCGCGCCGCGGCGGGCTCGGAGTCGGTGGTGACTTCCGTCACGATGGTGGACCAGCCGATCTTGCGTGAAGTGGTCGACGCTTTTGCCAATACCCTGCCCGCGGGTTACCTGAACGGATCGGTGTTCATCACTGGCGGCGTGACCTTCGACACGATCACGGTCCTGGGCGCGAGTCGGGTGAGGTTGAGAATGATCGGCCCGCCGGGTCGCTCGCTGCAACTGCAACGATCCTCCGATCTGGCCCACTGGGTGGATATCACCCAAATCGCCAATCCCAGCGGCGTGGTCGAGTACACCGACACCGTCCCGACGGGGGTCAACCAACATTTTTATCGGGCGGTGATGCCGTAGCTCCCGAGCAACCAACAGAACGACCATGAACAAAAAGCCACAGATCAGTCACCGGCGGTTCGAGCGCCCAGCCTCGAGAGAACGAATTGACCAACCGACGACCTTGCCGAAGACCGGCTCGGGACCGGGCACAAGATTCCATCAAGTCATTGCGCTCGCTCTTCTGGGCTTGCTGGGGTGCCTGGGCGCCCGGAGCGTGAGCGACGCCAACGCGGCTTGCACTTATTCCATCTCGCCGTCCAGTCGCGTGCACGGGGCAGGCGCGACCACCAACACGATTGCCGTGTCGGCCGGCAGCGGCTGCGCCTGGACGGTCTTGAACACGAACGACTGGCTGATCGTGTTGTCCGGCGCGAGCGGCACGGGCAATGGCACGGTCACCTACGCCGTCGCCGCCAATCCGAGCGTCAACCAACGAACGGGTGTGGTGCTGATCGGCGGTCAACCCTTCAGCGTGACGCAACGGGGGATCCTCTGCTCCTATTCCATCTCGCCGACCGACCGCACCCATGGTTATGGCGCAACCAGCAATTCGGTGAGCGTGACGGCGCCCAGCAGCGAGTGCGCCTGGACGGTGGGAAACACGAACGCGTGGATCAACGTGCTCTCGGGCACCAACGGCTCTGGCGATGGCACCGTCCTCTACGCCGTCGCCGCCAATCCAGGCATGAGCGATCGCACGGGAGTCGTGCTCATTGGCGGCCAATCTTTCACGGTGACGCAACGGGGCATCCCGTGCTCGTATGCCATCTCGCCGATCGACCGCACCCACGGCTACGGCGCGACGACCAATTCCGTGAGTGTGACGACGACCAGCACCTGCGCGTGGAACGTGGCCAACACGAACGCCTGGATCAGTCTGCTCTCGGACACCAGCGGCACCGGCGACGGCATCGTCCTTTACGCGGTCGCCGCCAATTCAAGCGCCAGCGATCGAACGGGGGTGGTGCTCATCGGCGGCCAACCCTTCACCGTCACGCAACGGGGAATTCCCTGCGCGTATTCCATCTCGCCGACCGACCGCACCCACGGCTACGGTGCCACGACCAATCTTGTGAGCGTGACCGCCGCCAACGGGTGCGCCTGGGCCACGGTCAACACCAATCCCTGGATCAGCGTGCTCTCGGGCTCCAGCGGCACGGGCGATGGCACCGTCCTCTACGCCGTCGCCGCCAATCCGAGCATCAGCGATCGAGCGGGTGTGCTCCTCATCGGCGGCCAGTCCTTCTCCGTGACGCAACGGGGACAGATCTGCTCGTATTCCATCTCCCCAACTGACCGGATGCATGGCTATGGCGCGACGACCAATTTCGTGACGGTCTCGGCGGCCGACGGTTGCGGTTGGTCGGTGATGAACACGAACAACTGGATCACCCTGGTCTCTGACCCGGACGGCATCGGCGGGGGGACCGTGGCTTACCAAGTGGATGCCAATCCCAACCCGATGGATCGAACGGGCCTCGTCGTGATCGCCGATCAAGTGTTCACCTTGAAGCAGCGCGCGGTGGTCTGCACGTATGACATCTCACCGACCAACCGCGTGCACGGCTTCGGCGCGGCCACCGGCACGGTCATCGTCAGCACCAGCAGTGGTTGTGACTGGTTGGTGACCAACACCAACGCTTGGGTCACCATTCTCTCCAGCACCACCGGCCAGGGCTTCGGCAGCGTCGGCTACAGCGTCGCCTTCAACCACAGCACAAACGCGCGTTCCGGTGCCATCCGGATCGCCGACCAGATCCTGACACTGACCCAGCGCGGACTGGCCAACACCGGCTTTTTCTTCGAGTCGATCGTGCCCGACGGCAGCCATGTGAAACTCCACTTGCTGGCCCCGGCCGGCGCCGGCTGCGAGCTCCAGTGGTCGCCCGACTTGATCCAGTGGCAGACGCTTACCGATGTCACCAACGCCACCGGCAGCCTCGAATGGCTCGACGCCGTGCCGACTGACTCCAAGCAACGCTTCTATCGGGCGATTATCTTCTAGCGGGCGGAGCGCGATCGCCCCCCGGTCGCAGCGCGACTCCCGCAGCCGAGACCCTGGACGGTGCCACTTCGCCAGTCCTGGTCACGCGCGGCGGGCGGGGGCCGCCCGCGCGCCGGTTTTCGGAAATTTTGCCGGCGCAAAAACGGTGTTGCGCCTCGCCCTCGGTTAGGCTGTGCTTCGTCCCTGGCTATGCCTCTTTCCAAAGAACAACTCTGGGCCCGTTTGCAAAAGCATGCCTATGCCGAGTACTCCTCCATTGGCCTCGCGGTTGACGTGAGCCGGGTGGATTTTCCTGATGACTTTTTCCCCCGGATGGAACCCCGGATGCAGAAGGCGTTCACCGCGATGAGGGAATTGGAGCAGGGCGCCCTTGCCAACCCCGACGAGGAACGCATGGTCGGACATTACTGGCTGCGCCACTCCGCCCTGGCGCCCACCCCCGCCATTCGTGAAGAGATCGACCGCACCGTGACCGCAGTGAAGGCGTTCGCGAAGGAAGTGCACGACGGCAAAGTCGGGGGCGCGCTCGGCGCCTTCAAAAACCTGCTCGTCATCGGCATCGGCGGCTCGGCATTGGGCCCGCAATTCGTGGCCCATGCCCTCGGCCAGCCCGGGACCGATCGGCTGAGAGTGTTTTTCTTCGACAACACTGACCCCGACGGCATGGACCGGGTATTGGACCAGCTCCGCACCGCCTTGGGCCAAACGTTGTGCCTCGTCATTTCCAAAAGCGGCGGAACCAAGGAAACCCGCAACGGCATGCTCGAAGCCGAAGCGGCCTGGACCGCGGCCGGACTGAACTTTGCCCGACATGCCGTCGCCGTGACTGGCGTCGGCAGCGAACTCGACCAATACGCCGTCGCGAAAGGTTGGCCACGCCGTTTCCCGATGTGGGACTGGGTCGGCGGCCGGACCAGCGAACTGAGTGCCGTGGGTCTGCTGCCCGCCGCCCTGCAAGGACTCGACGTGGACGATCTGCTCGCCGGTGCCCGGACCTGCGACGAAGTCACCCGCCGGGCGGTCACCGCCCAAAACCCGGCCGCCCTGCTTGCCCTGATGTGGTACTTTCTGGGCGATGGCCGTGGCGGCAAAGACATGGTGGTGCTGCCTTACAAGGATCGTCTCGAATTGTTCTCCAGATATCTGCAGCAGCTGCTCATGGAATCACTCGGCAAAGAGCTGGACCTCGACGGCAAGGTCGTCAACCAGGGCTTGACGGTCTACGGTAACAAAGGCTCGACGGACCAGCACGCCTACGTTCAGCAGCTTCGCGAAGGCGTTCTCAACTTCTTCGCCCTCTTCATCGAGGTGCTGCGGGATCGCGCGCAGGACAGTCTCCAGGTCGAGCCCGGTGTGACCAGCGGCGATTACTTGAGCGGGTTCCTGCTCGGCACTCGCCAGGCGCTTTACGAGAAAGGCCGCCAGAGCATTACGCTCACGTTACGCGAGGTGAGCGCGTTCAGCGTCGGGGTGCTGATCGCCCTGTTCGAACGCGCCGTCGGCCTTTACGCCAGCCTGATCCACATCAATGCCTACCATCAGCCCGGCGTCGAAGCCGGAAAGAAAGCGGCCGGCGCGGTCATCGCGTTGCAAGGCAAAGTCCTCGCCTACCTTGCCGAGAAAAAGGGCCACGAGTTGACCGCCGCGCAAATCGCCAGCGGCCTCGGTGCCCACGACGGGTTCGAGACAGTCTTCAAGATTTGCGAGCACCTCGCCGCGAACATCGGTCGCGGAGTGACGAAAAGTGGCGGGGCCGGAACCGAAGCCCGGTATCGAGCGGGCTGATCGGTCCGAAGGGGTTGGCTCCAGCTGGGCCCGGCCTCTCTGCCATTGAATCAAGCCTCGCGTTCTCTCCGTGGCGACGCCGCACTTCTCGCGCGCGCCAGCGAACCTGTGGCGCGAAAAAGTCAACCCGCCGGGGGTGGGCGGGGTGGTGCGGGCTTCTTATCCTTCACCGGCCAACCCAGCGCATCGGTCGGAGTCTCGAGCTTCTGGCGGAGCGGCCAGGTGAAGTGGCAGTCTTCGCAGTAGAATCGTCTTTCGAACAAGTGCAACGCGCACAGCACCGCGTAGAAGCCCGGCGAAAAAAACTTGCGCGTGAATTGTGGGAATTCGACACGCGATGACCCGCAGGCTGGACAATGGATGGCACATTTCAAAACTCCTTCTGACTCGTCCCATTCCCGCAAATACCTGCTGGCCACCTCGAACTTATCCCGGTCCACCTGCAGATGAACGCCGGCCAGCGGATCGGACATGAACCAGTATTTCTGGAGCTTGCGCTCGTCCTTGATCTCCGCATGGATCCCGGCCGCCTCCAGACGCCTCTTCAATGGCTCGGCGTCTGCGGGTTCGTTGAACGTTGCCTCGGTTACCATCTTCATAAGAATCCTTTTGTTCGACGACATTCCGGCCTCTCGCGACGACCCACGCCATTGAATTATTAACAAGAATTCCGTCCCGAAGCAACAGGCGGGTTTGACTTCCGGATTCCTCCTCCGTCCGGTCCGCAAGACGGGCCGCCCAGGGGAACAGCACGGAGCGAAGCCTCGACGCCAACTGCCGCCGATTTAGGCGGCGTCCCGGCGGGGAGACGATTGCAGGGAGATTACCTTCCGGTTGGTCGATTCTGCCTCGCCGCTGCCGGAGAGGGCCAGGAAGAGGAAGGCGAGTAGGTTCGCGCCAGGCAAGAGCAGCATCACGGCGAACAACGGATGCTTGCCCCGGGCCTGGACGATTTTGAAGCTCCAGATGATGTAAGTGATCAAGGAAATGGGGGGGAGGAACATCGTCAGCAGCCACCAGGGAGACATCCCCGCAGCTTTGAAGAGCGGAATTAATTTCAGCACCGGCAACCAGACCAGCGCGCTCGGCGGGTTGCTCGTCTTCACACAAATCGAACGGCACAGAAAGCAAAACCACAGGTAGAGCAGCACAATCCCGCTCACTATTCCAATGGCGATTCTCAGGTCCACTTTCTCCAGGGTATCTCCAATTTGCTCCGCCAATTTTTCCTCAAACTCCTGCACGCGCGGGTCAGACTCGAACTGGGTAATGTCGGGACCTTGGAGCACCTTCTCCATCCTGTTTTGCTTGGGCTGCTCCAACTCGTAGCCCAGCCGCACTTGAGTAGAGGAGTCCAGGTCCCTCACCTTGATGTTGGCCATGCCGTGGGCGTGGCTGATGAAAAGATCGGTGCGCGTCTTGTTGAGCACCGTCACGTTGGTGTAGGTGTCCTTCCCCACGCTCAGGGTAGTGAAGTTCTCCTCTGCGGCAACCGCGGCGGAAGCGCTCGCCCAGAGCAGCGCTGCCAGAAAAAGATTCCGACCGGCCCTCGTGCGCCACGACTTAAATGTCCAAAACTGTACCGAATTCACTCTAAACACATCGGCGGGATTCGATCCGAGTTAATCAGTATTAGACAAAATGGATCACCTGATTAGAAAAAATCAGCGACGATGATGAAACATGGTCGCTTCCTTTGCATGCTACTGCTTGAACATCAAGTTGTTCCGAGCATGCTGCAAGCGTGCCGCGCGCGCTGAATAGCCTGAGGCCCGCCAGAGTCGATACGACGTGCCTTTCAATTCTTGCTCGATTCAACGCAACGCAGCGATAGACTCACTACCAGACAGGCTGTTGTTATGAAGACAATTCTCCGGGTGGCCACACTCAGTGTGGGGTTGACGACCTTGGTGTGGTGGATGGTTCGCGAGGGAGGAAAAGCCAACGCCGAAGACATTCCGACTTTCACCAATCTCGCTCCAACTGTTGCCCAGACGCCGGCTGATGCGAAGCCCTCCGGCTCCAGGGAGGCGGAAGTCGATGCCAGTCCGGCCGCGCCGCTCGAAGCTCCGGCCGCTTCACCTGGCGATGAAGGCCTCAAACCGGCACCGGCCAAGCCAGGCCTGGACCCGGTGACGAATCCAGCGATGCCGGAAATGCTCAACCCATCGCCCGCGCTGGCGGAAGTGATCAAACTGATCCAGGCCGGAGTGAGCGAGGATGTCTTGATGGCTTACATTACGAACTCCACGGAGGCCTTCGACATAAGTTCGAGCGACATCTTATACCTGCACGACCTGGGAGCTCCTCCGGCGATGATCACCACGATGATTCAACACGATTCTTCGCCGGAAGTCGCCGCGCGCAGACAGGTCGCCGGTGCCGTGAAGCCGCTGCCTGCAGGCGTGGCGTTGAACGCGCCGGCGCCAAATATTTATCCCCAGAAGAACGCGCCTCAGCCGGCAAACAATCCCCCGGAACCGACACCGGTCAACCCGCCGCCCGTCCCCAGCGAGGCGCCCAGCGCGGATGCGAGCGGGGTCGATCCGGTTGCCGGCTTCGATCAACCGGTCAATGTTTCCTATTTCTACACGGAGTTGGCTCCTTACGGCTCCTGGGTCGATCTGCCAAGCTACGGCCTGTGCTGGCGGCCAACCGTGGCGGTGTGGAACTCGACCTGGCGACCCTACGGCGATGCCGGTCGCTGGTTGTGGACCGACTGCGGGTGGTATTGGCATTCGGACTATTCGTGGGGCTGGGCACCGTTTCATTACGGCCGTTGGAGTTGCCCGGCGGGCATCGGCTGGGTGTGGGTACCGGACAGTTGCTGGGGACCGGCCTGGGTTAGTTGGCGCTACACCTCCTCTCACTGCGGCTGGGCCCCGCTGCCTCCTTCCGCCCGCTTTATCGCCGGCCACGGCTTTTACCACAACACGGTCGCAGTCGGCCTGAACCCCGACTTTGGGCTGGCCGCCTCGGCTTATGTCTTTGTCCCTTTCAACCGTTTTACCGATCGTCGGCCCTCCCATTATTACCTCGCTTCGAGCCACGCCTCGGCCGTATTTCGGGATTCGAAGGTCGTAAACAATTACGTCACCGTGGATAGGACAACCATCGTCAACCACGGTGTCGGCTTCGATCGCATCGCTCAAGCGACCCGCGGCAACATCCGGCAGGTGGCCTTGAAGGGGACCACTCAAGTGCGCCATACCAACCCGCGTCGTGAATTTCTCGACAGCGACGGCAAGACGCTGACCATCGTGCGTCCGCCCGCCCCGGCTTCGGCCATCCTCCCCCCGAGCAGACCGGTCTCCGCCGTCTCTCATCTTCGGCCCAGACCTCAACCGGTTGTCGCTTCTGAGCCTGCCGTCAATCGATCGACCTTCTCGCCACCTGCGCCCGCAAGCCGGCCCGCTTCTCACGTCCAGCTCCCGGGTGCCGCTCCCATCCGTTACGCTCCGATCGGCGCCAAAGCCGAGCCGGTCCGCCTGGTCAAACCATTGACGCCTGGTGTTCCCATCGTTGCCGGTGGTGCGATCAGCAGAGGAGAAGCGGCCGGGAAAATTCAGCCTGCCTTGAACGGGTCGGAAGTGGCGGCTAACGCCGGCAGCTCTCCGCGGGAAATTCACTTACCCGCCGCGACGGTCGAAGGGCGAAGGGTCGCGCCCGCGCCTGGGCCGAGCTTCGACGAACGGCTCCGGCAACGTGCCGAGACCAGGCCTTCTCCCGCCCCGGGCCTGTCGAGAACGCCGATTGCCAGGCCACCGGAAGCTGTGCCGCCGACGATTAATATTCCCGCGCCCGCGCCTGTGCCGGCGCCCGCGGCCAGGCCGGCGCCCGCGGCTGCACCCCCGCCCGCGCCCCTGGTGCCGAGTGCGCCGGTTCCCGCACCTCGTCAAGCCGCTCCCCCGGCACCCCGAGCGGAGTCGTCCCGCCCGCCGACGGTCGTGTCGCCACCCAGTCACTCGGCCCCGGCGCCTTCACGATCCGAACCAGCGTCGCACCCCTCACGTCCTGCGAGCAACGACGGCGGACGAAGGGGCAATCGTTAACCTGGAGAGCAGGTTCCGCCGGGGCGCGCAACGTCGCAATCCACGGCTGGCCCGCGCGTGGACGTGGTGATTTCCCAAAGATCCCTGATCCAACTTTCTTGCTTCGGCGGCGCCTGACACTAGCATGGGCGCGATCCGGCCGGCCCATGGGCATCACACCACAGCAATTCGAGCGGATGAGAAGTCGTCTCACGGGACCGCGGCGCGTGCCGGCACCCGTGTCCAGGTTGGAGGCCGGCGTTGCGTCCCGCCGTGGCTCGCACCAGATCATTCTCGGCATTGACCCTTCGCTGCGCGGCACCGGGTATGGTGTGATCCAATTGGCGAAGCCCCAACCGCAATTGCTCGCCCAGGGCACGATCCACCCTCGAGCTGGCTGGCCCCGTTCACGGTGCCTGGTGCATATCGCCCAAACGCTGCGGGACGTGCTCCGGCAACATTGTCCCACCGTCTGTATCATCGAGGGACTGTTTTACGCGCAGAACCTGCAGACCGCGCTCATCATGGGTGAAGCGCGCGGCGCCAGCCTGGTGACGGTCGCGGAAGCAGGATTGGAGATCTACGAAATCGCTCCACGCAAAGTGAAACAGGCGATCGTGGGCTATGGCGCGGCGCAAAAGACGGCGGTGGCCAAAATGGTGCAGCGCTTGTTGCGCCTCGCAGACCCGCCCGGGCCCGACGCGGCCGATGCCCTGGCTCTGGCGCTGACCTATGCCCACGAAAACCAGCATTACTCACTGACCGCCCCGAAACGGATCTAGAGCAGGTCACGAAGGAACGATCCGAATGGGGACCGGATCTTCGGCGGCGATGCGGTTTCGCGTGGCGTCGGCGCCCGGCTTGTGAATAATCCTGCGCGATGATTACATTTTTGCGCGGCAAACTGATCGAAGCCTTGCCCACGCAAGTCACCATCGAGGTCCAGGGCGTGGGCTACGAGGTGCTCATCCCCCTGTCCTCGTTCGACCGGCTGCCGGTCCCCGGCACGGAAGTACACCTGCTCACCCACCTGGCGATTCGGGAGGATGCCCACGTGCTCTACGGTTTCATGACGGACGCGGAACGTGACCTGTTCCGTTTGCTCATTCATACGGTCAGTGGCATCGGTCCGAGAATTGCCCTCAACCTGCTCAGTGGCATGAACGTCGTGGCTCTGCGCGGCGCCGTGGCCAACAGTGACGTGAAAGCCCTCTCGCAAATTTCCGGCGTCGGCAAAAAGACCGCCGAACGGATCGTCGTGGAACTCAAAGACAAGATCGGCGTCGCTGGAACATGGGAAGCCAGCAGCGCCCGGCGCGCCTTGTCCAGCGCGGAGCAAAAACACAACGATGCCGTCCTGGCCCTGGTGGCGCTCGGCTTCAAGCAGGTGGAAGCGCACGACTTCGTGCGCGAAGCGCAGGCGATGCTCGGCGCCGAGGCGGCGGTTGAGGATCTCGTCCGGGCCAGCTTGAAAAAGGGAGCATGATGCCGGAGATCCAGGCGATGGCTAAAGCCTCGAGCCCAAAAAGGAGCGGCGTGGTGGTGCCTCATCCTGTGCGGTGGCACCAGCGTCTGGCGGCGATCCTCCTCTACGGCCTGGCGCGGATCGTCTCCGCCACCATTCGCTATGAATGGCAGGACCGAACCGGGACGCTCAGTCGGGACATGAACCGGCCGGTGATCTTTTGCATCTGGCACAATCGCCTGGCGCTTTGCCTGGAGGTTTATCGCTTTTATTTGAACAGCATTGGCCGGCATTGCCGCATGGCCGCGATGGTCAGCGCCAGCAAGGACGGCGGTCTGTTGGCTCGGGTGCTCGAACATTACCGGGTCCAGCCGGTGCGCGGCTCTTCCAGCCGGCGTGGACGCCAGGCTCTGCTCGAGATGATTACCTGGGCCGAACGGGGCTACGACCTGGCCATTACCCCCGACGGCCCGCGTGGCCCGCGCTACACCGTCCAGGACGGCGTCATTTCCCTGGCCCAACTCACCGGTATGCCCATCGTGCCGGTGGTTTATCACCTGGCCTGGAAAATTCCTCTCCGCAGCTGGGACCGTTTCCAGATTCCGCTCCCGTTCACCAAGTGCGTGATGCAGTTGGCCGAACCATTCCGCGTCCCCCGTGAAGCCACGGAGGCCGAACGGGAAGAAGTGCGCCGCCGTCTGGAGAACTGCCTCCGGGATTTGACAATCGATTAGCCATTGCGGATTGCGGACCTGCCAATTGCGGATTGCGGATTGCGGATTACGGATTGCGCATTGTTTATTGTTCATTTGTAGGGGTGAGCGGAGACGGAAGAGACCCAATCGACAAGGTGGAATAAGCAACCCGCAATCCGCAATCCGTAATCCGCAATCCGCAATGGGGAAAACTCTTCCGGTAGCGCTGGTATTGCTGGGTGACGGTCCCGACGTATTTTCTTGTGCCGGGAAAATCCATTTGCTTGAGGAACTCCACGCTGTTGGTTGCGGCCGCGTCTTTCCTCCAGCGCGCCACGTGGGTGGGGCCGGCATTATAGGCGGCCAGTGCGTAGGGCAGCGGGTTGTCGGCGCCGCGGTAGCGTGCCAGGAGCCGGCGCAGATACCAGGCACCGCATTGGGTGTTTTTCGCCGGGTCATAAAGTTGGAAATAAGTGAATAGCCGGACGCGTTCCGCTTCGGCCCATTCCCGGGCCGTTGGCTCGCGGATTTGCATCAAGCCGATTTCTCCACGCGCGCCTTTCGCCCGGGGATTGAACCAGCTCTCGCGCCAAACGACCGCCTTAATCAGTGCTGGATCCACGCCATAACGTGACGCGGCGGCGAGAATGACTTCGTCCTGGCTGCTTTCACGAACGCTCCGCCATTTTTGGTAGAGCACGATCAGGCCACCCAGGAAGATGATGCCGAACAGCCACCACTTATACTGTTTAATCCATTCGACCATGCCGGAAGGATTGACCAAGACTGCCACCACGCCGCCACCGGCCGGTCTCGTCCTGGCGCGACGGCAGCTAAAGCTTGGACTCCGCCCGCCCGCCGTTAGACTTACCCGCGATGATTGCGCGCGTCACCCTCGAAATCGCCTTGCGCAAGGAATTTGATTACGCCATTCCCCCCGAGTTCGCGAGCCAGATCGATGTCGGCAGCCGCGTCAAGGTCCCTTTTGGACCGCGCCAGGTGTTGGGCGTGGTGACGTCGCTCCTCGAAGAGTCGACGCACACGAACCTGCGGCCGGTGCTCAGAATCATCGGCCAACAAAGCCAGGTCACACCCAGGGTCCTGCAACTCGCCCGTTGGATCGCCGAGTATTACTGCTGCCCCGTGGAAATTGCTCTGAAAGGCGTGCTGCCAGAAGCCGTGCGCAAAGAGGAAGCGCGCTGGCGTCAGCGGCTCTTCGTGCGGCTCCTGCCGCACACGGGCGACCTGCCCCAGCTCACCCGGCGCCAACAGGATGCTTGGAACGTCATCGAAGAATGGCGCGAGTTGCCCCTGCAGGAATTGCTGCGGCTCGCCGGCACCACGGCGGAACCCGTGCGCAAACTCGAAGACAAGGGCCTGGTCGCGATTACTCCGCAAGTTTCCGAGCGGGATCCCTACGCGCACGAGCACATTCTGCCCACGCAGCCACTGCGGTTGAATGCGGAGCAAGCGGTGGCCCTGGACCGCATCAAGCAGGCGATGGATGAAAACCGGGAGGCCCTGGCCGGGCGGCATGGAAGCGAGGCTTCACCGCTGGCGCCTCGCGCTTCCGGCGGTGTCCCCGCCATCGCCCGCCCCTTTCTCCTCCACGGTGTCACGGGCAGCGGCAAGACGGAGGTTTATCTCCAGGCCATTGCTCATGCCCTCGCCCGGGGCCAAGGCGCCATCGTGCTCGTGCCGGAGATCTCGTTAACGCCGCAGACGGTCGAGCGTTTTAAGGCCCGGTTCAGCTCCGGCAAAGTCCAGACGCTCGTCGCCGTCCTGCATAGCCATCTGTCGGCCGGCGAGCGGCATGACGAGTGGCACAAGATCCGCCAGGGCCGCGCCCGCATCGTGATCGGCGCCCGTTCCGCCATCTTCGCGCCGGTCGAGCCCCTCGGCCTGATCATTGTGGACGAAGAGCATGAATATTCCTACAAGCAGGAGGAAGCCCCACGCTACCATGCCCGCGACGTCGCCGTGGTCCGCGGCCGCTTGGAAGGCGCGGTCGTCGTCCTCGGCTCCGCCACGCCGTCGCTGGAGAGTTTCTACAATGTCCGGCGCGCCAAATACACGCTGCTCGAAATGGCTTCGCGCGTCGATGACCAGAGAATGCCCAAAGTCCGCGTCGTCGATATGCGCAAGGAGAATCGCAAACAGAAGGGCCTGCCGATTTTCTCCGAGGAATTGAAGGAAGCGATCACCCGGCGACTGGAACAACGCGAGCAGGTCATCCTCTTTCTCAACCGGCGCGGCTTTTCCACGTCGCTGCAGTGTCCCCAATGCGGCTACGTGGCTTCGTGCCCGAATTGTAGCGTGTCGCTCACCTACCATCGCACCGAGCAAGAGTTGCTCTGCCACTTCTGCGGTCACTCCGCGCCCGTGCCCCGGGTGTGTCCCCAGCCCAACTGCGCCAATCCGGCCATCCGCTACTCGGGTCTCGGCACCGAACGGGTCGAGGAAACGCTCACCCGCCTCTTCCCGCGCGCCCACGTCAAGCGCATGGATTCCGACGTGCTCCAGCGCAAGAACGACTACCGCCGGATCCTCACTGATTTCCGCGCGGGCAAAATCGACATCCTCGTCGGCACGCAGATGATCGCCAAAGGACTCCACTTCCCGAACGTGACGCTGGTGGGCATCATCCACGCCGACCTGAGCCTGCACCTGCCCGACTTCCGCGCGAGCGAACGGACATTCCAGTTGCTCACCCAGGTGGCCGGACGCGCCGGTCGTGGCGACGTGGAAGGGGAGGTCGTGGTGCAAACCTTTACCCCGTTCCATCCCGCCATCCAATACGCGCGGCGCCACGACTTCACCGGCTTCTACGACCAGGAAATCGAATTCCGCGAGCAACTCAAGTATCCCCCGGTCAGCCGGATCGCATTGCTGATGCTCAAAGGGCGGAACGAGGACAAAGTGACATTTTCCGCCAGCCATTTGCGGCGCCAACTCGAGCAGGAATTGGCGGCGCTGAAGGATTTGATCATCGCCGGACCGGCGCCCGCCCCGCTGGCCCGGGCCCAGTCCAACTACCGTTACCAAATCATGCTCCGCACCCGGCAGATGACCCAGCTGAGCCGCCGCCTGGCCGTCCTCGCCGAGTCCTGGCAATGGCCCGACGATGTTTCGTTCTCCGTGGACATCGACCCGGTCAACCTGGCTTGAAATGTCTCCCATTTTCAAGACACACGCTGAGACGACCACGCATATCCCGGATTTCTACCTAGGCAGCGCTTCAACTTGTTCTCGATAGTTATCCGGACCTTTTCCGTGCTTCCGTTCTCCAACACACCCGTGGTATGAACGCCGCGCCGATTACAAACCATGAAAACCATGCTCTTTTCCACACTGGCGCTCGTCATTTGCGGCGCGGCCGGCGAGGCTCAGGCGGAATCCGAATCTCTCGAGTGTGGCCAGGCCCAGGCCTGGCTCGCCGCCGTGGCCGATTCGCCTGACTACCTCAAATACGCCCCGAGCCGCGAGATCGACATCCTCCATCTCGCGCTCGAGGTGACGCCGGACTTTAAGGCGCGGACCATCTCCGGCAAAGCCACGCTGCGCTTCAAGCCCATGGCCAAACCATTTGCTGAACTCAAACTCGACGGCGTCGACCTGGCCGTCTCCACCGTGGTTTCCACGGAAAAGATCCTCGGCTGGCAAGCCACGGATAAACATGTCATCGTCACCTTCGCCGAACCGATCCCGCCCGAGAAGGAAGCCAGCGTCACCATCAGCTACCGCGCCGCACCCAAGCAGGGCCTTTATTTCCGCACCCCGGAAATGGGCTATAAGCCCGAAGATTCCCACCTCTGGACGCAAGGGGAGCCGCTCGAGGCCCGTCACTGGTTTCCCTCCTTCGACGCGCCGAACGAAAAATTCACCAGCGAGGTCATTTGCCGCGTGCCGGAAGGGATGACGGTTCTCTCGAACGGCCGGCTGGTCTCGGAAGAACAGGACACCGGCTCGGGGCTCGTTGCGGTTCGCTGGCTGCAGGACAAGCCGCACGCCAACTACCTGATCGCGCTCTGCGCCGGCTACTTCAAGAAAGTCGAAGATAAATACCGGGACGTTCCCCTGGCCTTTTACACGCCCGCCTCGCAAATCGGGCAGGCGGCCAGTTCCTTCCGCGACACCAAGGACGTGATGGGCTTCTTCGAACAGGAAATCGGCGTGCCCTATCCGTGGGCAAAGTATTATCAGGTTTGCGTCGAGGACTTCGGCTGGGGTGGCATGGAGAACACCACTCTGACCGTGCTCAACGACCGGACCCTGTTCACCGACGCGACGGAAAACCTGCGCGAGAGCACCGGCCTGGTGGCGCACGAGATGGCCCACCAGTGGTTCGGAGACCTGGTCACGTGCAAGGATTGGTCGCAACTCTGGCTCAACGAAGGGTTCGCCACCTACTACGAGGGCCTTTACGAGGGACACAAGCACGGGCGCGACGAGTTCTTGTACGTGATGTACCAACGCGCCCGCGGCATTACCTCCCAGCTGAACGACACCAATGCCATTGTCCGGCGCAACTTTAACGTCCCGGAGGAGCAATTCGGCTTTCACGCTTATCCGAAGGGAAGCTGGATCCTCCACATGCTGCGCAGCCAGCTGGGGGACGATCTTTATCGCCGTTGTATCAGGACCTACCTGGAGCGTCATCAGTTCGGCAATGTGACGACGGAAGACCTCAACCGGGTGGTCGAGGAACTGTCGGGCCGTTCCTTCGACCAGTTCTTCAACCAGTACGTTTATCACGCCCACCACCCCGAGCTCACCGTCAATTACAGTTGGGACGAACGCGCCCGGCTGGCGAAGCTCTCGATCCAACAAGTGCAGAAACTCAGTGAGGACGTGCTCCTTTTCAGTGTGCCGTTGCCGGTGCGTTTCCATCTCAAGTCCGGCCCGGTCGAGCGCACGCTCCTGGTCAAGGAGAAAGCGGAGGACTTTTATGTGCCGTTGAGCGAAGCCCCGGAAGTCGTCCGCATCGATCCAAACGTGACCTTGCTGGCCAAGGTCAACTTCACCCCACCCACCGCCATGCTCTACGCCCAGCTGGCCGACCAGGCCGATGCGATCGGCCGGGTCCAGGCGGCCGAGCAGCTCAGCGGCCGGAAGGAAGCGTTGAGCAAGCTCAAAGATGCGCTCAATGCCGATCCATTCTACGCGGTGCGTCTCGCCGCGGCGCAATCGCTCCGCGCCATGCAGACCGACGAAGCTCTCGAAGCCCTGCTCGCCTCCACCAAACAAAGCGATGCCCGCGTTCGCCGGCAAGTGGTGGCCGACATCGCCGGGTTCTACCGCGAAACCAGCTACCAGGCGGCGATGCGCCTCATCAAGGAAGAGAAGAATCCCGACATCCAGGCCGTCGCCCTCACTTCGCTGGGAGCTTATGGCAAACCGGATGTGCACGAGAAGCTGTTGGAGTTCCTGAACTCGACTTCCTACCGCAGTTCCCTGGCGGACGCCGCCATCGGGGGCATCCGCGCGCAGGACGACGCCGGTTACGTCGCGCCGTTGCTCGAAACTTTGCAGCGCAAGGAAGGCCAGTTGACCACCGGCGTTTTCAGCCGCGGGATGGAAGCGCTGGGCTGGCTGGCGCGCAACGAGGAGAAGAAGGACGCGGTCCGCGAGTTTTTGCTGACCCAACTCAACAGCGAGCGGAAGCGATTGCAACTCTCGGCCATCGGCGCTCTGTCTTTACTGGGCGACGCCAAGGCCATCCCTGCCCTGGAGAAATTCACCACCGCGCCGAAGCCAAGCCCGGAGCGCGCCGCGGCCGAGCGGGCGGTGAACACCCTGCGCGACACGCGCAAGTCTTCCGCCGAAGTGAGCACCCTGCGGAACGAGGTCCTGGGCCTGCAGCGGGAGAACCGCGAACTGCGCAAGGATCTCGACGACGTGAAGAAAAAACTCGACTCGCTCTCGGCCAGGCCGGAAGGCGCAAAGTCGGCCAAGAACAGCCCGGCGGCCAAGCCGAAGAAGTGACGGGGGGAATTTGCGATTTCGGATTTCGGATTTCGGATTTCGGATTTCGGATTTCGGATTTCGGATTTCGGATTTGCTGAAGGTCGTCTCAACGCGGCGCCTTCAAATCGCAAATTGCAAATCCAAAATTGCAAATCCAAAATCGCAAATCCTCTACATCCCCATGATTTGGTAACCGCAGTCGACGTAGAGCACCTGTCCGGTGATCGCGGCCGCGCCATCGCTGGCCAGGAAGGTGCCCGCGGACCCGAGTTCGTCCGGGAGAACATTGCGTTTGAGCGGCGCGTGGGCCTCGTAGTGCTTGAGCATGTCGGTGAAGCCGGCGATGCCGCGGGCCGCCAGGGTGTTCACCGGTCCGGCGCTGATGCAATTGACTCGAATCCGCTTTGGGCCGAGATCGTAGGCGAGGTAGCGGGTGCTGGCTTCAAGCGCGGCCTTGGCCACGCCCATGACATTGTAGTGCGGCACGACCTTCTCCGCGCCGTAATAACTCATGGCCACGATGCTCCCACCCTCGGTCATGAGCGGGGCGGCCCCGCGGGCCAGCGCGACCAGCGAGTAGGCGCTCACGTCGTGCGCGACGCGAAATGCCTCGCGGTCGGTGTCCAGGAACTGACCTTCCAGCGCCTCTTTCGGCGCGAAGGCCACCGAGTGCAGCAGCAGATGAAGCCGGCCGAAGCTTTGTCCCACCTCCGCGAATACGCGGGCGATGTGATCGTCTCGCGTCACGTCGCACTCCAGCACGAGCGTGTCGGCCCCGAATGCGCCGGCCAGCTCCGCGACGTTTTCCTTGAGCCGTTCGCCTTGATAAGTGAAGGCCAGTTTCGCGCCGGCCTGGTGCCAGGCTTGAGCGATGGCCCAGGCAATCGAACGTTTGTTGGCCACCCCGAAGACGACTCCGAGTTTTCCGGTGAGGGAGGACATGAGTTGGTTAAAGCGTTAAATCGTTAAAAGGTTAAAAGGTTAAATCGTTAAATCGTTGCAGCGTGCAATCGTTACAGCGCACGCGCCGTTGCTTCACATCATCTTGAGCAATGTTTCCGCCATCTCGCTCGGAGTGGCGGCCACCTGGATGCCCGCCTCTTTGAACGCGGCGATTTTCGCGGCCGCCGTGCCTCTGCCGCCGCTGACGATGGCGCCCGCGTGACCCATGCGGCGGCCGGGGGGAGCGGTGGCGCCGGCGATGAATCCCGCCACCGGCTTCCGGCCATGTTGCCGGATCCACGCGGCGGCTTCCTCCTCCGCACTCCCGCCGATTTCTCCAATCAGGATCACGCCCTCGGTCTCGGGATCGTCGTTGAAGAGCTTGATCACGTCGAGGTGCGAAGTGCCGTGGACCGGGTCGCCCCCGATGCCGACGCAGGTGCTCTGGCCGACGCCGCGACAGGTCAATTGCCAGACCGCCTCATAGGTCAACGTCCCGGAGCGGCTGACGACGCCGATGTTTCCGCGCTTGTGGATGTAGCCTGGAGCGATGCCAATGCGGCAGCCACCGCGCGAATCCTGGCCGTCGCCCGGTGTCACGATGCCAGGACAGTTCGGGCCGATCAGGCGTGTCTTTTTCCCCTCCAGCGCGCGTTTCACCTGGAGCATGTCCCGCACGGGAATGCCTTCGGTGATCGCGACCACCAGGTCGAGCCCGGCCTGGACACTTTCCAGGATGGCGTCAGCGGCGAATGGCGGCGGGACGAAGACGGCGGAAGCGGTCGCGCCGGTCTGCCGCACCGCCTCGGCGACGGTGTCGAAGATCGGCACCTTCGCGCCGTTGGCGGTGAAAACGTGGCCGCCCTTGCCGGGAGTGACCCCGGCGACGACTTGCGATCCGTAATCGAGCGAGAGCTGGGCGTGGCGCGCCCCGAAACTGCCGGTGATGCCTTGGATGAGAATCCGGGTGTCGGGTTTAACGAGAATGGACATGGGGAATTTGCGATTTGCGATTTGCGATGGCTGATTGGGACACGTGGCCGGGCGGTTCGGTCGGTTCCAGGGGACCACCTGAAGGTTCAGCCATTCACGGCTTTGACCACTTTCTGCGCCGCGTCAGCCATGGAATCACCACTGATGATGGTGAGACCGCTTTCGGCCAGGGTTTTCCGGCCGGCCTGGACGTTGTTGCCTTCCAGGCGGACGACGAGCGGCAGGCTCAGATGCGTCTCCTTCACGGCGGCGACGATGCCCGAGGCGATCACGTTGCAATCCATGATGCCGCCGAAAATGTTGACGAAGATTCCTTTCACATGGGGATCCTTGAGGATAATGCGGAACGCTGCGGTGACTTGCTCCTGGCTGGCGCCTCCGCCGACGTCGAGGAAGTTGGCCGGACTGCCCCCGTAATGCTGGATGATGTCCATCGTGGCCATGGCGAGGCCCGCGCCGTTGACCAGGCAGGCGATGTTGCCGTCGAGTTTGATGTAATTCAGATTGAACTTGCTCGCTTCGATTTCCAGCGGCGCTTCCTCGTTGAGATCGCGCATCGCCTGCAGGTCGGAGTGGCGATAGAGCGCGTTGTCGTCGAGGCCGATCTTGGCGTCCACCGCGACGAGGGACTGCTTGGCCGGCGGGCTGTCGTCGGCTTGGACGATGCAGAGCGGGTTGATCTCCACCAGCGTGGCGTCGCATTCCCACCAGGTCCGCACCACGCCCTGGATCAGCGCTACGGCGGGGTTGAACAGGTCCCCCTTCAAGCCGAGGCCGGCGGCGATGTTGCGCGCGGGGAACGGCAGGAAGCCCACCGCGGGGTCGACCCATTGCTTGAGAATCTTTTCGGGCATCCTGGCCGCGACTTCCTCGACATCCATGCCGCCCTCGGTCGTGGCCATGATGAGCGGACGCGAGTTCGCCCGGTCGAGTAAGACCGCGAGGTAGATTTCTTTCTGAATGGTCGCGGCGCTCTCCACCAGCAGGGTGCGGACGAGCCGGCCTTCGGGGCCAGTCTGCTTGGTGACGAGCACCTGGCCCAGCATGTTCTTCGCGTGTGACACCACCTCCTCGACGGACTTGGCGAGTTTGACCCCGCCCTGGAAGCCGTTTTTGAAGGTGCCCTTGCCGCGGCCTCCCGCATGAATCTGTGATTTGACGACCACCCGCGGGTGGCCGGATCGGAAAAGTTTCTCGGCGGTGACGCGGGCCTGGTCCACCGAGGTGCACGGTTCACCTTGGGGCACGGCGACCCCGTAGCGGGCGAGGAGCTGTTTGGCTTGGTACTCGTGGAGGTTCACTTGGTTGGGAGTTCAAAGTTCAAAGTTCAAAGTTCAAGGTTCGAGGTTCGAGGTTCAAAGTTCAAGGTTCGAGGTTCAAGGTTCGAGGTTCAAGGTTCAAAGCAGTCGAACTGCGTCTCTGAGTTTTCTGCGTTTCCGGACTTTGAACTTTGAACTTTGAACCTTGAACTTCGAACTTCGAACTCACCTCACCGTTGGTCGATCGGCACCACCTTCAACCCGACGGGCCCGGTATAGATGCTTTGCGGGCGAATGAGCCGATTGTCGGCCAATTGCTCCAGGACGTGGGCCGTCCAGCCGCTCGTGCGGGCAATCGCGAAGACGGGCGTGAACAGGTCGGTTGGGATGCCCAACGAATGATAGACCGTGGCTGAATAGAAATCGACATTGGCGTTGAGGTTCTTCTTTTTCAGCACGATCTCCGCGATGCGCTCGCTCATCTGAATCCACTTGGCATCGCCGATTTTGGCGCTGAGCACCTGCGCCATGCGCTTGAGGTGCGGCGCCCGCGGGTCGAGCACCTTGTAGATGCGGTGGCCGATGCCCATGATCTTGCGCTTGTTGGCCAGCGCGTCGTCGATGTACGCCTCCACCTTGTCGAGCGAGCCAATTTCATTGAGCATTTTGATGACGCCCTCGTTGGCGCCGCCGTGCAGGGGTCCCTTGAGTGTGCCGATGGCCGTGGTCACGGCCGAATACATATCACTCAATGTCGCGATCGTGACCCGGGCACTGAAGGTGGATGCGTTCATGCCGTGGTCGGCATGGAGCACGTAGCACAAGTCGAGCGTGTTCTCGGCTTCCTGCGTCGGCTTTTCCCCGTTGATCATGTGGAGGAAATTGGCCGCCTCCCCCAGCGCCGGATCGGGGTGGACCAGTCCCTTCCCGAGGCGATGGCGGTGGAAGTAGGCGGTGACGACGGGGATCTGGGCAATCAGCCGCAGCGCCTTGCGCCGTTGGGCGTGCTGCGAATCGTCGTCGCACGTCGTGTCGAAACAGCCCAGGGCGGAAATTCCCGTGCGGATGGCGTGCATGGGCGGAGCGTCCTTGGGGAATTCGCGGATGATGTCCACCACTCCTTCCGGCAACTCGCGGAATTCGGCCAGCGTGGCCTTGTATTCGGCCAATTCTTTCCGGTTCGGCAGGTGGTTATGGTGCAAGAGGTGGACCACTTCCTCGTAGGAAACCTTGCCGGCCAGCTCGTTGATGTCGTAACCGCAATAAATCAGTTGGCCGCTCTCACCTCGCACATCACTGAGCCGCGTGTGCGCGGCGACGACGCCTTCCAAACCCTTTACGGGAGCTACCGGAGCACTCATGCAAAAAATGTGAGGGCCAATCTAGGTAGCGACCCCGGCGGGGTCAACGGTTTTCGTGGCCTGGCCGCCGCCTGACTCCCGATAGAGTTCCGGACGCAGCACGCCGACGAAAGGCAGGTTCCGGTAACGGTCGGCGAAGTCCAATCCGTAACCCACCACGAACAAATCGGGACGGAAGATGGCTTCCGGCCGAGCCTTTCCTTGGGCATCCTCAGATCTCCTTCGGCGGTTGTGGGAGCCGGCCACCGGCGGCCGGGTTCAAATGTGCTTCGAATCCGTCTCGTCTTTCTCGGTGTAGCCCGAGTCCTGGCGCTTGAGGTTCACTTCATTTTTCTTGGCGTAGGCGTGGAAGACATCGTCCGCGCTCATGCCGAGGACCTGGGCCAGGCTGATGAGGAAATGAAACAGGTCGACCACCTCCACGCGGGCGTTCTGTTCGTCGAACTTCTGATATTTGGCCCACCACTTCCAGGGCACACTATCGGTCAGCTCGGCGATTTCCTGCGACATGGCGCGGCAGTAATTAAGAATCCATCGGACCTTCTCCTCGTCACTCATGCTTTCGGTGCGGACGCCGATGCGCTGGTTCAGGGCGCTTTGCATGCGGAAGAGCTCGCGGAGCTGATCAGGCGATTGCATGACGCAGGCATAACAGTTCCGTCCCCGGAATTCAAAGGGAATTGAATCCGCTTACGCCAGGATCCCTCGCACGACTTCACCCGCGATGTCGGTCAGCCGATAATCGCGTCCTTCAAACCGGTAGGTCAGCTTGGTGTGTTCCACGCCCAGCAGGTGCATCATGGTGGCGTGGAAATCGTGCACGTGGACCGGGTCTTCCACGATGTTGTAGCCGAAATCGTCGGTGGCGCCATGGATGTGACCGGCCTTGATGCCTCCACCCGCCATCCAGATGGAGAAGCAGCGCGGATGGTGGTCGCGCCCGAAGCTGTCTTTCTTGATCTCCCCCTGGCTGTAGGTCGTGCGGCCGAATTCGCCGCCCCAGATCACCAGGGTGTCTTCGAGCAGCCCGCGTTGTTTCAAATCCAGGACGAGGGCGGCGCTGGCCTGGTCGGTGGTCCTCGCCTGCTTGCGGATCTCGCCCGGAAGATTGCTGTGATGATCCCAATCACGGTGGCAGAGCTGGATAAAGCGCACGCCGCGCTCGGCCAATCGCCGGGCGAGCAGACAGTTGTTGGCGAACGACGCCTTGCCGGGTTCCGCCCCATAAGCTTGCAGGACGGACGGCGGCTCCTTCGCGATGTCCATCAGCTCCGGCACACTGGTCTGCATCCGGTAAGCCAGTTCGTAATTCTCGATCTGCGTCGCGATTTCGGGGTCGCCGATGGCGCCGAGTTGTTGGCGGTTCAACGCCTGCATCGAGTCGATCAGCTGACGGCGCGACGCCGCCGTCAAGCCGTCGGGGTTGGAAAGGTAAAGAACCGGGTCGCCCGCGCCGCGGAACTGCACGCCCTGGTAGTTGCCCGGCAGGAACCCGTTTCCCCAATAGCGCGCCTGGAGCGGTTGGCCGCCGCTCCCGCTGAGCAAGACCACGAAGCCCGGCAGGTTCGAGTTCTCGCTGCCCAAACCGTAAGTGACCCATGAACCCATCACGGGCCGTCCGGGCTGCTGATGCCCGGTGCCGAAGAATGTCACCGCCGGGTCGTGGTTAATCGGCTCGGTGAACATCGAGCGGATCAAACAAATCTCGTCCGACACCTGGCCGATGTGCGGGAGCAGTTCGCTCAATTCCAGGCCGGACCGCCCGCGCTTCTGGAAGGCAAAGGGGGACCCGACGCAAAGCAATTGCTTCTGCCCGCTCGTCATGCCGGTGATCCGCTGGCCCATGCGCACGGAGGCGGGTAATTCCGTATTCGTCAGTCCGGCAAGCTTCGGCTTGGGATCGAACAGGTCGATATGGGAAGGCGCCCCGGACATGAAAAGATAAATGACGCGCCGGGCCCGGGCGGGATGATGTCGCCCGGCCAGAATGCCGCCCGACCTGGCCGACGCCGGCCTGGACGCGGCGGCGAACAGGTTTTTGTTCAGTAACGACGCCAGGGCGATGGCCCCGAGGTTGGTTGTGCTGCGCGCGAGGAAGGCGCGGCGGCACATCTGTTTTTCCGCATCGGGCGGGAAATTCATACGGGCATCATACCCGACGCGCGGCGAAGGAGAAGATTCAAAATCGGTCTCGGGCGGTGCGGCAGCGGCCCGCGGCGGTCAGCGCATGCGCGACGGTGGGAGCGCTTCTTTCCGCAAGGGAATGCTCTTGAAGCGCCGGGTCAGTTGCGTGAGGGAGTCTTCCACGGCCAGACGTTCGAGACTGGAAGCGCCCACGAATCCGACACAGTCGGTGTGCTGGTTGATGTAGGCCGCGTCTTCCGGGGTGGCGATGGGGCCGCCATGGGACAGGAAGAGGATGTCTTTGCGGACCTGTTGGGCGGCTTGGATGATGGCCCGGACGCGCTCGACGGACTGGGCCATGGTGACAACGGCCTGCTTCACGCCGATGCTGCCGCCGATGGTCGTGCCGACGTGGGCGATGATGGCATCGGCCCCGGCCCGGGCCATGGCTTTGGCTTCCTCGGCCGTGGCCACGTAGACGATGCTGAAAAGATCCATCTTTCTCGCCAGGGCCACCATTTCGAATTCCAGTTCCACGCTCATGCCGGTTTCCTCGAGCACCTGGCGAAATTGGCCGTCGACAATGCAATGTGTCGGGAAATTGTTCACGCCGCTGAAGCCCATGCTCTTCACCTGGAGCAGCCAGTGCCACATTCGCCGGCGCGGGTCGGTGGCGTGCACCCCGCAGATCACAGGAATTTCCTCCACCACCGGCAGCACTTCATGCTCGCCAATTTCCATGGCAATCGCGTTGGCGTCCCCGTAAGCCATCAGGCCGCAAGTCGACCCGCGTCCGGCCATGCGGAAACGGCCCGAGTTGTAAATGATGACGAGATCCGCACCGCCTTTTTCGATGAATTTGGCGCTGATGCCCGTGCCCGCGCCGGCGGCGATGATCGGTTTCCCTTTTTTCAGTTGCGCCCGCAAGCGCTCCACGACTTCCCGTCGCGTGTAAGGATTTCCTTTTCCAGTCCAGGGATTGGGCATGTTGAGTAACGCGTTAAGAGGTTGAGCGAGATGAATCGGTTTCGATGTTGGGCCCGGATGTTGGGCAGACCCGGGCGGGAATGCAACTCCGGAAACCGCGGGACTGCGGAAGGATGCAGGATACGGGATGCAGGATACGGGATACAGGATACGGGATGCAGGATATAGGATACAGGAGGCCGGAGGCAGGGTGTGGGATGTGCGCGATAGGGGATGCGGGACTCCTGATCCATGATACAGAATACAAAATTCAGGATTCAAAGGACAACGTGGCCAGCACGGTGATTAACCTGCATCGTACATCCTGCATCCTGCATCCCGTATCCTGCATCCCGTATCCCTTCTCCCCCGGCAACTCCGCAGTTGCTTCCGCCTCCTCCATCTTTTACGCTGCCAGGCCTATGCACATGAAAGTGTATATCGACGGGAAGTTTTGCGACCAGCAGGACGCCAAGGTGAGCGTGTTCGATCACGGGTTGCTGTATGGAGACGGCATTTTTGAAGGAATTCGCGCTTACCACGGCCGGGTCTTCAAATTGAAGGAGCACATCGATCGGCTCTTTTACTCGGCCAAGGCCATCCTGCTCGATATCCCGATGAGTCACGCGGAGATGATGAAGGCGGTGGTCGAGACCTGCCGCCAGAACGGCCTGCGCGACGCCTACATCCGCCTGGTCGTCACCCGCGGCGTCGGCACGCTCGGCTTGAATCCGAACCGGTGCAAGAACCCGTCGGTCATCATCATCGCGGACAAGATTCAACTTTACCCGGCGGAGTACTACGAGCAGGGCATGGCGATCGTGACCGTGCCCACCGCGCGCAACCTGCACAATGCCGTCAACCCGGCGATCAAGTCGCTCAATTACTTGAACAACATTCTGGCCAAGCTCGAAGCCAACATCGCCGGAGTGGAAGAAGCCATCATGCTGAACGCCGAAGGTTTCGTGGCCGAATGCACCGGCGATAACATTTTTATCGTCCGGAACGGCCAAATGTTCACGCCGCCCCTCTCGGCGGGAACCCTCTACGGCATCACCCGGGGCGTGGTCCTCGAGATGGCCCGGGAAGCCGGTATTCCGGCCAGTGAACCGAACCTCACCCGCTACGACCTCTTTATCGCCGATGAATGCTTCCTCACTGGCACCGGGGCGGAACTCATTCCGGTGACCAAAATCGACGGACGCCAAATTGGAACGGGAAAGCCCGGGCCCATCACGCGCACTCTGGTCCAGCGATACCGCGCGCTGACCGAGGTGTCAGGCGAACCGATTTAATCGGCAACCATTCAACTCACTGCATGGCTTCGCCCTCACTCCGGCCCCACTGCCGTTGAATTAAGCCTGTTGTTCTCTCGGTGGCCTCATTCACGCCTGAGACGTTACTTTTATCTCGCCGGCATTTTCTCCCATGGCAGAAACTAAGCCGCCCATGCCTCGCGCAGGAAGCGGATGAAGTTCCCGCTCAAGATGCCCGCGATGTCCTCCTGCTTGTAGCCACGGGCGTCGAGCAACTCGGGCACCCGCTGCAAGTCGGCGATGGTGTCAAGGTCTCCCGGGCATTGTTCCCGCCCGAAGCCGCCGTCCAGATCGGTGCCCATCCCGCAGTGGCGGGCATTGCCGGCCAGTTGGCAGATGTGGTCGATGTGCTCGACCATTTTTTCCAGTTTCAAGCCCGCGACCTCTGGCGTGGTTTGGCCGCGGATCCAGTTCGGGATCATCATCCAGGCATCCAGCGGCGCGCCAATGACCGCGCCGCGATCGATTAACTCCCGGATTTGCTCGTCAGTGAACTGGCGATTGTGCGGCGTCAGGGCCCGACAATTCGAGTGGCTCGCCCAGACCCGGCCGTGAAAGGTCTCCATCGCTTCCGCAAAACTTTGATCGCACAGATGCGTCGCATCCAGAATCAACCCGAGACGTTCCATCTCCTTTAACAAGTCGCGCCCACGCTGGCCGATCCCGCCTTCGGAATCGGTCCCGAAAGCGTAAGTGCCCGGCCCATAGTGCGCCGGTCCGACCGCGCGCAAGCCCGCCGCGTGACTGCGCTCGAGATGGGCCAGGGTGAGAATCGAGTCCGCCCCTTCCAGGCTCAGCACGTAGCCGATCGGCTGTGGGGCGCCTGGGTCCACTTCCGCGCGATCCCGCGGCGGCAGTAGGGCCCCTCCGGAATCAGGCGCGCCGCCGGCTTGCCACCGTTGCAAATGTTTTTCCAAGGTCTGCCGATCCTTGATCGGCACCATCTGCCCCGCCTCTTCCATCGCCCGGTACCACGCCAGTTGCCCTTGGGTCATCGCCCACGCCTGCGCCGGGGAGCGCCAGCCGGGCAGGGGATGGGTCGGTTTGGCGTATCGGGCGATTTGCGTGGCCACCACCAGGCCAATGTTGCCGCGGCGCAGTTCCGGCAGACAAACCGTGCCACGACCGCGATCGGGTTTGTCGGTCAAGCCGCTCTCGCGCTCGCGGATCTCGCGGATTGGCCGGGTGAGATCGCGGTTCCACTCCAGCGCGTTCATGGCCAGGTCGAGATGGGCGTCGAAGATGAACATGAGGGGGTGAGTGGGGTGGGGCAGTTAAATCGTTAAATGGGTTAAATGCGTTAAATGCGTTAAATGTGTTAAATGCGTTTTAAGCGTTAAAAGGTTAAAAGCTTAAATAGTTAAATAGTTAAAGGGCTAAATGGTTAAAGGCGTTGCACGATGAAGTTCACTAGCAACGTCAGGAGCAAGGCCGCCACCGAACTGATTGTTTCCATCACCGTCCAGGTTTTCAGCGTTTGGGCCACGGTCAGATTGAAATACTCCTTCACAAACCAGAATCCTCCGTCGTTGACGTGCGACAGGATCAGCGAGCCGGCTCCCATCGCGATGACCAGCAGCTCGACATTGGTGCCCGGCGCGGCCGCGGCGATGGGCGCCAGGATGCCCGCGGCCGTCGTGATCGCCACCGTCGCCGAACCCGTCGCGACGCGGATGACCGCCGCCACCAACCACCCCAGCACCAGCGGCGAGACCGGCCAGCCGTTCACCAGCGCGGCGATGGCATCTCCCACCCCGCTCAGGACCAGGACGCGATTGAATCCGCCCCCGGCTCCGACAATCAAGAGCGTCGAGGCGACCGGGCCGACGCAGTCGTTGCTGAATTTCAGGATTTGGTCCTTCCCAAAGCCGCGGGCGAACCCAAACGAGTAACACGAAAAGAGGAACGCCACCGTCATGGCCACGAGGGGATGTCCCACCAGGTCGATCCACTCCTGCCAACGGTTGCGGCGGATGACGACTTTGGCGCCCGCCGTTTCCAGTTTCTTCATGGCCGTCTCGGCCGACGCCCTGGTCGCGCCCGACAGGGCATTGACCGGAACGGTCTCGAGCAACTGGATGGCTTGCGCTCGTTCCAGGCCGCTCTTCATCTTCTGGATTTCCGTCGCCACCGCCGGCATCTTGTCGGCCGGCACCGACTCAATCGTGAGCGAGGTTGCGACAAATGCCACGTCCGCCAGCGTGGCCAGTAACATCAGCAGCACCGGCAGCAGGATGGTGAACACGGTCAGGCCAAAGCCGGGCGGATTCTTTCGCTCGCGATCGGGCAACAACTGGGAGCCCACCCCGCTGGTCAAATCCACCTGCTCGCCCCGACTCAGCCATCCCGCGCAGAGCGGCCCGGCCAGAATCGCGGTGGGCAGCCCGATGAGGAGCGAGTAACAAATCGTGGTGCCGACGTTCGCCTGCAGCGCGCCGATCGCCACCATCGGACCCGGGTGCGGCGGCACCAGGCCATGCGTGATCGACAAACCGGCGGTCAACGGGATGCCCAGTCGCATCAGCGGTGTGCCCGTTTCTTTCGCGACGGTGAACACGATCGGCACCAGCAGCACCAGGCCGACCGCAAACCACACGGGGATTCCCACGACAAAGGCCACGAACAACATCGCCCAGGCGAGTCGCGCCGGGCCCCGGCCGCGGATAAGCGCGTGCGCCACCACTTCCGCGCCACCGGATTCGGCGAGTAATTTGCCCAGCAGCGTGCCCAGTCCGACGATCATGGCGATGTCGCCCAGCACCTTGCCGACCCCCTCCTGGAAACCCTTGCCAAGCTCAACCAGGCTCATCCCCGAGCACAGACCCACGCAGAGCGAAGCCAGGATCAGGGCGACAAACGAGTTGACCTTGAACCGCGCCACCAACACCACCAACCCCACCACGGCGACCAAGGCGTAGACCAACAGTCGCGCATGGTCGGGGGTGGCGGGGTCGGGCATGGCGCGCGCAGCAGGCTCTCTTCCTCACCGTTTCAAAGCGTCAGCCTCCGCTCGCGTGCGCTGATCTTCCAGGGCGAGCGAGCGCGGCCGTCGCGGATCACCACCGCTTCCGAGTAGAGCGCCACCGTCGGGCAGATATGCCACGGGATCCCGTAGCAGCAATCGCCCACTTTGAGTTCCCCGGCACGCGCCGTCTCCACCACCAGGTGTTCCTCGCTATGGCTGACCGCTTTGGCATCGGGCAACTCCGGGAACTGCACCCGGGGGGGCGCGTTCTCCGCCGCGATGGCTTTGTGTCCGAGGTCAAGGCACAGCCGCCCACCGCCCGGCTTGCTGATGACCCGGGTGAGCACCACGGCCGCGACCAGGAAATCCAGGTCGGGCAATTTGCTCGCGTAGCCCGCGTCCCAGAAGACACACGTGCCGGGGCTGCACTCCACTTCGGGTCGACGCGCGTGGAGCGGAAACGTCGGCGTCCCGCCGGCTACCACGCGCGGGACGGGAAGCCCGCTCGCGGTCAATTGTCTCCGCAAATCCTGGACGGGCGCAAACGCGGCATCGCAGTGGCGGGCCCGTTCACCCGGGTCGGCCTCATGAATATGGCCATCGTAAACGTGCAGGCCGCCGGGCTTGAGTCCGGGCGAAGAAGCGATCAAGCGATAGAGTTCCAAGGCCCGGGCGCCTGCTTCCACACCGCAGCGATGCTGGCCGCAGTCGATGTCCAGCAGCAGGTCGATCGGCCGGCCGGCGTTGTCGGAGGCCCTGGAGAGAGCGCGAATCGCGTCGGCATCATCGGCGATCGTGGCAAAGGCGGTGCCAGGAAACTGCCGCGCCAGTTGCGCGAACCGGCCCACATTCGGCCCGACGGGCTGGTAAGCCAGCAGCACATCCGGCGCGCCGCAACTCGCTGTCATCTCCGCTTCCGCGATGGTGGCGCACTTGAACCTCGTAATGCCGCGCGCCAGTTGCAGGCGAATCATCTCCGGCATCTTATGCGTCTTCATGTGCGGACGCAGTCGTTCGACGCCTCCGGCGATGGCGATCATGCGGCGCAGGTTCTCTTCCACGCGGTCGGGATAGACGAGCAGGGCCGGCGACGCGATCTCGGCGCTGTCGCTCACCGGGAACCACGATGGCGGGTGGGGGATCATGGAGAGGCAGGATGCAGGATGCAGGATGCGGGATGCGGGATGCAGGATGAAGTATGCGCGTCGTGTGATGTAGGATGCGGGATACAGGATGCACGATGCAGGTTCGTCACCGCGCCGGCCATCTTGCATCCTGTATCCTGCATCTTGTGTCCTGTAACCTGCAGACTCCATTCCAGATCACGCGCCCGCATCCCGCCCCCTCAAGCCAACTCAAAGACGGCCTCGATCTCGACGGCAATGTTGCCTGGCAACGAGCCCATGCCCACGGCGCTGCGGGCGCCAATCCCGTTCTCCGGGCCCCAAACCTCGGCGAACAACTCACTGCACCCGTTGACCACGGCGGGATGCTCTTGAAAATCGAGCGTGCAATTGACCATGCCAAGGACCTTCACGACCCGCTTCACTTTGTCCAGGCTGCCAAGGTGGGCGCGCAGCGAGGCCAGGATGGCCAGGCCGACCTGGCGCGCGGCCGCCTTGCCCCCGGCGACGTCGAGGTCCTCCCCCACACAACCGGTGATCAAGGTCTTGTCCAACTTGACCGGGCCATGACCGGAGACGAAGGCCAGTTGGCCCGCGCTGACCACCGGTTTGTAAACGCCGACCGGCTTCGGGGCGGGCGGCAGTTCAAGTTTCAGTTCGGCCAGACGGGTTTCTGCGCTCATAGGTATGCCAATTCGCTTTGGAACGGTCCGTGAATGCGCGGCAACTTTTAGCGTTGTCTGCGCGGAGTTCAAGCTTTAGCTGGTTTGTCGTTCTCCCGTTGGTAGTCCCGACTTCAGGCGGCCCGCCGCGGCCGCCTGAAGGCGGGACTACCAACAGCGGCACTACGAGCACATCCTCAGGAATTCCGCTTCGTCAATGATCTTCACGCCAAGCTTCTGTGCCTTGTCGAGTTTCGATCCGGCTTCGGCGCCAGCCAGCATGAAATCGGTCTTCTTGCTCACGCTGCTGCTGACTTTGCCACCGAGGGCTTCAATTTTCGCCGTGGCCTCTTCACGCGTCATCGAAGGGAGCGTGCCCGTCAGAACGAAAGTCTTGCCGGCGAACGGGCCGACCGCCCCGGCCGGGGTGTAGAGGGCGGAGCGGAAGTTGAGTCCAGCCTGGCGCAACCGGTCGATGAGCTTGCGGTTCCGCTCCTCGCCGTACCATTGGGTGATGCTTCGCGCGATGATTTCTCCCACGTCCGGCACTTCGGCCAGTTGTTCCACACTCGCGTCGAACACATCGTCCACCGTGGCGAAGGCGCGCCCGAGGGACTTGGCGACCCCGGCGCCGACGTGCAGGATGCCGAGTCCGAAGAGCAGGCGCCAGGCATCGCGCGATTTGCTGGCGGCAATGCCATCCAGGAAGTTCTGGGCGGACTTCTCCCCCATGCGCTCGAGGCTGCTCAAATCGGCGAGCGTGAGCTTGTAGAGGTCAGCCACGTCGCGCACCAGGCCGCTCTTGACCAGTTGCGCGGCCAGCACTTCGCCCCCTCCTTCGATGTCCATCGCCCCGCGCCCGCACCAATGCTCGATCCGTCCGCGGATTTGTGCCGGACAATCCGGGTTGGTGCAGCGCCAGACTGCCGCTTCCCCTTCGGCCGCCGAGCCCTTGGAAACGCGGGAGCCGCACTCGGGGCATGATTTTGGGAAATGGAAGATCTGCTCCTGGCCGGTCCGTTTGCCTGTCACCACCTGGACGACTTCCGGAATGATTTCTCCCGCCTTTTGAATCAGCACGATGTCGCCCATGCGCGCATCGAGGCGTTTGATTTGATCCTCGTTGTGCAAGGTGGCGCGTTTGACCGTGGTGCCGGCCAGCAGGACGGGCTCCAGCTCGGCCACGGGGGTCAACGCGCCGGTGCGCCCCACCTGGATGGTGATGCCCTTGAGTTTGGTTTCGGCCTGTTCGGGAGCGTACTTGAAAGCCATCCCCCAACGCGGCGCCTTGGCCGTGGCACCGACCTTGTCGCGCAGCGGAATGGAATTCAGCTTGATTACCGCCCCGTCGGTTTCATAGCTGAAGCGATGGCGGATTTTGTCCAGCTCGTCGATGGCGGCGAACAATTCATCCACGGACGTGCAGAACCAGAAATTCTCCGCGGTTTTGAATCCATGTGATTTCAGCCACCGGAGCAATTCGAGTTGCGTCGCAGGCGGATGCCCGCCTTCGACGCGGCCTGTCCCGTAGACGATCAGGTCAAGCCGGCGCCGGGCGACGAGGGTCGGGTCGAGTTGCTTGAGGGAACCGGCGGCGGCATTGCGCGGGTTGGCGAAGATCTCTTCGCCGGCGGACGCCCGCTCCGCATTCAGGCGGGCAAAGGCTTCCTTGGTGAAGTAAACTTCGCCGCGCACTTCCATCAGCTCGGGCAGATCGCCGGTCGCCTTCAGACGAAGCGGAATGCTGCGGAGCGTCCTGAGATTGGCGGTGATGTCGTCGCCGGTCGTCCCGTCTCCCCGCGTGGCGCCGACCACGAAAAGGCCGTCCTGGTAACGCAGGTTGACGGCCACGCCGTCCACCTTTGGTTCGACGACCCATTCCAGTTTCTCGTGCGGGAGCAATTTCTGCACCCGGTCCACGAACTGCCGGACCTCCTCTTGGGAGTAGGTGTTGTCCAGGCTCATCATCGGGACGAGGTGCTGGCTCGGCTTGAACTTGCTCAGCGGCTTGCCGCCGACGCGTTGGCTGGGCGAATCCGGCGTGACGAGATCGGGAAACTGTTTCTCCAAGTCCAGCAACTCGCGGTAAAGTTTGTCGTAGTCGCGGTCGGAAATCACCGGCTTGGCCTCGACGTAGTAGAGGTGGTCGTGTTGGCGGACTTCCTCGACCAGTTCGGCGTGACGGGCTTTGGCTTGCGCTTCGGTCATGCAATACGCATTACACGAGTTTATGCCAATTCAGACAAGAGCAAGGAATGGGGAAAATCCGAAATCCGAAGGCCGAAATCGGAATGAAGAGCTCAATCTGCAATCCGCAATCCGCAATCCGCAATTTGAACTCACTGTCTGACGAACTCCTCGTGCAGCTTCGCGTAATGGCCGCCACGCTTAAGAAGTTCGTCGTGCCTGCCTTGCTCGACGATCCGGCCGTGGGCCAGAACCAGGATGCGATGGGCGTGGCGGACTGTGGAAAGGCGGTGGGCGACGACAAAACAAGTGCGGCGGGCAAACAGTTCGGCCAGGGCGTGCTGGATGACCCGTTCGGTTTGCGCGTCGACCGCGCTGGTGGCTTCATCCAGGATGAGGATGCGCGGTCGGGCGACCATGGCGCGGGTGAAGGTGAGCAGTTGCCGTTCGCCGGCGCTGAAGTTGCCGCCGCGCTCGCCCACCCTCGTCTGGTAGCCTTCGGCAAAGCCCAGGATCATCTCGTGCGTGCCGAGCGACTTGGCCGCTTGGATGACTTCGCCATCCTCGGCCCCGGGACGTCCGAACTTGAGGTTTTCCATGACCGTCCCGGTGAAAAGAAAGTTTTCCTGGGTCACGATGCCGATTTGTTCATGGAGCGACTCGATCGTGGCGGATTGCAAATCGATCCCGTCCATCAGAAGGCGACCGCGCTGCGGCTCGTAGAAGCGGGCGATCAGGCTGATGATGCTCGTCTTGCCCGAGCCGGTGTGTCCGACCAGCGCGACGGTCTCGCCCGGTTTGGCCTCGAAGCAGATGTCATGCAGCACCCAGGTGTCCGCCGGCGTGGTTTCGTAGCGGAACCAGACTTCTTCGAAGATGATGTGACCGCGAATGGCGGGCAGCGGCTCGGCGTCAACGCGGTCCCGTACTTGCGGCTCGGTGTCCAGCAACTGGAAGATGCGTTCGGCGCTGGCGGCGGTCGAGAGCACGGCGTTGTAAAGATCGCCCATCGTTTGAATTGGGCCGAAGAACATGCCGAGATAGAGCGCGAACGCGGCCAGTTCGCCGACCGTGATCTCCCCGCGCCGGGCCAACGTGCCCCCGTAGCCGATGATGATGAGGGTGCCCAGGCCGGACATGAAACCTAGGAACGGCATGAAGGTGTGGAAGACGCGCGCGGCGGCCAGTGCCAGCGCGTTGTGCGTCTCGTGCAGTTGCTGGAAACGGTTGAGGTTTTCCTCCTCCCGGGAGAACGCCTGGACCACCCGGACGCCGGCGATGTTCTCGGCCATCGCGGCGGTGAGACGCGACGTCTGCGCCCGGACCTTGCGGTAAGCCTGCAAGCCGTGGATGTGAAACAGCCGCGTGGCCAGGAACAACGGCGGCAGCACCACGCTCACGGCGAGGCAGAGCCGCCAATCGTACTGGAGCAGGACCACGATGACGCCGGCGAGGGTCATCAGGCTGGCGAGCATCTGGTTGGCGCCCCACGTCATGATGCGGTCGAGGGAGTCGATGTCGGTGTCGGCCCGGGCGATGATCCGGCCCTGGTGCGTCTTGTCGAAATAGTTCAAGGAAAGCCGTTGGATATGCTCGAAGACGGCAATGCGAAGATCGTTCATCGCCCCCTGTCCGACTCGGATCGCGCTCCGAACCTGGGCCACCGTGAGCATCCACCCGAGCAACAGGTTCCCCAGGTAGACCAGGCTGACGATGAAAATGCCGCGATAAGCCGCTTCCGTCCCGGCGGCGAGTTGCACCGGGTTCCCCGTCGTCCCGGTAGCCGCCGGCGCCAGGTACCGATCGATGCCGATCTGGATAAACTTCGGGCCGAGCAATTGTGTGGCGGTGGCGGACAGCGTGCACGCCAGGTTGAAAAGGAACGTGCGGCGGTAGGGCCGCAGGTATCGCGCGAGTCGCGCCGCCGTTGTTCGGCTCATTCGCTTTTGGGCGAATTGCTCCTCGAGTTCGATGTCGGCGCTCGCAGCCACGGTCAGAGTTTGATCTGTTGCTCGAAGACTTCGCGGTAGAAGCCGCTCCGCTGGATCAGGTCCTGGTGCGCCCCGCGTTCGACGATGCGGCCTTGTTTCAGAACGAGAATCAAGTCCGCATGCTGAACGGTGGAAAAGCGCTGGGCGATGACGAACGTGGTCCGGCCCTGGCAGAGCCGGCGCATGGTTTCGCGAATGAATCGTTCGGTTTGCGAATCCACACTGGCGGTGGCGTCGTCGAGAATGAGAATTCGCGGATCCATGAGGAAGGCCCGGGCAATGGCGATGCGCTGGCGTTGACCCCCGCTGAGCGAAATGCCCCGTTCCCCGATCATCGTGTCGTAGCCGTCTTCCAATTCCATCACGAATTCGTGCGCTTGCGCGGCCCGGGCCGAATCCTCCACCTGCGCGCGGGTCGCGTGCGGTTTGCCATAGGCGATGTTCTCCACCACCGAAGCGCTGAACAGGAACGTTTCCTGAAAGATCACGCTCACGCTGCGACGCAGTTGCGTCAGATCGAGCGCGCGCACATCGACGCCGTCGACCATCACGCGACCACCGGTGGCGTCATAAAAGCGAGGAATAAGATTCACCAGGGTCGACTTCCCCGAGCCGGTTGGGCCGACGATGGCAATGGTCTGGCCGGGCTGCGCGACAAAACTGATCGCGTGGAGCGTGGCGCGTTGGGCGGGCATCTCCGGGCCGCGGGCGGTCCCGGGCTGCGCCACTCCTGAACCTGCCGCGGGCCGGGCATTGTCCGATCGGCTTGCCGGCGTCACCGGCGACGGACCGGGCGCCCGGGCCTTTCGCGGCAAACGGTCCGGGCCATCGGCCTTCCCTTCCCGCGAGCTGTACTCGAAGCTGACCTCGTCGAACTCGACCTCCCCGCGGCCCGGAGGCAGGGGCCGCGTGCCGCTCCGGATGGTTTGCGGTTCGTGGATGATTTCGAGGATGCGCTCGGCGCTGGCGCTGGCGTTTTGCACAATGTTGGTGAACTGGCCGACCATGCCGACACGATGGCCGATGGCCATGAGATAGAAGATCACTTTGGCCAGGTCGCCGATGGGCAGTGCGCCCTGGATGACCTGCCGGCCGCCGATCCAGAGGGCCAGAGGCGTGCTCAAGCCGTAGAGGAACTGGGCGCGAGGCACGCGCGACGCCCAGTAGTTCACCGTGTCCAGGACCGATCCCAGGTAGGTCTCCTTGCGGTCACGAAACTTGTTGATCTCGCTCTGTTCCTTGGCGAAGGCCTTCACCACGCGCACCCCGGCGATATTCTCCTGGATGACCGTGGTCATGGCGCCGTGCAAATCGTGGACCTTGCGCCATTGCGGTTGGAGCTTGCTGGCGAAGAAGGCAATCAGGACGACGGTCGGCACCATCGTGAGCAGCGCCACGCCACCCAACGCCGGGTTGATCAGGAAGATGAGCGTGGTCGTTGTGACGAGTGAGACGGCGATATCGGCGCTCAAGAGCAGGCAGGCGAAGAGGAAATCCTGCAGTCGCCAGACATCGGTCGTGGCGCGGGAGATAAGCTCGCCGCTGTTGACCTGGTCATGGTAAGTGAAGGCCAGCCGTTGCAGCGCGTTGTAGATCGCGGCCCGAATGTCCCCCAGGGTCGTTTGAATCGTGCGGCTGCGGATCGGGCCGAGCACAAAACCGACGGCGGCGCGCAGGACGATCAGGACGAAATAGCCAGCCACGAACGGCAGCAGGCGAACCTCCCCGTGGTCTGTGAGGCGATGGCGCAATTCGTTGATGGCGTTGCCCAGAATCTGCGGCAGGGTCATCTCGATGGAAATACTGACCAGGAGCAACCCGAGGCAGAGCGCGACGCGGCCGGGATATTTGCGAAGGAAGGAGAGTATCCCCAGCAAACTGCGCGGTTGAAGGCGCGGCTTAGGCGGAGGCGACGCAGTCATGGGCCTGGCTGGCTATCTCGGGCATTTCGGCCGCCGGCAGACTCACCTGCGCGGCGTGGAATTGAAAATTGAAAATGACAAATTGCAAATTGGAAAGTGAACTGCGCCCCGCGCCGCGCCGCGCAAATTTGCTTCCATCGCCGGTCGTCCCGTGCTTCATCTGGATCCGAACACGTCATGCAGAGGCATCTTTGCGGCATTGAAATCGGCGGAACCAAGTTGCAGATCGTCGCCGGCGATGACTCCGGGGAGATCATCGAGTGGCAACGGTTCCCGGTTGACCGCGCCAAAGGCGCCGCGGGGATCCGCCAACAGATCGAGTTGACCCTGCCCGCCCTGCTCGCCCGGTGGCAAGCGGCGGCCATTGGCCTCGGCTTCGGCGGCCCGGTCGATTGGAAAACCGGCTGTATCGCCCGTTCCCATCAAATCGAGGGCTGGTCGGAGTTTCCACTCCGGGCCTGGCTGGCCGGACTGGCCGGCGTGCCGGTGTGGGTGGAGAACGACGCCAATACGGCCGCACTGGGTGAAGCGTGCCGCGGCGCCGGCGCCGGTTGCAACCCGGTCTTCTACGTCACCCTGGGCAGTGGGGTGGGCGGTGGTTGCGTGGTGGAAGGAAGGATTTATCACGGGGCGACACCCGGCGAATCGGAAATCGGCCACGTGCGGCTCGACAAATCCGGAACGACGGTCGAACAGCGGTGCTCCGGTTGGGCGATCGACGCGCGGATTCGCCGCTTGAAAACCGAGGAGGTGACCAGCGTGCTGCGGGACTGGTTGCCGGCCACGCCCGGTGGGGAAGCGAAATTGCTGGCGCGCGCCCTGGCCGCGAAAGACCGCGCCGCCTGGCAGATCCTTGGCGAAGCCGCGGAAGACCTCGCTTTCGCGCTCTCACATGTGACCCACTTGTTTCACCCGGAAGTCATCGTGCTCGGTGGCGGCCTGGCGCTCGTCGGCGAACCGCTGCGGGCCAAGGTGGCGGAGGCCCTGCCCCGATTCTTGATGGACGTGTTTCACGGCGGGCCGCAGGTCCGGCTGTCGGCGCTCGGCGAAGATGCAGTGCCGGTGGGTTGTTTGCTGGGAGCCAGGTACCTCAATGACCAATGACCAATGACAAGCGATGCGCCCATCTTTGGTTATTGGTCATTCTTTGGGCATTTGGCATCGACCACTGGGCACTTGTGCAATGAGCAATGAGCAGTGTGCAATGAGCAATGAGCAATGAGCAATGAGCAATGAGCTGGTCGAGGGCGCTAAAGAGTTACGTTGCCGCATCCAAGCTTCGTTTCCCGGCGGCGTCTCGACTGCGGACCATGCCCCCCGCAAACCGAGGGCTGAGCTGTGGCTCAACTCGCCAAGACGCGGGTGAGCTTCTCGGAAAATACTTTCAAACTCTCGACATCCTTGGTCTGTTCTCCTGGTTGTTCGGTGATGCCCCAGCCTTCGTAGCCGACGGCGTCGAGGGCCTTCATAATCGCCGGCCAGTTGTTGTCCCCTTCGAAGAACGGCACACTGAAGCCTTTGGTCTTGCTGAATTCCTTGATGTGTAGCTTGAGGATGCGTTTGCCCAGCAGCGGAATCCAGGTCTCGGGGGCATTGAACCGGATGACGTTGCCGATATCGAAATGCCACCCGACCCACGGGCTGTTGATCTCATCGAGGTAACGCACGGCTTCCTCCGGCTTCATGATAAAATTATTCCAGACTTCTTCGATGGCGATCTTGACTCCGAGTTCCTCGGCCAGAGGGATCGCTTTGCGAATCTGTTCGATGGACCGCTGCCAGCACTGCTCGTAGGTTACTTCCTTGTTGACCACGCCGGGGACCAGGAGCACGGAGGTGGCGCCGTAACGTTTGGCATCGCGCAGCGCCTGCTTCAGTCCGTCCAGACCGCGTTCACGCGTGGCGGGATCGGGATGAGTCAGCGTCTGGTTCCAGTGCGTGGAGCAGCAGACACTGGCGGCCTTGAGCCCGGATATCTCCAAGGCTTCGACCACCTCATCCTGCTTCATGTGGCTCATCGGCTCGACTCCCTCGAAGCCGGCTTCTTTAAGCATCTGGTACTTTTCCCCGAGAGAACCTTTCAGGCCGATGGTCGCGCCCATGATGGCCTTCTTGATATTTCGTTTCCGGGCCGGCGCGCTGGAAACGCCTTCCGCGGCCTCCAGCGTCAGAGGCCGCAGCGCGGCCAGGGCGCCTGCAGCCGCGGAGACCTTGAGGAAACGGCGGCGGGAAGTCTGTGGTCCGTTGATTTTTTTATTTATCATGGCGAGAAGCTGGATATGGCAACTGGTTGAACTTTGCGAGCAGTCTTATGCCGCTGCTCAGCCGGAGTCAAGCCGGCCACCCGCCGGCGAGTGTCTTGCGCGGCCCGACGCTGCGTTCGGCCATCCGCGCCGGCCTCGCTGCAAGCCTCCACGATGGGCACTCGGGCAGCGACGTGACTGTCTCAAAACAAGACATTAGCAGAATGCGACTGAGCCATTAGTCAGAATGCATCTCGTGTGCTATCTTCTCGTGCCGCCTAAAAGTCTGGCTCTTTCATACAGCTACGGATGGGGACTATGAAGAAGAAATATGAAGCCTTTCGCCATGTGCTTGTTGTATTTAGCCTTGGTTTTCACGACCACGGGTTGTAGGGGTCTGTTCTCATCTACTAGCCAACGGGCGCGCACTCCCTGGCAAAATTTCGAAGAAGCTCAGGCGGCTTACGACAAAGTCATCCCGCACAAGACCACGTTGACGGAGCTCAAGAACCTGGGATTCGATCCGGTGAGCACGCCGAATGTGAAAATTCTTACCTACCTCGATCTCATCCAACGATTCATCCCGAACGCCTCCATTACCTTGAAGGATCTTCAGCCCGATGTGCGGGATTGCATCGAGTCCAAGGATTGCTGCCACGCCTACGAGATGGAACTCGACCTGACCAATAACAAGCGCTACGGCAACCTCGCTCTGGATATCTTCGGCTTCGATCGCAGGACGAAAACCACCGGCTGGAACTTCAAGGCCCTCATCATCGTGAAGGACGAGGTGGTCGCCTATAAAATCCGATCCGGTGAACCCAATGTCGATCGGGTCGAAAGAAGGACGAAACCCCTTGGACCGCTCCAGGAGCTCGACAATGTTCTCCTGAAGCTCTTCGGTTCTTTCTGACCTATCCCTCCGCGACGGAATCTTCCAACTCGAGGCTTGTCCAAGGCCGGCATCTTGACCAAACTGGCTGTCGCGGGCGTCCCGTAAACCAAGCGCCTCCGTTTGTATGAAAACCTGCTCCGGATACCTTCTCCACGCCCTCTTGCTTTTCGTCCCGCTTTACCTCGTTCGCGCCGAGGAAACTCCGGCCGCGACTCCCACCGAAATCTTCGCCGCCACCCTTCAGAAAATCCTCAGCATCGTCGAACCAACCGCCGGGAAAGCTCCGGAGACCTTCTCAGTCCGGCTCGAGTTCGTCAAAGTGGACGGCCTCCCCAAAGACCTTGCGGGGCAATGCGCGACGCTGGCGTTTCAGGCTCCCGATCGGCTGACCGTCTCCGCGGAATACAAAGGCAAGACTTACCGGGTGGGTCGTGACGGCCAGCAGCTCTGGATTCACGTGCCGGACAAAAATTTCGGCGTCGTCGGCAAGCCCGGCCGGCCGCGTTTCGCCGGCGCGCCGGAGAAAAAGGACACGACCAAGCTTGGCCCGATCAAACTCCCCTGGCCCAGGGAACAGATCGCCCTGCTCCCGCTGCTGCTCAAGGTGGAGGCGCAACCGGACGAAAGGGTCGACACCTTTCCCTGTCACGTCCTGAGTTTGGCGCCCAAACCCGAAGCCCTCGAGGCGCTGAAAATCTCCGGCGGCACGCTCAAGCTTTGGGTGCGCGAAGCCGACAGTCTCCCGCTGCGCATCGCCTACCGCGATGGCCAGCGCGTCGACCTCGAACTCCAACTCCATGAAACGAAGCTAGGCGAAGCCTGGCCGGCGGAAAAATGGGCGATCCCCGCCCGCGCAGGCGACAAGATCGAAACCACCGCGCTCGGTCATCTCACCCGCTTCGCGTCGGTCGCCTATTCCATGATCCATCAGAAAATTCCCAGCCTCGGGCCGGCCACCGGCGAGCACCACCTCGTGGCCACCGAGGGCAAGGGCCGCCTCGAAATGCGCGACGGCACCCGCGTGCTCTTTCTCGAAGGCACGCCCGAGGAAATGGGCGCCCAGCACGGCGCGCTCTTGAAAAAGGAGATCGATGATGTGCTGAATCGCATTCTCTACGGCGTCGGCGTGGGCAGTTCCTTTCCCAAGGGCCGCTGGTTTTTCGGGGAAATCGAAGAAGCCCAGCGCCGAATCAACCCTTACATTGACGAACGGTACCTGCGCGAGATGGATGCCATCGCGCTGGCCACCGGACACGAAACGCAGGAAATTCGCCTGGCCAATTTTTTCCCCGAGCTGTTCCACTGTTCCGGCTTCGCCCTCTTCGGCGATGCCACCGTCGGGGGCAAGATGTATCACGGGCGCATCCTGGATTACTTGCGCGGCATGGGCCTGGAGCAAAACGCCGCGGTCATCGTCTATAAGCCCGACCAGGGCCATGCCTGGGTCAACATCAGCTATGCTGGGTTCATCGGTTCGGTCACCGCCATGAACGAAAAGCATGTGGCCATCGGCGAAATGGGCGGACGCGGCGAAGGCAACTGGGACGGGAAGCCAATGGCCCAACTCGTCCGCGAAGTCATGGAGAAAGCCGGCACGCTCGACGAAGCCGTGGAGATCATGCGTCGCGGCCCGCGCACCTGCGAATACTACTACGTCATCTCGGACTCCAAAGCCAGGACGGCGGTCGGCATCGCCGCGACGCCGAGCACGTTTGAAGTGGTGCGGCCCGGCCAGGCTCATCCACGTCTCCCCCATCCCTTCAAAGACGTCGTGCTCATGTCGGCCGGCGACCGCTATGAGGAATTGGCCAGGCGGGTGAAGGCTGGCTATGGCAAATTCGATTCAGACTCAGCCCGCGAGTTGATGACTCGCCCCGTCTGCATGAACTCGAATATCCATTCCGTCCTGTTCGATCCTGAGACGCTCGATTTTTGGGTGGCCAATGCCGACGCCAAGAACCCGGCCAGCCACACGCGCTTCACCAAATACAACCTGGCCGAGTTGTTGAAGGGAAACTGAGTTACTTGCTGGCCTCGATCGCGCACTGCGGCCGTTCGTACTTCCGCCTTTAAGCGGCACGAGTCGGCTGAAGCCGGGAATACGGACGGACGGTTCCTGGGAAGAGAACACCTCAAAAATTTGATGTGAGTTGGGGCAATGAACCGGACCGCCGCCGATCCCGCAGCCATGTACGATTTACGATGTACGATTTACGAGCGCCGCGCAGCGCAGATCGCCGGGCGTGCGAATCGCGTAGAGTCGCGATCACTCCATCGGAAGCTCGTACATCGTACATCGTAAATCGCAAATCGCTGGTCCCGGGAGCCCGCCCGGTCCGAATCACCAGGTTCATGGGAAGCGCCTACGCTCGTTCCATGTATTTGCCGGTGCGCGTGTCGATCTTGAGCTTCTCGCCCGTTTTGATGAACAACGGCACTTGAATGCTAATCCCGGTTTCCATGAGCACCGGCTTCTGCACGTTGTTGGCCGAGTCGCCGCGGATGCCGTCGGGGGCGTCGGCTACGGTGAGCACGACGCTGGGCGGCAGTTCGATTTGCACAGCCTTGTCCTCGACGAACGTCACCGTCACCGTCGCGTTCTCGATCAGGTAGTTCTTGGCTCCGCCCACCAGTTCGGGAGGAAGAGTGACCGTCTCGTAAGTTTCCGGGTCGGAGAAGACATAATCCTCGGCGTCCTTGTAGCTGAACTCCATTTTCTTGGTCGTGAGCGGCACCACCTCGATTTTTTCCGTGGAGCTGAAGCGCACGTCTGAGGATTTGCCGGTGCGGATGCTGCGCAGGGTGGCCTGGACGAAGGCGCGCAGATTTCCCGGCGTGCGATGCTGGCTGTCGAGGACGACCGCGACGTCGCCGTTGTAACTAATCGCCATGCCGCGGCGAAGGTCGTTGGCTGTAGGCATAAATCGTTTTCACTGCCCGCTGCCCCGGCCCATCCGGGAACGGCGGAGCGTGGAAATTAGCCAAGCGCCGCATGATTGCAAGCCCCAATTGCCCTCCCACTTGATTCCTTGAAGTCCGACCGAAGCTTCCGTTTAATCGTTGCCGTGCCAACCCGCGTTATTGCCGTCGCCAATCAGAAGGGTGGGGTGGGGAAAACGACGACGGCCGTCAACCTCAGCGCCTGCCTGGCGGCGTTGGGGAAGAAGATCCTGCTCTTCGACCTCGACCCGCAGGCTAACGCGACCAGCGGTTTGGGCCTGGAAAAGGTGGAAGGCGCCAGCGCTTACCGGACGTTGCTCGGACAGGGATCGCTCCTGGACAAGGTGCAAAAAACCGCTTACGACCGGCTCGACATCATCCCCAGCGAGGTGGACATGTGCGGCGCGGACATTGAACTGGTGCGCACCGAGCATCACCTCCAGCGCGTCAGCCTGGCCTTGCGGCCGCTGCTCGAAAACGGAGGCTTTGACGCCGTGCTGATCGATTGCCCGCCGGCGCTCGGCGTGCTGACGCTCAACGCCTTTGCCGCCGCCGACAGTTTGGTCGTGCCGTTGCAGTGCGAGTATTACGCGCTGGAAGGCATCTCGATGATGACCCGGTTGCTCAACCAGCTCCGCGATACCGGCGTGAACCCGCAACTGGAACTGCTCGGCGTCGTCATGACCATGTTCGACGGCCGCACCAATCTTTCCCACCAGGTCGTGAGCGAAGTCCGGCAACATTTCGGCGAGACGGTATTCGAGACGGTGATTCCGCGCACGACGCGCCTGGCCGAGGCGCCGAGCTTCGGCAAACCGATCATCTACTACGACAAATACAGCGCCGGCGCGGCCGCCTACGAGGTCTTGACGCAGGAGTTGCTCAAACGGCTCAAGCTCTAGTGGCGCCTCGGGGCGCGGGCCGTCCCGGCCCGCAGCGCATCGCCCGGAGCCGGGCATCTGGAGTGTTCCATCGCGCCTGTTCTGGTCACACGCTGCGGACGGGGACCGCTCGCCCCTTGGGCGGGCGGATTTTGCTTTGCTTGATCCATCCTGCTCGCTAATTTGCCCGACGATGTGTCCGGTGGTGTAACGGTAGCACAAGGCCCTTTGGAGGCCTTTGTCATGGTTCGAATCCATGCCGGACAGCCAGTTTTGCCGAGGGAAAAATGCTTATGAATACTTGGTCACTGCTGACTCCTCTGCTGTGCTTGATGGTTGTTGGCGGCCATGCGTCTTCTGCCCAATTGACTGGTGCGATGGTCTTCAGTTGCGACTCCGCCGGCAATCCCGCCGGCAATTTCGTCTGGGACACTCGCGGCTTGGACAGCGATTTCTATAAAGTCTGGATCACCCCGGGTCTTCCGGAGGGCAACCCCGACGGGCTCACCGCCGCGTTCATCAACGGACCCGACTGGGCGCACGCACCCCTCGACCTCACTCTCGTGAAAGGCCAAAACCATTTTACGCTCTTTTTTGAATACAACGGCGCGTGGCCTTTCTTTGCCGTGAATCTCTTCTTCAACAGCAACTCCGTGCCTGCCATCTCGGTCAAAGCGCCCTTGCGCACGAATGACTCCGTTCCGCGGTTCACGGCCAATCTCGCGCCGCTCAGCTACAGCATGACAAGTTATCCCTCGGCCGACGCACCGGCCGCCGGCACCAACCGCGCCCTGTTGGACAGGACCGTTGAACTGACCGCTTACGACGTTGCCGCACCGGCGGTCTTCACGCGCGATAGCGTGGGCACGCACCAGGTGGGGGCGAGTGGTCGGGACGATTACATCGGCACCTTCACGCTCGACGTTTCGTCGCGCCATCGCCAGCCGACCATCCAGCTTCACGTGACCGAGGTTACTGTTTGCTGGGACTCGGAGACGAATCGAACCTATCAAGTGCAGTATCGCTCAGCGCACACGCCGGGTGGTTGGGTGGAGCTTGGCGCGCTGGTCACAGGCAACGGTGGCACGAACTGCGTGGACGACCACATCCCGTTCGGCGAACCTCAGCGCTTCTACCGCGTCTTCGAAGTGCCGTAACGGGGCTGTTGCCAGAGGACACACCAGGCCTCCTTTGCCTCCTGGCAAGGCGCCGCAGCCAGCCTGGCCATCGCGCTCGGGTTGGAATCGTCGCCCCTCGTTGGCAGGGCTGCTGAGATTCGCTCCCCGGGCGATAGCAACGACTTTTTGTCACGCGAAATTGACGTCGAGCGCCTCTTGACATGGACTTACTCTCAGCATGAAGTTCAGGCCATTGGCTCCCTTGGGTGAAGTTGTGCTGAGTTGGACAACTCTTTAATTCCAAATCAACCCTCAACAAAAAACAACCGCATGAAAACATCATTACTCCTCAAAGGACTTGTCGCCATCGTGTGCGCGTTGCCGATAGGACCAGCCTACGGGCAGATTCACGCGTTTGATGCATCGCGCCTCAGCGACAAACTGGATCGCCTGCACGAGATCGACTTCGAGAATCTATCGTTGGGCGCTTCGCCTTTCTCTCCATCGCTGCCGAACCCTCTGACGATTGACGGCGTGACCATTGCGGATCCGACGGGATTGAGCGGCGGCTTCTGTTCAGCCCCAACCTGCCTGGCCGACCCCGACAATCCGTACGGTGGAAATATCGAGTTGATTTTGAACCCTGGCGCCACGCTTTCATTCGCCACAGCTCCGCGCTTGGTGGTGCTGGACATCCAAGGCATAGGCGACAATCCCTTCGAGTTGCTGGTGACTGATGAGCATGGACGTGACCGGCGGGTACAGGATCAAGGTGTCTCGTTCGGGCAGAGTTTGCTCGGTTTGTATTCAGGTGGCGGGATTCGCAAGGTTGAGTTGGTGCAGGTGGGCGGCACCGGAGGCCCGCTGGCGCTGGCCAGCGTGTTAGTTGGGAGTGGTGCCCGCTGAGCCGCCTGCCAGGCGCTGCGTTGAAGCTAGCCCGCGCGCTTCGGTGGCAGTCGTGGCCCGAGTCTCCGGGAGTGAGTTTTCCTCGGGACCCAGTCCTGCCCGCTTCTTACGCGCCGAGGTAATATCCATTTCATGTAACCAGTCACAGGAGATTGAATGAGGCTCGCGCTGGATTGGTGTCATGAACAAATCGAAACGGCCAGTCGTCGATGCCGCCGCGATCGTGCCGGTGTACCGCGATCGACTCGACGAGATCCGGGTGGTGCTCGTTCGCCGCAGTGCCGGCGGGATTCATGGCGGCCAATTGGCGTTTCCCGGGGGCAAGCGCGAGCCCCACGATCGGTCGATGGAGGAAACCGCGTTAAGGGAGGCCCAGGAGGAAATCGGCATCTCCCGGCAAAAGGTCGAGATTCTGGCTCCGTTGCCGACCATAGAGACCCAGACCACCGGGTTCCGAATATTTCCATTTCTCGCCCGGATTAGCCCGCCACGGAAATGGCATCCGGACGAACGGGAGATCAGCGAGGTCATTGAGGTGAAGCTCGGAGAGCTGGCACGTCCCGAGGCTCACGGCGAAGAGGTGATGCGGTTTTCAACCTGGTCGCGCCCAAGGCGAACGCCATTCTACCGGGTGGCGGGCTACCAATTATGGGGTGTGAGTTACCGCATCCTTCGCCCGCTCATTCCGCGCCTGCTGGCAGGAGAATGGAAGCTATGATCGCTCGCTCTCGTGGTTTGATTGTTTCCATTTCGGATCCTGCCTTGCTTGGACGGTCGCACCAGGCCGGTTCCGGGCGAGCTTTGATTGTGCCGCAGGTCAGGGCACGGTCGTCGCCAGCCCGTTTCCATTCGGCTATTGGGTCTTCGCCCCAAACGGAAATGCGTGGAGGGAGAATTGTTCATCTCAATCTGACGGGGTGACCACCCCACTTGACGGCACGAAACGACGCCACGCGAGCTCGGAATCGTTCGTTGGGCGAAACGGCGGACACTTCCAAGAGCGTGCTTGGAAAACGGGTAGGACGCTGGTACCTTTTTTGTGTTCCGTATGATTTATCCACGGAGTGCTGCAGGATGGTCGCTGTCCCCACTGCGAGATGGAGGTATCGAATCAACACCGACCGGCGACCTGACATTGGCCGCAACCGCGGCGAGCCTTGCTCGACTGTTGGGAGGAGCGCTCAAGGCCACGCCACGCAAGGACGCCCGCAGCCGGGCACAATTGCCCGTGGCGCGAGCTTGACGATCACTTAGCGCGGTCGCCGCCTGTGGCTTGCGCCAGCCGCTGCTCCAGTTGATGGAGCCGTTGCCGCAATTCCGGCAGATGCTGCAAGGCGATGAAGACACGCTTCATCTGGCGGTCGGGTTGGGCCGGGGAGCCCAGCCATTTCTCGCCGTCGGGGATGTGATTCATCACCCCGGCTTGCGCGCCGATCGTGACCTGGTCGCCGATCTTGAGGTGCCCCGCGACGCCGGCTTGTCCCGCCATGGTCACATAACGGCCCACCTTGGTGCTGCCGGCGATCCCGGCCTGGCCACAGAGGATGCAATGTTCGCCCAACGCCACGTTGTGCCCGACCTGGACAAGATTGTCGATCTTGGTGCCCTGGCCGATGACGGTCGAACCGAGCGCGGCGCGGTCGATCGCCACATTGGCGCCGATCTCGACGTCGTCCTGGACGATCACGTTACCGATTTGCGGCACCTTCAGGTGGCGTCCCTGGTCGAAGACGTAGCCGAATCCGTCCGAACCGACCACGGCTCCGGCGTGAATCCGCACGCGATGGCCAACCTGTGTTCGAGGGTAAAGCACGACGTTGGGGAAAAGATGAACTGCTTCTCCGAGGTGACAGTCCGCGCCGACATGATCGCTGCCCTCCAGGATCGAGTGGGGGCCGATCGTCGCACGTTCACCGACCACGCAGAATGGCCCAATGTGCGCGGTGACATGAACGACGGCCGTCGGGGCAACCTGGGCGCTGGGGTGGACTCCCGCGGCGAACGTGGGTTCCGGGAAGAACAGGGGCAGCACCTTGGCAAAAGCGACCCGCGCGTTGGCCACGCGGATCAAGACCTTGCTGGCGGACGCGAAACGGTCCGAGACCAGGATCGCCGAGGCGGCGCTCTTCTCGGCCCGGAGAAAGTAATCTTCGTTCTCGGCAAACGTCAGGTCGCCCTTTTTGGCGGTGTCGGCAGGCGCGAAGCCCGTGATGGGCAGCGAACCGTCCCCGAGGACTTCTCCGTCGAGGCGCTGGGCAAGATCGGCAGCGGTGATAGGCATCTTCTGAATTCTTCTCAAATCCCGCGCGTGTTGACCACGGCGTTCTGGTCACCCAGCACGAGGACGCGCGGTTCCCATTTCCTCGCGAGCGCTTCGTCGACGAGGGCGTAACTCATGATCGTCAGCCGATCTCCCACCTTGCCGAGATGCGCGGTCGCCCCGTTGAGCACGATCTCCCCGGACCCGCGTTCGCCTGGGATGACGTAGGTTTCAAACCGTTCGCCATTGGCGAGGTTGCTGCAGAGCACTCGCTCATACGGACGCAAGCCGGCTTGGTCCATCAGATCGAGCGAGATGGTCAGGCTCCCTTCATAATCCAGGCTGGAGGCGGTCACCTCGGCCCGGTGGATTTTCGATTTCAACAAATGGACCTGCATGAATCGAGTATCAATGGCGGAAGATCAGATGTCGAGCGCCGGGACGACGCACGGTCAGAGAAATCATCAGGCGCAACTTGTTGGCCATTCCCAAGTCACTCGTTGACTTGCAATTAGGCGGGCACTATAAACGCCGCGAACTCACATTCAACCCAGATTTACCAACAACGCTTCAAGCCAACAGGCACATCCACCCACCCATCCTATGAGCAGAAAAATCCGTTATGGAATGGTCGGCGGCGGCCGGGGCGCTTTCATCGGCGCCGTGCACCGCATCGCCGCGGCCATGGACCAGCAGATTGAACTTGTTTGCGGCGCCTTTTCGTCCGACCCCGACCGGTCCAGGGCCAGCGGCGCCGATCTTTTCCTCGCGCCGAATCGCTGTTATGGCGATTTCCGGGAAATGATCCGGGCGGAGGCGAAGCTTCCCGAGGGCGAACGCATGGATTTTGTTGCCATCGTCACGCCGAACCACCTGCACTTTGCGCCGGCACAAATGGCCCTCGAACACGGATTTCATGTCCTGAGCGACAAGCCCGCGACGTTCAACCTGGCCGAGGCGAAGAAGCTTGCCGGAATCGTGAAACGGACCGGTCTGCTCTACGGCCTCACGCACAACTACACCGGCTATCCGCTCGTGAAGGAAGCGCGTGACATGGTCCGCGCGGGGAAGTTGGGCGGGATTCGCAAGATCGTCGTCGAATACCCGCAAGGCTGGCTGGCGACACGGGTCGAAGCCACGGGACAAAAGCAGGCGGGCTGGCGCACCGACCCGAAGCGCTCCGGGGCCGCGGGCTCGATGGGCGACATCGGCACGCACGCCGAGAACCTGGCCGAATACATCACCGGGCTGCCGATCGAGGAGTTGGCCGCCGACCTGACGAGCTTTGTCAAAGGGCGCAAGCTCGATGACGACGGCAACGTGTTGCTGCGCTTCAAAGGGGGAGCCAAAGGGCTGCTGCATTGCTCGCAAATCAGCGTGGGCGAGGAAAATAACCTCAACATCCGGGTTTATGGTGAACTGGGCGGCCTGGAATGGCATCAAAAGGCGCCGAACACGATGTTGGTGAAGTGGCTGGATCAGCCGATGCAGGTCTATCGCACGGGTCTGGGCTACCTTGGAGCCAACGCCAAGGCCGCCACCCGCACCCCGCCGGCACATCCCGAGGGTTACCTCGAGGCATTCGCTAATATTTACAAGAACTTCGCCAATCACATCCGCGCCCGACTCGAGGGCAGGAAGCTCGCTGAAAACCATCCGGCGCTCGATTACCCGAAGATCGAGGACGGCGTGCGCGGCATGGCTTTCATCGAAGCGGTCGTGAAGTCGTCCCGGAAGAACGCCGCGTGGACCAAGCCGGCACGGTGATGGGCGATCTCCTGAGCGTCTCGGCGCAGCCTATCAAGGCCGTTTCCGGCGCCTTTTAGGGCCAGTCTCCCCCCGGGCAACGACGAGAGGGAAGACGCCATCGCCCGCCCTCTCGCCGGATCCGTCTTGAAGCCTGCTACACCGTCTCCCGGACGATGCCCTCTTCCAGGCACTTGATATCGGACTTGAGGATGGTTTGCGCGAGTTTGTAGCCGAGACGATCGGTGTTGTTGCTCAGGCCATCGAAGTTACGTTCGATGCGCAACCGAGCGGAGGCGCTGAAATAGTCGGCCAGATGCAGCAGTTCCTCCTGCTGTTCCATGGGGCTGGACGTCATCAGTTTTTGCGCGCGCGAGCAGCTCGCCACGATGGCGAACAGTTCTGCGCCGATCTCGACGAACCGGCCGAGCAAGACCTGTTCGCGCTCCAATTTCGGTCCGTGGCTCACCATGGCGTGGAAGAGGCGCCTGGCCAACCGGCGGCTGGTCCGGCTGGCGTAGCGCAGGTGCTTGGCCAATTTCGGATGAATGCCTGCTGGAACTCCTGACCCGAACGGCAGCCATTGCTTGGGATACCACCGCGCATAAAAGAGCCCGGCCTTGAGCGCTGCCTTAAGGCGCTCGGCCATTGGCTTGCGGGAATCCAGCACCGCCCCGCTCACCTTGAGATGCGGATCGAGCATCTCGCGGGCAATGAACAGGCGCATGATTTCGCTGGATCCTTCGAAGATGGTGTTAATGCGGCAATCGCGCATGAGGCGCTCGACCGCCACCGGCTCTTCCCCGCGGGCCTTGAGGGAATCGGCCGTCTCGTAACCGCGTCCGCCCCGGATCTGCATGGTGTCATCGACGATGCGCCAGGCTTCTTCGGTGCCCCACATCTTGGCCATGGCGGCTTCGAGGCGGATATCGGCTTTCTTGTCTTTGTCCACCAGGCTGGCGACGAGGAGGGTCATTGACTCCATGGCGAAAGTATTGGCGGCCATCCGCGCGATTTTGTCGGCGATGGCGGCATGTTTGCCGATCGGGGCGCCCCACTGGACCCGGTTGTTGGCCCATTTCCTGGCGATTTTCAGGCAGCGTTTGGCCGCTCCGGTGCAGCCGGCGGGCAGGGTCAGACGTCCGGTGTTCAGTGTGCTCAGTGCCACGCGCAGGCCCTTGCCTTCGCCGAGGATGATGTTCTCACGGGGCACGATGACGTTGCTGAATTTCACGACGCCGTTGTAGAGGGCGCGCAGTCCCATGAAGTGGCAGCGGTGGGTCACTTCCACCCCTGGTGTATCCATGTCCACGATGAACGCGGTGATCTGGTTCTTTTCCTTCCCGTTGACCATCCGGGGCGGCGTCTTGGCCATGACGACGATGACGCCGGCCTTCACGCCATTCGTGCACCAGAGTTTCTCGCCATTGATCACGAAATATTTTCCGTCCGCCGTTGGATCGGCTCGCGTCGTCATCGTGGCCGGGTCCGAACCGACGCCCTGCTCGGTGAGCGCGAAGGCGGAAATCTCGCTTCTGGCCACGCGGGGCAGGAACTTTTTTTTCTGCTCCTCCGTGCCGAACATAATCAGCGGCTGCGGCACGCCGATCGACTGGTGCGCGGAAAGCAGCGCCGTCAGGTTCGCATCGTAACTGCCCAGGAGAATCGCGGCGCGCGAGTAGTTGGTCTGGGAAAGGCCGAGACCGCCGTATTGCGTGGCGATCTTGATGCCGAACGCGCCCATGCGGCCAAGCTCTTCGATCACCTCGGGAGGGATTTCGCCGGTGCGATCGATCTCGTCCGGGTCCACCTTCGCGCGCAGGAATTGCTCGAGTCGTTGCAGAAAGGCGTCGCCCTGATCGCGGTCCAGCGGGCTTTGTTCCGGGAAGGGAAAGACCGCTGGCAGGTGGCATGTGCCCATGAAGAGTCCGCCGACGAAGCTCTTTCTCTCCTGGGCGACTTCGCGGGCTGCTTCCGTTAATTCGAGTGCGGCGCGCTGGCCTTCGGTCATCTTGGAAGTGTCGATGACGCTGGCGTGTTCTTCGGCGGGCGGTTTGTTTTCAGGCTCGGGAGGAGCAGTTTTGATGGGACTCATGGTTCAGTGTTGGTTGAGGTGACAAAGGGGCGGGTGAGAGCGGTTCCGGGAAGCATTGGCCCGGCGGGCAAAGAGGTTCCTTTTCTAGCTCTCATAAAATTTCTTTCCACCGGCCGCCATGCTTTGCAGCAGGTTGCAAGGGGTGAAGCGCAATTCGCCCTTGCCGGCCAACTGCTTCATCTCGTCGACGATTTGGCCCACGCCGACCTGGTCGGCGAAGCGCAGGGGTCCGCCGCGGAACGGGGCGAAGCCCGTGCCCATAATCATCCCGAAATCGACATCGGCCGGTTCGGCCACGATGTTCTCTTCGAGACAACGCGCCGCTTCGTTGACCATGAGCAAAACCATGCGGCTGCGCAGGGTCTCCCGTCCCAGGCCGGCGCACGAGGCGTTGCTGTGATACTGGTCGATGTCCGGGTTGACGTCGGGTTCCTGGCCTTTCTTATGGTGCAAGTAGAAGCCTTTGCCGCTCTTCTTGCCGAGCAACCCGTCGCCAAGCATCTTGGCCAGGACTTCGGGGGACTGCATCCGGTCCCGGAACTTGCCGGCGAGGTCGGCGGCCACGTGGTGGGAGACATCGATGCCCACTTCGTCGATCAGGCGTAGCGGCCCCATTGGCATCCCGAAATTGAGCATGCACTCGTCGATGTCCTCGACGCGGGCGCCGCACTCGAAGAGGTGCCCGGCCTCGATCAGATAGGGCATGAGGATGCGGTTGACCAGGAAACCGGGACTATCTTTCACCACGACGGGCAGCTTGCCGATTTGTTGGACGAACTTGACCGCCCGACGCACGATCTCAGGATGGGTCTGGCGGCCGACGACGACCTCGACGAGTTGCATCCGGTGCACCGGGTTGAAGAAGTGAATGCCGACGACGCGTTCGGGGTGCTTGGTGCTGGCGGCGATTTCGCTGATGGAAAGGGCCGACGTGTTGCTGGCGAGAATCGTTCCGGCTCCGGCCAGCTCATCCAGCCGGGCGAACAGTTGCTTCTTCAAATCCATCTTCTCGACGGCGGCCTCGATGACGATGTCGCTCTGCTTGAGAGGAACCTCAGTGGCGGCAGGGGAAATGCGATCCAAGCCGGCCCGGGCTTCGATCTTGGTCAAGGCATGTCGTTTGACGGCCTGCTCATAGAGTTTGGCGATGCTGCCAAGTCCCTTGGCAACCGCCTCCTGGTTGATGTCGCGGAGAACGACGGAGAGGTTCCGGGAACTGGCCCACTGCGCGATGCCGGCGCCCATGACCCCGGCGCCGATCACCGCCACGCGCTTCGCCGGTTCGGTTTTCTCCGGCGCAGGCGCGGCCGCCGGCGGGCCGGAAAGCTTCTTCGCGCGCTCCTGCAGAAAGAAAATTCGGATCAGATTGCGAGCGACCTCCGAGCCGCTCAATTCCAGGATGGCGTCGCGCTCCAGGGTGAGAGAGGCGGCGAGTGATTTGCCCAGGCCGCGGGTGACAACTTCCAGCGCCTTGGGCACGGCCGGATAATGGCCGCGCGTCTTGCCCAGAACCTGCTTTTCGACCCTGCCGGCGATCAACCAGGCCGCGAGGCGATTATTGGTCAGAGAAATCCACCGGTTCCGACGGCGATAACGCAGTTGAGGGCCCGCTTTGAGGATGAGATGGCAGGCCTTGTCCACCAGGTATTCCCGCGGCGCCACTTCGTCGATCATGGCGCATTTGAGGGCGGGAATGGCCGCGAGAGTTTTGCCGCCCAGGATGACATCGAGCGCCTTGGGCAGGCCAATGAGGCGGGGTAACCGGGTTGAGCCACCCCAGGCCGGGAGAATCCCCAATTGGGTTTCAGGCAAACCGATCTTCGTGACCTTGTCGGATGAGGCGATGCGGTAGTCGCAGGCCAGACAGACTTCGTAGCCGCCCCCGACGCAGGCCCCATGAATGGCGGCTACGGTCGGAATACTCAGGGCGGCCAGCCGATTGAAGACCGACTGGCCCAGTTCAATCATTTCTTTCAACTCCTCGGGAGTTTTGGCCTTGGCGAGTTGGGTGAGGTCGGCGCCGGCGATAAAGATGGATTTCTTGGCGCTGGTCAGAACGAGGCCCTTGAGGCTGGAATTGCCGACGATGTAATCGAGTTGGTGGTTGAGCTCAGCGAGGGTGGCCTTGTCAAAAACGTTCGCGGCCGAGTCCGGCCGGTCGAAGGTCAGAACGCAGATGAGCTCGTCGGTGACGTGGCGTCGGATGAGTTCCGGCATAGGCGACACAGCACCGGATACCTTAACAGTCGGTTCCTCGCGAGGAACAATTTTCGGGACGGGTGTCTGGATTGAGGTCATAAATTAAATTCTCTCCAACCAAATGGCTGCGCCCTGGCCGCCACCCACGCAAAGGGAGACGAGGGCGCGTTTGGCCTGGCGGCGGGCGAGTTCTTTGAGGCTGGTCAAAACGAGGCGTGCGCCGGTGGCCCCCACCGGGTGGCCGAGGGCGATGGCGCCTCCGTTCACGTTCAGGATGTCCTTTGGCACCTTGCCGACATGCTGAGGGCGTTTCAGATGTTTTTGGGCGAATTCGTCCGACTTAAGGCAGCGCAGGCAGGCCAGGACCTGGGCGGCGAAGGCTTCATTGATCTCGATCAAATCGGCGTGGTCCAGGCTCAGCCCAGTCCTGCGCTCGGCTTCGGCGATGGCGAAGACGGGACCGAGTCCCATGCGCTGCGGGTCGCATCCGGCGTAAGCGTAACCGGTCATTGCCCCGAGGGGGGAGAAGCCGAGCTGCGCGGCTTTCTGCTCGCTCATGACGAGTAAGGCGACGGCGCCATCGGTAATCTGCGAGGAGTTGCCGGCGGTGACGGTGCCGTTCCTGCGGTCGAAGACGGGTTTGAGTTTGGCGAGCGCCTCCAACGTCTGGTCCTTCCGCGGGCCGTTGTCGGCCGTGAGCACGGTCTTGGTCCACGGCGGATAGATCGGGCAGATTTCCTCCGCCAGCCGCTCGCGGGCGGCCGTGGCCCGGGCGTGCGACTCGAGGGCGTAGGCGTCCTGTTTTTCGCGGGAGATCTCGTGTTCGCGGGCCAGCACTTCCGCCGTCTCACCCATGTTCAAGCCGCAGACGGGATCGGTCAGTCCGAGTTGCAGGCCGACGCGCGGTTTGAAGTCGGCCGGCCGAAAGGCCAGGATCGTGCCGAGCTTCTGGGAAAGCGATTTGGCGCGGGCGAGCTTGGCAAATTTCGCCGCCGCGGCCTGGGTGTAGAGCAAGGGCACCTGGGACATGCTCTCGGTCCCGCCGACGATGAAAACTTCTCCGCGGCCAGCCATGATTTTCTCGTAAGCCTGGGTGAACGCTTCGCAGCCGGAGGCGCAATTGCGATGGACGGTGAAGGCGGGGACCTCTTCAGGGATGCCAGCGCGCAGGGCGATGACCCGGGCGATATTCGCGGCATCCGCCGGCTGGGCCACGCACCCAAAGATAACTTCGTCGACGAGGGAGGGGTTGAGCCCGGTCCTGGTGAGGAGGGCATTGACGGCGATGCGGCCGAGTTCTTCGGCGCCGAGGCGCGCGAGGTCTGTGCCCATTTTGCCAAAGGGCGTTCGGACACCGTCAATGACGACAAGGCGTGGCGTATTCATGATTTTACTTGGACGATGATTTCAGCTGATTTTGGCATCGGCGGATTCCTGGGAGCCGAGGCTGACGGCGGGGGCGGAGGTGGGGGGGAGCGCGTCGGAATGATTGAGGGCAACGCTCTCCTGGGGCGCCTTTTTCGGACGATGATCCACCAGCTTTTGCTCTTTGAGCTGCGTACCGACGCCAAGCAACTGGCGCATCTCCTCGACTCCGTGAAAGACGATGCGGTTCGGGCGTATCTCCGTCCGCTCGAGGAAACGATTGTTCAATTCCCGGGCGAGCCGGTCCTCGGGCACCTCGCTGAGCTTCTGGACATGGAGGATGAGTTCGTCGAGTTCCATCGGGTCGTCTTTGAATTTGCGGATCTCCAATTGCCACGAACCCACGTTCGGGGCGTCGTCGAGCACGTGTTCGAGTTGATTGAAATCGACGAGCGTGCCTTTAATTTTATCGAGCTGCATCGACTTGATTTCCGAGTTGCGGGAGATTTTTCCGATCAGTCTTGGCAAGGTGCGCCCGCAGTGGGGGCAGGGGCTGTAAACCAGTCCGCCATCGATGACGTCGCCGGTGCGATAGCGAAGCACGACGCTGCCGCGGGCATCGAGAGGGGTAAAGACCAGCTCGCCGGGCTCGCCTTCCGGCAGGACAATCCCGGTCTTGGGATCGACGACTTCGAATATTCCGAGATCCGGGTAGAGATGGTAACCAGCGGCTGCCTCGTCGACCGGGAAGGGGCATTCCGTCCAGGCCATTTTGGCTTCGGTAAAGCCGTAGGTGGCGACGACATCGACCTGGGGTGAGCCGAGCTTGGCCGCGAGATTGCGCAGCTTGCGGCGAATGCCCTCGGCGACCTTTTCGCCGCCCAGCACGAGGCGTTTGAGGCTCTCGCAGCGGAGGCCCTCTTCGACGGCGTGCTGCAGGACATGATAGAGGAAGGTCGGCATCCCGACGAGCACGTCGGGTTTGATCTTCTGAAGGAGTCGAAGATTGCCCTCCGTGCCCATCACTTTGCCGCCGCCGGTGCCAAGGTTAAAGACGCCGAATTCAGTCGAAGCATAGTGGGTGAACCAAAAGGCCAGATGCGGCGCGTAAGGGAACAGGTTCAACAGCCGGAAATCGTGGCGCGCGTTGCAGATCTCCATCACCCGGCGGCCGGCGACGCCCAGGTGATCCAGGTCATGGTTCGTATAGAGAAAGGGGATGGGATCGGCCGAACGGCCGGTCGTGCTGGTCATGAAGATGGGCCGGTACTCGACTTCGAGAGCGCGCCGGACCCGTTCCCGCCCACGCACCAGGGCTCGGAAAATGGTGGAGGGACGATGGGCGAGCACCTCCGAATCGGGAATAAGAACAAAATCCTTGGCTCGCTGCGGATTATCCGGCGTGTTCACCAAGTCTGCCTTCGACGTGAACGGAATCTGCTCGAGATCCTCGAGGGAACGGATGGAGTCGGCCTTGAGCCCGTGCTGGTGGAAGAGCTCGCGATAATGGGCCGAGAACGGGACAACGACGTCCCGCAGGTAGCGGTGTAGCTTCTCGGCCTGGAGCCGGAGGACAACCTCCTTAGACAGGTGCTGCCATTGGGTGGTGAGCAGATTGAATCTCATAGGTCGGCTCCTTTCGATTGACCAGGGCTTTGATTTCCTCCAAATGTTCCTCCGCTTCCCGGCGCCCGATGGCGATGTATTTGCCCGGCCGTCGAAAATCGTGCCAGCGGCCATCGAACGACAGTGGGCGCAGGACCACGTCGGCAAACTGGCAGGCATGTTCGGCGACCTGCATCTGGGCGCCGTTGAAGCTGCGCAGGATGGTGTCGAGCACGTTGCCGGGCGCAAAGTAATTGAGGTATCGGTTGACGAACCTGCGGAAGCGGTTGGTTTTCCTGCCTCGTCTCGCGTCGCGTTCGCGTTCCAGTTCGAGCCTGGCGCGCAAGTAGGCGGGCGTGGGAATAGTGTTGATGGCGATGATGCGTTCGATGCCCATCTCCTCGAGCACATCCACCGGCAGCGGGTCGGCAATCCCGCCATCGATGTAGAGTTCGCCGTCGATGTTCACCGGGACGCAAGCCCCCGGGATGGCGCTGCTGGCGTGGACGGCCTGGGCGACTTCCCCCGCCGAGATGACCACGCGATCGAGTGACGCGAGGTGAGTGGTCACAATCCGCAGGGGCCGCACCAACTCCGAGAAATGCACATCCCCGATGGACCGTTTCAGGCGGCTCTTGACTTTTTCGCCGCGCAGGAAGCCCTGGCGAGGTAGGATGAACGGGTCGATCAGTTCGAAGAGTCCCCAGCGATGTTCGACTTCGCGAGCCAGACGCTCCATGGCGACGCCGTCATGGCCAAAAGCCCAAACGGCGCCGATGTAGGCGCCCATGCTGCAGCCGGCGACGACATCGACTTCGATGCCGTGCTCCTCCAAAACTTGAATGACCCCAACGTGGGCCAGTCCGCGGGCCCCTCCGGAGGAGAGCGCCAGGCCGACGCGGCGGTGTCCCACCTCACGGGCCAACCGGCGGATATCGGCATTGAAATCGCGGTCGGGCCACCGGCGCAGGCCCTCCGCGGCCGCGGGGGTCGGACATCCGTGGACGAAGCCGTGCACTTCCTGCCCCATCTTCTTGAGGAGTTCGTTGAATTGTTCTTCGCCTTTCTCACGGCAGATGATCGTCCGCAGTTTGGCCTTCTCCTTTGGGGAACGCTCGCGAATCTCGCGCAAGAGCAGGTCACGATAGTATAGATCTTCACCCCGGGGCTGGAGCAACAGGAAAGCTCGATCGGAATGGGCAAAGCATTCCAACAGCAGTGGGAGCGGGACCGGTGCGCTGGCGCGCAGGATGACGTATTGGAAGTGCTGGCCGCAGTGGGTGAGCAGCGAGGTCAGACGAGACGGGTTTGCCGCCGCCTCGACCAGTTGAAGCCGGAGGATCGCGACGCCGCCTTCCGTGGTTTCCAAGTGACGGCCGAGGGCGAACTCGCCGTTGATGAGGGGTTGGACGGTCGCCCAATCCTGCAGGGAAACGCGCGTCCCGACGGGCTCAAGGTGCACCAGCAACACCGTGCATCCTGTTTCGGCCCGCAAGGTGTGCGAGAAGGTTTCCGCAACGAATCGGTCTGGAACCCGATCCGAGAGCGCGGCCACTGTGACCACCCGATCCGGCTTGCGGGGGGGCAGCACGGGCGCTCGTGAAGCGGACGAGGGGAGAAGAATTCTCCTTCGCTCTGCTTCAGATCCTAAAAAGTTAAACTGAACATTCATCACCGTCGCCTGGCAGCGACGGCGGGCGGCATTAAGGCACGTCCTTTTTCAACCTCTCGAGCTGAAACCCAGGGGGCCGTCGCCGGCCATTCTCACACGCGCGCTGCTACCTAATTTCATTGTGCCTTGGGCTAATATAAATCGACTTTTCCCATCGTCAAATTATACGGCTGAATTTTTCCAGGAGACGAGCCACGGCGCGATCCCGACGGGCCAGAAAACGCCAGCCCGATGGCACGGCTGGAGCGGGCCTTGCCCAGCGGCAGGCGCGCCGTGCCGGGTTAGAGTGTCTAGAAAATGACCACAAACGACTTGGTGCGGAGTCGCTCGATCCACTTTTTTTGCAGCCGCGCCCGTTCCTGAAGCAGCAGGTCTTTCTCAATCTCGTCGCGCACCTCCTGGAGTAAGCGCGTGCGCGCCACCTGCCTTTCCTCGACGAAGAGCAAATAGAACTCTTGCGGTTGGGCCGGCAGATCCTCCTGGCCCGTTACGCTCGGAAAGGCCTTTTCTTCAAGAAAGGCGTCGCGCTCGGTGAACTTTCGGCCCACCGTCAGTTTGCCGGACGGATCATATTGATAAATCCAGTAAGTGCCGTCCCCGGTGTTGCCCAGGCTGATGACCTTGCTGCACTGGCCAGGCTTGAGGGCGAAAGCCAATTCGGAAAGCCCCTTTTTCAACTTCGATTCTTCCACCCAGCCCCAAAGCCCGCCCTGTGTGCGTTGCGAACCTTCCGAGTAGATCGTGGCCATTTCCGCAAAGGGCGCGCCTTCATCGATCTTCGATTTGATCTCGGAGGCGAGTTGCCGGATGTCGTCGGCGGAAGCAGCGGGCGAGCGGTTCAGGACAATCATGCGCAGCTTGATTTGGTCGCCCATTTTGAACCGATGCAGGTTGGTTTGATAGTAGCGCTCGATCTTGGCGGGAGACACCAGGATCGCTTCGCGCACGTATTTTTTCTCCATGATCGAGGTGATGATTTCATCGCGCGTGCGCTGGCGAAAGGTCTCGTAAGTGATGTGCTGGGCCTGGAGCGTCTTGGTGAGAGTGACCCGGTCGCCGAAGCGCTCGCGAATGCGCTCCTTGATCGCGTCGTCGATGTAACTCTCCTGCAAGACCCCGCCGAGGTTCTTGAAATCGTGCAGGACGAGTTGTTTATCGATCAGTTGTTCCAGCGCTTCGCTCATCGCGGCGATGCGCTTTTGCTCGAAGAGTTCCGGGTTGTTGAAGTAAGTCCGCCGGTAGAGCTCCACCGCTTCGGCGGAGGCCTGCCGGACGTCCTCGTGGGTGATGACCGAGTCATTGGCGACGGCCGCAATGCCGTTGCTCAATTCGAATTCGGCGGGCGCACTGGAATGAACCAGCGCCAGGGCCAAAACAGTCAGTGCGACCGATCTCATTTGCGAAAGCGGCGGCATAGTAGGCGCCCCCCAAAGGGGGGTCAAGGTCAAGGCCGCGGGCGGGAAATCTTCCGGGCAACCCGTGGTCCTGGCTTGCTACGGGGGCGCGGCGGGGCTAAAAACGGCTGAAGCATGTGGCAGTTATGCAAAGAATTTCTGCTGTTCCTCCGGCAGGAAAAGAAATGGTGGCTGATCCCGCTCATCATTCTGTTGCTCATGCTTGGAGCACTGCTTATTTTCAGTTCCGGTTCCGTGCTGGCTCCACTGATGTATCCCTTCATGTGACCGGCCATGCGCCATATCCTGGGCCTCTCGGCTTATTACCACGACGCAGCGGCCGCCCTGCTTCGTGACGGGGAAATCATCGCGGCGGCGCAGGAGGAACGGTTTTCCCGCCGGAAAAACGACGATCGTTTCCCGCAGCGCGCCGTCGAGTTTTGCCTGCGTCACGGGGGCCTGGCACCGGATGAGTTGGATGCAGTCGTGTTTTACGACAAGCCGATCACCAAGTTTGCGCGACTGCTCGAGTCCTACCTGGCGGTGGCGCCCCGGGGTGTGGGCACGTTTCCGCGCGTGCTGCCGGCCTGGTTGGCCGAGAAGCTCAATTTGCGGAAGACGATCCGTGAGGAACTGCCGGGGGTGAGGCAGAATTGCCCCATTCTCTTCACCGAGCATCACCAGGCGCACGCGGCCAGCGCGTTCTATCCATCGCCATTTGAGGAGGCGGCGATTCTGACGGTGGACGGAGTGGGGGAGTGGGCGACCACGACGATCGGGCAGGGGAGGGGAGACCAGATCCAGATCCTCAAGGAACTGCGCTTCCCGCATTCGCTGGGGTTGCTTTATTCGTCTTTCACCGCTTACTGCGGGTTCCGCATCAACTCCGGAGAGTACAAGCTGATGGGCCTGGCGCCGTATGGGGAACCGAAATACGTCTCCGCCATCTACGACAACTTGATCGACGTGAAAGCGGACGGATCCTTCTGGCTCAACATGAAATTCTTCGCCTTCCTGCGCAGCTTGACCATGGCGAACGAGCAATTTCACAGGCTCTTTGGCGGCCCGCCGCGCGCACCCGAGTCGCCGTTCGAACAAAGGCACATGGACGTGGCGCGCTCCATCCAAACGGTCACCGAAGACATCATGCTCAGGCTGGCGCGGCACGCGCGGGAGGTGACGGGGCTGAAGAATCTTTGCATGGCTGGTGGGGTGGCCCTGAACTGCGTGGCCAATGGACGGATTCTTCGGGAGAAGGTGTTTGATCACCTTTGGATCCAGCCGGCGGCGGGTGACGCCGGCGGGGCGTTGGGCGCGGCCTTGGCAGTCGCGGCCGACGCCAGGCGCCGGAACACGCCGGCGGAGAGCGCGGGAAAGCCTGCTCCCTCCGCCCGGCGTCGAGAGTTGGAGGTCGACTCGATGCAGGGCGCCTTGCTCGGCCCGGAGTTTTCCGAGGCGGAGGTGGAAGCGGTGCTCCAGTCGCACGGCGCCGTCTCCCAGCGACTCGATGACGAGACCTTGTTGCGGCGCGCGGTGGAGTTGTTGCAGCAGGAGAAAATTGTCGGTTGGGTGCAGGGGCGAATGGAGTTCGGGCCGCGTGCCTTGGGCAACCGGTCCATCCTTGGAGACGCGCGCTCCCCGAAGATGCAGTCCGTCATGAACCTCAAGGTGAAGTTCCGGGAGTCATTTCGACCCTTTGCGCCCGTGGTGCGACGCGAAAGGGTGAGTGACTATTTCGAGTTGAATACCGATTCGCCTTACATGTTGTTAGTGGCGCCCGTGAAGGAATCTTTGCGCCGGCCGGTGCAGGGATCCTTGAGCGGATTCGGGCGACTCAAGGAGCTTCGCTCGAGCATTCCGGCCGTGACGCATGTGGATTACTCGGCGCGGATCCAAACGGTGGCGCCCTGGCAAAACCCGCGTCTTTACGCGCTGCTGGAGCGTTGGGAAGCCGCCACGCAATGTGGTGTTTTGGTCAATACGTCGTTCAACGTGCGCGGCGAACCAATTGTGTGCACACCGGACGACGCCTATCGCTGCTTCGTGAACACCGAGATGGATTATCTTGTCATCGGCAATTTCCTGCTGGATCGCGCGGCGCAACCGACCCGGAAGGCCGCGCCCACCTTCGAGCCTGTACCCGATTGACCGCATGAAACTTAAACTGAAGGAACAGCCGATTGAATGGCAGAAGTTCACCGCGGTGATGGTGGCCGCGGCCGGCGCCGGGCTGTTCCTGTTGCGCCGGAAAAGGGTCGTTAGCTGGAACGTGGTCCTGGCCGCGGGCGCGCTGTTGGCGCTGGCCCTGCTCCTCTGCGCTCTCCGTCCGCGATGGTTTCGCGGCTTTTACCGTGTGGGCATGACGGCAAGCTTTCATGTGGGCCAGGTGATGGGTTGGGTGGCATTGACGATATTTTTTCTGGCCGTCCTCACGCCGCTGGGCCTGTTGCTTCGCCTCCTGGGCAAGGATCTCCTTCGCCTGAAACGGGCCAACAACACCGGCAGCTATTGGCAACCCAAGCGAGCTTCGAGCCCGTTCGACCGCCAGTTCTGACTGATTGGGGCAAAATGCTGGTACCCCCGTCCGGAATTGAACCGGAATCCATTGTTTAGGAAACAATTGCTCTATCCATTTGAGCTACGGGGGCAGCCTTGTCGTAAACCACTTAGGTATAAACTAAGCGACTCAGCCCGACGTTGCGCCAGGTATTGTGCTAGTGCTGCCTCATGAAACGCAAGGCAACCCAAGGCAACTCCAACACTCCATCTGTGCACGCTCGCCAGCATGGGAGCGCAAGGTACAAGAAGGGATTCGACGGTCGCAAGCAACGAATTCGCGGTCTGGCCGCGGTGGGCACGGTGCCTCCGCAAAGGAAGGACTTGCGTTCACGCTGGCGCCAGGGCACGAATGGAGCAGTGGCAATGGAGTTTGCCATCTCGCAGCGCGAGACAACACGCTTGGATGCGTAAGCCTGCTCAGTGACTAACTAAAATAATGGAACCAAAGTCACTCAGTCGATTCGCCTCATACCGCGCAGGAGGTGAGCTTGGCTAACCCAGGTCATCCGCCGCATCTCGAAGGAATCACATGAAAAATCAAACCACCCATAGGAAGCTGTTATGTCTATTGGCGATATGTTTTGTTTGGGTCCTGGCGCTCTCGGCGTGCAAGAGTGCGCACGAACATCCGAGCAAGGAGCATCCAACGACCAACGCGCCTCCGCGGAATCCCTAGCCGCCGAAGCGGGCTCTGCCGCGGTCGATTCGTTGACTCGTCACGGCTCTGGGAAAGGCCAACCATGACTGAGCGTCGCGCTTTTGCTTTAGGGTGGCTGATTAGCTCCGCCGCGCTGATGGTCCTTGAGGCCGCCGTGGCGGCGGACAGCGCGACTGGTCCATCGGCCAGCATCAACGAGATTGCGGTCGGAATCGAGAAGTACATCGCCGATCAATCGGCGGCGAGCGGCGGATACTTCAAGCTTGAGCACAACCGGGAAGAGTTGAGCCTCCAGCTTGTCCGGGTTCACCTGGAGTATTTGGCCGATCTCGGCGGCGGCATCTGCTTCGCGTGCGTGGATCTCGTCGGCCTCGATGGGCCGGTTTACGACGTGGACTTTTTCATGAAAGGTCCGCCCGGCGCCATGACGGTCACGGAAACCAGCGTGCATAAAGTCAATGGCCAGCCACTCTATGCCTGGGAACAAAAGCGCAGTGGCGCCTGGCGCAAGGTCCCCGTCAAGAAGGCATCCCGGCGTCTCCTCGGCGTCATCAACGGCACCGACAAGTTTGAGTTCGTTTACCGGGTAAGACTGCCGATCATCACCGGCGACGCGCGACTCTGGTTGCCCTTGGCCACATCGGACACGTTTCAGCGCGTTGAAGTCAAGAGCATCACGGCGCCGGGACGGTGGCTGGAGTTGGATGAGCGAGAGCACGGGAACAAGGTTCTCTTCGTGCAGGCCGCGCCACCCGACAGCGGCAAGACGATCGAAGTCTGCTACCGGGTGAGGCGCTTCGAGAAATCGGCCTACGCGGTTCGGGAACCGATGGCGCAGAAATATCTGAATCCCGAGAAACTGGTGCCCACGAACGAGACCTTCCGCACCATCGCCGAGCAAGCCACCCGCGGCAGAACGACGGACCTGGCCCGCGCCCGGGCACTCTACGATCACGTCATCGAACGACTGCGCTACGCCAAATACGGTCCCGGCTGGGGCCGCGGCGACGCCGTCTACGCCTGCGACGCCCGCACCGGCAATTGCTCCGATTTTCACGCTTACTTCATCGCGCTGGCGCGAGCCATCGGCATCCCCGCCCGCTTCGCCATCGGCGCAGCCATCCCGTCCGAGCGCAATGACGGCGGCATTGACGGATACCACTGTTGGGCGGAATTCTTCGCGGACGGAAAGTGGGTGCCGGTGGATGTCAGCGAAGCCAACAAGAATTCGCGTCTGACCGATTACTACTTCGGCCACCACCCGGCGAATCGGTTCGAGTTAAGCAAGGGCCGCGACCTGGTCGTCGAGCCGGAGCCTGCTTCCGGGCCGATCAATTTCCTGGCCTATCCCGTGCTGGAAATCAATGGCAAGGCGATGAAGGTCCAGACCGAATTCCAGTTCCGCCGACACGGGTGAGCGGTTCCAAGATTAGTATCATAGGCGAGGGGGGCAGTTGCGGGCCACCCTGCGCCAAGAGCGGGTGAAGTCACGACGGACTTGGTGACGCTCCCAGCGCCCTACTTCTTGTCGATCACGAGCTTCTCGTCGAGCAGCGCCAGCGTCCCGTTCATCGAGCCGCAGAATTCCCCGTATTCAGCGGCGCTGTGGCGGCCTGCGGGCCGTACGATCCTCGACCGGGAGATCAGTGAATCGGCTCCACGTTCGGTCGCGATCTGGCAGGAGATGAATCGGTCATTCCGCTCGCGTGGTGGCCCGGCTACTTCCTTGGTGCGGAAGCCCGCCGGTACCGCCAGTGTGATCGTGCTCTCGAAGTCGATCGGTACAGCCAAGTGGAATGGCGTGACTCGCTTCTCGACGGATTCGGGCGCCAGCCAGGATCGCTCGAACACCATGGGCAGCGCGCCTACTGTTTCGCGGTCGGTAAAGCGGAACTGGTTCTTCAACGCGTAGCGCAGCCGCAGCAAAAGCGGGGCTTGAGCTTGCTCCAGATTTTCGACGGCGAACTCGACCAAATCCACGCCCGTGCCTAACAGGCCGAGCAGGTAGGAGCGGTGTGAGGCGGGGGAGACGTTCGCCAAATATTCGCGCATGAACGTGCCGTGCACACCTTCGAGGGTGAGAGTTTCCTCCACCAGGGCGTCGGTCAGGTTGGTGATGGCGACGTGGCGGCTCGAGCGGATCACGCCTGCGTCGCGGGCATGATCCGGAACCCGCACGAAGCGCGGGTCGCTGGCGTCCAGCACCAGCGCGTCGCATCCCGCTACGCCGACCGGGGCGCTGCGCGCGAGATCGCTGCTCTTGTCTGTGCAATCGAGAAAGCGCCCGCCATTGGAGTCAGGCAGGAAGACGATCATATGGTTGAATTGATCCAGAGAGGGCAAGTCCGCCCAAACAGGCGCGTGGCCATTGACGAGCGCCAGCGAGGCTGGCACCCCCGCGGCCAGCAGCAACTGCTGGGCAAACAGCGCGTGGTCCTTGCAATCCCCGTACCGGTTGCGAAGCGTGTCGGCCAGAGCAAGCGGGATGCGCGCCCGCCTTCCGAATTCGATGGCCTTGTAAGAGAAATTGGTCTGCACGTAACGCGCGATGGCGGCGATTTTCTCCTGTTCGTTGGTTACGCCGGTGCGCAGGGAACGTGCCCACTCGCGCGGCGCGGACGGCAGTTCGGTCCGGTCGCGGATGTTGGCAAGGTAATTGGTGACGAGTTCGGGCCAGCGGGCAGCCTTGTCCGCAATCCACAGTGTTGGCAGATAGTCGGCGATTCTCGGCTGCAAAGACTCCCAGCGATAGACCATCGGTTCGTCCACGCGCCAGCACAGTCCTTCCGGCAATACCCGCAGGGGAATCGTCGGCGAAGTGGCAAATTGCACCGCGCCGGTGTCGCCCCGCAGAAAAACCAGGCTCTCTCGCACCGGCAGGCCCCGGGAGAAAGTTGAGGTCAACAACGAGAACTCCTCGATCTTCCCCAACTCTCGCCGCGTGATCGTCAATTCGACTGAATAACCCGGCTGCAATCCTGGCACGGGAATATTGAGTACCTTCTTCTGGCTGGCCGAGGTGCTCGTCCGGTCGTCGAGAACGTAGTAATCCGAGACCTGGCCGGTGCTTATGAGAATGCCAGCGGAATCCTGCACGGCGACGCGATTGACGAAGATAGCCTCGGCCAACGGATCGAAGCCGATCTGGAAACTGCTCACGACCGAGACACCGGCGGCGGTGATGGTTTGCACCTGGAAATAATCGGTGGTCTTCGACTCTTTCCCTTTCTCGAACGAGACGGCCGTGAGCCGCCGCGTGTAGTAAGCACCGTAGTCGCGCGCATAGTTCGTCGGCGGGGCCGGCAGCGGTGCGAGCAGCGACGGGGGAACCGGGACGGCGCTAATTTCCTCCTTGATCGCGCTGTTGGCGCCTTCGCCGAGCAACCCGGAGACGTGTTCGAGGAAACTCTTGATTTCATTGTCCGCCGGAGCCTTTTTGGCGGCCAGCTCAAAAGAATCCTTGGCCTGGCGATACCACTTGAGGGCAAACTCGCTCCGGCCTTTCAGGTAAAGAGAGTAGGCGCTGTCGCTTTGGTCCCGCACCAGTTCACGGCTCAGCTCCAGGGCATCCGTAAAGCGGCCTGTCTGCAGATAAGCGTCAGCCAGAGAGTAAGCAACCTTGGCATTGAACGGATGTTTCCGGCGCAACTCCTGGAGGCCAGTCACGGCCTGCGCGAAATCCTTTTTGAGCTTCAAAACCGTGATTTGGAGCAGGCGTATCTCCACTGAGTCCTGAGCCTGGAGGAACTTCCCTACTTCGGCAGCGGCGTGATCCAGTTGCTTCGACTCTGCCAGCAGGCCCACGTATTCCTTGAAATGGCTCTCGTCGCGGAAACCGTCGGCAAACAATCTGGCGTAGTTCGTCAGGGCCAACTCTGACTGTCCAAGCCGGCCTTGCAAGAAGGCGCGCTGGGCGGCGAGAGTCGGCTGGGTGGCCAAGGCGGGTGAACCGCGGTTCAAACGGTCCAGGGCCTCGCGATATTTGCCCGCGTTGACCCAAGCTTCCACCAGGTTGGCCAGATAGAGGAAGTCGGGCTTGTCTCCGTCCAGCTCCAGCGCGGCTTGGAAATACGGTGCGCTTCGCTCGAACTGGCGGGCTTTGAAATAGACCAGCCCGATTTGATTGAGCAGATACCGCTGGACGCGCTGTTCGGTCGGGTCAAGACGCGTCAGGTCCGGTTGCGGCCGGGGCGTCTCGAGTAATTCCACTCGGCTAAAAGCATCATTCAGGATGGCGTCGCGTCGCGGGCTCTGCGTGACCATCCAGGCGGCGATGAGCCACGCAAAGCCGCCCCCGTGCAGCACTTTCACTCGATAGGTCAGCTCCTTCTCTTTGTCCGGTTTGCGCACCAGTTCGAGCTCCAATCCCGTCCGACCCTTCTCGGATATTCCGCGGCGGCGCGAGATCGGATCCGAGTCGAGGTTGATATTCAGACTCGCCAGTAATCCACGCTCAATCGCGTCGGCGTGCGGCTCCAATTTGTCCAGCCAGACTCCGCTCACGACGAGGGCTGCGTCTTCACGATGCAAGGCGCCGAAAGCGGTCATCGGCATCGTTTTCGCCAGATCATCCCATGGAAACCACGCCGAGTCCCGCCAACGAACACGGAACTGGAGGTTGCTCGAAACAAAATCAGCTTTCGGCACGGCACCGGCGAACACGGGATGGCGCTGATAATCGAGCAAATCAAGCCTCTGGATCATTTCCACGGCGCTCTGCCTCAGCGCGGCGCGATCCTCGCTTCGTCCCGACAACACGACCTGGTAGACCCAGCCGTTAGTCGTGCAAAGCCAGTTCGCGAAGGAAATCTGCTGGCCGTGCAACTGCGCGTCGATCTCCAGGAGCAGGCCGTCCAAACCATGCACCCGCCGGGTCGAACGCCGCCCCAATTCCACAGAGTCAGCGACACTACGCACATGGCCGAGGGCAACCTCGACAAACCGCTCGTTTGGGAAATCGGTCATCGTCGACTTCTCGGCGATGACCACGCAGTTCAGCGTCGGCTGGCTCCGCATGAACGCGAGTTTGGCAGCAGGATTGACTTTGCCGGCGTCAAGCTGCACCCAAGGCCGGCCCGGCGCCTGATACTTGAAATTCAAGTCCTCGAAGACGAACGGCTTTCCCATTGGCGGCTGCGAGCGCGAGGACCATGCGCGCTGACGGGCACCTGCGAAGCCCACAATGCCAAAGCCCGCGAAGACGACCGCGATCACCAGCGTCCACACTGCCTGAGCGCGTCCCTGCTGGTACAGCTCCTTGTGCCGGGCGCATTCCCTCAAGCCGAGGATCGCCAGCACGACAGCCGCCGAGAGGCCTCCCAGCATGAGCCATCCGACCAGGACAGTGACCATGAGAACGGGAGGGAACCACCGGCCCATCCCAGCCACCGCGCCGGCCAAGGCCCATCCCAGCAGCAGCAGCATGAGCGACCATACACACTTGGCATTGGCCGTGGGCCGACGGGAGAGCCTCCAGCATTTCCAGGCGCCCGCCAGGAGCGCGAGAACGACGCCTATCTGGCCCACCAGGTAACCCGTTTGTTGCGCGTTCATCTCCCCCTCGCCTTGGCAGGCGTCATTGAACCAGGAGCACGAGAAACCCAGCCTGCCCCGGGAAGATTTTTCTTCAACCTCATCACTGCCCTAAAGTGTAACAGCCAGTGGACGCTCCGCGCGAGTCCAAAGTAGTCACTGCGGCACTGCGTGACTGCGTGGTCGGACCACGTCGTCCGGCACCAGGCCTGGGGAAACGAGGGCACGCCTTTTGCGCTCAACTCACCGCCGACGTTCAATATCTGTCACAAAGTCTTCCCACTGCGCCATGTCTTCCGGCGTGGCATAGACCGTCAGACCCAAGACTTTGCTCGGCGAAGTTGCTTGATCATACTCCAATTGTGCCGTCGGTCGTTGTCCTGTTTGTGCCGCCACTCTGTTGCACAATTGCTGGTAAGCCTGTGTGCCGACCATCACCGGACTGAGCGAGAAGGTGCGCTTGGTAAAGTAGCCAAGCCTGAACAAGGCCTCTCGGTGTGGAAAGGCTTTTACGGCAGCTTCCGGGTTGCGCAATGGCAGTGCGAGCCCGAGGTAATCGGAAATCGAGTCGACCAAAGTCCTCCGTGGCGATATGCCGAGTGCGGTCTGCCAAATGCCCACCATGGCATTGCGATGGTAAGCAATGAGGACCGACTTGCGCGTGGCGAGGGCGAGCGCGACCAAGACCACACAGACAAAAATGATGATGCTTTTCCACGCGCGGCTTTTCAGAAATTTTTTCATGCCGTTCCACTCACCAGCGCGGCGCGCGTTGTCCAGCAACCGGGCGCCGGTCGTCCATGGCGCCGCCTTCGTTGAGAATCCGTATGATTCCGCCGACAGCCAGGAAAGCGATCGCAAGGAAGCAGGCAACAAGAACGGTCCGCGGCAGCCGCATTCCAAGGAGCCGGAAGGTCATTCCACCAGTGCGGTAGCCGCGATAGGCGACGTACTGGACCAGGCAGAGGGGAAGGAACAGCGCCGCCGCCATTAGAGTGACTGCAGTCAACTGACTGTGGATAAGTTCCTGTAGTACGCAGGTAAACTGAAGAGTGAGATCCGGGTGGTCAAAGGCGATCCGGGAGCCAAGTTTTACCAGACAGCCGGTGGCGAACAGCAGGCCCAGCGCGAGCACCAACGCCCGCGCGGTGGTGGTGGCGATGGAACCTGCATAAATCGCGACGCTCGTGAGCAACATCTGGCCGAGCACGACGCAGAAGAGGAACGCGAGTGCCACCGACATCGGCGCGAGCGAGAAACCATCCCCCCCGAGCAGGAGGTTCAATGCCAATCGAAGATCGCGCAGGAGTGGCAGTGGCAATGAGTTGGTCTCTAAGAGCGCGGTGCCCGCTACCGCTGCTGCAACCGGGAGCACCAACCCGAGGACAAGGCTCGTGCCCAGCGCCACGAGGACCTTCACCGACCACTGTTTCAGCGCGGACGGCGGGAGGGTCAAGTGCCAGTCCACGACGCCCCAGGCTTTCTCCTCTGCCACCGAGACGGCGCCGGCAATCAATGGGAGCACGGGCAGAGTGAACAGAAGGCCGCCGAGGAAAAGCGCCGTTGCCCAATCGTGTCCAGCGCGCACCGCGAAGTGCCACTGGCGCAGGATGAGTCCAGCGATGGCGATGGCGCAGCATAAAACTGTAAACAGGAAAGCGAATTGCTGGAGGCGCAATTCCTTCTTCATCAGGCTGGCCAAAGGCCCGGTGAACCCGGCGGAGAGCGTTTTGCAGGGCCGCAGCAGCAGCGCCTCGATTCGCGGCGGCAAGCCCAGCTCCCGGGAAGCCGCCATCGAGTGCGCGTCCACCACTTGCAGCTTTCTGAACCTGTCATATCCAAGCCAGCAGCACGCCGCGGAATACAGAATAAGGAGAGTGACGACGGAATTCTCCTCCGCGGTCGGGTCGTGAATCCATTGCTGATGCAGGTAGCCATTCCCCACGAACCACCAGTTGAAGGAGGAATATCCACTTTGTATCCATTGGTAGTGCAGGTAGCTATTCACACCGAGAACCGGTCCGGGCGCCACCACCGTGAGCAGTCCTCCAATTAATGTGCTTCGAAAAAGCAACGTCCAATACGGTGTCGTACAGAGAACGCCAAGCGCGATCAGGGCATAACTTATCGGATGGAAGATCAAGTCATGACCTGTGGAGAAGGCCTCCTGGCGAAAAAACATCATGGTAACCCCAAACACTCCGGTCCCAACGGCCAGCGCCCCTCCCAGAACCTGCATCTTGTCCTTCCAAATCGAAGTTCGCGGGATTGGTTGGGTCAACAACAGGGAGAGGGTTTTTTGTTCAAACTCATTTCCGAACGACTCCGCTCCCATGATGAGGCAACCCAGGAAAAACCACAGCTCCATCCAAATCTCCGCAACCTCGTGCCTGTTCGGTCCGATTAACCAAGGCAGGACCGCGGCCGACAGGGTCAACACGAAGGCGGGCCGCAGCACTCTGAACTCTTTTGTTATCCTTGGGTTCACCCGTCGTCCTCCTCATTTGAGCGTCGCTACGAATATCTCCTCCAAAGTCAGACCTTCCAGGCTGACCGATTCGGGGGCCATGGATTTGATGCGGTCCAACACCGACTCCGCGTCTCCGTTCACGGTGATTTCCAACTCTCTTCCCTCCCGCTTGAGGTTCTTTGCCTCGACAAAGTCAACCGCGGGCGCAACGCCGGCGAATCGCGCGCGGATTTTTTGGAAACGGGACCGGGCTTCGTCTGCCTCCAGCGTCAGCGTCTCTTTGCCTTCTTCGATAATCGTAAATTCATCGATCAACCCCTCGAACTCGGTGATGAGATGCGTTGAAACAAATACCGTCCGCCGGCCTGGGTCGGCTTCCTGGTATGTCCCAATGACCGTCTGGATGAATTCGCGGCGCACAATCGGGTCCAGCCCCGAGGTCGGCTCATCGAGAACCAACAAATCCGGCTCGGCACATACCGCCCCGATCAGCGCCAACTGCGTCTTCTGCCCTTTGGAGAGCGCGTTGACTTTCTTGGCCGCGTCCAGGCGGAATTGCCCCAGCAATTCCTTTTCCGTCTCCCGATTCCACCGTTGTCGAAACGAAGCCAGGTAATCGAGCGTGTCCCGCACGGTCATCCACGGATAAAACGCGACCTGGTCGGGCACGTAGGCCAGGCGGGATTTCACTTCCACCTCCTTCTGTCGCGGTTCCAGGCCAAAGACCCGGACCGTCCCGGAGGACGGCTGCAGCAGGTTCAGCAGACATTTGATGGTCGTGGTTTTGCCGGCGCCGTTGCGACCAAAGAACCCGTAGCATCGCCCTGCCCGGACGCGCAGGCTCAGGTCGTTGACCGCGTCGGCCCGGCCGTATCTGCGGACCAGATGGTCGATCTCGATGACGGGGGATTCAGTGTTCATGGATTGTCCTGGTTGATCATGGATTGGCGTTGCCCTGGCTTTTCCGCCGGAAGGTTTCCAGCCGCTCCTTGACCAGGTCGAGGAAATCCTTCTCGTTCACCTGCAAATGGTGCGCCTGCACGATGGCCGCGTCGATCTCGTCGGCCAGCATCTTCTGGCGGACGGCTTTCTTGAACGGCGAATGGTTCTCTGCGACGAAGCAGCCTTTGCCGGCGGTTGACTGAATGATTCCCTGGCTCTCCAACTCGGCATACGCTTTGGCCACGGTGTTGCGGTTGAGCCGCAACTGCTCTGCCAGCGGCCGGATGGACGGCAGCGGTTCGCCCGGGCGGAGGGCGCCGGAAGCCGTCGCCGCCTTGATCTGGTCGACGACTTGCAGGTAAACGGGCTTGCCGGACTTGAAATTAAGTTGAATGAGCATGCTCGGGCGCTGCTTACTGTCATAGACACATAGGACAGTTGTCCCGGCTTGTCAATCCTCATTTCGAGATCGCCACGGACCGGTGCGGCAGCGAAGGGTATGTTCGCTCCCCGGATGGGTCAGCGCCGGTGTGTCCCGGCTTGACCGTGCGTTCGGCGTCCGTAATCTCAGAGCAACAATTCCACCTGACGATGAGACGGATGAATGCGAAGGCGGTTCGGAGTTATGCATGACCTCAAGTTCGCCTTACGCCAGTTGGTGAAGAACCCCGGCTTCACGGCCGTGGCCGTGCTTACGCTCGCGCTTGGCATTGGGGCCACTTCGGCGGTGTTCAGTTTGATTCAGGGAGTATTGCTGACCGCGCCGCCGTATCCGCAGCCTGACCGTCTCGTGCTGATCCGTCCGAGCCGCCGGGATGGTCAGCGATACACGCGAGGCTGGCCGGCGGCGCAGTGGCAGGAATGGCAGACCAGCTCGAAAACGTTTGAATCGATCGCTGCTTACAATTGGACATTCAATTTTCTCGTGCTGCCCGATGGCAGCGAGTCCGTGGAAGGAATGGCGGTGACGCGGGATTACTTCAAAGTGGCAGGCATCGAGCCGGCGCTGGGACGGGCCTTCGACGATTCCGACACGCCAAACGGCCCGCTGACGGCGATCCTTCTCGGCCACGACCTGTGGCAGCGGCGCTACAACGGCAATCCCGGAATTATAGGCCAGGCCGTCCGCATTAGCCGCCACGCGCAACCGTTGACCGTCGTGGGAGTGATGCCTCCGGGCGTTCGCTTCCTGCCTTCTCCCTCCGAATCCCAGGAACCCAATTACAACGTGGATGCCAAAGTGGATTATTGGATTCCCGATCGGCCTTCGCCGCAGCGGATGAAAAAGCCGGACTGGAACGTGATCGGCCGGATCCGAGCCGGCGTGAGCCTGGCCGACGCGCAGGCGGAAATCGCGGCGCTGACCGCCCGGGAGTCGCAGGACGACCCGGAGTTTGAGGGCATTACGGCCAAACTCACGTTGCTCGATACGGAAATGAACCGGGAGGGGCGTCGCCTCCTGTTGCCGGTGGCCGGGGCGGTGGCGCTGGTTTTCCTGATTGCGTGCGGCAACGTCGCAGGTCTTTTGCTCGCGCGGGGGCTGCAACGACAGCACGAATACGCGGTGCGCTCGGCGCTGGGCGCGCGGCCCTTTCAACTCTGTCGCCCAGTGCTGGCGGAGAGTCTGTTGTTGGCGTTCCTGGGAGGTATGGCGGGCGCCGGGTTCGACGCCATTTGTGTGGCCGGCCTAAAGCTCCTCGGTGGCGCGGGCATTCCCCGTCTGGACGCCGTGAGACTGGGCTGGTCCATCCTGTGGTTCTGTCTGAGCGCCGCCGTGGTCGCCGGGCTGATCGCGGGCTCGCTCCCGGCTTGGCGAGCGCTCGGACGCGCTCCGGCCAACGAGTTGAAGGCCGGCAGCCGAACTGCCAGCGTGGGACGTCCCGAGCGTCGCTGGTTGGGCCGAGTGGCGTCATTACAGATCGCCTTGACGCTGGCGTTGCTCGTCGGGGCCGGCCTGTTGATTCAAACGGTAAGGATCATGGCCAAGGTGCGGCCGGGCTACGACACGCAGAACATTCTGACCATGAGCGTGACCGCGGTTGGCACCAACTGGCTGGATTTCCATACGCGGGCCATTGAACGCGTCTCGCGCCTGCCAGGCGTGAGAGCCGCAGCGTTCTGCTGGGGGGTGCCTTTGACGGGAAACAAGTGGAACACAACTTTCGAGATCGATGGCCAGGTCGAGACCGGCAGTCTCAAGGACCAGCTCAACTTGCCAACACGCTCTGTGACCCCTGATTACTTCGCCGCCGTCGGGTTGACCCTGGTTGAAGGTCGCGGCTTTCGCGCCAGCGACGCCGATCCCGCTCCGTTGGTCGCGATTGTGAACCAAGCTCTCGCCGACCGCTACTTTCCAGGACAGGATCCGGTCGGGCGGAAGCTGAGATTTCCAGGAAATCGGACGAACCTGATCGAAATCGTCGGGCTCCTGGCCAACGCGCGGACCGACGCCTTGACGGACGTGGCCGGGCCCGAACTATATTTCTCCTTCTGGCAGGCGGGGGCATTTTCAAAGCATCTGGTGCTGCGCACGCTCGCCGACCCCCGGGCGTTGATGGCTACGGTTAGGCAGGAATTGCGGGAAATCGATCCGACCGTGTCGGTGGAGCAGATCAAAACGCTGGAGGAGATCCGGGCCGACTCCGTCGCGCCACGAACGTTCACCATGAAGTTGCTCGTCGGTTTCGCCCTGGTCGCTTGCCTGCTGTCGGCGGTGGGGATTTATGGCGTGGTCTCGATGGCGGCTGGTTCCCGGCGGACCGAGATGGCGATTCGCATAGCTGTGGGAGCCCAGCGCGGTGACGTGCTCCGATTGATTTTGGGAGACGGCCTCCGCCTGGCCCTGCTCGGAGTGGGAGTGGGCCTCGTCGTCGCGGTCGCCCTGGCGACAGGGCTGAAGACGTTCCTGTTCGGGGTCGGCCCGGCCGACCCGCTGACCCTGGGCGCGATGGTCGCGGCCGTCATGGCGATTACCTTGGTCACATGTTGGATTCCGGCGCGGCGGGCTGCGCGCCTGGAGCCGCTCGCCGCACTCCGCAACGAGTGAACCACATGCTCCGCTTCTTTCGCCGGCGGCCCAAGGTGGCAGCCCTGCTGAGCTTGTGTATTTCCGGTGTGATTTGGTGGCTGTGCAGCGCGATCGGGCCGAGCGCCGCCGACCGAGCCGCCACGGATCATCTCGCTCGCATTTTGGGTGCGAGCTCCTACTCGAATGAGAGTATTGATGCTGAAATCAAGGCGCTGGGCGCCAAGGCAGCCGTACCAGCGCTGATGCGGTTCATCGAGCAACAGCATTCAGCTTGGAGAGATCGATACGAGGAGTGGTACGGCAAGGCTCCGCAGAGGATGAAAAGACTCTTGCCCGTTCCGACAAACCGCCACCGCTTGGTGAGTGCGGCGATCCTGACGCTAGGCCGATTGGGACCTGCCGCCGCTCCTGCGGTCCGCATGCTGGTCCGGTTGTACGAAGGCCCGGTCCCGGCACTGCCTAAGCGCACCGTTTATACTCCCCTGGCTTTGAGCGTCTCCCTCTCCCTTGAGCAGCAGGAGATCGCTTCCACGCTCGGCAGAATTGGTCTCGCAGCAACCAGCGCCATTCCAGCGTTGCTTGTCAGCCTTGAACCTGGGAACCGTTACAATGGAGCAATCGCTTCGGAGGCTTTGCTGCGCATTGATCCGACCGGCGATTACACGGAGGCCGCTCTGGCCGGGTTGGCACGTGGCAGACGCCATGCCCGTCTCGCCGCGGCCATTGCTTCAAACTCGGTTGTAGAATTGAACCGCAGTGTTCAGGCGAAAAGCTTGGTTTTTTACTGGCAGGCATTGGAGGCGCTGTCTTGCGTCCGCTCAGAAGCCCCGCGCATTCTGCCGTCGATGATAGCCGTGCTGCACGTGGAAAATGAACGCTATCGTGCCAAGGCGGCCGAAGCGCTCGGCCGGCTGGGCGTCGTCGCCCGTGAGGCCGGTCCTGAGCTTAGGATGCTTTTGGGCGACGAATGGTTGATGGTGCGCCAAGCCGCTACGAACGCTCTCATCGCCATCGAAGGCCAGACGCCATGAGACCTTGAGACGTGCGGTGGCATCCCAGCAGATCGGTCCTCCAGGATTACAATAAGGTTGCAGCTCCTTTGATGAGGGACCGGTTGGGCGCAGACATTATCTGGCAGGTCCAGGAACGACCCGACTGGCAACGAAGAGTCTGGTCGGCTGGTTGCTTTTCCACTTTCTTCACCCGGGAGGCATCCACTACGTTCGGTCAAACGCGACTCGGGACTGGCAAAGGCTTGCGCGGACTGCTGAGACGCGTGGAACATCAGCTGGAGCGGCATGCGGCGAGAATCCGGCGCAAACTCGACGCGGGCGACCCGGATTGAGCCCGGCGCGACGCTGGTCGTCCCGTCTTGAGGCGGCACGGACCGGCTAAAGCAGGGACGACAGACCCACGGTTCGTGCAAAGCCGCCACGGTTTATTGACCGCGCATTCGGGCCGGGGACCATTCAGACTGGTAACTGGTAGCTGGTAACTGGTAAATGGAAATTGAAAACAAGATCACACTCGGGATGAGCTTCTGCAAATCGCCAGTTACCAGTAACAAGTCGGTTCATGAAGAGCCAGTCGGGCAGCTCTCGCAAGAATTGTTTCGTATTTGTCACGGTCCCGCCACACTTTCGTTGCCTGTTTTGGTTTGAATCGAACGAACTCAATCGAACTCAATCATCGGCTGTCGCGGCCGAGAGCGGTGTGGAACGCCGCCGCGCCAGGCATTGTTTTAGGGACATATGATTTCTTGCCACGGAAAGGATTCCAGGAGATGGCCTGGAATAGTCATGTTCGGCGTTAGCCTGGTCCTGGTCTGCGGTGTGGTTGCCTGCCGACATCCCGACTCGCCAAAAGTGCCGGACTCCGCCAGTTTGGCAGGGAACCTGGCATATTCAGGGGATCCGGCCACCAACGTCATGATTGTGCCGGCCTGGGCCGCTCCTGGGTCAACCGGACGCACCAACGCTTCCGCGACAGCCGCCGGAAGCCCATCGCCTTTTCCCGATTACGATCAACGCGTCGCTCAATCCGTCTATGATCGCTGGATGGCCTTGCTGAAAAGTGAACCGTCGGTCCCGCGCGAAGGCCAGGTCGCGGTGGAATTCAATCTTACTTCGGAAGGCTTCGTTTATGGCTGGCGCACGGTTTCACAGGACGTATCGCCGCGTCTTCAGGAGCTCTGCAAACGCGCCATCATCGAAGTCGCCCCTTTTCCGCAGTGGCCACCGGCCATGAAGAGAGTTGTCGGAAAAGATGTCCGGGCGGTCCGCTTCACGTTTCATCTGAACGGCCAACCCCAAGTCCCCTGAGTTCAGGTTGACGCCTGGGCCAGGGTGAAGAAAAAGGTGCAGCCGCTGCCCAGTTCGCTTTGCACCCAAACTTCTCCGCCGTGCGCTTGCACGATGTGCTTGACGATGGACAGCCCGAGGCCGGTGCCGCCGGTGGCGCGGGCGCGGGCGCGGTCCACGCGGTAAAAGCGCTCGAAGACGCGCTCGCGGGCCTCCGCCGGGATGCCGGGGCCGTCGTCGCGCACCCAGACCTGGACTTTGCCGTCTGGGAGGTTCTTGCCGCCGATCGTCACATGGCCTTTCGGGCGCCCGTATTTTATGGCGTTTTCCACGAGGTTGTAAAAGACCTGCTCCAGGCGATCCCCGTCGGCCAGGGCCCGCAGGTCGTCGGCCAATAGGTTTTCCAGGGTGACGCGGCTTTCGGCCGCGGGCTTTTGCAGATCGTCGAGGACGCGTTGGGCGATTTCGCGCACCCCCACGCTTTGGAGGTTCATCGAAGCCTCGCCGCCCTCCAGTCGGGAGATAGTCAAGAGATCCTCGATCAGGTAGGTCAGGCGGTCCGTGTGTTTTTCGATCGTGCGCAGGAAGCGGGTGGCTTGCTCCGGATCGTCGTTGGCTGCGGCGAGGAGGGTTTCGACGAAGCCTTTGATCAGGGTAAGCGGCGTGCGCAGTTCGTGGCTGACGTTGGCGACGAACTCGCGCCGGGTCGCCTCGAACTGCTTCATCCGGGTCAAGTCGTGAAAGACGAAAATCGTTCCCTGTTGACGATGGTCGGGCCCGGCGAAGATGGAGGCATTGACCTGCAAGCAACGGTTGGCCGGCTCGGGGAAGTCCAGTTCCTGCCCGACGGTCTGGCCTTCGACGGCGGCGCGCTGGAGCATGGCATCGAGTTCCGGCCGGCCCAACGCTTCGCGCAGCGACTGGCCACGAATGTCCCGGGTCAGCCCCAGCAGCCGCTTCAGCGAGAGATTCAGGAAGTCCACGCGCCCTTGCTCGTTGACCAGGAGGACGCCTTCGATCATCCCGTTGAACAAGGTCTGCAGTCGGATGGATTCCTGCGCGGTGAGTTCCTCCTTTTCTCCACGCAATTGCGCCAGGCGGCTTTGCAGGAGATCCCGTTCCTGGCGCCAGCGTCTGCGGTCGACGCACCACCAACCGACGGCCACCAGCAGCGCCGCGACGGCGAGGCAGGCGACGACGGACCACATAAGTCGGGAAGTCAGCTCATTCGTCCACGAAACGGTAGCCCACGCCGCGCAGGGTATCGAGGTACCGGGCGGCAGGGCCGAGTTTTTCGCGGAGACGCCGCATGTGAGTGTCCACCGTGCGCGTGTCAATGGGCGTGTCATAGCCCCAGACATCGCGGAGCAACTGCTCGCGCGACTGCACGCGACCTCGGCGTTGGGCCAACACGGTGAGCAGCTTGAATTCTGTGGCCGTCAAGTCAATCGTCTTGTTTTGTACGCGGACGACATGGCGGGGGACATCCAGGAGGAGGGTGCCGATGCGAAGTTGCCCGGAACTTTCCGCCTGCCGTTCGCTGCGCCGGAGCAAGGCGCGCACACGCAGGACCAATTCGCGCGGGCTGAAAGGTTTCGTCACGTAATCATCGGCCCCGAGTTCGAGTCCGAGCACCCGGTCGATTTCCGCGGCCTTGGCCGTGAGCATGATGATGGGGATGTCCTTGGTGGTGGGGTCGCGCCGGAGGATTTTGCAGACCTCGAGGCCATCGACTTCCGGGAGCATCAAGTCGAGGAGGATCAAGCTGGGCAGAGCGGAGCGGGCCTTTTGCAAGGCGGCTTCCCCGTTGCTGGCGGTGACCACTTCCAGGCCGGCGTTAGTCAGGTTGACTCGGACCAGTTCGAGAGCATCGGGCTCGTCATCGACCACCAGGATTTTGGGCTTCATGCCGAAAGTGCCGGGATCTCGTCTGCTCATGGTGGGGTTAGGTTGCACGGTGATCTTGGCCCGCTCTGGCCTTGCCTTTGCCGGCATGGCGGATGTCGCGCCCTTCGTAGAGGTAGACAACTTCTTCGGCGATATTGGTGGCGTGATCGGCGATGCGCTCGAGGCATTTGGAGATGACCATCAGGTTGAGGCAACGGCTGATGGACGGTGGATCCTCGATGACGAAACTGACCAACTCGCGGTGCAACTGCTTGTTCAACGCATCCACCTCCTTGTCGCGCGGAATGAGGTCGCGCGCGCGGGCCGGTTCGCGAGTGACGAAAGCGTCGAGGGCCTCTTTCAACATCTGCAAGGCGATGTCGGCCATCTTCGGGATGTCGATGTAAGCTTTGAGCTGCGGCTCGGCGTTCAATTCGAGCGCGCGGCGGCCGATGGTGGTCGCTTCGTCCCCCACCCGCTCCAAATTCTGGGAAATCTTCATGGCGACGGTAATCAAGCGCAGGTCGCTGGCGAGTGGGGCTTTGGCGAGAAGGTTGATCGCCATTTCGTCGATCTCGACTTCCAGATTGTCGAGGATCTCATCTTCCTCCTTGGCGCGGCGGGCGAGCAGATCCTTGCGCTCGACCAGGGCCTTCATGGATCGCCGAACGGCCGCTTCGGCCAGGCTGCCCATGGTGACGAGCTGATCCTTCAGGCCGGCGAGTTGCTCCTCGAAATGGTGCGTGTTGGACCGGTTGTTCATGACGCGACAATATCAGTGGATCACCTCTCCGGTGAAGATGAGTCTGAGCTGCTCCAAGGTGCGTGCCTCGACCGGGTGGTCCTCGTTGACATAAACGGAAAGGCCCTCCAGGCATACTTTAGATTCCGTGGGGCGTTTTCCGAAGGATTCGAGGCACCTGGCCATCTCCTCGAAGCTGATGCGGCGCGAAGCGGCCGCGAGGTCAGCCGAATGGTCTCGCAAGGCGGCCAAGCCGGCACCGGTGCCTCCGCCGGCGACTTGAATTTTCGTCGCGGGATGTTTGCTCGTGTAACGTTCGGCCCACTTTCGGGCGAGGCTGACGAGCGAATCGGAGCCGTTGATCGTGATAGTGGCGGCCTGGCCGGGAGCAGCCAGGCCCAAGCAAAGAAGTAATGTGCCAAGGCGCTGATTCACTCTTCGCATAGAGTCTCGTTCCACCGGCATTGTGGCAAGACCCTATGTCGATCGTGCGACAAGCCGGTGACGATTCTGTGAGATCTAGAACTTCCAAACCAGGTCGACCAGCAAGTGGCTTGTTCCACTCTTGGAGCCGGCGGGCAATTCGTTGATGAGGATCGCGTTGTAGTAAGTGACGATGAACGCCAGGGAATCGGTCAGTGAATAGGTGGCCTTGGCGACGTGCCCGCGCACGTTGGTGCCGCCGCCGAAACCGGCGCCCGTCGGATTGGTCGTGGCGTTCATGAACCCGGCGTTGGGTTGCTCAGCCCCGTAGAACGCGCCGAAATCGTCGTCAGGCAGTTCTTCATACCAGGAGTTGGCGCCCAGGTAGCGATATTGATAGGAGAGTTCCCAGGTGTGCTTCTTGCCGGCCTTGCCGAAGACGACGCCGCCCATGAAAGCCTCGTTCTTCGTGCTCGTCGCCGGGTTGTTCAGGTATTCGCCCAAAAGCTTGACCGGGAACGGCCCTTGGTAACAGGGAAAGCTATCGAGGGTGTAAGTCAACGACGCGTCGCCCACGATGGGATTGAAGTGGAACGTCGGGTAGCCGCCGGCGTTGCCGGGGCTGCGTGTATTCCCGCGGTTGATGTTGGGTACGACACTGTTCGTCAGCGACTGCACACTCTTGATTCCAAGGATCCCGGCGCCCAGGGAGGACGAAAGTTGCTTGCTCCACTTCGAGTCAAGGAGAAGCTGGCCCCCGACCAGCAGCGGATCGTGAGTACTGAGACTAAACTCATCCAGAACGAATCCCCCACCGATGGCTTTAATCGAGTGCTGGGAGCTGAGGTTGTAAGTGAATTGGCCGGCAAGCCCCTCAGGGTTGTAATCGGGATCAAACACATTGTAGGAAAAAGCGAAGGGACTCTCCATCTTGCCGAATGTGAGCGTGGCGTTCGCCGAGGCATTGTTCAAGGCGGTCCACTTAGCGTAAGCCAGGTCCACGAAGATTCCCTTCCTCGATCCGTTGTCCTGAAAGGTGCTGCTGGCAGAAAGCGGGTTGGCCGTCGAGAAGCCGGAGGCGGCATCTCCAGAGGCCAACCGCAGCCCCACCTCGAAGTTATCCTTGAGGGTCGCGACCGCGCCGAAGCGCAGTCGGTAACGATACCTGTCTCGCTGCACGGAAAAGCCGCGGGTTGAGGGGTCATCGTTCTCGTAGTAGTTGCCTTCATAGCGCGCGCGAAAGTCTCCGCTCAACTTGAGGCTGGTCACCCAGTCGGGCATCCCGCTTTTGACCTGGTAGGCCTTGGTGAAGCCCTGGTCGGCCTCACGTTTGAGGTCGTTCGCCTCCTTGGTGGTGAGGATACCCTTCTCCACGAGCTTGTCGAGCAGCGCGTCGGCGGACTGCGCTTGAGTGCTGATACTGCACAACGCGGAAGCCGCCACGCCAGCAGCGATGGCGGCCTGTTTGAGTGTAGTTTGTTTCATGGTTGAGGTGATGTGAATACGGTGGTCGGGCCGCACCTTAAGTCCCCTGTGTTACGAATAAAGGTCGGCCATGTTACAAAACGGTGAAACGTCACAACGCAGGGACATCGCTGACAGGCCGGTGCGTCCGTCATCGTCCCTGCTGCTGGACGGCAGTTACGATTCCGAAACGCGGCGGCGATCCCCCTTGTGCGACCTGTAAACACGGGCTTCTCTCGCCTTGCCCAGAGCGCTTTGCTGATTGTGACGAAGTGGCTGGAAAGTGAAAGCGCATGGCCGAGTTGTGGGAGTAGATCGGCCTGGTCCGTCCTAGACTTGGTCCAATGAAACCCTCAGAAGGCATAAAAGGAATTGCGCATTTTGTTTTTGCCGTGCTTGCAGCCAGTGCGACCTACTCTGCAGGCGCGTTCACCTATTCGGATTCCGATTTACTCCTGGTCTTCCGCAAGGATGGCTTCAGGGATGCTGAATTCAACCTGGGCTCGGTGAGCAATTATCTTGGCAAGGCCGCCGGAACCAAACTGACGGTGGGCGACTTCCTCAGCGTCCGCACGAATTTCAACAACAGCCTGGCCAGCGTGAAGTTCCTGCTCGTGGCCGCCACGGCAGGCACCGACCCGCTACGCCGGGCCTGGATCACGAGCGCGGGGCTCAATCCTCCGACGCCGCCGACGGATCTTTCTGGCAGTCGCTGGGGCGCCCTGCGGGGCAAAATTGGGTTTGTCGGCAGCGAAGCCACCGCCATCACCCTCACCAATGCCACGCAAAGCTATTTCGCGGCGACCAGCGATCCGAGTTCTTATACCTACATCGTGTCGGATGGCGGGCTGGTTGACGCGAGCACGATCGGGGGCTTGGCCCCGTTCGTCGTCGATGTAGAAAACCCGGCCACGCTTTTGTTCTACGAACTCAAGGTCAGCAACACGGCAGTGAAACCAGCAGCGGCGGTCATTGGTTCGTTCGCACTCGAAGCGACCGGCGTGTTGACCTTCACGGCCGGCCCGCTTCAGGCCGGGCTCCCGCAGCCGCAAATTGTCGGGATCACCCGCGCGGCCAACACGAGCAGCGTCTCATTCAGCACGACCAACGGCGCCACCTACCGGCTGCGGTTCAGCGATGTCCTGGGCAGCGCCTGGACGACGCTCTCGACCTCGGTGACCGGCGACGGCACGACCAAGACTATTACCGACACGGCGAGCGGTCCGCAACGCGTCTACAGTGTGGAGGCGGCGCCGTGACCCTGCGCCTCCATGACCACGACTCCAGGCGAAAGACCATTCCAAGCGAACAACGAACACAACACACCAACCCTCGGACAACACACTACCCTCGGATATGAACAACACCAAAACACTCCTGGCTCTCCTGAGCGGCTCGCTGGCCGCGAGCGTGGCCCACGCGCAAGTGGAAATTACCATCACTGGCAGCACGGCCTTCCGCTCGATCAGCATCGATCGCTCCGCCGCGCTTTACGATGCCGGTTCGCGCAGCTCGATTACTAACGACGCCACGACCGGGCTGATTACTTTCAGCGGCACGATGTCCAACAAGGTCGCCTCGCTCGGCAGCACTCCGGTGAAAGTCCGGCTCAGCTTCTCGGGCTCGGCCTCCGGCATGTTGTCGGTCAAGAATTCCACTCCCGTGTCGACCGCCGAGACTGCGGGGGTGAACGTGAACAAGATCCCGGACCTGGCGTTGTCGGACGTCTTTCCGAGCTCGGCCACACCGCCCATCAGCGATAATAGTTTCAACCGGGCTATCCTCGGGGTTATTCCGTTCTTGTGGGTGAAGAACAATGCCTTGAGCGGCATCGTCAACATCACTCGCGAGCAGGCGGTGTTGTTGTTCACCGCCTCGGGTGAGGGCGGAATGCCGGCCACCTACTTGGGCGGCTCGAGTTCGAACCCAGTCTATCTCATCGGTCGCGACCCGGGATCCGGCACGCGCATTACCGTGCACAAGGACGTTGGCTTCAACAGCCTGCCGACCTATTGGGCGACCAACGGTGCGGGCATGTACGTGCAAACCAACGGTTATTCCTCGGGGGGCCTGCAACGCGGGACCATCGCCGCCAAATCCGACGCGATCGGTTATCTGGGTCGCGCGGACTTGCTGGTCGTCAGTGCTTCCGTCTCGGCCATCAGTTACGAAGGCGTCGCGTTCAGCCCGGCAGCGGTCACGAGCGGAAAGTACCCGATCTGGGGCTACGAGCACATCGTCAACCGCGCGGGCGGGCTCAGCGCCAACCAGGTCTCGGTGCGCAACGCGCTCATCGCCGCGATCACAGACGCGGCTTTTCAGGCCACTCCAGTCTACAGCGACAACTTCGTGAGTTTGTCGGACATGGAAGTCGAGCGTGGCACGGACGGCGGCACGATTACGTCGATCCTCTTCTAACTCGCGATTTGCCGTAGCCGCATATCAGCGCCGGCGCTGGCAGTTCAGGGCGCCGGCCGTTTTAAGTGCCGGTTCGGTGTTTCGTCTGGCGTGCGGTTGGAAGTTAGGAAATTCGGATGCGTCGTGTGCGGGGTTCGCCTGGGGCGCCCGTGGAACATTCAGATCAGGACAGGACCATGAAAAAATCAACACCCTTTCTCTTCTCGGCTTTTTTCTGCGGCGTCTTACTCAGCTGCGGCCAGCGCATGGCTCGAGGCCAGGCCGTCACGGTAGTCGTCACCACCAACACCTACAATGCGTTTCGGACCGATCTCCCGAGTGGCGCGTCGGTCTTCGTCGATGCCGACCCGGCGGCGGGCAGCCCGGTGCGCGCGACCCAACGTTGCCTCGGTTACCGCGAAGTCCAATACAAGTCCGCCGTTTTTCCCACGCTGGCCTTCAGCCCGGTGACGCCGACGACCAATGGCTCGGTGGTGACGTATGATTATTCGGCGCAGCTCAACAAGACCAACACCGTCGGGTTTTGGGTCAGCAAGGATGTCCCGGTCGTGATCGGGCCGGACGGGCTGGCTTATATCACCGATGGCCACCACACGACGGCCGGTTATCTCGCGCCGCTCAGCCCGGTGCGCGCCCTGGTGGCCGGCCAGAATCGCGTCATTCTCGGTCACATCGTGGCCAACTACTTTGATGCCATGGCTGGCCCGCAGCCGGTGACCGACGCCTGGTGGACGGCCCGCGCCGCCGAGAACAATGCCCTGCTTTACGGCCCGAATGGAGACCTGTTGACCCTGCCGGGCGAGCCGAATTACAGCGCCTTGCAACCGATCCTTCCGAGCGTGCTGCCGATGCCGACCACCCCTTCGACGCTGACGACGAACGGCGCGGTGGCCATGACTCCGAGCAAATATCGTAGCCTGACCTGGGGCCTGGCGGACGCCATCGTCGTCTCGGCCACCGACAGCGCGGGCAAGAAGATCGCCGGCTACAAAAAGTCCGCCCCAGGCAGCAGCGTGGACATCAACTTCGTCGAGTTCTACTGGGCCGACTACCTGCGCGACCGGATCGTGTGGGACGATACCTTAAGCGGGTCGCCCTTCAACTCGCCCAACGGCGACGCCAACGTGATCAGCGCGCCGCTGAGTTTTTTCACCGCCGTGGCCAACGGCATCGCGCTAGCCAAGTCGCAGGCGTATCGCGACCAGTATGGCCGCGGGATCGCCGACTACACCAACGCCACCCTGTTCTCGCCAAACACGATCTTTTGGGCGAAAGCTTCGCTTTCGAACGGCCTGGCGGTCGCGACGGACAATTACAACCTTTACCTGCGCGACGACTCGGGAATTGCCGGCGACATCACACCCTCAGCGATCGCCACGAACATCCTGCATATCGACACGGTGGCGGGACTGACGGTGACGCAATCGTTACAAAATTTCAAAACGGTCCTCGTCAACGCGGGCGGCACGCTCAAGACGTCGTGGAAAGACGCAACCGTGAGCAACAGCACGCTGCGCCTGCCCGCGGGCACGGGCGTCGTGACGTTTGACGGGACCCAGCAAGGGGGCGCGCTGGTTGTGGCCAACGGCACTCTCAACGGCCATGGCACGATTAACGGTTCCCTGACCGTGCAGGCCAACGGCACCCTGGCGCCGGGCACCTCCTTTGGAGCCCTCACCGTCAACGGCCCGCTCAATCTGGGCGGAACGACTCTCATGGATGTCAACAAACACGGCTCGACCGTCACCAACGATGGCATCACCGGCGTCTCGACGCTGACTTACGGCGGGGCACTGACGTTGTTGGCGAGCGGTGACGCCTTTACGGCCGGCACCGCCTTCAAACTGTTTGATGCGGACAACTACGTCAGCGCGTTTGCTTCCTTCGACCTGCCCCCGCTCCACGACGGTCTGAAGTGGAACAGCTCCGGTCTCATCGTTGACGGCTCAATGAGCGTCATCTCCGGCAACGTTGCGCCGGCGGTGGGCACCGAACCATCGACTCAGACGGTAGACGCGGGGACAACTGTCACCCTCCTGGGCGGCGCGGTTGGCACCGTTCCCATCAGCTATCAATGGCGCTTCAACGGTGTCGACTTGCCGGGGCAGACCAATCCGAGTTTGGTGCTCTCAAACGTCCAGGAGATCAGCCAGGGTGAATACCGCTTTGTGGCGTCGAATGCCGGCGGCTCGGTGACCAGTTCCGTGGCGGTGCTGACGGTCAATCAACCGCCGATCGCCCAAGCGCAATCCGTCTCGTTGTCCTGGAACTCGTCGGTAAACCTCACGTTGGGCGGAAGCGATCCCGATGGCGATGCTCTCACCTTCACCGTGGCAACGCAGCCGGCTCACGGAACGCTGACCGGCACGGCGCCCAACTTGACTTACGAGCCTGCGGCGAACTTCTCCGGCGCCGACAGTTTCACCTTCCGGGTCAGCGATGGCCGCTTGTCCGCCACGGCAACGGTCTCCATCACCGTGCGGCCCGGCTTCACGTATCACGACACCGACCTGCTGTTGGTGTTCCGCCAGGACGCGTTCAACGATGTGTTGTTCAACCTGGGCAACGTGAGCAATTTCATCGGCCAGGCCAGCGGCACGATCTCGCCCGTGGGCAATTTCGACCTGAACCTGGTGCTGGCCAACTTCGGCGGGAGCCTGAGCGGAGTGAAGTACGTGCTGATGGCGGTGACACCCTCGTTCACCGACGGCACGCCGCTGCGGGCATGGTTGAGCGACGGTGACCTGTCGGGGGCGCCGCAGGATGAGACATACAGCCGTTGGACGACGCAACGGAGCCGGATCAGCGCGGTGGGGTCGAGCGCCACGTCGTATTTGAATTCGAGCAACCAGTCTCTGGTGCTGCCGCCCAGTGATCCGGGGTCTTACACGTTCATCGCCAGTGACGGCGGATTGTTGGACGTGAGCACGGTGGGCGGGACGGCGCCATTTCCGGTCGAGCAGGAGGTGCCCGGGGACGTGCGGCTGATTGAGCTGCGGGTGAGCACGGCCAATCCCAAGCCGTTGGCCACGCAAGTGGGCAGTTTCACGATGACGGCCGATGGCAGCCTAAGCTTCACGGCAGGGGTCGTCCGGCCCGTTATCGTCGTGCAACCGGCAAGCCAGGCCGCTGATTGTGGCAGCACTGCAATGTTCAGCGTGAGCGCGACGGGCGACGGTCCGCTGAGCTACCAGTGGTATTTCGGGACAACCTCGGTCGGCGGAGCAACCGCCGACACGCTGGCGCTGGTGGGCGTTTCCTTCGCCAGCGCGGGTGATTACTCAGTGGTGGTGAGCAATGCTGGCGGCTCGGTCACAAGCAGCGTCGTCGCCCTCACCGTGGCGGATGCGAGTCAGGTCACGCTGTCCATCATGCCCGTCGGCACCAACGTCCTGATTTCCTGGCCGCAGGCGTGCCGCAACTTCACTCTGGAACAGACTCTGATCTTGATTGAATCGCCTGGCGGCGCCTGGTCGGCGGTGGGCGGTTCTCCCGTGGCCTTGGAGGACCGCTGGCGATTGATCATCCCGGCGACGCTGTCGAATGCGTTCTACCGGTTGAGATCTCAGTAAGCGGCGGCGCCGACGGCGCCAGTTTCAGTCGACGCCATCGTGGTTTTACAGGCCTGGCAACATGGTCCTGCAGGTCTGACAACAATCCCCGCTGAGCCAACCCGGGTCAGCGCCGGCAGGACGGCGCTGGCCTTCTTCCATAGCGCTCCTTCCTGACCCGGGCATCGCGCAAGGCTGCGAGGATTTTTTGAGATCCCCGTCCACCGCAGCACGAGGGGGAGTAGTGCGTGGGAGTTTGCTGCGTGGGAGTTCTTCGACGAGCCCAGCAGTGTGCCACGCGCTGCGACCGGGGACCGGTCGCGCCCCGGCGCCCCGGCGCGCCGGTGGCATGCGCGCCCGCGGCTTTCAATTTCTCAGAATTGTTGCCCGCGCGCCATTTGTCCGTAACAGGACGCTGGCAACTTGTGCCCGTTCATGAAATTTCACCGGCATTTGTTTCTTGACGAAATCAATCTGCCTCCGGCCTCGGAATGGAGTGACAACTCACCGGGTTGGCGTTTCTTGCGCCTAAGCCGTGGCGTGGCCTACTGGCTCAGTCCCGCGGCGAACAAACAGCTGTCGGAAGGTGAAGTGGTCGTGATCTCGCCGTCCGGTGAAGGTTCGGTACGGGCCAGTCAGCTTTCCCAGGCCCAGCTTCACTGCTTCCAATTTTGCCCCGAGTTGCTGGGCGGATTTCTCACTTTGTCGGAGAGGCACTCTCTCGAGGCGGTGGTGGCCCGCGACCGGCCCGCGGTGCAATTTGTGCCCTCGGGTCATCCGGCGGCCCAGCGGTTTGCCGAGTTGGTCGTCTGGCCTCCCCTCTGCAACGGCCTCTTCCAACGCTGTGAGGCGCTTTATCTGGCGGCGACGTTCTTCGCCGAAGACCTGACGCGCCACAAGCCGCCACAAGCCAAAAGCACTTTCGCCCTGCACCGTTTCCGGGAACTGATTCAACAAATGCCCGACAAGGAAATCCTCAATCAAACACCCGAACAACTCGCGCAGCTTTGTGGTTGCAGTCCACGGCATTTTGGCCGGCTGTTCCGGCGCTACTTCGGCGTCTCCCTTCGCACCAAGCAAATCGAACTTCGCCTGCTCATGGCGCGACAGCTCCTGATGGACACCGATTCGAAGATCATCCAGGTGGCGATGGAGAGCGGTTACCGCAGTCTCGGCCTGTTCAACGTGATGTTTAAAAAGGCGTTCGGCATGACGCCGACGGAGTGGCGCCGCAAGCATGCCAAAAAGTTTGGAAACCCGAAGATCCGGTGCGTGGCCGCCCTGTTACTCCTGGGTTGGTCGATGAGCGTTTATGGCGGGTACGCCTCGGAAACCAACACGCTCGACGCGCCTTTTTCCGCGTACCACGATCGCGTGAGCGCCTCGACCAATCCTCTCCCCGCGCAGAACGACAAGCCCGCCGGCAAGGCGACGGCTCCCGTCACGAACAAAGTCCCGACCTTCGAGGTGCGCGGGTACGAGATTCGTGGCAATACGCTGCTGCCCTACGAAGTGTTGGAGCCCATCTTCACCAATTCCATCGGATCGGCCGTGACGTTCGATACCATCCGCAAAGCGCTGGCGGATTTTCAGATGGCCTATCGGGACCGCGGGTTCGTGACCGCGTCGGTCGGCTTGCCGCCGCAGCAATTGACCAACGGGCTGGTCAAGGTCCAGGTCACCGAGGGCAAACTGTCGGAAATCAACGTCACGGGCAATCGCTACTTCAGCTCGAACAACGTCATCCGCGCGCTGCCGACCCTGCGCACGAATACGGTGCTCAATGGGCTGGTCTTCCAGCAGGAACTGGATCGCGCTAACAACAATCGCGACCGCCAGATTTACCCGGTGATCGGCCCGGGTCCCGACCCCGGCACGACCGCGTTGAATCTCAAAGTGAAGGATCGCCTGCCCCTGCACGGGCGTTTCGAGTTGAACAATTTCTCCACCCCGGCCACCCCCGATCTGCGCGAGAATTTCGCGATGCAATACAACAACCTTTGGCAGCGGGAGCACCAATTCGGCGTGCAATACTCCTTCACCCCGGAAGAGCTCAAGGACGGTTCATATCCCATTTATGACCGGCCGCTCATCGCTAACTACAGCGCGTTCTACCGCATGCCGCTTTCCCCCATTAATGGCCCGCCCCGCCGCACCCCGTACGACCTGAGTCAGTTTGGCTACGATGAAGCCAGCCGCCGCTTTCGTCCGCCTCCGGCTTCCGGCGTGGCCGAGGCGCTCTTTTATGCCTCGCGCTCGTCTTCGGACACTGGCGAGCAGGTGGTATCGGCGACGCTCACCCCAAAAACAATCCCGCCGGCAGGCGCGCTGCAGGTCAGCGATCGAATCCTCAACCGCACCCTCACCATCAACGAAAGCCTTGGCGGCCGTCTGTTGCAGCCATTGCGTGATTTGGGGGCCATCCATTCCTCGCTTTCGCTCGGGCCGGACTTTAAGAAGTACCACTCCAGTTCGGACCAGGACCGGGTTTTCCAGGCGACGATTTACGTGCCGGAGAACGGTTCCGTCGGCCCGCCGTTCACCACGTTCAAGTCGCCGCCGACGCGGGCCTCGCACCACGTCGCCAATGCCGTGCAATACCTGCCGCTCTCCTTGAACTGGGAAGGTTCCATCGCGGACAAGTCCGGCACCACGTTCTTCAACGTCAACAACACGTTCAACTGGTCGGGGATCTTCGATAACCGGGATGATTTTCGCGCCGTGTCCGGGTCGACCAACGTCAGTGGCACCTATTATGTCGGCAACTTCGGTCTGACGCGCGACCACAAGTTGCCGCACGATTGGAGTCTGCATCTGCACGCCGACGGCCAGTACGCCACGGAACCGTTGATCTCTAACGAACAGTTCGGCAGCGGTGGCAACGCGGGCGTGCGCGGCTACCGAGACGGCCAGATTTACACCGACACGGGCTGGCGGGTGCAGTTGGAACCGCGGACGCCACTCTGGAACCTCGGGCTGGTGGACGGCACAACGCCGATGTACGTGCGCCTCTTTTGCTTCATCGATTACGGCCAAGGCTACCTGCTCGAACCGGCCGGCCGCAAAGCGACCACCGAGATGTGGGGCGCGGGATGCGGCTTGAACAGCAACATCGGCGAGCACCTCGATTTCCGTGTGACCATCGGGATTCCGCTGGTCAGTGTGCCCGGGGCGCAGTCGGGAGAACCGCGGTTCTCCTTCGCGGTCGGCGGGCAGTTCTGAGTCTGTTGGCGTTGCCACTCAGTTTGGAGGCACGAGTCTGCTTTGGTTCTGCACTATAGTTTTCAGACATCCGGCCATTTCTCGTCACGTGGCCGACACACGTCCGACGCGGAGTTATCACACTACATTTCTTTCAGGAACTCGACGCAGACTTTAAATTGAATCTGACAAACACAAGCAGGCTCGAAAGATGAAATGCAGCATCGCCAGCACTCGCCGTTATTGGCTGAGAGATCGCCGGTGGAAAGGCACCCGAACTACGGGGCGCCTTGGCCGCTTCCTCACCGGGCTGCTTGCCGGCTTCTCCGGCTTGAACGCCATGGGCGGGCCGCACGGCATGAGCGTGCAACAAGGCAATGTCAGCTCAGCGCAGAATGGGTCGCGCCTCGACATCAACGCCTCGCACAACTCCGTCATCAACTGGCAGAGCTTTAACATCGGCACCGGCGAATCGGTCAACTTCCACCAACCCAACGCCGTCTCCGTCGTGTGGAACCGGATTCTCGACACGCAGCCGTCACAAATCTGGGGGTCGATCAACGCCAACGGCATCGTCGTGCTGATGAACCAGAACGGGTTCTATTTCGGTCCGAACTCCTCGATCAACGTCGGCGGTTTCGTCGCCACCACCGCCGCGTTCTCGCCGCCCGCTCCCATGGGCTCCGGCATGTGGCAGTTCACCGGCACTCCGCCGCTCGCCAGTATCGTCAATTACGGCGAAATCAAGGCCCAGTCCGGCGGTTCCATCTTCATGGTCGCCGAAAAAATCGAAAACCACGGTGTCCTCTCCGCTCCCGACGGCACCCTCGGTCTTTATGCCGGCAAGGAAGTGCTCATCTCCGAACGTCCCGATGCCCGCGGGCTCAGCGCCAGCGTGCGCTTGCCCGAAGGCAGCATCGATAACACCGGCAAATTGATCGCGGACGCCGGGACCATCGCGATGCACGCGCAGGTGGTGAACAACAACGGCCTTGTCCAGGCCAACTCCGTGCGTGCCCAAAACGGCACGATCGAGTTCGTGGCCAGCGAAAAAGTCGAGCTCGGCGCTGATTCCCTGGTGCAAGCCAAAGGCGACGCCGCCGGCGTGAGCGACGGTGGCACGATCCGCATCAAGGCTGAGCGCACTTTTGCAGACCAGGCTGGTTCCAAGATTGACGTGAGCGTCGGCGCGCAAGGGGGCAACGGCGGCTCGGTGGAGCTTTCCGCCCCATCCATGGCGTCGCTGCATTCACAGCTCGATGGCCACGCCGCGCCCGACTGGAAGGGCGGGGACTTGTTCCTCGATCCCGCCGACATCATCCTTACGACGGCAGAGGATGCGACCTCGACTCCTTCCGGGACGATCAACGCCGGCGATCCGCCCTCCTCCCTGCGGCTCAACGTCAACACCGCGTTCGCCAATTTTTCGACCATTCATCTCCAGGCCACGCACGACATCTCGCTGGACCCGGGAACGCTCTGGAACCTCAACGACAGTACGGGCAAAAGCGATCCGGGATCGATGCTCACCTTGGAAGCGGGCCATAACATCGTCTTCGGCGACAACTCGCGCATCGTCGCCGGCTCGGGCTGGTCTCTGCGTCTCGCCGCCGGCGTCGACTTTTCCTCTCCGACGTTGGCCGTCAAGCCAGGCGTTGGCAGCATCTATTTCAACGGTGGCCCACCGGACGCCAACGGCGCGAAGCCCGACGGCAGCGGCGCGATTGAAACGTTCGCCGGCGCGATCAGCCTCGAAGCCGGCCACGACATCCTGGTGGGCAGCGGCTTTGTCCGGACCAGTGCCGGCGGCAGCATCGAGATTACGACCGGGGACGGCGACGTGGACGCCGGGACGCGGCACGACATCTACCACACCTACGATTTCAACACGCGCGGCTACACGATCAGTCAAGGCGACCTCGGAGGCATCGGAACGACGTTGGGGGGGAACGTGACGATCCATTCCGGCCGCGACATTCTGGCGTTCATCGCGCCCATCGGCACTTTCGCTCCGGGCGGGCTGTTCGGCGGGGGCGACGCCGTGGGCGAGGTGAACCTGACGGCCGCGCACGATATCAAAGGTCACTTCATGCTGCGCAACGGCGCCGGCATGGTGCACGCCGGTGGCGACGTGGGCAGCGCGTCGTCACCGGTCAGTCTCGGATTGACGCGCGGGGGCTGGACGGTGGCCGCTGGTTGGGACGCGACGGAGCAAGCGGTGGTTCGAGGGCAGGGCGACCTATACCTGGATGAAGTTTTCAACCCGAATGGGTCGTTGAACGAGAAGCACGTCAACGCCTTCGGAGGCCCGAGAAGCCAGGCCTTTCAGTTTGACTACGCGCCTGATGCCTACGCAAACCTGAGCGCCGGCAACTCCGTGCAATTGCTGGGCAACGACCTCGCGCACCTGTTTGGCAATTCAGATCGCCCGGCGATCTACGCGCCCAAGCTGGACATCAAGGCCGGCGCCGGGGGCGTGGTGCTGGGCAACGACCTCGTGCTCGCTCCTTCAGCTCTCGGGAGCCTGAGCATCTCCACCACCGATGGTGGCTCGCTCCGCAGTACGGAGCGGAACTTTTATCAGCTCGTCATGTCGGACAGCGGCAGTTTGAACTACAAGGAATTCGTTTCCGGTCATGCGGCTGGCACGCCGCTCCACTTCAACAGCCACGACGACGCGGTGAATCTCGACATTGCCGGCGATATCCAGAATCTCTTTCTGCGCGTGCCGCGCCAGGCGGACATCACCGTGCACGGTGGCGCCCTCAACTTCACTTTCGAGGGACAAAACCTGTCCCCGGACGACCGGACAACCCTGAAGATCGATCAGGATTACTTCAGCCGCAGCGACCGGACGTTTGTCTCACCGACAGACCTAAAAATGGAAAACTTCATTCTCCTCACCGACCCACTGCAAGCGGTCAACCCGGACCTGGGCGGGCGGCTGACGTACAACAATGGCCAGCTGATCTTCCAGGGAGTCATGACGGCTGCGGAGCGCGACTTTCTGCTCCATCCGGTGGCCTATCAGCTGGATCCGAAAACGCACCTGGTCGCCCTCGACGCGTCTGGCAATCCGATTATTGGGCCGGTGCCCTTTACGACCGACAGCGCGGCCATCCAGGATCTATTTGCACGCAGCCAGGACATTCCGACTTCGCCGCTCGCGCGCAACGGTCTGCAAATCGGCGGGCCGGGCAGCTTTGAGATTACCGCGCGCAACATGGATCTGGGCATCAGCGCTGGCATCCGCTCCGTCGGTGTCCAGTTGAACCACGCCCTGGCCGCAGTTTCCTATCTGGGCGCCAACCTCGACCTGACGCTAGGGAGCGACCTGCAAATGGCTTCCTCCCAGATCGCCTCGTTCAGCGGCGGCGACATCGACGTGAAAGCCGCGGGCAAGCTGAACGTCGGCTCGTCGGAGCAATTAACGAGCGACGACACGCCCAAGGGAATTTACACAGGCCACGGCGGCCACGTGATCGTGCAGGCCGATGGCGACATCGACATCAACGGCTCGCGCATTGCCAGCTACGACGGCGGCAATATTGAGGTGACCTCCGACCACGGGAACATCGATGCCGGCTCTGGCGGCAAGGGTTTCTTTACGGTCACGACCACCCAACTCGACCCGCTCACTGGTCTGCCCGCCGATCGCAACGACAAATTCTTCGGCAGTGGCATCGTGGCCCTCACTCGTCCGGACTCCGACGTGAAGGTCGGCGACATCACGGTTTCCGCGGGCATGAAGAATCCTCTGGCCCATCACGATGAGGAGCATCCTGAGCTAGAAGTCACGGGGATTGGGAGCATCATCGCCAACGCCGGCGGCATCCTGCAGCTCGCCTTCAATGCCGCGGACCAGAGCGAGGCCAAGGTGACGCTCACCGCCAACGGCGACATCAAGGCAAACCAATCGGGCATCCTCGGCGGTACCGTGAAGTTGGACGCCGGCGAGAACATCGATGGCTTGATCGTGGCGCGAGGGAACTTGGGGATCACCGCCCAGCAGAACGTCAATGTCACCGCGCTGGCTGGCGGTCTCGCGAATGTTGGTGCGGGCGGTAATATCTCTGGAAACATCGTGGGCGGCGTTGGCGCGACCGCGACCGGCGCCGGGACGATTGACGCCACCATAATTTCGACCAGCGGCTCCGGCGGCGCCAGCGCGTTCGCCAACGTCGCCGCGCCCGTCGCTCAGCAAACCACGACCGAATCCGAAAAGAAGGCCATCACCGCGGCCACTGACACCGAGGACGAGGAGGAGAAGAAAAAGCGCGCGGCGGCCCAGGCCCCTGTCCTGGCCAAAACCACCGGCCGTGTGACCGTCATTTTACCAACAAAATAATCACCCCATCACTCAATTTATGGACCTATTACAACCCATGTTCGCACTGAGCGCGATTCAGTTCGCGTTCGAGAAAGCAACCCCCGAAGGCAAGATCACCATCGGCTGCCTGGCCATCGTCTCCATGTTGAGTTGGTCCGTCATCATCAGCAAAGCGCGGCAACTTTGGCGCGCGCGCAAACGGGCGAAGAAGTTTTTCGCGGCCTATCGATCCACCCGCGATCCTCTGGATCTGCATCGCAAGAAGGAGGCGTTCGATGGTGCGCCCGCCTATGAAGTCTACTGCACGGGGGCGGAGGAATTGAGCTATCACCTGAACAACAACCCGGTCCAGCTCAACGGCCGGGCCCGGATCAGCCGGCCGGCGTTCGATTTCGTTCGTGTCGCCATGGAGCGCGCGGTGAGCACGGAAGGCATGGGATTGGAGAGAGGGATGATCATCCTCTCGACGGCCGTGGCGGGTGGACCGTTTATCGGGCTGCTGGGAACGGTTTGGGGCGTCATGGAAACGTTCTCCGGCGTGGCCAAGGCGAACGCTGCGACGCTCACGGCGATGGCGCCGGGTGTGGCCGGCGCGTTGATCGCCACGGTCATTGGCCTGCTCGTGGCCATCCCGGCCATGTTCGCTTACAACTTCATGGTCACGCAGGTGCGCGGGATCACGCAGGAACTGGACGATTTTGCCACCGAGTTTGCCACGCAATTGGACCACACTTACGTCGATCCGCGGTCTGACTCTCATGAAACGTCGATCCTCGGCCTGGACGCGGAGACCTCCGGCGAGGATCTGAAATCCAGCCCGCAAACGACCCACATGGCGCGGGCGTCGCTCACCGGCAGCTAAAACGCAACCCGGCGCCATCCGCCACCATCGCCCGTCTATGAAACGATATTCGAAGTCGCATCACGGCACGATGCACGAGCTGAATATCACCCCGTTGCTCGACCTGGCCTTCGTGTTGTTGGTCATCTTCATTATCACGACGACCCCCTTGGTGCAGGACAAGGACCTCAGCCTGCCGACCGCCACTGCCCGGCCCAAGGATCCGCCCCGCAAACCCAATTACATCAGTGTCGATGAGCGGGGAAACCTCTTCCTGAACATGAAGCCGCTGGACCTGACCGGCCTTTACCAAAACCTGGTGGATCTGCGGACCAAGGATCCGGACCTGAGCGTCATCGTGCGCGGGGATAGCGGGATCGAGTACCAGCACGTGGTCAACGTGCTCGAAGTACTGCAATCGGCGAACGTGGTCAAAGTCAGCCTCGCCACCGAACCCACCGCTGGCGCCAAACCGAATTGAACGATGGCCATGAGGAAATTCTCCAAATCGCACCACGGCACGATGCACGAGCTGAACATCACGCCGTTGCTGGACCTGGCGTTCGTGCTCCTGGTGATCTTCATCATCACGACGACTCCCATGGTGAATGATCTGGACCTGAATCTGCCGACCAAAAGCAAGGCCGAGAAACCTCCTTCGGACAAACCGTACTTCCTCATCGTGGAAAAGGATGGCCGGATTCTCCTCAACCAAAAGCCAATCGAATTGCCCGCCCTTTACCCGACACTCGTCCAGATGAAGCGGGAGAACACCAACACAACCGTGGTGGTGTATGGCACCAATTCCGTGCGCTACCAGAATATGGTCAATGTGTTCGACGCCCTGCAGCGGGCGGATGTCACCAAAGTGGGGCTAGCCACCGAGTTCCCGTCCGCTGCCGCCCAACCTAACCTCAACTGAACCTGATTATGGAACCAATCCAACATACGCATCACGCGTCCCGCAAAAAGAATTCCGCCCGGGTCAACGTCACCATCTCGGTGGTGATCCACGCGCTGCTGTTCGCCCTGGGGGCCTACTGGGCCGCCCATGAAGGCGTCCTCGGCAAGAAACTGCAGGAACTGAGCGTTGGCTTGTTGCCCAAGGAAAAGAAGCTGGAGCCCAAGAAGGAGGAAGCGAAGAGTGACGCACCAAAGAAAATCGAACAAGCCAGGGCGGTGGAGCAGGTGAAGGCGGCGGCGGCGGCGCCGGCGGCGAAATTTGTGCCGCCTCCCCCGGCCGCCGACGCCGCGGCCGCGCCCCCGCCCCCGGTCATCAGTCTCGGCGATACGGTCTTCGACCAACACGCGATCACGAGCAGCGACCCGGTGGTTCACTACAAGCAACACATCGAATCGACCCTTCGTGCTAAGTGGAACCGCCCGACGGACATCGCTGATTCAGATTTCGTGGCGGAAGTGGAAGTCACACTGGATCCCGCCGGCGGGATCACCGGCCACGATTGGAAACGCGGTTCCGGCGACGACCGCTGGGACGCGTCGGTCCGAAAAGCCCTGGCCGCCACCAAAGCCGTCAGCCGTCCGCCACCCAATGGGTTCCCGGGGAAATTCCTCGTCCGCTTCGACGTGGAATCCACCAAGACAGAGCCCGTGATTCAAGCCAGCGCGAGGTGAAACGGTGGTTCCCCAGGCCGCACGCCCGGCTCCTCGAGTTGAGGAGCCCCTGGCGGTGTGGCTGATGGTTGGCGCGCACCCGTAATCCGGACGTTTTGCCGTGTCACGGGAATACTTTCACCGGAGATTCATCCGAAACGTCAAACGGCCGTCATCGCTTCGTCACATTCCTGGCTATCTTTATTTGCTGGAGACGAAACGGGAAATGAAGACACTGGGTACCTCGAAAATGGACGTGCAACCGATTCCGCCGAGCGACGAGCTGGCCTTGCCGTGGGACTTGACCGAATGGTTCGAGTCCGCCCTGTTGCGGCAATGGATCGCGGAGGCGGTCGAGACGCTGAATTGGTCGAACCCCGAACTGGTGGAATATTTGCGGACACACCCGGCCTACCAGCCGAAGATCCTGCTCTGCTTGCTCACGTATGCCTATGCGACCGGAGTTTACGATTCGGCAGAAATCGTCCGGCGTTGCGATCGTGATGCGGATTTCCGCGCGATTTGCGGCAGCCACGTGCCCGAGGACGCGAATTCCCTCAGCCGGTTCCGACGGGACAATCGCGGCCTGCTCAAATGGTGCCTGGTCCAGCTGTTCAAGCGGGCGATCAAAACACGGCTGGGCGACTTTTTCCTGCCGGCCGGCCTGAAGCGCCGTTTGCTCGACGCGGCGGTAAGCCGGCTCGACCTGGGACGGCAAATGGATCGCGGCAGCGATGGGTTTTAAAGCGGGAGCGCCGCGTCGCTCACGTGCTCTTGAGCACGATCTGGATGATGACGTTGCCGGCGTCGCGACACCGATCGGTCACCCGCTCGAGCAATTCGAAGAGGTCCTTCAGAAAGAGCGCGCGACCAACCCCGGTCTGCTGCAGGTAAAGCCCGCGGAGCAGCTCGTTCATCATCTTGTCCACTTCCCCTTCAATATGCTGCAGCTCCGCATTGTGCTGCCTGACCTCGTCGACGGCCGTGCCGCGGCGCAATTCCCGGATCATCAGCAGCAACGTGTCGGTGGCTTTCTCCAGCATGGCCACCTGTCTGGACAAGTCGATTCCTTCCAGGTATTGGGGCGCCAGCAGGATTCGTTCGCCAATCTTCTCGACGGTCTTGGGGATCTTATAGAGCGCCTTCGAAAGGGCTTCGATGTCCTCCCGCTCGAAGAGGGTCATGACCTGGGTAGCCAACGATTCAACGATCTGCGCATTAATGACTTTCTCCTGACGGCGCGATCGGGCAAACTCATCGAGCGAGCGCACCGGCTGAGCCGTCTGGAAGAATTGTCGGAGCGCCTGCGCGCTGGCTCGAGCCTCTGTGGCACTGGCCTCCAGGAGCTCAAAAAACCGGTCGTCCTGACCGAGTGCCTTTTGCAACGAAAACATAATACTCATTCCTTAGCAGACGGCGATGGAAAGGCACGTAAAAACCGTGTCACGGTTCCGCCGCCCGGCCGCCCCCGCCGGCGCCATTCACCAAATCGTAACTTTAGCTGGCGCCCTGGGTTTGTTAGCGTGAACGCGTTGCCTGACCCGGAACCCAATGACCGATTATCGTTGCCCGCCCACTTCCTCAACCGGGAGTTGAGCTGGCTGGAGTTTAACCAGCGCGTCCTCGATGAGGCCCTCGACGCAAAAAATCCGCTGCTCGAGCGCGTCAAATTCCTTTGCATCGCCAGCTCAAACCTCGACGAGTTCTTCGAGGTGCGCGTGGCCGGGATCAAACAGCAAATCGAAAGCGGCAGCGTCGATTGCAGCGCCGATGGCCTCACGCCTTCCCAGACGCTCAGCGCGGTGACCCGGCGTGTTCGCCGGATGGTCGAAGAGCTCTACCGGTGCTGGCGCGCGGTCCTGCGCCCGGCCCTGGCTCGCCAGGGGATCCGCTTCCTGGCCATCAGTGACCTCACCCAGGCCGACCTGGCCTGGCTCGAAAACTTCTACCGTTCCGAGGTCCGCCCGGTGCTGACTCCGCTGGCCATTGACCCCGCCCATCCGTTTCCGCTCCTGCTCAACAAGTCCCTCAACATGATCGTGCGCCTGGAGATGCAAGGCGCTGGCCAGCCCATCCGCCACCTGGCCGTCGTGCAGGTGCCCCGCGTGCTGCCGCGGCTGGTCAAGCTGCCGCGGGAAGATGGCCGCCAGGATTACGTCTTCCTCGCCCACTTGATCGGCCATTTCCTCGGCGACCTTTTTCCTGGCACAACCCTGCTTGGCTACTGGCAATTTCGGGTCACGCGCAACAGCGAGCTCTATATCGATGAGGAGGAAATGAGCAACCTGCTCAAGGCGGTGGAAATCGAACTGCACAACCGCCGCAAAGGCGACGCCGTGCGCCTGGAGATTGAGCACGACTGTCCGCCCAATGTGCGGAAGGCATTGCTCGGGACATTCCATCTCGGCGAAGATGACCTTTACATCATCGACGGGCCGTTGAATCCCACCCGTCTCATGGCCATCTGCGAAGGCGACCACTCCCCGGAGTTGCGCGACCGGCCGTTCCTGGCGCCCCGGGCCGCCCGGTTGCGCGATCATCCTGACCTTTTCGCGGCCATCCGCCAGCGCGACATCCTGCTCCATCACCCTTACGAGAGCTTCGAGAGCGTGGTCGAGTTCGTGGAAAAAAGCGCCGACGACCCGCGCGTGCTGGCGATCAAACAAACCCTTTACCGGACCGGAGGCGACCGACGCATCGTCGGGGCCCTGATGAACGCGGCGCGCAACGGCAAACAGGTGACCGCGGTCGTGGAGTTGCGTGCGCGCTTCGATGAAGCCAACAACATCCAGTGGGCCCGTCAACTGGAAGAAGCCGGGGTCAACGTCGTCTATGGCCTGGTCGGCTATAAGATCCATGCCAAGCTTTGCCTCATCGTGCGCCGCGAGCAACCCGCCATCCGCCGCTACCTCCATTTGTCCACCGGCAATTACAATCCCTCCACCGCCCGATTCTACACCGATCTCGGTTTGCTCACCTGCCGGCCGGATTTCTGCGAGGACGCCACCAAACTTTTCAACCTGTTGACCGGGATCTGCCAGTTCCAGCCCATGCGCAAACTGATCGTCGCGCCCTTCGAGCTCCACGCCCGGCTCATCGCCCTGATCGATGGCGAGGCCGAGCACGCCCGCCAGCGCTTGCCCGCGCGGATCGTGGCCCGGATGAACTCGCTGGTGGACGAACAGGTCATCCAGGCGCTTTATCGCGCCTCGCAGGCTGGCGTGAAAATCGACCTGATCGTGCGCGGGATCTGTTGCCTGAGGCCCGGCCTGGCCGGCTTGAGCGCGAACATCACGGTGCGCAGCATCGTGGACCGCTTCCTCGAGCATAGCCGCGTTTGGTATTTCGCCAACGCCTGCCAGCCGCGGGTCTTCATCAGCACGGCCGACTGGATGCCGCGCAACTTCTTTCGCCGGATCGAAGTCGCCTTCCCCATCGAGGACGGCGTGCTGGCCGACCGAATCGTCGCCCAGGTGCTGGCGACCTCGCTGGCCGACAACGTCAAGGCCCGCCTCCTCCAATCCGACGGCACTTATCGCCGCGCGCGTCCCGCCCGGGGTGAGGCGCCGCACCGCAGCCAGTTCGAGTTCATAAGCCTGGCCGAGGATCTGGACACGCCACTGCCGCCGCGCGGCGGCTCCAAGTCGAAATATCCGCAAGTGCGTCTCGCCTCCCGCCCCGCCGCGCTCGAGGATCTGCCCAAGCCGCCCAACCCCGATCGCGCCCGGTGAAAGACTGGGAAGCAACTTTGGCCGCCTCGCTCAAGCAGCGATGGAAAAGCTACCGCCAGGCGCTCAAGGCTTGCCAACGCGAGTTCTCCGAGAAGGCCGTGCACGACTCGCGCATCCAGACGCGCCGCCTCCTTTCCCTCATCGAGCTGCTCGCGGTGTTCCTGGCGGAAAGTCACCTCAAGAGAGCCCGCCGCGCCCTCAAGCGCCACCTTGACGTCTTCGATGCGCTGCGCGACACGCAAGTCCAATTGCTCCTGCTCGAGAAACATCGCCGCCAGTTCCCCGAAACGCGTTCGTTCCACCGCGCCCTGGCGCTGCGGGAAAAGCGCTGTCTCAAGAAAGCCGCCCGCGACGTGCGTCGCGTCAGAGTCCAGCGGGTCGAAAATGTCGTGCGCTCGCTGGCGCGCCAATTGAAAAACCTGCGCAAGGACGCCGCCCAACGGCCCCGCCATCGCCAGGCCGTGCTCCACGCGGTGGAGGCCGCCTTTGCCCGGGCCGTCGAACTCCAGCGCAAGATGGACCCCGGCATGGCGGAGACGATTCACCGCACGCGCATCGCCTTCAAACGATTTCGCTACATGGTCGAGGCCTTGCAGCCGATCTTCCCCGAAGTCACTCCCGACCGCTTGAGCGCCATGCAGGAATTCCAATCCATGATGGGCGAAGTCCAGGACACGGAGGTGTTCCTCGCCCGGCTCGACCGCTACGCCCGCGCGGCAAAGCGGCGCGCCCAGGCGCTGGCCCGTTTCCGGCATTGGTTGTTGCGTGACCGGACCGCGCAGATTACCCGCTGCTTGAAGCATGGCGATCGTCTGCACTGTTTCTGGCCGCTGGAACAAGGGCTGCACGGCGACGGTCTGCCTTGTCTCCGGGCGAAGCGCCAAACCACTCCAAGATGAACCTCTACTTGATGCGACATGGCCTGGCGGTTGAACGCGGCACCCCCGGTTACGACAGCGAGCGCGAGCGGCCTCTCCAAAGGCGCCGGCGGCGGCTGCCTGGACGCCGCGCGGCGACGCGAGGGAGAAATTGTCACTGATTTGTCGCACTGACGCCATTCTCCCGTAACAGAGGGGTTCTACAAATAGATCATCTACTCATGGCCACGCACTTGGAAGAAAGTCTGCAACGGGACATCGACCGGATTCGCGCCAAGGTCTCCAGCATGGCGGAACTGGGGGAACGCGCGCTCAAGGCCTGCGTCAAGGCGCTGCTGGAACGCAACCGTCAATTGGCCTATGCCATCATCCTGCGCGATCAGCGCATCGACGAACTGGAGCAGGAGATCGACCGGCTCTGCCTGGAATTCCTCGTGCGCCAACAACCGGTAGCCGCCCATCTGCGTTTTGCCTACGCCACGATCAAGATCAACCTGGAATTGGAGCGCGTGGGCGACTACGCCGAGAGCATCGCCCGGCAGATTCTCAAAATCAGTTCCCTGAACTTCGCCTTCCCGACGGAACGGTTCGTGGAAATCGCCGACCTCTCCATCCCGATGCTGCGCAACGCGGTGCTGGCCTTCGTCACCCAGGACGCCCAGTTGGCGCGCGATACGATGGCGACCGAGGAAATCGTGGATACGCTTAAGAGCAAGATTAACTCGGAACTCTTCGAGCTTCAGCAGGCCAACAAAATCCCTCTCGAAGCCCTCAACCCGCTCATGACGGTGGCCCGGCGCTTCGAGCGAGTCTCCGACCAGGCGAAGAACATTTGCGAGGAGACCCTGTACATGTGCACGGGTGAGTATGCCAAGCACAAGGGTGCGGAAGCCACGCGGATCCTCTTTGTGGACGAGCACAACTCCTGCCGCAGCCAGATGGCCGAGGCGATCGGGCATTCCCTCGATCGCCCCCAGTTCGTCTTCTCCAGCGCCGGGCTCGACCCGAAGCCGATCGATCCGGCGACGCGCAGTTTTCTCAGCGACAAAGGCATTGATATCTCGCACCAGACTTCCAAGGCCGTCGCGCAGATTCCCAACTTCGAGCACTACCACATCATCATCGCCCTGGCCAGGGAAGCAGAGAAGGTTTTCCCGAAGCCGCCGCATAAAGCGGTTTGTTTAGACTGGAATGTGCCGGATCCATCGAAGGCCAAGGGCACGCCCCAGGAAGTGCGGGCAGCTTACGAAGCCGCTTATCGGGAAATCCAGGCGCACATCCACGACCTCGTCGAGGCCATCGTCGGAAACGATCGGCCTTGACCCAACGTACGAAAACAAGCACGCCCACCATACTCCAACAAAACCAAAAAACGCATGAACACACACACCACACTCTTCCGGGGCATCTGTCTGGGTGCCGTCGCCGCGCTGACCTTTGGCTTGGGTCAATCCGCGCCAGCCGCCGAGAAGAAGGGCAAGAACGTTGAAATCCGGGCCAAGGGATCCGACACCATGATTCAACTGGCCACGGCCTGGTCCGAAGCCTACCGCAAGGTGAAACCCAACGTCTTTGTCAACGCCGACGGTGGCGGTACGGGCACGGGCTTCGCCGCGCTGCAAAACAACACGTGCGACATTTGCGATGCGTCGCGCGAGATCAAGAAGGAAGAGGCCGAGAAGACCAAGAGCGTCACGGGCAAGGATGTGAAAGAGTTCGTCGTGGCCTACGACGCGCTCGCCGTCTATGCGCATCCCTCCAATCCGCTCGATGCCATCTCCGTCGAGGAATTGCGGGAAATCTGGGCCGAAGGCGGCACGATCACGACGTGGGAACCGCTCACCCCGGCGATGCATGGCAAAATCGCCCTCTTTGGCCGGCAAAATAATTCCGGCACTTACGACTATTTCCGCGAGCACGTCTGCGGCAAGAAGGATGGCAAGCAGCGCGAGTTTCGAGGTGGCATCAGCGAAATGAACGGGTCGGCCGAAGTGGTCGAAAACGTGTCCAAGACTCCAACCGCGCTCGGTTATAGCGGCATGGGTTACAAGACGCCCAAGGTGAAGTGGTTGAAAGTCTCAAACAAAAAAGGGGAATCCCCCGTGGAGCCGGGCATTGACGTGGCCCGCAACGGCAAGTACCCGATTGCCCGCAAGCTCTACCTCTACACCGCCGGCGAACCGACGGGCGAGGTCAAGGCCTACATCGACTGGATCCTTTCGCCGGCGGGCCAGAAGATCGTCGAGCAGGAAGGCTTCGTCCCGCTGAAGTGAGATGAGCGTTCCGGCTTCACCCACCGACCGCGCCGCGGCATCGGCCGCCGAGGCGGTGGCCCGTCGGCGCGAAGAAGGAAAACTGCGCGCGCCCATGCCAAAGCGGTCAACAGCCCCGTCGCGCCACCGCGGCCAGTTTCTGGATGCGCTGGAGAAGCCCATCGAGTGGATCATTCACTTCTGCGGCTGGAGCAGCATTATCGGCATCGTCGCCATCTTCGTGTTCATTCTGAAAGAAGCGGCGCCCATGCTGCCGAAGCTGGACTGGATATATTTCTTCACCAATCCACGGTGGATTCCGAACCCGGGGGAGGGCAATGCCCCCAGCTTCGGCGCGTTGGCTCTCCTGGTCGGCACCTTCGCCACGACATTCACCTCGCTGATCATCGCCGTGCCGGTCGGGTTGGGCGCGGCCGTCTATATCTCCGAGTTCTCCAAGGGCAAGGTCAAGGAAACGCTCAAGATTGTCATCGAACTGCTGGCCGCCATCCCGTCCATCGTCTGGGGCTTCATCGGGTTGATGGTCATCGGGCCGCTCATCAAGTCGATTTTCACGGCGACCCCGGGCAGTTGGTGGAGTCACGCGATGGTCACGCTCCATCTGGCCAGCGCCGAGACCGGCGCCGCCCAGGGCACCAACCTGCTCACGGGCGGGGTCATTCTCGCCTTGATGAGCGTGCCGGTGATCGTGTCGTTGTCGGAAGATGCGTTGCGCGCCGTGCCTGATTCGTTTCGCGAAGCGGCGGTCGCGCTGGGGGCAAACCGGTGGGAGATGGTCAGCCGGGTTTTGTTTCCCGCCGCGCGCAACGGTCTGCTGGCGGCGTGCCTGCTGGGGATGGGGCGTGCCATCGGCGAAACCATGGCCGTGCTGCTGGCCACGGGCCACAACCTGCGCATTCCGCACGCCCTGACCGATCCGGTGCGGACGATGACCGCCACCATCGCCGCCGAGATGGGCGAGACGGTGAACGGCGGGCCGCATTACCGCATGTTGTTCGTCCTGGGTATTGTGTTGTTCGTGATCACCTGCAGCCTCAACGTGGCCTCGGATGTGATCGTCAAGGGCGTGAAGAAAGCCAACCAGGCGTGATATGAGCGATGTTGCTGCCCCGGCCGGTGCCGCCCCCTACGAAGCCAATCCTTTTGCCGCGAGTGAATTGGAGCGCCGCAAGAGCCGGCGCGTCACCCGCAACAAGTGGATCATGTTCGGCTTTTGCGTGGTGCTGGCCGCCCCCTTGCTGGCCATCCTGGCTCACATTTTTATCAAGGCTGCGCCGGTTCTTTCGTTCCATTATTTGTGGGACAACCCGGTGAACAAAGGCAAAGCGGGCGGCTTGTGGGCGCCGCTCCTGGGCACGTTTTATCTCGTGATCGGATCGCTGATTTTCGTCGCGCCCGTCGGCATTCTCGCCGCGATTTACCTGAACGAGTACGCGAAGGAAGGGTGGTTGAACCGGATGATCGGCATCACCGTGACCAGCCTGGCCGGCGTGCCGAGCATCGTGCACGGTCTGTTCGGTCTGGGTGCGTTTGTGTTGACCATGCTCCCGGCGATCAACCGTGTGTTCGCAGACCCAAACGACTCGGAAACGAAATGGGAAGGAGGCCTGCTGACGGCCTCGCTGACCATCGCGGTGATGAACCTTCCGGTCATCGTGACCAGCGCCCGCGAAGCGCTCGGAGCGGTGCCGATGGCCTTCCGCGAAGCCTGCTGGAACCTCGGCGCCACGCGCTGGCAGACCATCCGGACGATCGTGCTGCCCAACTCGTTCAGCGGGATCCTCACCGGCATCATCCTGACCATCTCGCGGGCGGCGGGCGAGACGGCGCCGATTCTCTTTACCGGCGCCACCTTCTTCAAATGGGTGACCGACAGCGGGTGGAGTAAAATTTTTCCCTACAACATCCGCGAGCCGTTCATGGCCATGTCGATGCACTTGAATATCATTTCCACCCAGATCTCGCAAATGCCCGATTTGATGAAATTCGGCTGCGCCGCGGTGCTGATCGCGCTGATTCTTTTCGTCAACAGCTTCGCCATTGTCCTTCGGGTCTGGTTGCGCGGACGCAAACGGTGGTAACCACCAATGACGAATGAACAACGGCCAACCTCACATCGAGTTTCGCGATGTCTCCGCGTTTTACGGGGCCAAGCAGGTCCTGCGCAACGTCAGCCTGAGCGTCCCGCGTCACAGTGTGATCGGGATTATTGGCCCGGCCAACTCCGGCAAAACCACGCTGCTCAAGATCATCAACCGCACCCTCGACTTCGTCGGCTGCGCGCGGTTTGAAGGGCAGGCGTTGGTCAATGGCGAGAGCGTGGGCGCCATGCGCAATCCTTACGCGCTGCGACGGCGTATCGGCATGGTCTTTCCCCTGCCCGTCGGGCTGCCGTTGACGATCTATGAAAACGTGGCCTACGCCCCGCGGCGGATGGGGGTCAGCGACAAGGCCGAGCTGGACGCCATCGTCGAGCGTTGCCTGAAGCAATCCGTCCTCTGGGACGAAGTCAAAGACCGGTTGAACATGCTGGGGACGCGCCTTTCCGGTGGCCAGCAGCAAAGGCTCACCCTGGCCCGCGCGCTCTCCCTCTCACCCGAGATTCTCTGCCTGGACGAATTCAGCATCGCCATCGACCCCGTTACGACCATGCGCATCGAGGAGGTCTTGAGGGAGCTGCGCCAGACCATCACCATCGTCCTGGTCACCAACCTGGTGCAGCAGGCGCGGCGCCTGGCGGACAACGTCCTCTTTCTCTGGCGCGGTGAAGTGATCGAATTCAGCCCCACGGAGGTGGTCTTCAGCGAAAAGCCGAAAGACAAGCGCACCTATGATTATGTGAACGGGATTTTCGGATGACTCAATCCACTGTCACCCCCGCTGAGGCAAAGCCGATCGATGGGCCCTTCAGCATCACGACCAAGGACGTTTGCCTTTGGTATGGCGACTTCCAGGCGCTGATCAACGTCACCGTCAAGCTCAGGCACGGCATCATCACCTCGCTCATTGGGCCGTCGGGTTGCGGCAAAACGACCCTCTTGCGCTGTTTCAACCGGGTGAATGAGCGTTATGACTACGTGACCACCAAAGGGGAAATCAAGATCCTCGACAAAAACATTTACGACCCCGACGTCTCGTTGATCCAACTGCGCAAACGAGTGGGGATGGTCTTCCAGCGTCCGAACCCACTCCCGGTTTCCGTCTATGAAAACGTCGTCTTCGGCCTGCGGCTGCACGACCAGTCGAACCTGAATGCGGCTGCGCTCGACGAGGCGGTGGAAAAGGCGCTGACCGAAGTCGGTTTGTGGAACGATCTCAAGGACCGGCTCAACACCAAAGCCACCGGCCTCCAGCTCGAACAACAGCAAAAGCTTTGCATCGCCCGTCTCCTGCCGTTGAAGCCGGAGGTCATCCTGATGGACGAGCCGTGCAGCGCCCTCGATGTCGAAGCCACCCGGGCCATCGAAGAATTGATGTTCGAGCTGAAAGGCCGCTACACCATCATCATCGTCACGCACAACATGGCCCAGGCCCGCCGGGCCAGCGACGAATGCATCTTCATGCTCCTCGGCGAGATTCTCGAACACCGCCGCACGGAAGACCTTTTCCTGACCCCGGCGAACCCCAGGACCGCGGAATACATCGAAGGCCGATACGGTTGAGCTGGCGATTTTCGATTTTCGATTTGCGATTGATGCGTTGAGACCACGGATTTCCGGATGTCGCGGATGGGAGAAGTCATTCGTTGGCAGGAACGACCCACCTGCCCGTCAGTGCTCAGACCCCCTCCAACCTGGGCTTGCTGTTCTATCCGTACCACTATAAGAAGAAATCTTTCATTTCCGACAAAATTTTCAGGGGAGCCACGGATGGAACACGGATGGAACACGGATTCCCAAAAGAGACGTTCCAGGTGAAGCTGAGCGCTTTCTCTTTCCGTGTTTAATCGGTGTTCCATCCGTGGCCCAGGATCTTTGGTTGCGGCTCTGCCGCTCTGGGCTTTCCGTGGTCTCAACGCATCAGTCGCAAATCGCAAATCTAAAATCGCAAATCCCATGCCCGTGTCTCCCGGCCCGTTGGCGAGACAAATACTTCTTCCGTGAATACCGCTGAGGTGCTGAGCTATGGAGACATGCAGACGGAAGAAAAACCGATCCGCCGCCGCGCGCCGCATTGGATTTACCAGCCGGCCTCCTGGGTCGAGCGCCTGCCGCTGTCGCAGATGTTTCTCCAGGCCCGACCGCTGGAAGTCGAGCTGGGCAGTGGCGACGGCTCTTTCCTTGCCCAATGGGCCCAAGCCTGGCCGGATCGGAATTTCCTCGGTGTCGAACGATTGCTCGGACGGCTACGCAAACTGGATCGAAAGGCGCAGCGGGCGGGATTGACGAACGTGCGTTTGTTGCGGATCGAGGCCGGCTATTTCCTGGAATTCCTGCTGACTCCCGGTTCCGTCCAGGCGCTGCACGTTTATTTCCCCGATCCGTGGTCCAAGCGGAAACAGCGGAAGCACCGACTGGTCAACGCAAGGTTCCCGGAACTGGCGGCCAGGATCCTGGCGCCGCGCGGCGTCGTCTACCTGCGCACCGACGACGCGGACTACTTCAGCCAGATGCAAGAGGTGTTTGCCGCTCGTCCGCAGTTCGAGGCCTGCCGGACCCCGGACCAGTTGGCGTCGGTCCAGACGGATTTCGAGCGCGATTTTCGGGCACGCGGCATCGAGACGCGCCGGGCGGCCTACCGGCTGGGCGGGTCGGCCGGGTCAGACATCGATGGTCGGGCCGTCGCCACCGGACCGGTCTGAAGGAGGGCGGGGCTTGCCGCGACGGAAGTAAACGCGCGTGGTGCCGCCACCGGTCAAGCTGTTGAGGAGGAGCGAGACAACGCTGATCACCAGGCCGCCCCAAAAGGCCGCGCTGAAGCTGTCGACATAAAAGCCCTGGATAATCTGGCCGACCAGGTAGAGGAGCAGGGCATTGATCACCAGGGTGAACAAGCCCAGGGTGACAACCAGGAGGGGCAACGATAAGAGCATGAGCAGTGGCCGAAGGAAGGCATTCAACAATCCCAGCACCAGGGTGGCCACGAGCAGCGACGGCCAGTTGCTCTTGTCATAATGGATGCCCTTGACGGTGTGCGCGGCCACCAGGACCGCGACGGTGGTGATGGCCCAACGTTTGAGAAACTCTTTCACTTACGTGACCTGGACATGCAGGAACTCGACTTGTGTCTCGGCCTGCAAGGTGACCCGTTCGAGGCAGGCGGGCAGCAGGCAGAACTCGCCGGCCTTGAGCTGGAGGCTG
>WNGF01000036.1_pt1 | contig 160783 bp, 170 predicted proteins | sample 5400641 | NCBI WGS metagenome assembly WNGF01 (sample SAMN13153371, study PRJNA577476) | soil metagenome | isolation source: 80 cm soil or saprolite under grassland replicate 2 | place: USA:California | collected 2016-06-15 | reverse complement strand
GGCGCTGACCGCGCTGGCCGATGCCCTGCCACCTATCTCACGACGCCGGCATCCATGGCGCCGGCCCTTCTCCCGCAACGCGCCCTCCCTTACCGCCCCTTCTCGATGACATGTTCACGTTGCAGTACCCACGACATTCCTATTGACCAGCAACAGGCGCGACGGCTTGACACCACGTGACCTGCGGCGTAGCGTCGGTTCGCATGACGATGCGCAAGATTCTGGTCGTCGACGACACCCCTCACAACATCAAGCTCCTGGTGGATTTGCTCGCCGCCAAGGGCTATGCCGTCGTCACGGCCACCTCGGGGCAGTCGGCGCTCGAGCAGATCGAGAGCGAGCGGCCCGATCTGGTCCTGCTCGACGTGATGATGCCGGGCATGAACGGGTACGAGGTCTGCGCCAAGATCCGGGAGAACCCCGCGAACGGCGTCCTGCCCGTGATCATGGTCACGGCGCTGGATCCCTCCCAGGAGCGCATCAAAGGGCTCGAGGCCGGCGCCGACGACTTCCTGACCAAGCCGGTCAACCGGGCCGAGCTGCTGGCGCGCGTCAGCTCGCTGCTGCGGATCAAGGAGCTCTACGACACCGTTCAGGCGCAGGCGGCCGAGCTCAGCGAGCTGAACACCACACTCGAGAAGCGCGTCCAGGAGCAAGTGGCGCAGCTCGATCGGCTGGGCCGCCTCAAGCGCTTCTTCTCACCGCAGCTGGCGGAGCTGATCGTGGCGGGCGACGCCGAGGATCCGCTCAAGAGCCATCGCCGGCAGATCACCGTGGTCTTTCTCGACCTGCGCGGCTTCACGGCCTTCGCCGAGGCGGCGGAGCCCGAGGAGGTCATGAGCGTGCTGCGCGAGTACCATGCCGAGATGGGCGCGGTCGTCATGGCCCACGAGGGCACCCTCGAGCGCTTCGCGGGCGACGGCATGATGATCTTCTTCAACGACCCGGTGGAGGTGCCGAATCCGCAGGGCCGCGCGATCCGCATGGCGCTGGCGATGCAGGAGCGGGTCGGCGGGCTCGTGCCCAAATGGCGCAAGCGCGGCTATGATCTCGACTTCGGCGTGGGCATCGCCGATGGCTACGCGACTATCGGCGCCATCGGCTTCGAGGGGCGCTGGGATTATGGCGCGATCGGCACCGTGACCAATCTCGCCGCCCGTCTCTGCGGGGAAGCCCAGCCCGGGCAGATCCTGATCTCCCAGAAGCTGCTGGGCACGGTCGAGGAGCTCGTCGAAATCGAGCCGGTGGGGGAGCTGACGCTGAAGGGCTTCCGGCGGCCGGTGACAACCTACAATGTCGTGAGGCTCAAGAAGGGCGCGGCCTGAGGGCCGCCGGTTCAGCGTGCCGCGATCCGATCGTCCAGCTGGGTGATGAATGACCCCACCGACCGCAGCTCCATATCGAGATCGCGCCGCACGCGCCGCTCCAGCCGGCGGCGGTCGGGCTCGTGAGCGCTCGTCGTCTGCCGCCGCTCGGTCCGCCGCCGGTCGACCACGACCCTGATATCGTCCTCGCGGGAGAACTCCGAGTGCAGGCGGTCGTAGAGATCCAGCCGGTCCCGGGCCACGATATAGAGGAAGCGGGCCATTGCTCTGTCCTCCTCGGGCATCCACCCGCCCGCTGGTCGCTCGATCGGCGGGACCCCCGCGGCCACCGCAGTCCCTCCGGCGGGGCCTGGCCCCGGCCGGGGTAATTACAGGGACTATCGCCGTGCCGGAGTGCCCTGTCAAGGGCAAGCTAGGCGGCACGCGGAGCGCGGAGCGGGCGCCGACCGGCGCCCAAAGTGGGGCGCTCCTGGGCGCGCGGGCCTGTGCTATTCTGGGTGCGGCCGCGCGCCCGGGCCTTCGGCCCGAGTCCGGCCAAATCTTCCCGCACCGTGACGCCCCCGGCGGCATCCTTTGGAGTGGGTGCTGTGCTCGGGCGAGCGGCGCGGGGCATCGCATCGTGTGATCCGCGTGCGAGAGTGGCGGAACTGGCAGACGCGCTGGACTTAGGATCCAGAGGGTTCTACCCGTGGGGGTTCAACTCCCCCCTCTCGCACCAAGCTTTCCCGGGAGCCATCATGAGAGTCGAGGTTGAAGAGATCGGGTCGTGCAAGCGCCGCCTGCAGGTCGAGGAGGCGCCCGATGTCGTGCAGCGGGCGTGGGAGGATGCCTTCAGCCGCGTGCAGCGGCAGGCCAAGCTGCCGGGCTTCCGCAAGGGCAAGGTCCCGCGCAGCATGATCAAGCTGCATTTCTCTGACGACGTGCGCCAGGAAGTGGCCCGCCATCTGATCCCCGACGTCTATCGTCAGGCGCTCGCCGAGGCCCAGCTCAAGCCGGTCGAGGAGCCTGACCTCCAGGAGGTCACGCTGGAGGAGAACGCCGCGCTGAAGTTCTCGGCGGTGGTCGAGATCAAGCCGGCCATCGCGCTCGGCGTCTATAGCGGCCTGACGGTCAAGCACACGCCCAAGCCCTTCGCCGAGAGCGAGGTGGACGAGACGCTCGCCCACCTCCAGGAACAGCACGTGGAGTACCGCGCGGTGGAACGCGCGGCCGATGTCGGCGATTTAGTGATCGTGAACTATACGCTGACACCCGAAGGCATGGAGGCGCGCAGCGAGACCGGCTACGGTTTCCTGATCGGCACCGGGGCGGTGCTGCCGGAAATCGAGGAGGCCGTGATCGGACTGGCCCCCGGCGGCTCGCGCCAGACGCGGGTCAAGTTCGCCGACGACCACCGCACCGAAACGCTTCGCGGCAAGTCCGCGGAGGCCAGCGTGACCGTCACCGAAGTGAAGGAGAAGGTCCTGCCAGCCCTCGACGACGACTTCGCCAAGAGCGTGGGCGACTTCGAGACCCTGGAGGCGCTCAAGGCCGAGATCCGCAAGGGCCTCGAGACCCGGCGCGAGCAGGAGAACCGGCGCGCGCTCGAGAGCGCGGTCATGGAGGCCGTGCTGGCAGGGCATGCCTTCGAGGTTCCCGAGGCGCTCGTGCTGCGCCAGGTGGGACATCAGATCGAGCACGCGCGCGAGCATATGCGGCGGCAGGGCATGGACCCGGACAAGATGCCCTGGGACTACAAGAAGCTGCTGGAAGAGCTGCGCCCGGGCGCGGAGAAGGCCGTCCGCCGCGCCCTGCTCATCGAAGCCATCGCGGACAAGGAAGGCCTGGTGCCGGCTGACGCGGAGGTGGACGCGGAAGTAGAGCGTCTCGCGCAGGCCAGCCAGCGGCCCGTTCCGGCCGTACGGAGTATGCTCGAGCGCAGCGGGGATCTGGACAGCATCCAGCACACGCTCCAAGAGCGGCGGACCTTGGACTTCCTCATCGAAAAGAACAGGATTGAGCCGGCCTGAGGTAGACTAGGAGCGACATGGCAAAGAGGCATCCGATGGGTTTGGTCCCGATGGTGGTCGAGCAGACGCCCCGCGGCGAGCGGGCATTCGACATTTTCTCCCGACTCCTCAAGGAGCGGATCATCTTCCTGCCGACCTATATAGAGGACGAGATCGGCAACCTGGTCATTGCCCAGATGCTCTTCCTCGAGGCCGAGGACCCCGACAAGGACATCAATCTGTATATCAATTCGCCGGGCGGGTCGGTGACGGCCGGGATGGCCATCTACGACACCATGCAATACGTCAAGCCCGCCATCTCGACCATCTGCATGGGCCAGGCGGCCTCCATGGGGGCGCTGCTGCTCGCGGCCGGCGCCAAGGGCAAGCGCTTCGCGCTGCCCCACGCGCGGATCATGATCCACCAGCCGCTGGGCGGGGTGCAGGGGCAGGCCACGGACATCGACATCCAGGCCAGAGAAATTCTGAGGATGCGGGAGGAGCTGAACCGGATCCTCGTGCACCACACCGGGATGTCCATGGAGAAGATCCAGCGCGACACCGACCGCGACTTCTTCATGACCGCCGAGCAGGCCAAGGAATACCACATCGTGGACGAGGTCATCTCCTCCAAGCCCACGCCACGCCCCGTGCCCGAGCCCGTGGTGCTGACCAAGTAGGGAGCGCCCATGGCACGGACCCGCGAAGGCGGAGGCACGCTGAAGTGCTCGTTCTGCGGCAAGAGCCAGAACGACGTGCGCAAGCTCATCGCCGGGCCCACGGTCTACATCTGCGACGAGTGCATCGAGCTCTGCAACGACATCATCGCCGAGGAGTGGGAGGAGGAGAAGAGCCGGGAGCTCCGGAGCCTTCCCAAGCCCGCCGAGATCAAGAACGTCCTCGATCAATACGTCGTCGGCCAGGAGCGCGCCAAGAAGGTCCTCTCCGTCGCGGTGCACAACCACTACAAGCGGATCGAGGCGGGCTCCGAGGCGGGCGAGGTGGAGCTGCAGAAGGCCAATATCCTCCTGATCGGCCCCACCGGCTCCGGCAAGACGCTGCTCGCCCAGACGCTGGCCAAGATGCTCCATGTGCCGTTCACCATCGCCGACGCGACGACCCTGACGGAAGCGGGCTACGTGGGCGAGGACGTGGAGAACATCATCCTCCGGCTGCTGCAAGCCGCGGATTACGACGTCGAGCGGGCCCAGCGAGGCATCGTCTACATCGACGAGATCGACAAGATCGCGCGCAAGTCCGAGAACCCGTCGATCACGCGCGACGTCTCGGGCGAGGGCGTGCAGCAGGCGCTGCTCAAGATCCTCGAGGGCACCGTGGCGAATGTGCCGCCCCAGGGCGGCCGCAAGCACCCCCACCAGGAGTTCATCCAGGTGGACACCACCAATGTCCTCTTCATCTGCGGCGGCGCCTTCGTCGGCATCGACAAGATCGTCGAGGGGCGTGTGGGCCGCAGCGGCATGGGCTTCGGCGCCGAGATCAAGAGCCGCGAGGACCGGCGGGTGGGCGATCTGCTGGCGCTGATCCAGCCCGAGGACCTGCTCAAGTACGGCCTCATCCCCGAATTCGTGGGCCGGCTGCCCGTGGTGGCGACGCTGCACGATCTGGATGAGGGCGCGCTGGTGCGCATCCTGCGCGAGCCCAAGAATGCCATCGTCAAGCAGTACCAGAAGTACTTCGAGCTGGAGAAGGTGCGGCTCAAGTTCACCGATGATGCCGTGGCCGCCGTCGCCCGCGAGGCGATGAAGCGGGGCACCGGGGCGCGCGGGCTGCGCGCGGTGCTCGAGGAGGTCATGCTGGAAGTGATGTACGAGCTGCCGTCCATTTCGGGGCTCAAGGAGTGCATCATCACCCGCGAGGTGATTCTGACCAAGGACCGCCCGATCCTGATCTCCGAGCAGAAAGAGCAGTCCGCGTAACCACGCCGCCGCGCCGGCATCCCGTCACCACGCTTCCCCGCTGCGACATCTGATGACACCGGCCCCGTCACGCCTTTGGGCCGCGCTCCTGCTGGCTCTCGTGTTGGCCGGCGCGGGCCCGCTCGATGCCCAGCCCGTCTCGCTCGAGAGCTATCGCACGCTTCACCGTCGGCTCGCGGAAAGTCCCGACGAGGCCGATCGGGCCCGGCTCGAGCGCCTGGTGGCCGAGCTGCGCGGCGCCCTGCTCCGCTCCGCTACCGAGAGCTCGCGGGTGTTCGTGGCGCTCGAGCGCCGGCCCGACGCCGAGAGCGCGGGCGAAGTCGGCGTGGCCAGGCTCGTGGCGGTGGACGAGACCGTCACGGTGGAAGCCATGGGCGGGACCCGCGCCCACACACCCGAATGGGAGCGCGCCGGCGAGCTTTCCCTCGATGCCTATCTGGCGCTGATGGCCAGGCTGCTCGACGATTCTACCGTGACCGCCGGCTTCCCGCTCCAGTCCTTCGATCCCAACGCGGCGGGACCGCGGCGCGCGGCCATGCTCCGGCTCGCCATCGGCGACGAGGAGTGGGCGCTCAGCGCGCTCTACGGCGCGCCCTATGAGCGGCTGAGCGCTATCGCCGCCGCCGTGGTCGAGCTCTGCCGGGTTGTCCCGCTGCTCCCATGAGCACTCGACTCCTCTGCCCTCACCCCGACCCTCTCCCCAGAGGGGAGAGGGAGTCTTCCTTCTCTCCCTTCTTTCCTCTCCCCCTTGGGGGAGAGGATCACGGTGAAGGGTCCCAATGAATCCGGGCACGCTGTACGTGGTCGCCACGCCCATCGGCAATCTCGAGGACGTGACCCTGCGCGCGCTGCGCGTGCTCAAGGAAGTGGGACTCATCGCCTGCGAGGACACGCGCCGCACGCGCACGTTGCTGGCCCACTTCGGCATCCACGCGCCGGTCACGAGCTACTTCGAGCACAACAAGCTGACGAAAGGCCCGGCCATCCTCAGGGCCTTGAGCGAGGGCAAATCGGTGGCGCTGGTGACGGATGCGGGCACGCCGGGCATCTCTGATCCGGGCTTTCTCCTCGTCAAGGCCGCCCGTGAGGCCGGGGTGCCCGTGGTGCCCGTGCCCGGGCCTTCCGCCGTCATCGCCGCGCTGTCGGCCGCCGGCGTCCCAGCCGACCGCTTCGTCTTCGACGGCTTCCTCCCGGTGAAGCCCGGCCGCCGGCTGCACCGACTCGAAGCCCTCCGCGATCTCGAGATGACCGTGGTCTGCTACGAGTCGCCACACCGGATCCTTGCCTCGCTCGAGGCCATCGCCCAGGTCTTCGGCAACCGCGAGATCGTGGCGGCGCGGGAGATGACCAAGCAGTTCGAGGAGATCGTCCGTGGAACGGCGCGCCAGCTCGCCGAGCGCTTCGCGGCGGGTCACGTGAGGGGGGAATTCACCCTCATCATCCCGTATACTAAGAGGCCATGCTGATTCCCAAGGCCCTGACCATAGCCGGATCGGACTCCGGCGGCGGGGCCGGCATTCAGGCCGACCTGAAGACCTTTTCCGCCTTTCGTGTCTTCGGCATGTCGGTGATCACCGCCGTCACGGCGCAGAACTCCCTCGGCGTGCAGGGCGTGGAGTGTCTGCCGCCCGCCTTTGTGGCCCAGCAGCTCCACTCCGTCCTGTCGGACTTCGGCGCCGACGCCGCCAAGTGCGGGATGCTCGCGACGGCGCCGATCATCGAGGCCATCGCGGCTGGGCTGGCCCAACATCCAATCGAAAAGCTGGTCGTGGACCCGGTCATGGTCGCCAAGTCCGGCGACGTGCTGCTGCGGCCGGACGCCGTCCGCGCCTTGATCGAGCGCATCCTGCCGCTGGCGCTGGTGGTGACGCCCAATCTGCCCGAGGCCGAGGCGCTGGCGGGGATCCCGGTATCGGACCGCAAGGAGATGGAGGAGGCGGCGCGGCGCATCCACGTGCTCGGCCCGCGCTACGTGCTGGTCAAGGGCGGGCATCTCAAGGGCGAGGCCGTGGACGTGCTCTGGAATGGGCGCGAGCTCCGCGCCTTCTCAGCGCCGCGGGTCGACTCGCCGAACACGCACGGCACCGGCTGCACCTTCTCCGCCGCCATCGCGGCGGGGCTGGCGCGGGGCCAGGCGCTCCCCGATGCGATCCGGGACGCCAAGGCCTATGTCACGAAGGCGATCGCGGAAGGCTTCCAGGGCGGCCGCGGCGTCGGCCAGCTCAGACACTTCCTCAGGGAGTGGTGATGGCCGACGAGAACGTCGCGCAGGCACCCGACGCGCCCGATCCCGAGGACGAGCGCGCCCTCGGGAAGATGTCGTTTCTGGACCATCTCGGCGAGCTCCGCACCCGCATCGTCTGGAGCCTGGTGTGGGCGGGCGGCGGCCTGGTGATCGCGCTGTTCTTCACCGAGCGCGTCATGAAATACCTCGTCGAGCACATCATCAAGGTCAAGCCCGTCTTCACGACGCCGACCGAGGCCTTCTGGACCTACATGAAGGTCGCGGTGATCCTCGGCCTCTTCATCTCCATGCCCGCCATCCTCTGGCAGGTGTGGAAGTTCGTGTCGCCGGGCCTGCACAGCCACGAGAAAAAGTACGCCGCCCCGTTCGTCCTGATCAGCTCGCTGCTCTTCGTGCTCGGCGGGGCGTTCGCGATCTTCGGGGTCGTGCCGTTCGCCATGCAGTTCCTGGTCAACTTCGGCCAGCAGCAAGGGCTGCAGGCGATGATCTCCATCTCGAGCTCGATCGACTTCATCCTCAAATTCACGCTGGCGTTCGGGCTGGTGTTCGAGATGCCGGTGATCATCACGATCCTGAGCATGATCGGCCTGGTGACCCCGCAATTCCTCTCCAAGAACCGCAAGTACGCCGTCCTGATCAACTTCGTGATCGCGGCGATCCTGACCCCCACGCCGGACATCTTCAACCAGTCGCTGATGGCCGCGCCGATGTGCCTGCTGTACGAGGTCGGGATCATCTGCGCGCGCATCTTCGGACGGAAGCGGAAGCCGGAGGCCGCGCCCGCGCCCGCCTCCGAGGAGACGCCGGCCGCATGAGCCCGCTGGAGTTCACGTCGCTGGATCTGCCCGAGCCCGTGCGGGCGGGCATCCGCGACGCCGGCTTCGTGGTCACGACGCCGATCCAGGAGAGCGCGCTGCCGCTGGCGCTCAAGGGCAAGGACGTGGCCGGGCAATCGCAGACGGGCACGGGGAAGACCGCCGCCTTCCTGATCGCCGCCTTCACCCGCTGCCTGCGCCATCCGGCGCCCGCGAAGAGCGGGCCGACGGCGCCGCGCGTGCTCATCATCGCGCCGACGCGGGAGCTGGTGGTGCAGATCCAGTCCGACGCCCACCTGCTCGGCGCCCACACGGGATTGCGGATCCTGGCGGTCTACGGCGGCATCGACTACAACAAGCAGCGCGAGGAGCTGCGCGAAGGCTGCGACGTGCTGGTGGGCACGCCGGGCCGGCTCATCGACTACCTCAAGCAGCACGTCTGGTCGCCCGCGCGGGTCGAGGTGCTGGTCATCGACGAGGCCGACCGGATGTTCGACATGGGCTTCATCGCGGACCTGCGCTTCATCCTGCGCAAGCTGCCGCGGCCGGAGAAGCGGCAATCCTTTCTGTTTTCGGCGACTCTGTCCTTCAGGGTGATGGAGCTGACCTGGGAGTTCATGAACAATCCCGCCCAGATCACCATCACGCCGCAGCAGAAGACGGCGGAGAACATCGACCAGGTGCTGTACCACGTGGGGCGCGACGAGAAGTTCAGCCTGCTGCTGGGCTTGCTCAAGCGCGAGGGCGGCAGCCGCATCCTCATCTTCTCCAACACGCGCGAGGAAGCGCGGCGACTCGAGGACCGGCTCAACCGCAATGGCTGGCGCGCGCGGGCCCTGACGGGTGACGTGGATCAGAAAAAGCGCCTCAAGATCCTCAACGAGTTCAAGGAGGGCGAGCTGCCGGTGCTGGTGGCCACCGATGTCGCCTCGCGCGGGCTACACATCGAGGGCGTCACCCACATCGTCAACTGGGACCTGCCCCAGGACGCCGAGGACTACGTCCACCGCATCGGCCGCACCGCGCGCGCGGGCGCCTCCGGCAAGTCCATCAGCTTCGCCGATGAATCGAGCGCGCTGGCGCTCGAGCCTATCGAGAAGTTCATCGGCCAGAAGATCCGCGTCGAGTGGGCCGAGGACGACTGGTTCCTGCCCGAGATCAAGCCCACCAGCGAGGAGCGCCGGCGCTACGCCGATGAGAAGCGCGCGCGCATGGCGGCGCGGGGCCCACGGCCCGGCGCCGGGCGCGGCGGCAGGTCCGGCGGACACGGCGGGGGTCACGGCGGCGGCCACGGTCGTCCGGGCGGCGGCCGTCCCCACGTCCGCGGTCGCTGACCATTTCTCCCTCTCCCTCCAGGGGAGGGAGAGGGCAGGGTGAGGGTGGCGCGTCCTAGCTTCGACCTCCATCTCCCCGAGCCCGAGGTCCGCAGGGCCGCGGCGCTCCGCGACGGGCTCGCCGACTTCCTGTACATTCCTGGCCCCGACTTCACGTCGCCGCTCGAGCCTGGTCTCTACCGCTCGACCTTCATCCTCGTCATGGGTGGCGGGCAGGCCGTGCGCGTCTCCTCTTTTATCGTCCCTGCGTTTGGTCGCGAGCTCTGCCGGCTCCGGCTCGAGCCCGTCCAGAACTACCGCCCCGAGAGCCTGGGCTCCTTCTTCGAGCCGGCCCGCCGCGGGCTCGTTTACTCGATGACGGGAGATCGGCAGAGAGTGGCAAGCCACGCGCCCGACCAGTCGGGGTGGAGCTACGACGGCCCGTCGCTCGACGTCCGGCTCGGCAAGGTCGCGCGGGTTTTCCTGCTGACCGAAAGCGTGACCCGGCGGCTGGAGGGCGAGGAGATCGGATGGCACGCCTCCCGCGGCCTCGTGCTGGTTGGCGCCGATGGCCAGGAGAGCCTCTTGCTCGCCGAGCCAGGGCCAGGCGAAAACGTCGCCTTTCTTCCGAACATCGGAATTTATCGGGCGCTTTTCGATGTCTCGGCCGCCGCGCCCGGGGCCTCGCCGGTCGAGCTTCTGGGCTACGGTGACTCGCCGATCGATGTGGTCTTCGTGACGGCCCAACCGCTCTAGTCCGCTCGGAGTATAATCGCCGCGGTTTCCAACCGATCGTTGGAGGAGGAGCCATCATGACCATGAGTCGGCGAAGCATTCTCGGGGTGATGCTGGTGGCGCTGGCGGCCTGGCTCGGCGGGGCTGGGGCGGCCGAGGCGCAATCCGGGCTCGAGGTCGCCAAGAAGCGTGGCAAGCTGGTCGCGGGAGTGAAGACCGACTTCCCGCCCTTCGGCTACGTCGACGCGGCCGGCAAGAACCTGGGCTTCGACGTGGACGTGGCCCATCTCTTCGCCAAGGCGCTGTTCAAGGACGACCAGCAGCTCGAGCTCGTGGCGGTGACCTCGGGGAATCGGATCCCGTTCCTCCAGGCGGGCAAGATCGACATCATCATCGCCACGGTGACCATCACCGATGAGCGGCGTCAGATCGTCGAGTTCTCCGATCCGTATTTCATGTCGGGCTCCCTGCTTCTGGTGCCCAAGGCGAGCACGGCGAAGGGCCTCGATGACATGGCGGGCAAGACGGTGGCCGTCGTCCAAGGCGCCATCCAGGACCAGGACGTCGCCGAGCTCCAGCCCAAGGCGAGCCGTGTGAAGTTCGGCAAAGTGTCCGAGGCCGTGCTGGCCGTCAAGGGCGGCCGGGCGGACGCTTACGTTCATGACGACATCGTGGTCCTGAGCCTGGCCAAGGAGAACACCGACCTCAAGGCCGTCGGCACGCCCTTCCGTCCGCGGCCGTACGGGATCGCGGTGCGCAAGGGCGACACCGAGTTCATCAAGTGGGTGAACGCCGAGCTCGGCAAGATGAAGAAGGACGGGACCTACGACCGGCTCTGGAAGAAGTACTTCGCCGACGTGGAGGGCCAGCTCGTCAAGCCGTGACCTCGGGGCCCACCGCCTACAGCTTCGAGTGGGCGGCGATCTGGCGGGGCCTGCCCTATCTGCTCGAAGGGGCAGGCCTCACCGTTTTCATCTCAGTCATCGCTATGATCCTGGCGGTGCTGCTCGGCTTGGTGCTGGCCGCGCTCACCCAGGTCCCGGGCCGCTGGCCGGCGCGCCTCGTTCGGGGCTATGTCGAGGCCTTCCGTAATACGCCGCTGCTGATCCAGATCTTCATTGTCTACTTCGGCCTGCCCCAGCTCGGCCTCCGGCTGTCGCCGTTTCTGTCCGGGCTCTCGGCGCTGGTCCTTTATGCCGCCGCCTACAATACCGAGACCTTCCGGGCGGGCCTCGAAGCGGTCCACCGCGGCCAGCACGATGCCGCCGCCTCGATCGGGCTCTCCCCGCTGCAGGCCATGCGGCATGTGATCGCGCCCCAGGCCGTGCGCATCGCCTTTCCAGCGCTGGGGAATAATCTCGTCTCCCTCGTCAAGAATTCCTCGCTGGTGTCGACCATCGGGATGGTGGAGCTGATGTTCGTGGCCAACGACATCTCGTTCAACAACTTCCGGACCTTCGAGATCTACGGCGCGGCCGCCGTCCTCTACGTCATCCTCGTGCTCGGGCTCACGCGGCTCCTGCGGCTGGCCGAGCTCAGGCTCGCGCGGGCCTCATGACGCTGGTCTTCGAGAGCCTGCCCTATCTGCTGCGCGGCGCGCTGAGCACCGTCATGATGTCGCTGGCCGTGATCGTCATTGGCACGGCGCTCGGCGTGTTCCTGGGCGTGCTCCGCTTCGTCCCCTGGCGCTGGCTCGCGGAAGGGCTCGGCTGGCTCGTGGAGCTGGCCCGCGCGGTGCCCCTGCTGCTCTTGATGTTCTTCATCTTCTTCGGCCTGCCGGCCCTCGGCGTGAAGATTCCGACCTACCCGGCGGCCGTCGTGGCCATGAGCCTCTGGATGATGGTCAATACCGCCGAGGTGGTGCGGGGCGGGATCCAGTCGATCCCAAAGGGCCAGTTCGAGGCGGCGCGCTCCGTCGGGCTCGGCTGGCTCGGGACGATGCGCCACGTGCTTTTCCCGCAGGCGGTGCGGCGGATGCTGCCGTCCTTCGTGGGCCTGTGCACGATCCTCGTGAAGGACACCTCGCTGGCCGCGATCATCGGCGTGTTCGAGCTGACGCGGGCAGCGCAGGAGACCATCGAGCGGACGTTCCGGTCCTTCGAGATCTATCTGGTCGCGGCGGCCATCTACTTCGTGATCTGCTTCCCGCTCACCCAGCTCGCCCAGCGCGCCGAAGCCCGCCTCCACCGCCCCTAATTGGGGTCAGGTCTTGAAATACGACATTTGCTGACGCTGTTGGGCACTCAACGCGTATCTCTTCATACTCATCTTGATTGGCAGCACGGGATGCCACTAGGGTTTCCTATGGCACGGCCGTTGCGCTTGCAGTTCACTGGCGGTGTTTATCACGTGACGGCTCGTGGAAACGAGCAAAGGCTGGTCTTCAGGGATGATGTCGACTGTCACGGCTTTCTCCGTGTCTTGGCCGCGGTGGTCGAGCGTTATCACGTCCTTTGCCATGCGTATTGCCTGATGAATAACCATTACCATCTGCTCCTCGAGACGCCCGACGCTAACCTTTCCTCTGCCATGCGCCAGCTCAACGGCGTCTACAGCCAGCGCTTCAATCGCCGGCATTCCCGGACGGGACATTTGTTCGGCGGGCGCTTTCACGCCGTCGTCGTGGAGCGCGCCGCACACCTGCGCGAGGTGGCGCGTTACATTGTCCTGAACCCGGTGCGGGCCGGCCTGGTCACTGACCCGGCTGAGTGGCGCTGGAGCAGTTACCAAGCGACAATCGGAGACGCGGCAAGTCCCGCGTTCCTGACGATCGACTGGCTGCTGGCGCTGAGCGGAACCGCGGACCGCGACGAAGCGCAGCGCGCGTATCGGGAGTTTGTCAGCGCGGGGCTCGATCAGGCGGAGGAGGCTCGTGGGCCGGTACCGAGCGTTCCTGAGGTACCGCGTCCTCAACCCTTCGCCGGCATCCAGGTGAATGGCAAGTCCGGATCGATCTTGCGGGAGATCCCACGTGCACAGCGCTTCGCGGGGCGGCCGACGCTCAACGAGGTGTTCTCGGGAGTCGCTTCCCGGGCCGACCGCAATGCTCGGTGTGCCCTTGCGGTCCGATCTTTTGGCTACACGCTGAGGGAGTTAGCCGACTTCCTCGGCCTTCACTACGCTACCATCAGCCGCGTCCTGGGGCAGAGTGACAACCTTGGGCATGAAATGTCGTATTTCAAGACCTGACCCCCACTAAAATCTCCGACGGCCGCCGAGGGACTTCTTGCGCAACCGGAGCGACTTGGGCGTGATCTCGAGCAGCTCGTCGTCGCGCACCCACTCGAGCGACTGCTCGAGGTTCATGGTCCGCGGCGGCGTCAGACGCACGGCCTCGTCCGAGGTGGATGAGCGCACGTTCGTGAGCTTCTTCTCCTTGGTGATATTGACGTCCAGGTCATTGTCGCGTGCGTTCTCGCCCACGATCTGCCCCTCGTACACGGCCTCGCCGGGGCCCAGGAAGAGCACGCCGCGCGGCTGGAGGTGATCAATGGCGTACGAGGTGGTCTTGCCCTCGCGGTCCGCCACCATGGCGCCATTGGCGCGGTGGGGGATGTCGCCCTGCCACTCGGCCCAGCCGTCGAAGAGGTGGTTGAGCAGTCCCGTGCCGCGCGTGTCGGTAAGAAACTCCGAGCGGTAGCCGATCAGCCCGCGCGCTGGAATCCGGTATTCGAGCCGCACCCGGCCGGTACCGTGGTTCACCATCTTCACCATCTGCGCCTTGCGGGGCCCGAGCTTCTGGGTGACGGCCCCGATGAATTCCTCGGGCACGTCCACCACGAGATGCTCCATGGGCTCGAGCGTCTGTCCGCCCTTCTCGCGCGTGATGACTTGAGGCTTGGATACCTCGAGCTCGAAGCCCTCCCGCCGCATCATCTCGATCAGAATGGCGAGCTGCAGCTCGCCGCGGCCCGACACCTTAAACGTGTCGGGCGAATCGGTCTCCTCCACGCGGATGGCCACATTGCCACGCCGCTCCTTCCAGAGCCGGTCCCGGAGCTGGGTGGAGGTGACGAAGCGGCCCTCCCGCCCCGCGAAGGGCGAGATATTGGACGAAAAGAGCATGGAGACCGTGGGCTCGTCGATGTGCATGACCGGCAGGGCCACGGGATTCTCGGGATCGGCGATGGTCTCGCCGATCTCCATCTGCTCGATGCCCGCCACCGCCACCAGGTCGCCCGCCCAGGCCTCGGGGATCTCGACACGTTTGAGCCCCTCGTAGCCGTAGAGCACCGTAACCTTGGCGAATTCCACAGAACCGTCGCGATGGACGACGGCCACGCGGTCGTACTGGCGGATCCGCCCATTGACGATCCGTCCGATGATGAGCCGGCCGACATAGTCGTCCCAGTCCAGCGAGGCCGCGCGCAGCTGAAGGCCGTGGCCTTCCTCGAAGCGCGGTGGCGGGATCGTGGCCAGCAGCGCGTCGAAGAGCGGTGCCAGGGTGCGTGAGTCGTCGGTGAGCGCGCGCTTGGCGATGCCCTTGCGCGCGTCGGTGTAGAGAACCGGGAACTCGAGCTGGTCCGCGGTGGCGTCGAGATCGATGAAGAGATCGTAGACCTCATCCAGCACCTCGGCCGGCCGTGCGTCCTGGCGGTCGATCTTGTTGATGACGACGACGGGCGTGAGGTTCGCCTCGAGCGCCTTCTTCAGCACGAAGCGCGTCTGGGGCAGGGGACCCTCGGCCGCGTCGACCAGCAGCAGCACGCCGTCAACCAGCGTCAGCGTGCGCTCCACCTCACCCCCGAAATCGGCATGGCCTGGCGTGTCGACGATATTGATCTTCACGTCCTTGTAGTGAACGGAGGTGTTCTTCGCCATGATCGTGATGCCCTTCTCGCGCTCGAGGTCGATCGAGTCCATGACCCGCTCGACCACATGCTCGTTGGCGCGGAAGATGCCGGACTGCCAGAGCATGGCGTCGACCAGGGTGGTCTTGCCATGGTCCACGTGGGCGATGATGGCGACGTTGCGGATGTCGGGACGCTCGGCCATGCCCTTGACTTTACCACGGAAACCTCGCTAACGCGGCGCGTAACACCTTGCCCGTCTCACACGCGTGAGGCATAATGGCGGGGCATTTGGCTTCCACCCAAGGAGGGCAACCCGTGAGAATCCGACTCTTCCCTATTCGTGTCGCCGCTGGTGCGCTGCTCGCCGGCCTGATGCTCCTGCCGGCCTTGGCGAGCCCGTCGCAAGCCCAGCAGCCCACGCCCCAAGGAGGCAAGAAGGTGAAACAGACCGCGATCGTCACGATGGAGAAGGGCGGAGACATCACCATCGAATTCTTTCCCGAAGACGCGCCCAAGACGGTGGAGAACTTCGTCACGCTGGCGAAGAAGGGCTTCTACAACGGGCTGACGTTCCACCGGGTCGAGCCCAACTTCGTGGTCCAGGGCGGCGATCCCAAGGGCAATGGCATGGGCGGCCCCGGCTACACGATCAAGGCCGAGTTCAACAAGCAGAAGCACGTTCGCGGCGCCGTCGCCATGGCCCGCAGCCAGAGCCCCGACTCGGCGGGCAGCCAGTTCTACATCACGCTGGCGCCGGCCCACTTCCTCGATGGTCAGTACACCGTGTTCGGCAAGGTGACCTCTGGCATGGACGTCGTGGACAAGATCCGGGTCGGCGACAAGATGAAGACGGTGAAAATCGTCGAAGCGGCCCAGTAGCATGGGCGGGCGGGCGTGGGCGCTGCTGCTGGCCGGCGCGATGGTGCTTCTGGGCGGCTGCAGCGAGAATGTGAAGAAGCCCGCGGCCGTGATCACCATGGAGAAGGGCGGGGAGTTCAGGATCGAGTTCTTCCACGAGGATGCGCCCAAGACGGTGGAGAATTTCGTCACGCTCGCCAGGAAGGGCTTCTACGACGGACTGACTTTCCACCGGGTGCATCCGAGCGTGCTCGTCCACGGGGGCGATCCGAGGGGGGATGGCACCGGCGGTCCCGGCTATACCATCAAGGCCGAGTTCAACAAGCAGAAGCACGTGCGGGGCGCGGTGGTCATGGCGCGCCTCTTGAGCCCCGATTCAGCCGGTAGCCAGTTCTACATCATGCTCGCGGACGTCAGCGAGCTGGATGGCCAATACACGGTGTTCGGCAAGGTCACCTCCGGCATGGACGTTGTCGACAAGATCAGCATCGGGGACAAGATGAAGACGGTGAAGATCGTCGAGGGCGCGCTGTGATCCGGGGCAGGGAGTAGAGTCGTGGCCTGGTCGCTCCTGATCAAGCACGGCACCGTCGTCGATGGTAGCGGCACGCCGGCGGCGGCCGCGGACCTCGCCGTCGAGGGGGACCGCATCGCGGCCCTGGCCCCTGCGCTCAGCGGCGAGGCGGAGCGGGTCATCGATGCCACGGGGCTCATGGTGGCGCCCGGCTTCATCGACATCCACTCGCACTCGGACCTGGTCTACGACAAGTGCCCGTCGGCGGAGTCCAAGGTGCGCCAGGGCGTCACCACCGAAGTCGTGGGCAACTGCGGCTTCTCTCCGGGCCCGGTTGCCGCGGGCGCCGAGGAGAGCGTGGGCGACTGGATCAGCGGCATCGGCAACAAGCCGCGCGTGACCTGGCACGGCTTCGGCGAGTACCTCGACCACGTCCGCGCGCTCGGCCCCTCGGTCAACGTGATCCAGCTCGTGGGTCACGGCGCCCTGCGCCTGGCCACCATCGGCGGTGACAACCGCGCGCCGACTGCGGAGGAGCAGCGCGGGATGGAGCGGCTGCTGGACGAGGCGCTGGATGCGGGCGCCTTCGGGTATTCGACAGGGCTCGTCTACGCTCCCAGCATCTACGGCTCGACGGAGGAGCTGATCGCGCTGGCGCGCAGCATGGCCAAGCGCGGCGGGCTGTACTTCTCCCATGTGCGCGGCGAGGCGGGCACGCTCGAGAAGGCCTACGTGGAGGCGATCCGGATCGGCGAAGAGGGCGGTGTGCCGGTGCAGATCGCGCATGTCAAGGCGTCGGGGCGCGAGAACTGGGGGAAGATGGAGCGGGCGCTCCGGATGATCTCGGACGCCCGCGCCCGCGGCGTGGAAGTGACGGGCGACGTCTACCCATACCCCGCCGGCAGCACCAAGATGGACAATCTCCTGCCCGCCTGGATGCACGACGGCGGCACCGCGAAGCTTCTCGAGCGGCTGGCCGATCCGGCGGTGCGACAGCGCGCGATCGCCGGCTGCCTGCTCGACGGCGAGCGCTGGGCCACCGGCTCCGGCTCCTACGGCTGGGACGAGGTGATGATCGCGACGTGCTCGAAACCGGAGCTCGCGGGCAAGAGCCTCGCTGAGCTCGCGCGCCTCACCGGGCGCGAGCCCGCGCAGGCCATGATGGACCTGGTCCTCTCCGAGCGGGCCGGCGTGAGCATGATCGGCTTCTCCCAGAGCGAGGAAAACGTGGCGATCGCCACGGCCGATCCGCATACGATGATCGGCTCGGACTCGCTGTCGTTGCACGCCGGGCCCGGGCCCCACAAGGGCAAGCCGCACCCTCGGAGTTACGGCACGTTCCCGCGCGTCCTCGGCGTTTACTGCCGCGAGCGCCGGCTGCTGTCGTGGGAGCAGGCCGTCCACAAGATGACGGGCATGCCCGCCACCAAGCTGCGTCTCAGGAGCCGCGGGCTCCTCAAGCCGGGCTATGCCGCCGATCTCGCGCTCTTCGACCCGAAGACCGTCCGTGACGAGGCCACCTTCCCCGATCCGCATCGCCATCCGGCCGGCATTCCCTACGTGATCGTCAATGGCCGGGTCGTGGTGGACGGCCCGCGCTTCAACGCGGTCCCGGCCGGCCGCGTCCTCACGCGCTAGCGCGGTGGGCCGCGCCCTCAAGGCCCGGCCGCGGCTCAAGCTCTGGGTTGTCTTCGGCGACCGCGTGAAGTTCGGGGAAGGCCGCGCTGAGCTCCTCGCCCTGATCGACGAACTCGGCTCATTCAAGAAGGCCGTCGAGCATATGGGCATGTCGTACCGGGCCGCCTGGGGCTACTTCCGCGAGCTGGAGCGCGCCGCGGGCTTTCCCCTCCTCGAGCGGCATCCCGGCGGGGGCCCCGCCGGAGGCAGCCGGCTCACGCCTGAAGCCAAGCGGTTCCTCCGGCGCTATCGGCGCTTCCGTCGCGGGCTCGACAAGGTGGTGAGCCGGCATTTCAGGAGCTCGTTCCGGAGTGGGTGAGGAGCCCGAGTTCCTCTATCTCACGCCCACCGGCCGGCGGAGCGGCCGGCCCCGCGAGATCGAGATCTGGTTCACCCGATGCGAGGGTCGCTACTATCTCATCGCCGAGCACGGGGAGCGCGCAGCCTGGGTGCGGAACCTCAGCGCCGATCCGGTCGTGCAAGTCAGAGTAGGAGAGGAGGGCTTCAGCGGCCGGGCCCGGGTGCTGGATCCCTCCGAAGAGCCCGAGCTGAGCGCGGCCGCGCGGATGCTGTCGGAGACCAAGTACGGCTGGGGCGACGGCCTCGTCGTCGAGATCGCGCCGGACGATTGACAGCGGGGCGACATTATGCTTTCCATAGCATAATTCGCCATGCCCCCATGCTTCGGAACCTCCCGATGCTCGGCCATGTGCTGACTGTCCTGAGCCTCTTGCTCCTGCCGACGAGCCCGGTCGAGGCGCAATCGGCCACGGTCATCCTCTCCACGACCACGAGCACCCAGGACTCGGGGCTGCTCGACGTGCTGGTGCCGATGTTCGAGAAGAAGACCGGGCTGACCGTCAAGACCATCTCGGTCGGCACGGGCCAGGCCCTGGCGCTGGCGGCGCGCGGCGAGGCCGATGTGGCGCTGGTCCACGCCCCCGACCTCGAGAAGAAGTACCTGGCCGAAGGGAAGGTGCTGAACCGGCGGCTGGTCATGTACAACGACTTCGTGATCATCGGTCCGACGGCGGATCCGGCCCGGATCAGGGGAGTGCCGAGGGCCGCCGACGCGCTCAAGCGGATCGCCGAGAGCCAGTCGCGCTTCGTCTCGCGCGGGGACAAGTCGGGGACCCATCTCTTGGAGCTCAAGCTCTGGAAGCAAGCGGCTGCGGAGCCTCGAGGCGCCTGGTACATCGAGTCCGGCCAGGGAATGGGGGCGACGCTCGGCATCGCCAACGACCGCCAGGCTTATACGATCACCGACCGGGGCACGTACCTGGCGTTTCAGAAGCGCATTGCCCTGCCGATCCTGGTCGAGAAGGATAAGCCGCTGCTGAACATCTACTCGGTGATGGAGATCAATCCCGCCAGTGGGGCGCGGGGCAACACCGCCGGCGGGAGGGCCTTCGCCGATTTCATGCTCTCGCCCGAAGTCCAGGCCGTGATCAAGACATTCGGCGTGAACACGTACGGCCAGCCGCTCTTCGTCCCCATCGCCGGCAAGACCGACGAGGACTTCTAGCGTGTCGAGTGGGAAGAAGGGGGGCAGGAGGTGACAACGCAGCGTGTTCCGGGAGAACGGCCCCGGCTCCGCCCAGTGAACCGCCCACGACCTTCCAACCCAGGGCCCTCGCGGCAATGGAGCTGATTGGCCGCGGCATCCTCGAAGCGATCCGGCTGCTGCTCACCGGTGATCCGGAAGTCTGGCGCATCACCTGGCTCTCGCTGCAGATCTCGGGCGGCGCAACGCTCCTTTCGCTCCTGGTCGGGATCCCGCTCGGCACCGTGCTGGCGCTGGCGCGCTTTCCAGGTCGCGGTCTCGCCATCAGCCTGGTCAATACGGGGATGGGCCTGCCGCCGGTGGTGGTCGGCCTCTTCGTCACCGTGCTGCTCTGGCGCAACGGCGCGCTGGGCTTCCTCGAGCTGCTCTACACGCCCACGGCCATGGTGATGGCTCAGTTCGTGATCGCGGCGCCCATCGTGATCGGGCTCACCCTCGTGGCCGTTCAGCAGGTCCCGGAGAAGTTCCGGCTCCAGCTCCTGGGTCTCGGCGCCTCCCGCGCCCAAATGGTCTGGGCACTGCTGCGGGAAGCGCGGCTGCCCATGCTGGCGGCGGTGATGGCGGGCTTCGGCGGCGTGATCTCCGAGGTCGGCGCCTCGCTCATGGTCGGCGGCAATATCAAAGGATCTACCCGCGTGCTGACGACGGCCACCGTGCTGGAAACAAGCAAGGGCAACTTCGATATCGCGATCGCTCTCTCGGTGATCCTGTTGGCGATCACCTTTTTCGTGAATTGGGCCCTGACGTGGATCCAACAGCGCCGGCCGAGCTGATTGGCCGGCCGTGTCACAATACAGCCCCATGCGGCTGATCCCCACTCTCATCCTGGCGGCGCTCTGCTCGACGGCAGTGGCCGCTGCGCCCCCTCCCCAGTCGCTCCTGGTCTACGGCGCGGCGGATCTGGCGTTTGCGTTCAAGGAGATCGCGCCGCTGTTCGACAGGGCCGCCGCGGCCAAGGTCACGCTCGTGCTGGGCTCCACCGGCAATCTCGCCAAGCAGATCGAGAACGGCGCCCCGGCGGACGTCTTCTTCGCCGCGGACGAGGGTTTCGTGGACGATCTCCGCGCCAAAGGGGTGGTCATCCCGGAGAGCCGGACGCTCTATGCCCAGGGCCGGATCGTGCTGGCGACATCGGCGAAGACCGGTGTGTCCGTGAAGGCCCTCGGCGACCTCGCCCGCCCCGAGATCCGACGCATCGCCATCGCGAATCCGGCGCACGCGCCCTATGGGCGCGCGACGCAGCAGGCCCTCCAGTCGGCGGGGCTCTGGGAGCGGCTGCGGCCCAAGCTCGTCTATGGAGAGAACATCCGCCACGCGCTGCAATTCGTGGAAACCGGCGCCGTCGAGGCCGGCATCGTCGCCCAGTCGATCGCCGATGTTCCTGGTATCCGCGCTGTGCCCATTGACCCCGCGCTCCACCGGCCGCTGAACCAATACGCCGTCGTCGTGAAGCGGAGCGCCCGGCCCGAGCTGGCGCTGGCCTTCATCCATTTCGTGAACGGCCCCGAAGGGCGGCCGATCATGAAGCGCTTCGGATTCCGCCTCGCCGGAGAGTTCTGATGCCTGGCACTGAGACGAATCGCCCGAGAGGCTCTGACTGATGGACCTTCATCCCGTGTGGCTCTCCTTCGAAGTCGCCACGGCGGCGACCGGGCTCACCGTGCTCGCGGGGCTGCCGTTGGCCTGGCTGCTGGCGCGCCGCCGCTTCGCGGGCCACGACCTTCTCGAGAGCGCCGTGATGCTCCCGCTGATCCTTCCGCCTACCGTCCTCGGCTACTATCTGCTGCTGCTCATCGGGAGCCGCGGGCCCGTCGGCCGCCTGCTCGGGGCGATAGGCATCGAGCTGGCCTTCACCTGGCGCGCCGCCGTGCTCGCCGCCTGCGTGGGCTCCATCGCGCTGCTGGTCAAGGCCGCCCAGGCGGGAATCGAATCGGTGGACCGGCGGCTCGAGCAGGCGGCGAGAACGCTCGGCCGCTCCGAGTGGAATATCTTCTGGTCCGTCACGCTGCCATTGGCGTGGCGGTCGGTGATCGCGGGCACCACACTCGCGTTCTGCCGCGCCCTTGGCGATTTCGGCATCACCTTGATGGTCGCGGGCAGTATCCCGGGGCTGACCCAGACCATGCCGCTGGCGATCTACGACCGGGTGCAGGCCAATCAGATGCACGAGGCCAATGTCCTGGCGCTGATCGCGGTGGTGTCGGTCACCGCGCTGCTGATGGGGCTGGGCCGCCTGGCACGAGTGAGGTTCTAGAGCGCCGTGCTCTCCTTCTCCGCCCGAAAGGCGCTTCCCGGCTTCATCCTGGACGTGGCCTGGGACGCGGGGGACGGCGTCGTGGCGCTCTTCGGCGCCTCGGGCGCGGGCAAGACGCTCACGCTCCAGTGTCTCGCCGGCCTCGTCCGGCCGGACGCGGGGCGCATCGTGGTCAATGGCCGCGTGCTCTTCGACGACGCGAGCGGTGTGCACCTGCCGCCTCAGCAGCGCCGCCTGGGCTACGTGTTTCAGGGCTACGCGCTCTTTCCGCATCTCAGCGTCGAGGACAATGTGGGCTTCGGCCTGCGCGATCGCCCGCGCGGGGAGCGGCGACGTCGGACCTCCGACACACTCGAGCGGCTGGATATCACCGCTCTGGCTGCCCGGCGGCCGCGCGAGCTCTCCGGCGGCCAGCAGCAGCGCGTGGCCCTCGGCCGCGCGCTCGCGGTGGACCCCGAGCTGCTGCTGCTCGACGAGCCCCTGTCGGCGCTGGATCCGCCGCTCCGCCGCCAGATCCGCGACGAGTTGGGCGCCATTGTGAGGGAATGGGGCAAGGCGACGGTGCTCGTCACGCATGACCTGGTCGAAGCCTTTCACCTGGCCGATCGCATCGTGATCTATGACCAGGGCCGCGTGGTCCAGGCGGCGCCCAAGTCGGAGCTGCTCTCGCGGCCGGCCTCCGAGCAGGTGGCGCGGCTGCTCGGCGTGCGCAATATCCTGCGCGGCGCCGTGATCAAGGCCACGCCGGAGATCATCGAGCTCCGCTGGCAGGGGCATGTGCTCGAGGCGATCAATTCCCCGGCGCGGCGCTATCTTCCCGCGGCCGGGACGCCGGTGGCGTTCTTCATCCGCCCCGAGTACGTGCGGCTGATCCGCAAGGACCGGCCGAGCCCCGATCTCGGCCACCACATGAACCGGATGGAGGGGCGGGTCGTGGGCGAGGTGGATCAGGGCACCAACTGGATGCTCCGCTTCAAGCTCGACGATGTGGAGTCGCCGGCCCAGGGCGGCTACGACCTCGAGATCGAGGTGCCCAAACTGGTATACGAGATGCTCGAGATCGCCCGCGACCGGCGCTGGGCGATCTCCATGCACCGCGGCTCGATCCAGGTGCTCCCCACCTCATGATGGCTGCGCCTCCCCCTCACCCTGCCCTCTCCCCCTCCGGGGGCGAGGGTTCGAAGACTCCCTCTCCCCTCTGGGGAGAGGGCCGGGGTGAGGGTTCGAAGACTCCTTCTCCCCTCTGGGGAGGGGGCGAGGGTTCGAAGACTCCTTCTCCCCTCTGGGGAGGGGGCGAGGGTTCGAAGACTCCCTCTCCCCTCTGTGGCGGGGGCGAGGGTTCGAAGTCTCCCTCTCCCGTCTGGGGAGAGGGCCGGGGTGAGGGGCCGGTCCTGACGCTCGCTGGAATCCGTGTCGCGCATGCCGGCCGCACCGTGCTCGACATTCCTGCGCTCGCGGTCGCTCAGGGAGAGGTCCTCGCCGTGATCGGTCCCAATGGCGCCGGCAAGTCCACGCTGCTCCGGGTCATGGGGCTGCTCGAGGCGCCGGCGGCGGGCGAGGTGCGCTTTCGCGGCGAGGCCGTCACGCCCCGCCACGGCTTGGCCGTGCGCCGTAAGATGGCCAGCGTCTTCCAGGAACCGCTGCTCGCGGACGCCAGCGTGGTCAGCAATGTGGCGCTCGGCCTGCGCTTCCGCGGATCGCCCGAAGCGCGGACAGCCACGCTGATCTTCACCTGGCTCGGTCGGCTGGGCATCGCCGATCTCGCAGAGCGCCAGGCGCGTACGCTTTCCGGCGGCGAGGCGCAGCGCGCGGCGCTGGCGCGCGCGCTGGTGGTCGAGCCCGAGCTCTTGCTCCTCGACGAGCCCTTCTCGGCGCTGGACCAGCCCACGCGCGAGGCCCTGATCGGCGACCTGGGCCGGATCCTGCGCGAGGAGCGCGTCACCACCGTGCTTGTCACTCACGACCGCGCCGAGGCCATGGCGCTGGGCGATCGCGTCGGGGTGCTCATGGACGGCCGCCTCCTGCAGCTCGACGACGCGGCCCAAGTCTTCCGCGCGCCCGCTTCGGAGGAGATCGCGCGCTTCGTGGGCGTCGAGACCATCCTCGACTGCCGGGTCGTGGACCGCGACGGTGAGATTTCGGTGCTCGAGGCCGGCGGGCAAACGCTCCAGGTATCGCAGCCCGCGGAGCCGGGGGAGTGGGTGCGGCTCTGCCTGAGGCCCGAGGACGTGACGCTCTTCCCCGGGGCGCCCAAGCCGGGCGCCTCGAGCGCGTTCAATCGCCTGGCAGGCCGGGTCCAGCGCGTGATACCCGCCGCCCCCCATGTGCGTGTTATTGTTGATTGCGGCTTCTCTCTGGTCGCCCTGGTGACCCAGCGTTCAGTCGAGGAGCAGCGCCTCGGTGAAGGGGCCGAGGTCACGGCCCACTTCACAACCACCGCGCCCCATCTGCTGAGACACGGGAAGCCTTGACACTGGCGCGAGGAGAGGAGTAAAAGGAGGGCAAGTAGGCTCACCTGAAGCCGGTCGAACAACCTCGCAAGGAGGTTCGCATGCCCGACTCGGAAGCTTTGATCCAGCGACTGGCCACCGAAAACCACGAATTCCGCAAGCTCCGCGAAGACCACAGGAAATACGACGAAGAGTTAGCCCAGATGAACAGCCGCGGCTTTCTCACCACCGATCAGCAGTGGCGCGTGAGCGAGCTCAAGAAGCTCAAACTCATCGCGAAGGACCGGATGGAAGTGATCATCCGGCAAGCGCGCGCCGCGACGCACGCCTGACCCGGGGCTCAAGCGCCCCAGCCCCATGACCCCGTCCCGGGAGACGCCGGGCTTTCGTGGCCTCTCCCATCTGACGCCGGCGGGTGATGCCCGCATGGTGGATGTCTCGGCCAAGGCGGAGACGGCTCGCGAAGCCCGGGCCCGGGTCGTGGTCAAGATGAAGCCTGCCACCCTGGCCGCCGTCCGCGCCGGGCAGATGGCCAAGGGCGATGTCCTGGGAATAGCCCGCACGGCCGGGATCCTGGCCGCCAAGCGCACCCCCGAGCTCATCCCGCTCTGCCATCCCCTCCGCATCACCGGTGTGGACATCGACTTTGCGCTCGACGCGCGGCGAGCGACCGTGACGATCGAGGCGCGCGTCCGCACCGTGGACAAGACCGGCGTGGAGATGGAGGCCCTCACGGCGGCCGCCGTGGCTGGGCTCACCGTGTACGATATGGTCAAGGCGGTGGACAAGGGCGTCACGCTGACCGATCTGAGCCTCGTCGAAAAGTCCGGAGGCAAGTCCGGCCACTGGAAGCGCCCCCGCTAGCGATGAAGTGCGAGCCGAGACACGGCCGAGCTGCCGTAGGCACGAGCGTGGCTGTTCGAGGTGAGCGCTGAAGGCGCGAGCCGAGTGCTGAGTTGAACAGGCGAGCGGTGAAAATGTTCGAATGAAAACGGCGCTCATCCACAGCGAGGCGTGGCGGCAGTACGACTACGGCCCGGAGCACCCGCTCCGCATGGAGCGGCTCGGGCTGACCTGGCGTCTCATGGAGGCCTATGGGCTCACGGCCGCGCCGCGCGCCAAGGTCCTCACCCCCGAGCCGGCCGACCTCGCGAGCATCGCGCGCTTTCACACCCGCGAGTACCTCGAAATCCTGCGCGCGGTAAGCGCGGGAGACTGGGTGCCCCATGCCCAGCGCTACGGGCTCGGGCCCGGCGACAACCCCATCTTCCCGGGGCTCTGGGAGGCGGTGCAGCTCGCCGCCGGCGGCTCTCTGCTGGCGGCCCAGCTGGTCGCCGACGGCGAGGCCGACCGCGCCTTTCACTTCGCCGGGGGGCTACATCACGCCATGCCGGACCGCGCCTCAGGCTTCTGCTATGTCAATGACGCGGTGCTGGCCGTCATGCGGCTGCGCGAGCGCGGGTGGCGGGTCGCCTATGTGGATATCGACGCCCATCACGGCGACGGCGTCCAGTTCGCCTTCTACAACGATCCCAATGTGTTGACCATCTCGACCCACGAGCGGGGGGACCGGCTCTTCCCGGGCACGGGCTTCGTCGTGGAGATGGGCGAGGGGGAGGGCATGGGGTTCTCGGTGAACCTACCGCTGCAACCCATGACCGATGACGCCGTCTACCAGCCCGCCTTCGAGGCGGTGGTCCCACCGCTCCTTCGCGCCTTCAAGCCTGACGTGCTGGTGATGCAGCTCGGCATTGATTCCCACCGCACCGATCCGCTCACTCATCTGAGCCTGACGGTGCAGGGCTTCGCGCGCACGGTGAGACGCCTGCTCGAGCTGGCGCCCCGCGCCGTCGCGCTGGGCGGCGGCGGCTACGACCTCGGCAATGTCGCGCGCGCGTGGACAGCGGCCTGGGCGGCGATGAACGACGTGCGCCTGCCCGAAACCCTGCCGTGCGAATGCCATCGCGACCTGCAGGCGGTGGGACTGCGCTCGCTCTCGCTTTCGGACCCGGAGATGGCGCTTCCCGACGATACCCGCCGCTGGGCCGAGGAATACGCCCGCCGCCAGGTGGGCGCCATCCAGGAGACGATCTTCCCTCTCCACGGGCTATGACGGCGGGGCCTCCGGGTCGTCCGCCCCGCGCCTGACGGCGTGATCACCGTTGCCACCCCGACCAGCGCGGCCTTCATCGCGCTGGTTGCCCTCCTCTCTGTCATGCTTCTCCTGGGTTTCGCTCATGGTCTGCGCGCCGGCGGAGTCGAGCCCGGGCGGCGCCGACGCTGGACATGGACCGCCGGGCTTGGCCTGGCCCTCTGGCTCGCCCTCACCGCGGCGCTTGCGCTGAGCGGCGCGCTCCGCGACTTCGGCGCCCGGCCACCGCGAGTCTTCCTCGTGATCGCGCCGGCATTCCTCGGCACGCTGCTGCTCGGGCTCAGCCCCTGGGTGGGACGGGCGGCGATGGCGCTACCCGGCGCGTGGATCGTGGCGGCGCAGAGCTTCCGGATTCCCGTGGAGGCCATCCTCTGGCTGCTCGTCGCGCAACACGCGCTGCCCGAGCTCATGACCTTCACCGGCCGGAACTGGGATGTCATCGCCGGCCTCAGCGCGCCGCTCGTCGCCTGGCTCGGCTTCAGACGCGGGCGGCCGGCCCGCGGCGCGGTGCTCCTCTGGAACCTCATGGGCCTGGCGCTGGTCACGAATGTCGTGACCCACGGCATCCTGTCGGCCCCGACGCCCTTTCGGGTCTTCGTGACCGACCCGCCGAATGTCATCATCGCGGATTTTCCCTTCGTCTGGCTGCCCGGCTTCGTGGTGCCCGTCGCCTACTTCCTGCATATCGTCTCTTTGCGCCAGCTGGGGTCCATGCGCTAGGCTCGAAGCCGTGCTGAGATGCGCTTCCCGCGCCTCGGGCGCGGCCCTGCTCCTGGCCCTCACGCTGCTCCCCGCGCCCGCGCGCGCGCAAGCGCCCGCCTGGGAGCGCGCCATCGACGACGCCGAGCGCGCGGTCCAGCAGGGACGATACGCGGATGCGGAGCGCCTGCTCGCCGGCGCGGTGAAAGAGGCCGAGGCTTTCGGTCCCGACGACCCGCGGCTGGCGCGCGCGCTCACGGCGCAGGCCACGTTCTATCGCCTCCTCGGCCGGATCGGGGAAGCCGAGCCGCTCCTGGCGCGCGCAGTCGACATCTTCGACAAGGCGCCGCGGCGGGAAGCCGCCGAGCTCGCCGCCGCGCTGAACGATCTGGGCTTCATCCGCCAGCAGCAGGGCCGGCTCGCTGAGGCGAACGCGCTCTACCATCGAGCGCTCGGCATTGCCGAGAGGGGGCTGCCGTCGGAGCATCCACAGATCGGGATCGTGCTCTCCAACCTGGCCACGGTCTACCAGGCCCAGGGCCGCTACGCCGAGGCCGAGCCGCTCTATCGCGGCGCGCTGCGCATCTCGGAGAAAGCGCTCGGGCTCGAGCATCCCGCGGTGGCGCGCGCGCTGAGCCATCTGGGCACGCTCTACCAGATCCAGGGGCGCTATGCCGAAGCCGAGCCCCTCTGCCGCCGCGCGGTGGCGATCACCGAGAAGGCGCTGGGGCCGGAGCATCCGGAGCTGGCCATGCCGCTCGGCAATCTGGCCCTGCTTTACAAAGCCCAGGGCCGGTATGCCGAGGCCGAGCCGCTCTACCTCCGCGCGCTCGTGATCTCCCAGAAGAGTCTCGGCTCCGATCACCCCGCCGTGGGCGCGGCGCTGAACGACCTGGCGGAGCTCTACCGCATCCAGGGCCGCTATGCCGAGGCCGAGCCGCTCTACCGCCGCGCGCTCGTGATCCGGGAGCGGACGCTCGGGCCCGACCATCCCGATGTCGCGATGACGCTCGGCAACCTCGGACTGGCCTTTCGCGCCCAGGGCCGCTATCCGGAGGCGGAATTGCTCTACCGCCGGGCGCTCGCCATCACCGAGCGCGCGCTCGGGCCGGAGCACCCGGAGGTGGCGACCTCGCTCAATACCCTGGGCGAGCTCTATCGCGTGCAGCGCCGCTATGCGGAAGCCGAGCCACTCTTCCGCCGGGCGCTGGACATCCGCGAGCGGACGCTGGGGCTCGAGCATCCGGCGGTGGCCACGAGCCTGAACAACCTGGCGGCGATCTACTACGCGGCGGGGCGCTACGGGGAGGGCGAGGTGCTCTACCGCCGCTCCCTGGCCATTGCCGAGAAGACCCTGGGCCCCGCGCACCCGAACGTGGCCAGCACGCTCAGCAATCTGGCCTTCACGCTGCGTGCCGAGGGACGGGTTGCCGAGGCGCTGCCGCTCTACCGCCGCTCACTGAGCATCGCGGAGAAAGCATTCGGTCCGGAGCATCCCAACGTGGCCGCCATCCTCGAGAGCTACGCGGGCGCGCTCCGCCAGAGCGGCAGGGAAGCCGACGCACGCGATGCGGAGACGCGCGCCCGTGAGATCCGGGCGCGGGCCTCGGGGATCACGCCCGCGCGCTAGCGCCGCTTCCGCTCAGGGCACACGGGCTCTGACGGCCCAGGCGCGCGCGACGAGGGGGATGCTGCCGTCGGGCCGGATCGGCAGGCCGACGCGAATGCGCTCGCGCAGCGCCGCGCGGCGGTCCTCGGGCAGCGACATGCAGTAGGCGGGCGCCGGCCCCTGGCCGCCGAGGAAGGGCGACCAGTAGTCGTCGAAGTCGCGAAATACCGTGGGCGCGTCGATGGCACGGCCCTCGATGTCGCGCAGGCCGACTTGCTGGAAGAGCTCGGCCAGCGGCTCGGGCTTACAGATCGGGAAGCGCCGCCCTTCGTCCAGCTCCTGGGCGGCCGGATCGAGCGCCGCCGCCGCGTCCCAGAAATGCCGCATGAGCTCCATCCGCCCCGCGTAGTCCCAGACGTAGACGGCCACCGCGCCGCCGCGCCGCACCGCCCGCCGCATCTCGCCGAGGGCGCGCGCTTGGGCCGGGACGAAGTTGAGCACGAGCCCCGAGACCGCCGCGTCGAATTCGGGATTGGGGAAGGGCAGGGCCTGGGCGTCGGCCTTGCGAAAGCGGGCCCGTGGATCGGCGACGCGCTCACTCGCATAGGCCACGTAGCCCTCGCTCTGATCCACGCCCACGACTTCGCGGGGTGCGGCCATCTCGAGGATCGTCTGGGTGAGCGCCCCGGTGCCGCAGCCCACATCGAGCCAGCGGAGGCCGGAAGGCTGGGCGAGCCAGGCGATGAACTCGCGCGCCACGAGCCGGCTCCACCGGCCGACATAGGGCTCGTAGGCATCGCCGCTGGCCCAGATGTCTTTGCGCTCCGTCATCGCCCAGGGCGCGGAAGGGTTAGCGCGGGACGCGAGTGGCGAGCAGCGTCTGAACCAGATCGCGGCCGTGGCGGCCGCCCCAATCGCGGCTGCCGGCGATGCGACCCATGAGGCGGCCCTGGCGATCGATGGCATAGGCCGTGGGCGGCCCCCAGACACCGTAGGCGCGGCCCGTGACGTCGCCGCTCTCGTCGATCAGCACCGGCGCCGTATAGCCGCGCTCCTGCACCGTGCGCCTCACGAGAGCGGCATCCTCACGGAAGCTGATGAGCAGCACCTCGAACCCCTTCGACTTGAACTCCCGATGCAATCGGTTGACGGAAGGTAACTCCTCCCGGCAGTCCAGTCACCAGGTGGCCCAGAACAAGACGAGAACGATCTTGCCCTTGAAATCTTCCAGGCGGACCGTCTTGCCGCTCAGATCCGGCAGCGCGAAGGCCGGCGCCGGCTTGGGCGGATCGTAGCGCTGCATCTGGATCGCGGCCGGATCGGGCTCGGCCGCGCGGGCGGCCGGCATCGCGACCGCGGCCGCGAGGAAGAGCGCGAGGACGAGCGGGCGCATCATGATGCGCCCGACTCCTTGAGCGCCTTCAGGACATCGTCGGGCTTGAGGAGATCGAGGGGGTTGTCCATGATCTTGATCCAGCGCACGGTGCCCTCGCGGTCGATGATGAAGTAGGCGCGCTTGGCGTAACGGTAAAGGGGTGCTGCGCGTCGGTGACCAAGGCGTCATAGGCCGGCAGCATCGTGCGGCGGAAGTCGGAGGCGAGCATCAGGCGGACCTTGTTCTGCTTGGTGAAGGCGTCGAGGGTGGCGACGTGATCGGCGCTCACGCCCACGACCTGGGCGTGCAAAGCTTCGAACTGCGGCATGGCCGCCTCGAAGCTCAGGATTTCCTGGGTTCAGGTGGCAGTGAAGGCCTGGATGAAGGTGAAGACGACGACGGGTCCCTTGCCGAGCATCTCGGAGAGCTTGAGCTGCTTGCCTCCCGGCACCGCCAGCGTGAAGTCCGGCGCCTTCTTGCCGACCTCCAGGGCATCCGCCGCGCCCGAGAGCAGCAGCACCGCCGCCGCCGTGGCCGCCGAGACGATGGACCACCGGGACCTTCTTCTGGCCGTCAGGATTCCGGGCATCGGGTCCTCCTTGGCGCTCGAGGTCGGGCGCCGCTCGTATGGTCGCCGGCCAGTCTAACATCACGCCCGCGCGAGCCCGAGGATGAGGAGGCGAAGCCTTCGATCAGCCCCTGCCGCGAGATCCAGAGACGCCGTGCCTGCTCGTACGTCGGGGCGCCCAGACGCGCGGACCCCGCCGGATGCAGACAGGCGAGGAGGGCGCGCTGGTAGAAAACGTCGAGGAGGGACATGCAGTTCCCGGTTGCCGCCGGCTCGAAGCCGAGCCGGCCGAGGCCGCGGTGGAAGATCGTGGTTGCCGCGAAGGCGCGGATGTCAGCCAGCGGAGCGCCCGAATCCGCGCGGCGGGCCAGCTCTCTCAGTGAGGTGACGAACAGACGTCGGAATCTCAGGCCTACCGTCCAGATCGAGTCGGCGTCAGTGTGGAGCGCCGCGACCTGCTCATTGTTCAAGTGGATGACGCCGATCCAATCGCCGGGAGCGAGCCGCGTGCCGTCGGCCAGCTCGAGCGGCCGCCGTTTCCGGCGAAGCTCCAGCCGAATGGCCGGACCCACCTGGGCGGCGGGCCGATCGAGGCCATGGAAGAGCCGGTAGAGTCGATCATAGAGCGCGACCGGCCATCGGTACCAGGCGCGTCGGTCATTTTCACGCTTCATCCCGCTGACCCCCTTCAGCAAAGAGAGCCGCGAATGGCGACCCCTAGCGTACGCGTCTTGAGAGCGCTCGTCCATCGCGCGCGCGATAATAGAGATATGCCTCGCGCCGGCGCCAACTCAGCGTTCATCGGGGTCTCCCCCGACACTCCCGTGTCTGCCAGCATGGCCTGGAGGCTCCACCGCGAGGTCGTGCTGCTGGCCGGCTGGGGACGCGCGATCCTGCTCCAGGTCGCTCACCCGCTGATCGCTCGCGGCGTCGCCGACCACAGCCCCTTCGCGGCCGAGCCCTGGGGCCGCGTCAAGCGGCTCGAGCGCACGCTGCGCGCGATGCTGACGCTCACCTTCGGCACGCCCGCGGAGATCACGGCGGTCGCCGCCCAGATCAATCGCATCCACGACGGCATCCAGGGCCGGCTCGGCGAGCCCGCCGGCGCCTTCGACCGCGGCGCCTCGTACAGCGCTCACGATCCGGCGCTGCTCGGCTGGGTTCACGCGACGCTGCTCGATTCCTTCCTGCTCACCTACGAGCGTTTCGTGGCGCCGCTGACGCCGGCGGAGCGCGACCGCTACTGCCGCGAGGCGGGCGCGGGCGCCTCGCGGCTCGGCATTCCGCTGGGCCGCGCGCCGCAAAGCGCAGCCGAGCTCGCCGCCTGCATGAAGCGGATGCTGGAGAGCGGCGACATCGCCGTCACCGCCGCTGCCCGCGAGATCGCGCGCGAGGTTCTCGCGCCCCCCGCGCCCTGGCCCGCGCTCCCGCTGCTGGCGCTGGCGCGGCTGCCTGCCATCGGCCTCTTGCCGCCGTCCATCCGCGCGGCCTACGGCTTCGCATGGTCTTCACGCCAGGAGCGCGTCCTACAGCTCCTCTGCGCCGTTGTGCGGGGCGCGCTCCCGCTCGTCCCCTCGCCGCTGCGCTACTGGCCAGCAGCCCGCGCCGCCGCAGCCCGCGAGCTACGGCGCGGGATTATCGGCTAAACTCGCCGTGTTGGGTTTGTGAATATTGCTATTATTACGTTCATGCGCGGCGTGCTCATCACCGTCGAAGGCGTGGAGGGCTCCGGTAAGTCCACCCACTGCCGGCGCCTGGCCGATCGCCTGAGGGCCCGGGGCTTCGAGGTTGTGCTGACCAGCGAGCCCGACGGCACGGCCCTGGGCGCCGCCATCCGCGCGCTCTTCGAAACGGACGGCCCCCCACCCACGCCGCTCACCCAGATTTTTCTGTTCATGGCGGCGCGGCAGCAGCACGTGAGCCAGCTTATCCGGCCGGCGCTCGGACGAGGCGCGGTGGTCATCTCCGATCGCTATGCCGATGCCACCGTGGCCTATCAGGGCTTCGGCCAGGGGATGGACGTCCAGACAATCCGCGATCTCAACGCGCTGGCCACGGGCGGCGTGCTCCCCGATCTCACCATCGTGCTCGACCTCGATCCGACGGTGGGGATGGCGCGCATCGGCAGCCGAAGGCACGACGCCTTCGAGCGCATGGATCTCGGCTTCCACAAGCGAGTGCGCGAGGGCTATCTGGAGATCGCGCGCGCGGAGAAGAACCGCGTCGTGGTGCTCAAGGCGGATCAGGAGAAAGACGCCCTCGCTGCCGACGTTGCGCGGGTGGCGGACGAGTTCCTCGCGCGTCGGGAGCTTCGTCATGATGCCTGAGGATCCCTTTCGCGGGATCGAGGGTCAGGCCGAGGCCGTGAGCCTGCTCCGCCGCGTCGCGGCAGGGGACCGCATCGCGCATGCCTATGCCTTCGTCGGCCCGGAGGGCTCTGGCCGGAAGGCGGCCGCGCTGGCGTTCGCGCGGGCCCTGGTCGCCCCAGGGGGCGGGCCCGCCGCGGAGCGCATCGAGCGGGGCGCGCATCCCGATGTCACGCTCGTCCAGCCCACGCCCCCCGAAGGGAATCCAAAAGGTCCGCTGGCGCTGCGTATCGAGGATATCCGCGCTCTCGAGCGGCGGGCCTCCCTGAAGCCGGCCGAGGCCGCGTGGAAAGTATTCATCGTGGATGGCGCCGACAAGATGACGGCGGCCACGCCCCAGGCATTCCTCAAGACGCTCGAGGAGCCGCCGGCGCGCACGGTGATCGTGCTGATCCTCTCGCAGCTCCGGGCGCTGCCGGCCACCGTGCTGTCCCGCTGCCAGATCGTCCGCTTCCAGCCGCGGCGGGCGCCCGGCACCCTCGCGCTCTTGTCCGATGGCCGCGGCGAGGCGCGGCGGGACGCGCTCGGCGCGCTGGCCGAGGCCGAGTCGGAGGGCGGCGAGGCCATCCTCAAGATCGGCGAAGCGCTAGGGCGCGATCGTCAGGTGGCCGAAGCGGTGATCGAGACATGCTGGCTCTGGTACCGCGATCTGCTCTGCGCGCTGGGCGGCGGTGACGCCCACTTGGCGGTGTTCGGGCGGGGAGCCGCGGCCGCCGCGCGCCGGCACTCGCTCGACGACGTCGTGGCGGGGCTGCGGGCCTGCCGCGAGGCCTGGCAGGCGGTGCAGGGCAATGTCTCGCCGCGGCTCACCGTCGAAGTATTGCTGAGCCGCCTGGCCGTCCGGGCGGCATAGAGGGGCCATGAGCGCCGAGAACGAGACCATGATCCAGCCTGCCGTCGAAGAGATCCCGCAGTTCCTCGTCGGCGTCCGGCTGCGCGAGCCGCTGATGGCTGAGGACCACCTGTCGACGGATGCCGATCTGCACGTCGGCGACTTCGTCGTGGTCGAGACCGGCGGCAGCACGGCCGTAGCCGAGGTGCGCCGCCCGAAGCGGCCGCTCCCCGAGTTCAAGCGCGGCCGGCTCTACCGTAAGGTCATCCGCCGCGCCACCGAGGGTGAAGTAGCCGACTGGCGGGCGCGGCGGGAGCGCGAGCTGCGCGGCATCGAGACCGCGCAGCGGCTCGCGCATTCGAAAGGTCTGCGCCTCAAGGTCGTGGACGTCGAGATCGAGCCCTCGGGCCGGCGCGTCACCGTCTCCTTCAACTCCGAGGAGCGCGTGGACTTCCGCGATCTCGTGCGCGAGCTTGCCCACGAGTTCCACGCGCGCATCGAGATGCGGCAGATCGGCGCCCGCGACACGACGAAGCTGATGGACGGCATCGGACCGTGCGGCCGCCAGCTCTGCTGCTCCTCGCACCTGCGGAAGTTCGAGCCGATCTCGGTGAAGATGGCCAAGGGGCAGGACATGCCGCTCACCGACAACCGGCTGCTCGGCAACTGCGGCCGGCTCAAGTGCTGCCTGCTCTACGAGTTCTCCACCTATGATGAGCTGCGCTCGCGGCTGCCGCGCGTCAACACGCCCTGCTCCGCCTCGTGCGGCGGTGGGGGGTGCATGACCGGCAAGGTCCGCGCGCTCCGCGTGCTCAAGCAATCCGTCGTCGTGCGCTTCGAGGACGGTACGGAAGCCGAGGTGCCGCTCGACCAGGTGACCTGGGAGGGGCGGGATCACATCAAGCCCCTCTGATCGGCGTCCGACCATTCCGATGGCCCAGCGCATCTTTTATCTGACCACGCCGATCTATTACGTCAACGCGCGGCCGCACCTCGGGCACGCGTGCACCACGATCATGGCCGACGCGATGTGCCGGTATCGACGCCTGGCTGGGGATCAGGTGTACTTCCTCACCGGCACCGATGAGCACGGCGACAAGATCGCGCAGGCCGCGGCCAAGGCGGGCGTGACGCCGCAGGCCTATGCCGACGAGATCGCGGCGGCCTTCAAGGACACGTGGCGGCGCCTGGACATCACCAACGACGACTTCATCCGGACGACGGAGCCGCGCCACAAGAAAGTAGTCCAGGCGATCCTCCAGGCACTGCACGACGCGGGCGAGATCTACTTCGGCGAGTACGGCGGCAACTACTGCTTCGGCTGCGAGCGCTTCTACACGGACAAAGAGGTCGTCGACGGCAAGTGTCCCGACCACCAGACGCCGCTGACCTTCATCAAAGAGAAGAACTACTTTTTCCGGATGTCGAAGTACCAGGATTGGCTGATCAAGCATCTCGAGGACAACCCGGGATTCATCCAGCCCGAGCGCTACCGCAACGAGGTGCTGGGCTTCCTGCGCGAGCCGCTGCAGGATCTCTCGATCAGCCGCCCCAAGGCGCGGCTGCAGTGGGGCATTCCGCTGCCCTTCGACGATCAGTACGTGACATATGTCTGGTTCGACGCGCTGATCAACTACTACTCGGCCGTCAGCGACCCCAAGAATCCGAAGACGCGGGGGCTGTGGGAGCACGTCGAGCATCTCATCGGCAAGGACATCCTCAAGCCGCACGGCGTGTACTGGCCCACGATGCTCAAAGCGGCGGGCATCCCGCTCTACCGCCGCCTCAACGTCCACGGCTACTGGTCGCTGGGCGGGGGCAAGATGTCCAAGTCCATTGGCAACGTGGTCGAGGCCTTCCAGCTCACCGACAAGTATGGCCACGATGCCTTCCGCTACTTCCTCCTGCGCGAGATGAACTTCGGACTCGACGCCACGTTCTCCGAGGAGGCGTTCGTCGGCCGGCTCAATGCCGACCTGGCCAATGACCTGGGCAACCTCGTGAGCCGCGCGACCACTCTCATCGAGAAGTGTGGGTCGGTGGAGCGCATCTCGGGTCCCGTGACGGCCGAGGACTCCGTGGTCCACGTGAGCGCCACCGAGACGCGGCGGGCCGTCGAGGCGGCGATGCAGGAGTTCGCCTTTCAGAAGGCGCTGGCGGCCCTCTGGGAGTTCGTCGGCGCCCTCAACCGCTACGTGGACGCGAGCGCGCCGTGGGAGCTGGCGAAGGATCCGGCCAAGCGCGGCCGGCTCGAGCGCGTTCTGTGCACTCTGGCCGACGCGCTGGGGTACCTCGGCATCATGCTGGACCCATTCCTGCCCAATGCCGCCAAGCGCATTCGCGAGGCACTCGGCTTCGTCGATCCTCCGCGGCTCGACGACGCGGTCGTCGGCCGGCTGGGCCACGTGCCACGGGTGCGGAAGCTCGCCGCCCTCTTTCCAAGAATCGAGGACAAGGTGACAGACGACGCGAGAGCCGGCGCCGCGGTCCCCGGCCAGCCGTCCGGCGGGAAGATCTCCATCGAGGACTTCGCGAAGGTCGAGCTCACGGTGGCCGAGGTGGTCGCGGCCGAGAAAGTCGAGAAGTCGAAGCGGCTCCTCAAGCTCACGGTGAAGGTGGGCGAGGACACGCGCACGCTGGTGGCGGGCGTGGCCGAGCAGTACGACCCAGCGGCGCTGATCGGGCGCAAGGTCGTGATCGTCGCCAACCTGCAACCGGCCACCCTGATGGGGATCGAGTCCAACGGCATGGTCCTGGCCGCGACCCACGGTGGCACCGTCTCGCTGCTCACCCTGGACAAGGACGTGCCCTCGGGCTCCAAGGTCAAGTAGCGTGGGCGCGGTCCTCGGTGAGACCTTCCGGCTGCTCGCCAGCCATCTCTATCTCTTCACCCTGATCTCGCTCAGCGTCTGGCTGCCGGGACACGTGCTGCTGAATTACTTCCGCTTCTTCGAACCGAGTGGGGAGAGCGTGGCGCATGCGCTCCAGACGGGCTGGCTCATCCATACGGTGTTCGACCCGCTCGTGGTGGCGGCGACCCTGGTGGCGCTCGCCCGTATCAAGCAGAGGGTGCCGGTGGATTACGTGACGGCGCTCGGTGAAGGCGCGCGGGCCTGGGGGCGGCTCCTGGCCGTCCGCTTCGTCATCAACGTAGCGCTGTGGCTGCCGGGACTAACCTGGCTCGCCATCAGCCGCGCGGGCCACGGCATGGCCTGGGTCGCGGGGATCCTGCTCGCCGCGCTCACCGTGGCCATCCTGATCGTGCTGATCCGCTGCGCGGTCGTGGACGCCGTGGTCGTGCTGGGAGGCGGCAATGTGCTCACCGCGTGGGGCCGAGCCGCGGCACTGACCGTCGGGCAGCGGTGGCGCATCTTCGGGGCCGCCGCGGCGGTATTCGCCCTGCTCGTCGGCGCGGTACTGCTGGCGGCGCTCGTGTTCCGCCTCGCGCCCGCCGTCAATCACTTCGTCGTGCGGGTCCTGGTGGATTGCGCGCTGGCCGTCGGCCAGTCCCTCGTCACCATCGTCTTCTTTCTCTTCTACTGGCGCGCCGCGGTGTCCGCCGCTCCCGAGCCGGCGTCGGCTCCCGCCGGCTGAGCATGGGTTCCCCACGGGCGCTCTGGGCGCAGGTCCCGCCGCGCTACCCGGTCATGCGCTGGCTGCTCCGCTGGGGCATGTCCCTGATGTCGCTGACCATGGGCCTGGTGGCGCTGTTCATCTTCCGGCGCGGCCTGCCCCATGTGGGCTGGATCGTGGGCTATCTGCTGCTGCTCTGGCTGCTGTTCGCCCTGCTGACGGAGCTGCGCGCGCCGCTGGAGCAGCGCGGCCAGCGACTGATGGTGAGCGCCGCGCACTACACGATCCAGAGCCTCTACCACAATCTATTGCTCTTCGTCGTGCCCGCCTATTACGCGGCGGCGACGCTCACCTCGGTGAACGCGCTGTTCCTGCTGGCCGTGGTGGCGGGCGTGCTCATCACCGCCGTGGATCCCTGGTACGAGCGCCTGGTCCATCCGAGACCCTGGCTCGAGCACTCGCTGCTGGGATTCTCCATCTTCGCCGCGCTGAACGTGGCCCTGCCGCTGGTCGGTGTTCAGCCGTCCCTCGCGCTTCAAGGCAGCGCGGCCCTGGCCGTGCTGGCGCTCACGCCGGCCTTCCGCCACGCGCGCGGCTGGAGCTGGGGGAGGGCGCGGGCCTTCGCGGTGAGCCTGGCTGTCGTGGCCGCGGTCTTGGCCTGGTATGGGCGCGCGCTGGTGCCCCCGGCACCGCTGTTCCTCGCTCGCGCCGTGCCAGCCCGGGCCGTGGCCTCGTTCGAGCCGCTGGATCCGGCGCGCGACGGCTCGCTGTCGGCCGCCTCCGTCGCCGAATGGGGTGGGATCACGGCGTATACGGCCATCTACGCGCCGGCCGGGCTCAGGCAGGCTGTCGAGCATGTCTGGTTCCGCGACGGCAAGCTGCTCGCCCGCATTCCGCTGCCGACTCCCGTGCAGGGTGGGCGCCGCGAGGGCTTCCGTACGTTCTCGAGGAATCAGGACCTCAAGCCCCCGTTGGCCGGGCGCTACACGGTGGACGTGAGGACGGTCTCGGGCCAGCTCATCGGACGCCTCCGCTTCACCGTGACTCCGTAACCCCCCTCACCTTTATCCTCTCCCCCAGCGGGGGAAGAGGAAACCGAATTTCACCTCTCCCCCCTTGAGAGAGGGTTGAGTTTCCCCCTCTCCCCTCTGGGGAGAGGGCAGGGTGAGGGGTATCATGGGCTCCTGATGCCGCTGGTCGACACGCACGCCCACCTGCACTTCCCCGAGTTCGCCGAAGACCTCGACGCCGTGCTCGAGCGGGCGCGGCAGGCGGGCGTCAGAACCATGGTCACGATCGGCACGGACCGCGAGACCAACCCGGCCGCCGTCGCCCTGGCCGAGCGGACCGAGAGCGTGTACGCGACGGTGGGCATTCATCCCCATGATGCTGCCGAGGCCACCGAGGACGACTTCGCGGCGCTCGAGCGGCTGGCGCGCTCCTCGGCGAAAGTCGTGGCGCTGGGCGAGATGGGGCTCGACTTCTTCCGCAATCTCTCACCGCACGACGTCCAGGAGCGCGTCTTCCGCCGCCAGCTCGGCTTCGCGCGGCAGATCGGCAAGCCCGTGGTCGTGCACTGCCGCGACGCCTATGTCGAGGTGCTCGCTATCTTGGCGGAGGAGCGAGTGGGAGAGATCGGCGGTGTCATGCACTGCTTCTCGGGTGACGTCGAGGTGGCCAAGCGCTGCCTCGACCTGGGCCTCTACATCTCGCTGGCGGGCCCTGTGACCTACAAGAACGCCCGCGCGCTGCCCGACGTCGCGCGCTTCGTGCCCGACGACCGGCTGGTGGTGGAAACCGACTGCCCGTTCCTGCCGCCCCATCCGCACCGCGGCAAGCGCAATGAGCCGGCCTACGTGGCGCTCACCGCGGCGCGCGTTGCCGAGCTGCGCGGCACCGAGCCCAAGGGCCTGAACGACACCATGAGCCGGAACGCCGCGCGGCTCTTCCGGCTTCCCGCGTCCTGAACCGTCCAAAGGAGCAACCCATGGCTTATGAGGACATTCTCTACGAGGTGAAGAACCAGGTCGCCTGGCTCACGATCAACCGCCCCGACAAGGGCAATACGTTCCGACGCCAGACAGTGCTGGAAATGATCCAGGCACTCAACGAAGCGCGCCACGATACGCAGGTCCGCGTCGTGGTCCTCACGGGCGCGGGCGACCGCTTCTTCTGCATCGGCGGGGAGAAGGAGCCCAACGATGGCCAGCTCCACTACCACAACGTGCCGCCGGTGGTGGATCTCTACACGCTCATCGACATGATGCCCGTGCCCGTCGTCGCCATGGTCAACGGCTTCGCGGTGGGCGGGGGCAATGTGCTGGCGAATATGTGCGACCTCACCGTGGCGAGCGAGCAGGCGACGTTCCGCCAGGTCGGGCCCATGATGGGCTCCTACGACGCGGGCTTCGGCACCTGGTACCTCGAAGATTCGGTGGGCCGCAAGCGCGCCAAGGAGATCTGGTACATGAACCGGAAGTACTCGGCCAAGGAAGCGCTGGCCATGGGCCTCGTCAACGAGGTAGCGCCGCCCACCGAGCTGCGGGCGCGCACCGAGGCGCTGTGCGAGGAGCTGAAAAGGCGCGGACCCCAGGCCCTGGCCGCGCTCAAAGCGGCCTTCCACGCGCGGCACAATGGCGTCACGGGCATGTCGCGCATCACGATCGACCACCTGGTGGCGAACTACTACCATACCGACGAGGCCGAGGAGATGGGCCGGGCCTTCAATGCCAAGCAGGACCCCGATCCGGAGAAGTTCTATCGCTGACCACCGTTCCCTCTCCCCTCTGGGGAGAGGGCAGGGTGAGGGGCCGTCTGGTGAATCACAATCCGGATGCCGCCGAGAGAGGTATCCGTTTTGGTTGCGGTTTCTTCTTTGGCGTCGTGATTAGCGCGGCATAGCTCTGGTGGTTCTGGTGGGGAGAAGTTGCGACGCTTCTGATCGCAGTGAGTATCGTGGGTTTCGTGTTTGGAGGTCTTGCGATGTGTCTCGGCGAATCAATGTGGGAATGGCTGGCGGAGCACTCCAAGTGGTGGTCATGGCCATGGGGCGGCTAAGAAACGTCTGGAGCCCGGTTTGAAACCCTCGGAAGAGACGACTGGCCGCCGTATCGTCCGCACCATGTGCCCGATGTCCTGCCATCCGACTCTCTGCGGGATGCTGGTCGAGGTGGAGAGCGGGCGGCTGCTCTCGGTGAGCGGCGACAAGGACAATCCCGACAGCCGTGGCTTCCTCTGCATCCGCGGGCAGGCGGCGCGGGAGATCATCGGCAATCCGAAGCGGTTGCTCACGCCGCTGATCCGCGAGCGCCGGACCGCGGATGCCTGGCGCGAGGCCACGTGGGACGAGGCGCTCGACTTCATCGCGGCGCGGATGAAGAAGGTGGGGCGCGAAGCGGTGGGACTCTGGGCCGGCCACGGCTTGTTCGCCAATAATTACGGCACCCGCGTGGGCGCCCATCTTCTGCGCCGCTTCGCAAATTTCTACGGTTGCCAGTGGTGGAGTCCCACCATCATCTGCTGGGGGCTCGGGGCGTTCGGTATCGGCCTCACCGGCGCGCTCGAGGTCAATACCAAGGAGGATATGGGCGCTCACTCCGCGCTCATCGTTCTCTGGGGCGCGAACCTCGCGAGTCAGCCCAATACAGGCCGTCACCTGGCCGCGGCGCGCCGGCGCGGCGCTTATGTGGTGACCATCGACGTGCGCGAGACCGAGGCGGCCGGCCAATCCGACGAGGTGATCGTCCTCAAGCCGGGCACCGACGCCGCCCTCGCGCTGGCGCTGATGCACGTGATCATCGCCGAGGGTCGTCACGATCGCGAGTTCGTCGCGCGTCACACGCTGGGCTTCGACGCGCTGGCCGCGCAGGTGACGGCCAGCTCGCCGGCCTGGGCCGCCAAGATCACCGGCATCGCCGAGGAGCGCATCGTGGCGCTGGCCCGCCGCTACGCGAGCACCCGGCCGGCCATGATCCTCATCGGCGGCAGCTCCATGCACAAGGGTGCCAATGGCTGGCAGAGCGGCCGGGCCATCGCCTGCCTGCCGGCGCTCACGGGCAATCTCGGGATTCCCGGTGGTGGCCTCGGCCCGCGCCACGGCGCGCGCACCCACGGCCAGGACCTCAACAATGCCATCCTCGCTCTCGATCGCCGGCCGCCAGGGCGCTACGTGCCCGATCAGATGTCGCGGATCACCGAGGCGCTGCTGGACGGCCACGTGCGCGCGCTGCTGCTGGCGGGCACCGACATGTTGTCTTCGTTCGCCGAGGCGGCGCGGGTGGCGGAAGGGCTCGGCCGTTGCGAGCTCGTGGTCAGTCACGATCTCTTCCTGCACGACACCGCGCGGCGCTGCGCCGACGTGGTGCTGCCGAGCACGTCGTGGCTGGAGGAAGTGGGCTGCAAGAGCACCAATACCCATCTCTACCTGATGGACAAGGCCCTCGAGCCGCCCGGTGAGACACGTCCCCTTGCGTGGATCCTGCGTCAGCTCGCCCCCCGCCTCGGCCTGCCGGCCGACTTCTATCCATGGGCGAGCGACGACGGGCCGCTCGACGCGATCCTGGATCATCCATCCACGGGTCACGCGACGGTGGCGGCGCTGCGCGCCGAGGGCGGCATCCGCGCGCTCAAGATCTCCCATGTCGCCCACCCCGATCGCCGCTTCGACACGCCCTCGGGCAAGATCGAGCTCTATTCCGAGCGCGCCCGTGCGCTGGGGTTGCCGCCGCTGCCGGTGTTCGCACCGCTACCGAGCTCGTCCTATCCGTTGCACTTCCGCCAAGGGCGCACCCTCACCCACTTCCACGGCTTCTACGATCACGGTCGGGCGCTGCCGACTCTGGCCAAGGCCGATCCCGAGCCGCGGCTGTGGATCTCCGAAGCCGATGCCACCGCGCGGAGCCTGGGCGACGGCGTCGCGATCCGGATCTTCAATGAGCGGGGCGAGCTCCGGGCGCGGGCGCTGGTCACGCCGCGGATTCCGGCCGGGACGGTCTGGATGCGAGACGGCTGGGAGGGACTGAACGGGCTCACCTCGGGTCGCTCGAGCATCCCAGACGAGGCCGTGGACCTCTTCCCGTTCGGTGCGGGACAGGCGGCGTTCGACGCGATGGTGGAGGTGGAAGCCGTCTAGCGAGCGTTAGCGGCGGGTCAGGACAGAGCGGGCCCGCGCGGCGTCTTCCTGAAGGGCCAGGAGGATCACTTCGGCTTGACGGCCCACGCTGAACGGATACACCGACTGAGCGAGGTTGCTCCTGAGGACGACCTGGATGCCCTCGCTCTCGAGCAGCCCGCGAGCCACCAGGGCTTCGGACTGGTCACGGCAGCGGAGCACCTCGACGAGACCCGGCGCGGGCTCGGCCGGTAGCGACCTGGGAAAACGAATGACCTTTGCCCGGCGCGCCATGCGGTCATGCTAGCATATTCGTCCGGTTCGATTCCCTCTCCCTCCGGGGAGAGGGTTGGGTGAGGGGGAATTGCGACGCCGTGACCGTCATCGACATCAGCCTGCCGATCCACGCGCGCATGATCGTCTACGAGGGTGATCCAAGCGTGGATATCACGCCGCGGCTCGAAATCGCGCGCGGCGACGCGGCGAATGTCTCGCTCCTGTCCATGGGCTCGCACACGGGCACCCACGTGGATGCCCCCGCCCATTTCATCGAGGGCGGCGCCACGGTCGAGGCGCTGCCCCTGGACATCCTCATCGGGCCGGCGCTGGTGGCGGAGGTGGGAGCCGCGCCGCACATCGGTCGCGGCGATCTCGAGCCGCTCCCACTCGATGGCGTGAGCCGGCTGCTGCTCAAAACGCGCAACTCGGCGCTCTGGGCCAAGGGCACGTTCACGCGCGACTTCATCGCCCTCGATCTCGAGGGCGCCCGGTATCTGGTCGAGCGGGGAGTGCGGCTCGTCGGGATCGATTTCCTCTCCATCGAGCAGTTCCACTCGCCCGGCCATCCGGTCCACCGGCTCCTGCTCGGCGCGGGAATGGTCGTCCTGGAAGGACTCGACCTCTCGCGCGTCGAGCCCGGCTTCTTCGAGCTGGTCTGCCTGCCATTGCCGGTGACCGGGATAGACGGCGCTCCGTGCCGAGCGCTGCTCCGTCCAGCGAGGATGAGTCCATGATCGTCGGCGTGCCCAAGGAGCTCTTCCCCGGCGAGCGGCGCGTCGCCCTGGTGCCCGCGCAGCTGCCCAATCTGGCGAAGGCGGGTTGTCAGGTGCTGGTCGAGGCGGGCGCCGGCACGGCCGCGCTCTACCCGGACAGCGCCTATGTCGAGAAGGGTGGCCGCATCGCTGGCTCGCGCGCCGAGCTCTTCGGCGCCGCGGACGTGATCTTCCAGGTGCTTGGGCATGGCGCCAATGACCGGACCGGGCGCGCCGACCTCCCGTTGCTCCGCCGCGGGCAGGCGCTGATCGCCTTCCTCCGGCCTCTGGGATCCCCCGAGGCCGTGAAGGAGATCGCCGCCACGGGCGCGCTGGCATTCGCCGTTGAGCTGATGCCGCGGATCACGCGCGCTCAGAGCATGGACGCGCTCTCCGCCATGGCCACGGTCGCCGGCTTCAAGGCGGTGCTCCTGGCCGCGGAGACGCTGCCGCGGATGTTTCCCATGATGACCACCGCCGCCGGCACCATCCCGCCCGCGCGGGTGCTCGTCGTCGGCGCCGGTGTGGCGGGGCTCCAGGCCATCGCCACGGCCCGGCGGCTCGGCGCCGTCGCGTCCGCCTATGACGTCCGCCCGGCCGTGAAGGAGCAGGTCCAGAGCCTGGGCGCCCGCTTCGTCGAGCTCGAGCTCGAGACGGCGGGGGCGGAAGACAAGGCCGGCTATGCCAAGGCCCAGGACGAGGCCTTCTACCGGCGCCAGCGCGAGCTGATGGCGCGGGTCGTGGCCGATAGCGATGTGGTCATCACGACCGCCGTCGTGCCCGGCGCGAAAGCCCCGGTGCTGATCACCGGGGACATGGTCAGTCGCATGGCGCCTGGCTCCGTGATCGTGGACATGGCGGCCGAGCGTGGCGGCAATTGCGAGCTCACGCGCCCGCAGGAGACCATCGTCGAGCACGGGGTGACCATCATCGGGCCGGTGAACCTGGCGAGCACGGTCCCCTACCACGCGAGCCAGATGTACGCGCGCAACCTCACCACGTTCCTGCTCCACCTCGTCAAGGACGGCCGTCTCCAGATCAACCTGGACGATGAAATCACGCGGGAGACGCTGCTCTGCCGGGACGGCGAGGTGGTACATCCGAAAGTGCGGGACGCGCTCAAAGGAGGCCCACCGGATGCCCGCTAGTCTGGAAGGCGCGCTGTTCGTGTTCGTGTTGGCGACGTTCGTGGGGTTCGAGGTGATCCGCCGCGTGAGCCCGCTGCTGCACACGCCGCTCATGTCGCTGACCAATGCCATCTCAGCCATCTCGCTGGTGGGCTCCATCGTCATCGCGGGCGGGGAGAAGAGCCAGCTCAGCACGATCCTGGGAACCATCGCGGTCACCTGCTCGATGGCCAATGTGGTCGGCGGCTTCGTGATCACCGATCGGATGCTCAAGATGTTCAAGAAACGGGAGCCCGGCAAGTGATCACCACCTACTTCATTCAATTCACCTACCTGGCGGCGGCCGCGGCCTTCATCCTGTCGCTCAGGTGGCTCAGCCACCCAACGACGGCCCGGCGTGGCGTGAAGGTCGGCGAGATCGGGATGGTGCTGGCCATCGCGGGCACGCTCGTCCACCACGACATCGTGTCCTACCAGTGGATCCTGGTGGGCTTCGTCCTCGGCTCGGCCATCGGCATCCCGCTCGCCGTGTTCATGCCCATGACCCACGTCCCGCAGCGAACGGCCTTGTCTCATGCCTTCGGCGCGCTCGCCGCCGCTCTGGTGGGCACGGCCGAGTACTACCTCCACACGGAAGAGCTCGGGACGTTCACGATGACCGCGCTGAGCCTCGAGGTGATCCTGGGCTTTCTCACCTTCACCGGGAGCCTCATGGCCTTCGGCAAGCTTCAGGATTTGCTCCCCAGCCGGCCGATGATCTACAAGGGCCAGAATGTCGTGAACCTCTCGCTCCTGGCTGTCGCGGTGGTCCTCGGGATCTACCTGGTGCTCAATCCTGGGCGCACCGCGCTGTTCCCGGTTATCGCCCTGCTGTCGCTGCTGTTCGGGGTGCTGCTCATCATCCCGATTGGCGGCGCCGACATGCCGACCGTGATCTCCTTGTTGAACTCCTACGCGGGCCTGTCCGCCGCCGCCATGGGCTTCGTCCTCGACAACAATCTGCTGATCATCGCGGGCGCCCTCGACGGCTCCTCCGGCTTCATCCTCTCGGTGATCATGTGCCGGGCCATGAACCGCTCCTTCACCAACGTGCTCTTCGGCGGATTCGGCCAGGTGCAGACGACGGCGGGCGCCGCCGAGCAGCGCCCGGTCCGGAGCGCCTCGGCCGAAGAAGCCGCCGCGATCCTGGAGGCGGCCAGCCTGGTGATCGTGGTCCCCGGATATGGCATGGCGGTGGCCCAGGCGCAGCACAAGGTCCGGGAGCTCTTCGACGCGCTGACGCGGCGGGGCGTGGACGTGAAGTTCGCCATTCATCCGGTGGCGGGGCGCATGCCCGGGCACATGAACGTGCTGTTGGCCGAGGCGGATATTCCCTACGATCGGCTCATCGAGATGGAAGAGATCAATTCGGAGTTTGCCCGGGCGGACGTGGCGCTGATCATCGGCGCCAACGACGTCACCAACCCCGCGGCGCGGCACGATAAGGCGAGCCCGATCTACGGGATGCCGATCCTCGACGTGGACAAGGCCCGGACCGTCATGGTCATCAAGCGCAGCATGAGCCCGGGCTTCGCGGGCATCGACAACGAGCTGTACTACATGGAGCGGACCATGATGCTGTTCGGCGACGCCAAGTCCTTCGTGGGCGACATCGTGAAGGAGCTGGCGGGCGCCCGCGTTTCGGTCTAGCCGCCCCCCAGGAGCCGCCCAAGCCGTTCGAGCATGCGCTCGGCATGGCTGCCGCCCCAGTAGATCCGGCCGCAGCCGGGACAGCCCATGAACTCGCGCTGCGTCCGCAGCACGTGATCGGGCACGAGGGTGGAGAGCGTGGCCGTGTCGCGCGGCTCGAGCCGCGCATTGCACTCGAGGCAGCGCGAGAGCCATTCGCTCGCGGCCGGCGCCAGCGCCAGCTGTGCGATGGCCTCGCGGATCTGCTCGTCCACCTGCTCGGCGGTGATGAGGCAGCCTTGCGGGTGGGCCAGGCGGGCCAGCATCCGGTCGCGGGTGATCAGAATCCGCTCTTCGGCCCGCGCGATCTGGAGCAGCTGGCGATCGGCTGCCTGACCGGGATAGAGCGTGTCGTAGCCCATGGCCCGAAGCCACCGGGCCAGCCGCCCGAGCATGGTGTCCACGATGAAGCGGTGTGGTGTCACGGCGCCCTCCTCACACCTTAACCCCGGTCGGCGGTAGAATAGCGATCCCAAGCCCGGGGATCGAGCAACGCGGCGGTGAGGAGGCTTCCCATGGAGAAATTCGAATACTTCGGCGGGGTGCCCGAGGTCGGCATCGTCCCGCGGGCTCCGCATGCCGGCTCTCTGATCCGCCATGTCTACGAGCAGGAGCATGGCCGGGGCGGCTTCGCCGGGAAGGTCACCCATACCTATCACCTCTACCCACCCACGAACTGGCTGGCCTACGAGACGCGCGTGCTGGACGCACGGCAGTTCGCCCCCCACTGGGAATCCGCTCTCCGCCCCCTCGGCGGCACTCACCACGCGCTCAATGTCATGAAGCCGCCCGAGCCGCGCGACGTCTACCGCGGCATGGCGCGGCTGGTGGCCAATGCCACCGTCGCCATGAGTGTCACGGCGCCGGCCGCGCCAATGGACTACTTCTTCGAGCATCATTCGGCGACGCTGGTGTTCTTCGTCCACAGCGGGAGCGGCACGCTCGAGACGGTCTTCGGGCCCATCGAGTACCGCAAGGGCGATTTTCTCATCGTGCCCAAAGGGATCACGCATCGCTTCGAGCTCGGGCCCGGGGCGCATTACTATTGGGTATACGAGAGCTTCGCCGGCGATCCGGAGAAGAGCGAGGCGCCGACCACCGGGCAGTTCATCACCCATAGCCGCAGCGACTATCGCTTTCCCCGCTCGCTCGACACGCGCAATGAGGCGGGCCGGTTCGAGATCGTCTCCAAGGTCGGCGAGGTCTACACGCGGCGCGTCCACCCCACCCATCCCTTCGACGTGGTGGGCTGGCGCGGGGAGTATCTTCCCTACAGGTTCGCGGTCGAGGACGTGAGACCGCTGGTGGCCGACCGCTCCCATGTGCCGCCGTCGGGGCACACGATCTTCAAGCTGCCCGGCTGCTATCTCTGCGTCTTCACCATCCGCTCGGTCGAGAAGGAAGGCATGTGGCTGCCGTTCTTCCACCGCAACCTCGACTACCTCGAGACCATCGGCTATCACTTCGGCAGCTTCTTCAGCCGCGGCGGCGTGATTCAGGAAGGCATGATGACGCTTCACCCCGTGGGCCTGCCCCATGGCCCGCAGCCCTCGGCGCTGAAGGCCTTCATGGAGGGCAAGCCCCCGGACCTCCACAACGAGGTCGGCATCATGGCGGATTTCGCCCTTCCCGCTCAGGTCTCCGAGCTAGCGCTCGGGCTCAGTGCGCCCGGCTATATGCAGAGCTGGTCCGGCTACACCACGGATCCGCGATTCGTCTACAGCGCGACCCGGCTGGGCGAGGTCCGCGCGCTGGCTGACCGCCTGGCCGGCGAGCGCGACAGGCTGAAGCCGCCTTCCGGCGAAGAAGACAGCGCGCGCTAATGCGCTTCGGAATCTTCTCCGTCGTCGACCATTACCCGAACGAGCTTCCGCGCACTTCGGCCGAGCTCTACTGCGAGCTGCTCGAGCAGGTCGAGGCGGCGGACGCGCTCGGATTCGAATCCTTCTGGATCGCCGAGCATCACTTCCACGAATACGGCGGCATCCCGCGCCCGCCCGTCTGGATGGCCGCGGCGGCCGAGCGCACCCGCCGCATCCGACTGGGCTCCGCCGTGGTGGTGCTGCCCTTCGACAATCCGCTCCGCACCGCCGAAGACTATGCCATGGTGGACATCCTCTCGGGCGGGCGGCTCAACCTGGGCGTGGGCGCGGGCTATCTCAAGCACGAATTCGCCGGCTTCGGCCTCGATCTGGATCAGCGGCGCGAGCGCTTCGACGAGGCGCTCGACATCATGCTCCGGGCTTTGAGCGGGGAGCGCGTCTCCTTCGCGGGCAAGCACTACACGGTGCGCGACGTCCAGCTCAATGTGCGGCCGATCCAGCGGCCACGCCCGCCGGTGTGGATCGCGACGCTGCGCGCGGATGGAGCGCCGCGCGTGGGCGCCCGCGGCCTGCCGGTGATGCTGATCCCGTACGCCAGCGCCGAGACGCTCGAGGAGATGAAGACCGGCGTCGGCGCGTACAAGGATGCCTTCAGGAAGGCCGGCGGCCCGCCGGCCGAGGCGACCGTGCCCTTCGGCTTCCACTGCCACTGCGCCGAGAGCACAGCGCAGGCGCGCGCCGCGGCGCGTGAGCCCATGGAGCGTTACGTCCGCACGCGGCTCTACGCCGTCCAGCGGCCGTTCGACGTCCTCGTCGAGCAGAACGTGGTGGCATTCGGCGATCCGGAGGAGATCGTCCGCGTCGCGCGGCTCTACGAAGCGGCCGGCTTCACCCATTTCCTGGCCATTCCCAATTTCGGCGGGCTGCCCCACAAGCAGGCGCTGCGCTCGATGGAGCTGATGGCCCGCCACGTGCTTCCCCGCTTCGCCCCCCACGCCGGAGGCTGAGCCCGCCTCATGTCCTGCGGCGCGCCGCGGAGGCTCGAGGCCAATGGCCTCGGCTTCCGGCTCTACGAATGGGGCGCGCCGGAGGCGCCGCCCGCGCTGCTGCTCCACTCCCAGGCCGCGCACAGCCATTGGTGGGACTGGAGCGCGCCGCTGCTGGCGGAGCAGTTCCACGTGATGGCGCTCGACCTGCGGGGGCATGGCGGCAGCGCATGGGCCGAGCCGCCCGGATACGCCTTCACGGATTACGTGAGCGACACGATCGCCATCCTAGACGCTCTCGGCTGGCGCTCGCCGCTCCTCATCGGTCATTCCATGGGCGGCTATGTGGGCGCGCTGCTCGCCTCGCTCCATCCGCAGCGCGTGGGCGCGCTCGTGATCGTGGATACCCTGGCCGAGTGGAGCGAAGAGCAGGAGGACTGGGCGCGCCGGCAGCTCGACCGGCCGTCGCCCCGATTCACGAGCCGCGAGGAGGCTGCGGAGCGCTTCCGTCTCACGCCGCCCGCGACGACGGCGCCCGCCGAATGGGTGCGGCATCTGGGCGAGGCGGCCGTGATCGAGCGGAGCCCCGGCGTCTGGCAGTACGCCTTCGATCGGCGTCTCTTCGGCCATCCGCGCCCGAACGCCTGGCCATTTCTCCCCGGCGTGATCTGTCCGACTCTGGTGGTCCGCGGCGCCGGGAGCACGATCATGGACAAGAAGACCTGGCTCAATGTGGCGACGGCAGTGAAGCGCGGGCAATTCGCCGAGGTCAAGGGCGCCTTCCATCATCTGATCGTGGACGACCCGCCGCAGTTCGTCTCGCTCGTCACGGCCTGGCTGGTGAGGCAGGGCTGAGCCGCGGTCGGGCCGCCTTGACGAGCCGCCGTCGCCCACTTATGCTGGGGCACCGCTTGAGGGGCTGAATTGGACCTGAATTCGCTGTCGACCCGCGACGAAAGTCTTCCCGCCGTCTACTCGGAGCGGCTGGAGAAGCTCTCCCTCGCCCCGCTCTGGGCTGCGCTGCACGTCCTGCTTCCCAATGAGCGCGTGAGCCGCGTCCTCCCGCACCACTGGCGCTGGACCGAGCTGCGGGAGCCCCTGCTCGAATCGGCGCGACTGGTGGGCATCGAGCAGGCCGAGCGCCGCGTGCTGGTGCTCTGCAATCCCGGCCTGCCCGGCGCCTACGCGGCCACGGCCACGCTCTATGCGGGGCTGCAGATCATCCTGCCCGGAGAGAGCGCGCCGAGCCACCATCACACCCCGGCGGCGCTGCGGCTGGTCGTGGAAGGGCGCGGCGCCTATACCACGGTGGACGGAGTCAAGTGCGCGATGGAGCCGGGCGACCTCATCATCACGCCGCCCATGCGCTGGCACGACCACGGCCACGAGGGCAGCGAGCCGGTGATCTGGCTCGACGGGCTGGACATCCCCCTGGTGCGCAATCTCGACGCGAGCTGGGCTTCGAAGATGCGGCCGGCGAAGGCGCCGATCACCGGCACGGATTCGTCGCAGGACGAGTTCACCGCCGCTGGTCTCGTGCCGCGACGCTCACGCTACGAAGACACGGGCTTCCCCCAGGTCCGCTGGCCCTGGCGCGCGGCGCGCGAGGCGCTGGCGGCCCTGGCCGCCTCGGCCCCGGCCAGGGCCCCGGTAGTCCTGCGCCACATCAACCCTCGAACTGGAGATTTCCCGCTCAAGACCATGGGCTCCGAGGCCCAATGGCTTAGGCCCGGGGAAGCGACCCGCGCGGAGCGACGCACCGGCAGCGGCGTCTTCCATGTCATCGAGGGCCGGGGGCAGAGCCGGATCGGGGAGACCACGGTGAGCTGGGAGCCGGGTGACTGCTTTGTGGCGCCGCCCTGGCACTGGATCGAGCACCGAAATGAATCAGGCTCCACTCCCGCCTGCCTCTTCCACCTCAACGACGAGCCGGCGCTGCGCGCGCTGGGCCTCTGGATGGAGGAAAGCCAATGAGACCGCTCCGGGTCGCGCTCTCTGCCGCCGGCGTCGTCGGCGCGCTCCTCGGTGGGCCGCTCGATGCCCACGCCCAGGAGATCAAGCTCAAGCTCTCCCACTTCCTGCCCGCCGCCCACAATCATCACGTCAACGTCATCGTGCCCTGGGTCGAGGAAGTGAAGAAGCGGACCAATGGCCGAGTGGAGATCACCATCTTTCCCACCGCCTCGCTGTGCAAGCCGCCCCAGCAGTACGACTGCACCAAGTCGGGCATTGCCGACATGGCATGGGGCGTGACCGGCTGGACGCCGGGCCGCTTTCCGATGTCGAGCGTTCTGGAGCTGCCCTACATGCACCGCACGGCCGCTGTGGGCTCACAGATGCTGGCCGACCTCTGGCCCAAGTACCTCTCGAAGGAGTATGACGACGTCAACGTGCTCTACCTGCACGTGCATCCCGCCGGTCACATCCATACCCATTCCAAGATGATTCGGACGCTCGAGGACTTCCGCGGCATGAAGATCCGGACGCCCACCGCCGTGGTCGGCGATCTCCTCGACCAGCTGGGCGCCACCAAGGTGGGCATGCCGGCCAATGCGATCTACGAGGCCATGTCCAACAAGGTGGTGGACGGCTTCGGCATGCCCTTCGAGGCCCTGCCGCCCTTCCGGTTGATCGAGGTGTCGAAGTATCACACCGAAGTCGGCATGTACACGACCGTCTTCGCCATGTTCGTGAACAAGGCCAAGTTCAACTCGCTGCCCCCTGACGTGCAGAAGGTGCTCGTCGAGACAACGTCGAGAGAAGGCGGATACTGGCGGAAGGTTGGCGAGTCCTGGGATAGGGCCGAGATCGTCGGCCGCAAAGCCACCATCGATCAGAAGGGCGAGATCTACGTCCTCCCTAAAGAGGAGCGCAAGCGCTGGCGGGAGGCCGCCCGGCCGCTGGACGAGAAGTGGACAGCCGAGCTCGAGGCCAGGAAGCTGCCCGGCAAAGCGCTCCTCGCCGAGGCCCGCGCGCTCTCCGTGAAGTACGGCGAGGCCGAGTAGTCTTCTCGGCTTCGTGATTCCGCGCGCCCGCTCGATGGTAAGCGCGCTGCTGGCCGTCGAGCGGCTCGCGATCGCGTGGACGCGCCGCCTGGCCCTGGCGGGCGCGTGGATCCTGCTCGCGACCTCCCTCGTCACGGTTGCGGACGCGCTGCTCCGCAAGCTCCTCTCCCGACCCATCCAGGGCACCTTCGAGGCCACCGAGCTGCTGCTGGCCGTCATCATCTTCTTCGCGCTGCCGTTCACGGGCCTCACCGACGCGCATGCCGTCCTTGACCTCACCATCAACCGGCTCCCGCGTCCCGCCCAGCTGGTGATCGTCGGTCTCAACGGCTTCTTCTGCGCTGCCGTCCTCGGGCTCCTGTCCTATGAGATGGGCCTGCTCGCGGTGGAGTATGGCCGCACCGCGCGGACGACCATCACGATGCGGATCCCGATCTACCCGTTCATCATGTCGGTCACCGCGGCCGGCTGGCTCACGTCGCTGGGCTTCGTGATTCAGGGGCTCGCGGCCTTTGCCCGCGCCGCGTCTCCCGAACGGGCGCCCCGATGAGCGCCATGAGTGCGAAGAGGCCAAACCGCGCAACTAGTCGATTCGGCAGTAAGGCGAGATGAAATGAGCGCCATGAGCGCGAAGAGGCCAAACCGCGCAACTAGTCGATTCGGCAGTAAGGCGAGATGAAATGAACGTTCTCCTCATCGCGGCGCTCGTCTTCGGGCTGCTGATGGCGCTGATCGTTCTGAGAACGCCCATCGCCGTGGCCATGATCGTATCGGGGCTGGTGGGGACGACCGCGATCAGCGGATGGACGACGGCGCTGGCCACGCTCAAGCAGGGCCCATTCGAGCGGGCGACCTCATACACCTTGATCGTGATCCCGCTTTTCGTCCTCATGGGATACCTCGCCTCCCAGTCGGGGCTCTCGCGCAGCCTCTTCCAGGCCGCCAATGTATGGCTCGGTCATTTCCGCGGCGGCCTCGCCATGGCCACCGTGGTGGGCTGCGCCGGCTTCGGCGCGATCTGCGGCTCCTCGCTGGCGACGAGCGCGACCATGGCCGCCGTCGCGCTGCCGGAGATGAAGCGGTACCGCTACGCCGGCACGCTGTCGACCGGCTCCGTCGCGGCGGGCGGCACGCTCGGCATCATGATTCCGCCCAGCATCATCTTCGTCCTGTACGGGATCATGACCGAGCAGTCCATCGGCAAGCTCCTCCTGGCGGGCGTCGTGCCGGGTATCGTCGAGACCGTGCTCTTCTGCGTCGCCATCGCGATCGAAACCGCCGTGATCCCGACGCTCGGCGCGGCCGGCCCCCGAGCGAGCCTGCGGGAGCGCCTGGTCGCCGTGCGTGACGTCTGGGAGGTGCTGGTGCTCTTCCTGATCGTCATCGGGGGGCTCTATGCCGGGCTGGCGACCCCGGCCGAGTCCGCGGCCTTCGGCGTCGTGGGCGCCCTCTTCTTCGGGCTTCTCAAGCGCACGCTCACGTGGCGGGGGTTGCTCGACGCCCTGGATCAGACCGTCAGAACTACGGCGATGGTCTTTCTGATCATCATCGGCGCCGATCTCGTCGGCTACTTCATGGCGCTCTCCCAGCTCCCGCTGGCCCTGGCCAACTGGCTCATCCATCTCCATGTCGGCGCTCTGGGCATCCTGTGGATCATCCTCATCGTGTACCTGATCCTGGGCTGCGTGATGGACGAGCTGGCCATCATTCTGCTGACCGTGCCGATCTTCTTTCCGGTCGTGACCCAGCTCGGGTTCGACCCGATCTGGTTCGGCGTGATCATCGTCGTGACCGTCCAGATCGGTCTCGTGTCCCCGCCGGTAGGACTGAACGTGTTCGTCATCGCCGGGATGGCGCGGGACGTGTCGATACCCAGGATTTTTCGCGGGATCATGCCCTTCCTCGCCGCGATGCTCGTGATGCTGGTGCTGCTGACGATCTGGCCGGATCTGGCGCTGATCCTGCCGAGGCAGATGAGATAGGAGGCCGCAATGGGGACCGCGGTGGACCCGAGCCTCTACAACAATGTCGCGCGCTACCGCGCGCTCATGGAAACCGTCCTCGCGCGGATGACGAACCGGGCGTTCGCGCCGTACGACGTTCCGCGCGAGCACTTCGAGATGATCCTCGAAGCGGCGCGGCATGCCCCATCGGGAGCGAACGCCCAGCCGTGGCACTACATCGTCGTGACCGATGCCGCCGTGAAAGAGACTATCGGCCAGTGCTTCGTCGACGAGCAGCAGCACCGCGCCCGACTCAAGATGGGCTTCCCCACCCCCAACTACAGCGGCGTCAAGACCGCGCCCGGGCTCATCGTGATCGCGGCTGACTTCCGCTTCATCCGCGCCTTTCCGGTGCTCAACGATGATTCTGACCTCGATCGCCTGTACAAGAAGAACGCCGAGCGGATCCTGCTGCAGTCGGTCGCGGCCTCCACGATGGCCGCTCATCTCGCCGCAGCCGCCCTCGGCTACGCAGTGTGGTGGATCACGGCCATCGGCCAGGAAGAGATCCAGAAGAAGGTGAAGCCGCTGCTGGAGGTTCCGGAGGCGCTCGACGTCATCGATGTCATGTGCTTCGGCCCGCCGCTCAAGCCTTCCTACAAGCGCTGGAAGAAGCGGCTGGACCAGATCATGAGCTGGGAGCGGTTCAATGCCGACAACATGATGACGGACGCCGAAGTCGACGAATGGGTCAAGACGCAGCGCCACAAGGTCATGTACCGCGACGAGTCGAAGATCGACTGACGACTGGCCAGGCTACGCGATCATCCCCGGCGGGTGAGGCTCAAGACGCCGGCTCCCACGATGATCTGGACCACGCTCGCGGCCACCACGAGGAGTGAGAAGAGGTAGCCCTCGGGGCAGGGATTGACGAACCACTCGCTCGCGGCGCGGCCTCCGGTCAAGGCATCGCGCAGGAAGCGATAGAACAGGGGCAGCGGGCCCACGGTGAACCCATTGACGCCGGCAGCCCAACGGGGCCAGAAGCCCACGATCATCATCAGCCCGCCCACGATGGGCACCATGGCCGCCGCGTAGCCGAGCGCGATCGGTCCCAGCAGGGACGCCCTAAAGTATTCGGCGAGCTCGGGAAAGTCGCGGGCCAGGACGGCGTCCGGGCGGGTGAACGGGAAGGTGATCAGGGCGCAGTAGCCTTGGCGGATGAAGAGCAGTCCGAGCGCGACCCTGAGCGCCGTCGGCCAGTAGGGATTCATCTCCCGTCCGCGACAGAGGGGTTAGATGGTGTCGTGGTCCTGCGTCAGGGCGAAGGCTCCGCCGCCGAGCTCGGCCTGAACGACGGCGGCGGCCATGATGAGGATCGCGAATTCGGAATCCAGCATCCGCGGATCGCCAGCCATGGTGTCCCTGAAAGTTTCGGCGCCGAGGGAGATCACGCGCATGCGTAACGCGACGCCGAGGGCTCCCACCATGATTCCCCCGAGCGCGCCGGCGCCGCGGCTGTATACCCCCGCGATCAGCATCACGCCGCAGGCCATCGGCACCACGGCCGTAGCCCAGGAGAGTATCTCCATCAGGGACGGGTGCATGAGGTGGGGGAGCAGACTGCCGTCCGGGTTGAGATAGGTGTACACGCGGTAGCCATGACGGAGGAAGATCACCCCGAGCACGAGCCTCAGCAGCGTCGGAACATAGAGATTCAGGCCTTTCATGGTTCCTCCAGGTCACCGGCGGTGGGCAGACCGGGTAAGGCGGTGGCGGCGCGCACCCCATTGACGATGGCCCGCGCCACGATCTCGGCGGCGACCTCTCCGACCACCGTCGCATCCGCGCGCGCATCGCCCACCGAGAGGCAGAAGAGCGCGTCGCCGTCGGTAGGCAGATGCGGCGGGGAGAGGGCCTGGGCGTAGCCGTCCATCGCGAGCCGGGCCACCCGCGCGCAGTCGGCCTTGCCCAGGGCGGCGGTAGTCGCCACCACGCCGATCGTCGTATTCACGGGCCGGAAGGTTGGCGGCGGCGCACCCGCGGCGAGCGCTGCCGCGGTATCGATGAGGGTGCGGCCATTGGGCGAGTTGCGCGTGCCGGCGATGAGTTGGCCCGTTGCAGGATCGCGCACGTCCCCCACCGCATTGACGACGATCAGGGCGCCCACGACCGCCCCGCCCGCGTCGGTGACGGCCACACCGAGCCCACCGCGCATCGCCCGCGCGGCCCCATAGAGCTTGCCCACCGTAGCGCCCGTGCCGGCCCCCACGCTGCCCTGCGCCACCGGGCCCGGCACCGCCGCCGCCGCGGCGCGGTAGCCCATGGCGCGATCGGGTCGCGCGCGGTAATCACCGACACCCAGGTCGTAGATGATGGCGCCCGCCACGTGCGGCACCACGGTCTGAGTGGTCTTGAAGCCCATGCCGCGCTCCTCGAGATACTGCATGACGCCCCAGATGGCCTCGAGGCCGAAGGCGCTGCCGCCGGCCAGCACGACGCCGTCCATGGTGGGCACCAGGTGCCGCGCGTCGAGGAATTCGAGGCCATGGACTCCCGATGCCCGGCCGAGGATCTCGACGCCGGCCACGGCGGGCCGGTCGACGAGGATGGCGGTGCAGCCCGTCAGGCCGGCGGCGTCGGTGGCGTGGCCCACGCGAACGCCCGGGATCACGGGCCGCCCGTCATTCGGCGAGCAGCGAGCCGAAGAACGGATCGTCGGGCCGAGCCCCCCACGGCAGCCGATCGGCTCGGAAGTAGACCTTGCGGGCGTAGGTCAGCGAGCCCGCATAGAGGTCGAAGCGCTCGGACAGCCGCCTGAAGAGCGAAGCTTCGGGCTGATCGCCGGCGCGCGCGAGCTCGGCGACGAAGTGGTAGGCGCGGCGCCCTTCGTGCTGGTAATACCGGACGGCGGACAGCCGCTCGATATGATCGCGGAAGACACCGGTCATGAACAGGGTGTAGTCGCCGATGTGCCGGCGCAGCGTCCGCTCGGCCTCCGGATTGAACTCCGGCGACTCCGAGTCCCAGAGCCGCTGGATCTCCAGCAGGGAATCGCCGATCGTTTCGAGGCGGCGCTTTGTCGAAGCCTCCACCGGGTAGAGGGCCTCGGTCCGGGCGAAGCGCGTCAGCAGATCGGCCAGGTAGCGGGCGGCGGGCGGATCGTCCAGAGCCAGGTCGCCGAAAGCCTGGCGGGTGACGCGATCGAAGAAACGGGCGAGCAATCCCCGCTCCACGGTCCTACTGTAGCAGATTCGCGGGGGCCGCAAACTTTGGACGCGCGTGACGGAGGTGCTAGGCTTTGGGCCATGAGAGCCGAGGGGCGGGAGGTTTCGTCCGCGGACGCTTTCGAGCGGCGCGCAGCACGGCGGCCGCGCCCGAGGCGCCCCTGGACGCTCGTCGCCGCGGCGCTCCTGCTGGCGCTGCTCTCGATGATTCTCTGGGGGAATTGGCGCACCGCGCGGAGCGAGCGCGATCGGCTGGATGCGGAGCTCAAGAAGGTCTACGCCGAGGCCGAGGCGCTGCGCATGGAGGCCGCGCTCGCCAAGCAGCGGATCAACCAGCTCGAGCAGCAGCTCCGCGCGCTGGGTGCCCGAGCGAAGAACGGCGTCACCCCTTCCGGGCAGCCGCCCGGCGGCCCGCCGCGGCCGGCCGGGACGAAGAACAACGGCGGGCGGACCCAGTCGCCCTAGCCCGCAGTATTCACGAACGTGGATGCTGAGACGGGCGGGTGGCGACAGGACCCGGCCGTCTCATACATGATGCGCTCGTGATCAATGCGCTCTAGCCGGAGGCCAGCGCCCGGTCCCACACCTTCAGCAGCCGGTCGTTCTGCTCGCGCGTGCCGATGGAGATCCGCAGGTGATCGGAGAAGCCCAGGCTGGCGCCGTCGCGCACCAGGATCCCTGCCTTGAGCAGCGCCGTCCGCATCGCTCCCGCCCTGCCGCCCACCTTGACAAGGAGGAAATTGGCCTGTGACGGTGGTGAGACGGCTCCGCGCCTGGCCAGCTCGGCGGCCAGCCGGGGCCGCTCCTCGCACACCACGCGCCGCGTGCGCTCGAGATGGGCCGTGTCACCGAGTGCCGCCACCGCCGCGACCTGGGCCAGCCGGTTGACATTGTAGGGCGCGCGGACCCGGTTCAGGCGCTCGATGGACTCGGGGCGCGCGATCGCATAGCCGATGCGCAGCCCCGCCAGCCCCGCGATCTTCGAGAACGTCCGCAGCGCGATCACCGTGGGATGGCGGCGCGCGAGCTCGGCGCCATCGACCGTTTCCGGATCATCGGCGAAGTCCCGGTAGGCCTCGTCCAGGATCACGAGCGGCGGATCGTCGCCCAGCGCGGCGAGGAAGCGGTCGAGCGCGCGCCGCGCGACGATGGTGGACGCGGGGTTGTGCGGCGTGCAGATGAACACGGCCTTGGTGCGCGGGGTGACGCGGCCGAGCATGTCCTCGAGATCGGTGTCATAGCCCTTGAGCGGGCTCAGCACCACCGTGGCGCCGCTGAGCGTGGCCTCGGTGGCATAGGGCTCGAAGGCCGGATGCGGGATCACGACCTCGTCTGCCGGCTCGAAGGCGGCGCGCGCGATGATCTCGAGCACCTCGTCGGCGCCATTGCCCAGCATGAGCCAGTCGAGGCCGACCCCCAGACGCTCGGCCAGCATCGTCCGGAGCATGATCGCGCCGCCGTCGGGGTAGAGATGAACGCGCCCGGCTTCCCGCCGCAGGGCCTCGATGACCTTGGGCGATGGGCCGAGCGGACTCTCATTGGCGGACAGCCGGAGGATGCCCCCGAGGCCCATCTGCTCTTCCAGGGCTTCGAGCGGCATGCCGGCATCGTAGGGCGCCACTTTGTCGAGCACGACGCGCCAGAGCCGACGCATGGGCGCCCATTGTACCCGCTTCACAAGTTCGCGCCAAGTTTGACTTTCTGGAATGCGCAGGCTACCGTTGCGCCATGCCTTCGGAACTGTTCCGCCAGGTTCGGCGCGTCGAGGCCCAGGCCGAAAAGGGCTTCGACGGCACCGCGGCGGAGCGCGCCGAGCGCCGGCGCCGCCTGAGGCTCGAGCTCCTCCGCCAGCACCTGACCTCCAATGTCGACTTCCTCCGGGCCGCCCACCTGGGCGGCGCCTCGGGGCAGCAGTCCGTGCAGGCCTACGCGGCCTTCATGGACCGCTTCCTGTCGACGATCTTTCGGCTCGCGATGGACGACGCCAAGCGCGAAGGGGCCAAGCCCAGCCCGCTGGTGCTGGTCGCCCTTGGCGGCTACGGGCGCGGCGAGCTGCACCCGCTCTCCGATCTCGACCTCATGCTCATCTACGAAGGCGAGATGAATGCCTTCGTCCAGCGGACGACCCAGGGCCTGCTCTACGCGCTCTGGGATCTGGGGCTGCAGGTCGGCCACGCGGTGCGCAGCCTGCCCGACTGCCTGGCCATGGCGCGCACGGATTTCCCCAGCCGCACCTCGATGCAGGAGGCGCGCTATGTCGTCGGAGACCGGCGACTCTTCAACCGCTTCCGGAAAGTGCTGGCGGAAAACGTCTACCAGAAGGACTTCGGCCAGTTCCTCGAGACCACGCTGACGGAGCGCGACCAGCGCTACCGCAAGTTCGGTGGCTCGCCCTACATGGGCGAGCCGAATATCAAGGAATCGGCGGGCGGGCTCCGGGACATCCACACCGCCATGTGGTTGGCCTCGACCAAGTTCGGCACGCGGACGCTGCGCGAGCTCGCCGACAAGGGGCTCATCACCGAGCGCGAGCAGAAAGCCACCGACGAGGCGCTCACGTTCCTCTGGCGCGTGCGGAACGAGCTGCACTTTCTCTCGGGCCACAAGAACGACGTGCTCTCGCGCGACGTGCAGCCCCAGATCGCCAAGAACTTCGGCTATGCGAACGACGACGTGTCACTCGGCGTCGAGAAGTTCATGCGCGATTACTATCTCCACGCGCGGGTGATCCACCGGGTCTCGCGCCGGCTCATCGCGCGCTGCCGCGAGACGCTGGGCCGGCGCGGCTCGGTGCATCGCAAGCTGCGGCAGGAGGCGCTGGCCGACGGGCTGATCGTGATCGACGACCGGATCCACCTGGCCCATGCCGACGGGCGGGCCTTCCGCGAGGCGCCGGCGCGGCTGCTCAGGGTCTTCTGGCATGCCCACCGGCTCGGACTCGAGCTGGGCATCGACATCGAGCGCGCCATCGAGGACGGCCTGGACCTGATCGACGATGGCTTCCGACGCTCGCCCGAGGCGCGCGATCTCTTCCTGGCCATCTGCCGGAGCTGGGGCCGGGTGACACAGACGTTCCGCGAGATGCACGAGCTGGGTGTGCTCGGCCGGTACCTGCCCGAGTGGGGCGCGCTGACCTGCCTGGTCCAGTACGACGCCTATCACAAGTTCACCGCCGATCAGCACTCGCTGCTGGCCGTCGAGAACCTCGAGGCGCTGGCGCCGGGCCAGTCGGCCGAGTCCGAAGGCGTCACCCAGGTGCTCAATGAAGTCGAGCGCCCGGATCTTTTGATGCTGGGGATGCTGCTGCACGATATCGGCAAGGGCAAAGGACACGACCACGTGGCCAAGGGCATCCCGCTCATCGAGGCGCTCACGGCGCGGATGGGGCTGCCAGCTGACGACGCGGACAAAGTGAACTTCCTCGTCGCGCATCACCTGACCATGTCGCACGCGGCGCAGCGCCGCGACATCGACGATCCCAAGACGGCCGAAGCCCTCGCCGAGGTTTGCCGCACGCCCGAGCGGCTCCGGATCCTCTACCTGCTCACCTTCGCCGACATGCGGGCGGTGGGCCCAGGCGTCATGACCGGCTGGCAGGCGCAGATCCTGTGGGATCTGTACTGCCGCACCTATGCGCGGCTCACGGGTGGCCAGCCCGAGCGCCCGAACCGCGAGGCGGTAGCCGAGCGCGTCTGGGAGGCCATGCACCGCGAGGGCTCGCGCCGCGCGGTGGTCGGTCACCTGGCGATGTTCCCCGACCGCTACCTGAGCGCGACGGCACCGCAGCGCATTGCGGCCCATCTGCGCCTCGTCGATGCGCTCGAAGAGGACGTGATCGCCACCGAGCTCTTCCATCACCCCGATCTCGGCTCTTCCGAGCTCGTCATCGCCACCCGCGACGTCGCCGGTCTGTTCTCGCTCATCGCCGGCACCCTGGCCGCCCACAGCATTAATATCCTCTCCGCCCAGATCCACACGCGTGCCGACGGCATCGCCATCGACACCTTCCAGGTCAACGATCCGTTCGGCGAAGCGGTGACCGAAGAGGCGCGGTGGCACAAGACCCTGGATGCGCTGCGCCGCGTGCTGCGCGGTGAGCAGACGGTGGAGGAGCTGCTCGAGATCCGGCGCAAAGCAGGACGCGTCGCGCCTGAGACCGTGCCGGGGCCGCCCAAGATCACCGTGGACAATGAGATCTCCGATACGCATACCGTGATCGAGGTCAAATGTCCGGACCGGATCGGGCTGCTCTACGCCATCACGCACACGCTGTCGGGCCTCGGCCTCGACATCGGCAGCGCGCGCATCGCCACCGAGATCGACCAGGCCTTTGACACGTTCTACGTCACCGACCGCCACGGCCGTCGCGTCGAGGATCCGGCCGCGATGGCCGGCCTCCGTGAAGCGCTCGAAGAAGCCCTCCTTCGTCCCCTGTAAATGCTTAGCCACTACAAAGGCGGGCTGCAGCGCGTGGCCGAGCCCGTCGCGCGCCTGCTCGTGCGGGCCCGCGTGCGCCCAAATCAGCTCACGGTCCTGGGTCTCGGCGTCAGCGTGGTCGCCGCCTATGCGTTCGCCCAGGGGCGGCTGCGGATCGGCGCGGCGCTGCTGGCCGTGGCGGGCCTGTTCGATTTCTTCGACGGCTCGCTGGCTCGGCTCGCCAACCGCGTCAGCGCCTTCGGCGCCTTTCTCGACTCCGTGGTGGACCGCTACTCCGACCTGGTCGTGCTGCTGGGCATCGTGCTGTACTACGAGCGGGTGGGGGAAACGGCCGGCGTCTTCTTCACCATGGCCACGCTCATCGGCACCATCATGGTGAGCTACACGAAGGCGCGGGCTCAAAGTATCGGCGTGTCCTGCGAGATCGGCCTGATGGAGCGGCCCGAGCGCATCATCGTGCTCGTCGCGGGCGGAACCTTCCATCTGCTCTTCGCCGCCATGATCGCGCTGGCGGTGCTGACCAATCTCACCGCGCTTCACCGCATCTTCTATGTCCGCCGCGCCTCGCGGGAAGCCGCGCTCCGGTAGCATCCTTCGACCCTCACCCGCCCAGGACGATCCCTCTCCCCTGTGGGGAGAGGGCAGGGTGAGGGGAGTCTTGGTAGACTCATGGCATGCGGCGCACCTTCGCCTTCACCTGTCTGATCGCCCTCATCGCTACCGGTGCTGGCTCGGCGCGGGCACAGGCGCCGCCGTTGACGCCCGAGGCCCGCGATCACTTCGTCGCGGGGCTCAGCGCCTACCGCGACGGCAACTGGGGCGAGGCCGCGCGCGAATTCGCCGATCCCGGCCTGACCGCCGGGCCGCTGCGCCATTACGCCTTCCTCTACCGCGCGGAATCCCTGCTTCAGCTCGGCGACGGCCGTGCGGCCATCGCGCTCGCGGCGCGGTCGGCCGAGCTCGGGCCCGATGACGGCCTCGTTCCCTCGGCGCAAATTCAGGCGGTCACCCTCCTCGCCAATGCGGGCGACAACGCCGGGGCCGTGGCCGTGCTCCGGCGATTCCTCGCCCAGCATCCCAATCATCCCGAGGCGGCGCGCGCGCGGTACACGCTGGGCCATGTGCTGCTGGCCCTCGGTCAGCCGAAGGAATCCATTCGGGTCTTCACCGAGCTCTGGCTGATGACGCCGGCCTCGCTCTATGCGGAGGGCGCGGGGCAACAGATGAAGGTTCTGGCCGAGAGCCGCGTCGCAGCGACGGCGCCGACGCCTGCCGAGCGCCTCGGGCGGGCCGAGCGGCTGCTGGGCGCGGGATCGGTCGAGCCAGCGCGCGCGGAGGCGGAAGCGCTCCTGAGCGAATCCCTGCCTGGCGAGCTCGCGCTGCGCGCGCTCAAGCTCCTCCAGAGCGCCGCGCGTCGGCTCGGACGGGACGAGGCCGCGCTTGCCGCCACCAACCGTGGGCTGGCCACGGCGCCGCCCAAGGCCCGCGCGCCGTGGCTGCTCGATGCGGCGCAGATCCAGCAGCGCAAGAGCCGTGAGCAGGCGCTGCTGACCATCGACCGGCTCGTGCGCGAGTATCCGAAGAGCGGTGAAGCCGCGGAGGGGCTGCTGCTCAAGGGGCGGCTGCTCGAAGCGGCCGGCAGCGCGGACGCGGCCGAGGCGGTGTACGCGAGCCTCGCCGCTGAATATCCTGCTTCCGAGGAGGCCGGCGCCGCGATCTGGCAGCTCGGGTGGCTGGCCTGGTTCCGCGGGGCCCGCGCGGAGGCAGCCGGGCTGTGGACGCGGCTGCCGGCGATGCGCGGCGGCCGACACTATCGAGACGCGGCGTTGTACTGGACCGGCCGGGCTTGGCAGGAAAGCGGCGATGCCGACGCGGCGGGGCGGCAATTCGCTCAGCTCTTGAGCGAGTCGCCGCGCAGCTACTACGGCGTCCTGGCAGCGCGCCGAGCCGCGCGCCCGGTGACCGCGCAAGAAGACCCGGCGGGTCCGGCACTGCCGGTCGACCCGCTCGCGCCGCTCCAGGGCAAGAGCCGATTTGCCCGCGCTCAGGCGCTCCGCATGGTGGGGCTCGCGGATTTCGCGGACGAAGAAATGGACGGCCTCACCCGGCGCGCCGCCGGCGACCCGGCGCAGCTCTACGCGATCTCCGTGGCGTACGCCCGCGACGCGCGCTATCACCTGGCGCTGCGGATCCTGCGTGTGCACTTCCAGCTTCTTGCGCGCGCCGGCGGCGCGTCGTTACCGCGCACGTTCTGGGAGATCTACTACCCGTTCGGCTGGCGCGCCGAGCTCACCGCGGCGGCCGGCCGCGCGGCCCTGGACCCGAACCTCGTGGCTGCCGTGGTGCGGGAGGAGTCCTCGTTCTATCCGCGGGCCCGCTCACGCGTGGGCGCGCGCGGGTTGATGCAGCTCATGCCCGAGACGGCGCGCCCGATGGCGCGGGCGCGGCGGCTGTCCTTCGACGCCGGCGCGGTGCTGGACGATCCCGGCGCAAATCTCGCGATTGGCTCGGCCTTTCTGGCGGGGCTGATGCGGGAGTTCGGCGACGCGCGCCTGGCCGCCGCGGCCTACAATGCCGGCCCGACGCGGGTGAAGGAGTGGTGGGCCCAGCGCCGCTCCGACGATCTCGAGGTGTGGGTCGAGCAGATCCCCTTCGATGAGACCCGCGGCTTCGTGAAGCGCGTGATGCTCTCCTGGGACGAATACCGCCGCCTCTACGGCGGCCGGCAGTGAACGGCCTCCCGCCGTCGCCTCTGCCGGCGGCGCCGCTCTGGCGCCGCTGCGCTGCCGCAACTCTCGACGCGGTGATCGGCCTCGGGGTCTGGAGTCTGGCCGCGATCTGGCTGTTCATCACCGTCTGGGGATTTCGTCGCACGCCCCTCGAGCTTCCCGCGGCCGCACTGCTGATTCTCGCGGTCCTGCTGCTCGCCGTCGCTCTCCACCTTGTCTATCACACGGTCTTTCTCGGCGGCTGCGGCCAGACGCTCGGGCGCATGGCGCTGGGCATCGCGGTGGTGAAGCGTGATGGGCGGCCGGTGGGCTATGGTCGCGCGCTGGCGCGGACACTGAGCGGCGGATTCGATGTGCTGACGCTGGGGCTCGGCCGGCTGGTCGCGCTTGTAAATCGGGAGCGGCGCGGCCTGGCAGACCTGATTGCCGGGACGCGAGTGGTGAGGGTTCGACCTTGACCCTCACCCCTGCCCTCTCCCGCGAAGGGAGAGGGAGTTTAGAACCCTCGCCCCGCGAAGGAGGAGAGGGAGCTTAGAACCCTCGCCCCCGAAGGGGGAGAGGGCAGGGTGAGGGGGTCAAAGCCGAGGGGCAATCTACTTCTTGTTGGGGCGGACGACGCCGGCCACCGGCTCCGGCTCAAGCGGGCCGAGGGCGGCCAATCGCTCGTCGAGCGCCGGATGAGAGGCCAGCAGCCCGTCGGGCTCCTCCTTTTCCTTCGGAATATGGGCGCCGAGGGTCTGAAGCGCCTGGGCCAGCGTCCGCCGCGGCGCCGCATGGCCCATGGCGCGCAGGATCTCCACCGCCTTCTGATCGGCCTCGAGCTCCTGACGCCGGCCGAAGGCGCGCACCACCAGCGGATTCACCACGAAGTCGAGCAGCCCCACGCCCGGAGCGAGAATGCCCACCGCGCCAAAGCCCGCGCTGAGCGACAGCGAAAGCTTGCGCCGAGCGCCGACATGCCCCATCACCTCGTGGGCCACCTCATGGGCGACGACGGCATCGATCACCGCGGGATCCAGGCGCATGAGGCCGTCGGTCACATAGAACGTGGCGTCCTCATCGCTGTACGCCGCGGCCGCGCGGCTTCTGACGAAGGCGAAGCTGTAATGCGCGGGATCGTCGCTGGCGGCCACCGCCGCGCGGTGGAGCGTATTGGCCATCTTGGCGGTGGCCGGGTCCGTGGGGGGCGGAAAGTACGTGCCGTGAGGGAAGCTGGCGCATCCCGCCAGGAGCAATGCCGCTACGGCCGTGACGGAGCCGCGCACCGACATCATGAGGGCTCTCATCTTAATAGGCGGGGCTGGGAATCCCGGCAGGATTAGGCGGAGGCGGCCGCACCCCAGATCTTGAGGACCGCGGGCGGCCACACCCAAGCTAGGGGCTATTGGGTGTGATGACCTCCCACTCGGCTTCGAACGCCTCGGCCAGCGCCGGGCAGTCCAAGACCAGGACGTTCTCGCGGTTCCGGTTCTCGGCAGAGGTGGTCCAGTTGAAGCTGCCGGTGATCACCCAGCGGCCGTCCACCACCGCGAACTTGTCGTGGAGCAGCCGGCCTACTCTCGAGACCTGGACTGTGGCGCCCGCGGCCGCCAGACGGCCGAGGGCGGCGGCCTGCGCCTGGCCGGCGCTCTGGACGTGGTCGGCCTTGAGCACGACCCTGACCCCGGCGCGCGCCAGGTCGTGAAGGGCGGCCTCGATGGCCGGGCTGGTGAGACCGTAGATCGCCACGTGTACTCGCTCGCGGGCTTGACGCAGCGTCTCGACGACGAGCTGCTCGGCGCCGCCATGGGGCGAGAAGTGGACCAGGACGGGGCAGGTGGCGCTCTCGCCCGGCGGATTCGGGTGGACGGCGTGATCCGCGGCCGCCGGGCTTGTGAGACCGAGCCCCAGCAGCAGCAGCGCCGTCAGGCGTGGAAAGGGGGGAATCACCCCTGTATTATGGCAGATACACCCCGGGGATCAGGGCGCGATTCTTGCGCGAGGCGGCCGGTGCGCGCGCTGATAGACTGGGGCCACGGGAGGAGCGGATGCGACGCAAGCGGGATGGCGACGTTCAGGGATCTGACGTCAGGGGCTCGGAGATCACGCCGTACTCCGCCTACCTCAATCGGCGCGCCTTCATGGCAGGCGCGGTTGGGGCGGCGGCGCTCCTGGCGGCGCCCCGCGTCGGCGCGGCCCCCGCTCCCCCGCCGCCCGGCCAGCCGCTGCAGGCCGCGCGCAATCCGGCCTTCACGCTGCCGGACGCGCTCACCAAGTTCAATGACGCCACCACCTACAACAATTTCTACGAGTTCGGCCAGAACAAGGACGACCCGGCGCGGCTGGCCGGCACGCTCAAGCCGCGGCCGTGGGCGGTGAAGGTGGACGGGCTGGCCCACAAGCCCAAGACCTACGACATCGACGAGATCCTCAAGCTGGCGCCGCTCGAGGAGCGCGTGTACCGGCTGCGCTGTGTGGAGGCCTGGTCGATGGTGATTCCCTGGATCGGCTTCCCACTCTCCGTGTTGCTCAAGCGCGTCGAGCCCACGGGCGCGGCCAAGTACGTCGAGTTCAGCACGCTCGTGGACCCCGAGCAGTTCCCGGGTCAGAAGAAGAGCATCTTCAACTTCGCCTCGCTCGATTGGCCGTACACCGAGGGGCTCCGGCTCGACGAGGCGCTGCATCCGCTGACGCTACTCACGGTGGGCATGTACGGCCACGTGCTGCCGAATCAGAACGGCGCGCCAATCCGTGTCGTGGTGCCGTGGAAGTACGGGTTCAAGAGCGCCAAGTCCATCGTCCGCATCCGGCTCACCGCCGACGAGCCGAAGACCGCCTGGAATAAGCAGGCGCCCCAGGAGTACGGCTTCTACTCCAATGTGAATCCCACGGTCGATCACCCGCGCTGGAGCCAGGCGTCCGAGCGCCGCATCGGCGAGTTCCGGCGCCGCGACACGCTGATGTTCAACGGTTACGCCGATCAAGTGGCATCTCTCTACGCCGGGATGGATCTGAAGAAGTTCTATTAGCCGTATGACCCGCCGCTCGCGGGTGATCCTCAAGGTCGGCGTCTGGGCTCTCTGCCTGTCGCCCTTGGCGCGGCTGGCCTACCGAGCGGCCACCGACGACCTCACCGCCAATCCCATCAGCTTCATCACCAATGTGCTCGGCGACCACACGCTCCGCCTCCTGCTCGCCAGCCTGGCGATGACGCCGCTACGGATTGTGTTCGGCTGGTCCTGGCCGATCGCGCTGCGACGGCTGCTCGGGCTGTTCGCCTTCTTCTTCGGCACGCTGCACTTCTCCGTCTGGCTGGTGCTCGACCACTTCTTCAACTGGCACGAGATGGGGGCCGATATCCTCAAGCGCCCCTATATCACGGTGGGCATGACGGCGCTGACCCTCATGATCCCGCTGGCGGCCACCTCCACGGCGGCCTCGATCCGGTGGCTCGGCGGCAAGAACTGGCAGAGGCTCCACGCCCTTGTCTATGTGAGTGGCATCTGCGGGGTGCTCCATTACCGCTGGCTGGCGAAAAAAGCGGTGCCGGATCCGTACTATTACATCGCGATCCTCGCCCTGCTGCTGGGCGTGAGGGTCTGGGACTGGAGTCGCCGCCGGGTTGCCCGCCTCGCCGTCCCCTCACCCCAGCCCTCTCCCCAGAGGGGAGAGGGAGCCTAGACATACGAAACCCTCTCCCCAGAGGGGAGAGGGAGTCTAGACATACGAAACCCTCTCCCCAAGAGGAGAGAGAGTCTAGACATACGAAACCCTCTCCCCAGAGGGGAGAGGGAGCCTAGACATATGAAACCCTCTCCCCAGAGGGGAGAGGGAGCCTAGACATATGAAACCCTCTCCCCAGAGGGGAGAGGGAGCCTAGACATACGAACCCTCTCCCCAAGAGGAGAGAGAGTCTAGACATACGAAACCCTCTCCCCCGCGAGGGGGAGAGGGCAGGGTGAGGGGGCCCGACCGGCTACTTGCCCGGCGTGTAGTAGGGGTTGGTGCCGGAGCTGTGGTCGGTGGTGTCCAGCACTTCCTCGATCTCGGGGATCTCTTCCTTGATCAGCCGCTCGATGCCTGCCTTGAGCGTGATGTCGGCGGCGCCGCAGCCCTGGCAGCCCCCGCCCATCTGGATATAGACCTTGTTCTCCTTGACATCGAGCAGCTGGACGAAGCCGCCATGGCCCGCCACGGCCGGATTGATGGTCGAGTCGATCAGCTCCTGCACCTTGGTCATCAGCTCGTCGCTCATGTTCTCCCCCCGCGTGATCGAGGTTACAGGCCTACTGTACCTGACTTTCCGCTCAGGGCCAACTGGCCCTGTGTGGGCTCAGCTCAGCAGAACCAGGCCTCGGTGAGCCGCGGCGGGCGTGGGCGCCCGACGGCCCACCGTCCCGCGATGCCGGGTCGCGGCGCGAGCCCCGCCGACTCGTCTGCGAGGCGACGCACCCGGTCGAAAGTCACCGGCGCCTCCTCTTCACTCTCGGCGGCCTCGGCCACCGCCACGGCGACGGCCTCCTGGAGCCTGTCCATGCGCGGGTCTGGATGAGTCCAGCGATAGGAGAGCGTCTCCTGCTCAAGCGGGCCCAGAAAGGGTCTCATGGCGGGGCTTTCCAGGAGGAGCGAGCCCGGCGGCACCAGCAGCCGCAGCGAATACTGAACCGGATCCACGTGGTCGATGAGCCCTTCGATCTCGAGGAAATCGAGCCACTCGCGGTAATCGTCGAGCGCCGTCCAGGGCGTGAACGCGACCCAGGTCGGCCGAAGCGTGATCCCGGCCTCGTGAGCGGCGCCCAGGACTGCCTTGATGTCGGCCCGCGTATGACCCTTGTCCAGATGGGCGAGGACGGCATCGTTGAGCGACTCGGCGGCGGAGACGATGAACAGGCAGCCGAGCGAGGCCAGCTCCGGGAGATGGGCGCGGTGGCGGAGCAGATGCTCGATCTTCGCCGTGAAGTCGAAGGTCAGCTCCGGCCACTCGGCGTGCAGCGCGCGGGCGAGCGCGAGCGCGTGAGTGGGGCCATTCAGAAAATCGGGATCGCCGAAGGTGATATGGCTCGCCCCGGCCTTCACCTGCTGGCGGATATCGGCCAGCACGATCTCGCGCGGCACGGCGAAGAAGCGCCCACCGTATACGGGCGGGATCGGACAGTGGCGGCAGAGGTGCCGGCAGCCGCGGCTCGCCTCCACGTAGCCGGCGAGATCGAGACGCCCGTCGCGGTCCACGTGAGCATATTTCTTGAGCGAAGGCAGCGCTACCCGGCTCGGCACAGGAAAGTCGAGCCGCTTGAGATGGGGCGGTGCGGCCGGCCGGCCGCGGCGCTGGACGAAGGGGATGGGGCGGGGCTGATCGGACGGGCCGACCTCGAGCAGTCGGATCAGCTCGACGAGCGGGGCTTCGGCCTCGCCGCCGATCACGCTGTCCGCACCGTGGGCGAAGAGATACTCGGCGGTCAGGCTCGCGTACAGGCCGTAGAAGCAGATGTGGCAGCCGGGATTGGCGGCACGCGCGCGCTCGGCCACGGTCACGCCGAGGCGCAGCGCCGTGTGCATGGGCACCGAGATCGCGATCACGCGCGCCCGCGCGACCTTCTCGGCGTCGAATGGCTCCACGGACACGTCCATGGTGGCGGGCCGGTAACCGTCACGCTCGAGGAAGGCCGCGGGCCAGGCCACCGCCAGCGGCTGATGCCCCAGCTCATAGCAGGCGACGAGGAGAATCTCGCCCGGCGCTCTCATCGGCCCCTGAGTCTACACCCGGGCGACGACGATGGGCCGCCGCTCGATCCAGCGGAAGGGCCAGAGCGTGAGCACGCTCGCCGCCATCAGCGCGGCGGCGACATAGAGGGGCATGGCGGGGCTGCCAGTGAGGTCGCGGGCGGCGCCGGCCAGCGGCTGGGCCATCGCCATGCCGAGATAGTACACGGTGTAGAAGACTCCGAGGGATGTCGCCAGGTGCTCGCGGTCCACCGCCCTGGGCAGCAGCGCCATGAAAACGCCGGGCGCGCCGCTCATCAGAAGCCCCGAGAGAATCAGCCAGAGCGCGGAGCCCGGGAGCAGCGGCAGCAAAGCCATCGGCGCCGCGGCGCCGAGGCAGCCAAAGACGATCACGAGGTTGGAGCGGCCAATGCGATCCGCGATCCATCCGCCGAGAGGAACCGAGACGATGCTCACCCAGAGCGTGAGGCTCACCAGCACTCCCGCTCGGGCCACCGCGGTGCCGCCCGCGATCAGATAACCAGGCGCAAAGCTCACGAGGTCGATGAACCCTGCATTGAGCAGGCTCCAGCCCAGTCCGGCGGTGCAGGCCAGGCCCCATGCGCGGAGCGGCAGGCGGAGGCTGAACCGGGCGCTGTCGGCCGCGGAGGGCAGATCTGGCGGATCGCGGTAGAGCCAGGCCAGCAGCGCGAGCGACAGCGCCGCCGCGGCGACCGTGGCGAAGACGCTGGCCCGCCAGGACGCGCTGGCCGCGACGCCGCCGAGGGTGAGCAGCGCCAGCGCGAGGCCGAACGGCCAGGCCGAGAGCATCACGCTCATGGCCGTCGCGATCTCTTTGTCGCGGAACCAGTCGGCCACCATCTTCGCCAGCAGCAGGTTGAGCAGGATGCCGCCGATCCCGCTCACGACGCGTCCCGCGCAGGCCACGACGAAGCCGCCACTCCAGCCCGTGACGAGCCCGCCGGCGACCATGAGCGCCAGACCCCAGAGCGCCACGCGGCGGCTGCCGAAGCGCTGGCCCAGCATGCCGCTGGGCAGCGAGACGACCACGCCCGGCAGCATGTAGAGACCCATCATGAGCCCGGCCTGGGCGTAGGAGAGGCGGAGGTCCTCGATGAGAAACGGCGCCACCGCGGCGATGGATTGGAACTGGAAGCCCATCGAGGTGCGGGTCACGAAAATCACCGCGAGCGCGGCCCAGCGGCTGCTCACACGACGGCCTGGGAGGCGTTCTCGATGATCAGGCGAAGCGTGTTGTGGCCCGCGGCCCTCGAGCCGGGAGTCATCATGATCCGTAGCTGAAGCGGTAGATGGTCCCCGAGTCCTGGACGGTGAGGTAGAGCGCGCCGTCGCTCCCGACGATCACATCGACCAGCTTGCCCAAGATGCGCGTGCCCTCGAGCCAGCCCGTGGCGAAATCCTCGATGCCCGCGGCCTTGCCATCGTGAAAGGTCACGCGCACGATCTTGTAGCCCGTGGGGACTGAGCGGTTCCAGGAGCCTTGGTAGGCGACGAAGAGGCTGCCCTGATACTGGGGCGGGAACTGTTTCGCCGTGTAGAAAGCCAGGCCGATGGGCGCGGAGTGCGCCTGGATCTCGAACGCGGGCACGGCGACGGGCGGGCAGCGGTCGCCGCGCGCGAAGCGCTCGTCCGGCACGGCCTTGCCCTGGACGATCATGCACTCCGGCCAGCCGTAGAAGCCGCCTTCCTTCACCTCGGTGATGTAGTCCGGCGGTAGATCGTCGCCGCGCCAGTCCCGCTCATTGATCGTCGCCCAGAGCGCGCCGGTCGTCGGATGGAAGGCGATCCCGACGGCGTTACGGATACCGGAGGCGAACAGATGCTCGCCGGAACCGTTGGCCTCGTAGCGCAGGATGGCCGCGCGGCGCGGATCCTGCTCGCGACAGACATTGCAGGACGAGCCCACCGAGACGTAGAGGCGGCCATCGGGCCCGAAGGCGATGGTGCGCGTCCAATGCGTGCCACCTCGTGGGAGATTCGGCACGATCACCGTGGGCTGGCTGGCTTTCTTTGTCCGCGCGTCGTAGTGAAAGCGCAGCACTCGGCCAGTCTCCGCGACGTAGAGCGCGCCCTGGTGGAAGGCCAGGCCGTGAGGCCGATCGAGCCCGTCGATCACCGTCAGCGGCGTATCGGCACGGCCGTGCTGATCGCGCAAGGCCACGACGCGACTCTCCCTTGGAATGGAGACGAGCAGGGTGCCGGCCGGATCTACCGCCATGAAGCGCGCGCCGCCCAGGCCGGAGGCGAAGACGCCGACGTGGAAGCCGGCCGGCACGGTGATCTTGGGCTCGTCGGCCGTGGCCGGAGGCGTCAGCGCCGCCACCGCCAGCACCAGCATAGCCAGTCGGAGCCGGCGGAGCCGGATCAGGCGGACCATTTGTGGGTCTTGTACCATTCGTAGATTTCCTCACCGGTCGTCAGCCACACGCCGGGCTTCTTGCGCATGTAATCGTACACGGCCTCGAAGTATTTGATGCGATGGGGCACGCCCGAGATATACGGATGCACGGCCATCGCCATGACGCGCGGGTTCTTCGCGCCCTCGGCCCAGAGCCGGTCGAACTGGTCCTTCACGCGCCGCACCCATTCGCCCGAGGCGTGGTGCTGGATCACCATCATCGGGATGTCATTGAGCTCGATCGAGTACGGCACCGATACGAGCGTTCCCGCCGTCGTGCGGATGTCGTAGGGCTGGTCGTCGTTCACCCAGTCCGAGACGTACTCGATGCCCTCCTGCGCGAGGTGGTCCAGCGTGTCCCAGGTCTCGGTGAGCCCGGGGCCGAGCCAGCCCTTCGGCTTCTTGCCGGTGAACTCTTTCAGCAGGCGGACCGACTCGCGGATGGCCGCGCGCTGGTCGGGCAGCAGATGCATCGCGCCCTGCACGACGCCGTGACCCATGAACTCCCAGCCCGCGTCGAGCATGGCGCGCGCCACGGGCTCGTACGATCTGACCACCTGCGCATTGATGGACGTTGTCGCGCGGATCTTTCGCTTGGCCAGCGCCTCGTACAGCCGCCAGAAGCCGACGCGCATGCCGTAGTCGTGCCAGGCCCAGTTCGGCACGTCGGGCACCGTGGCGACGCCCTGAGGAGCGGTGAGGTACTGGCGCGCCATGGGCTTCTCGATATCCCACTCCTCGATGTTGACGATCGTCCACACGGCGATGCGGGCGCCCCTGGGGAGCGTCCACGGCCGACGGCGCGCCATGGGGATATAGTCGAAGCGCTCACGCGGTAGTTTCACGGGCACCTCCTTCTGAATGACCCACATGATACGTCACCCGGCGATCCCGTCACGGACCGCGCTGCGTCAGTCCAGGGCGAGAATGATCGCCTCGAGCGCGCGCGCGACGCGCTCGAGCGCCGGCGGTTCGAGCGTCCCCAGGGCGTCGCGGGGCGTGTGGTACGTATCGAACGGCGGCGGCCGGCGCACCAGCGCCTGGAGCGCGCTGCGCCACGGCGTGAAGACGAATCGGCGGAGCGCCTCGGCCTGGGCCAGCGGCACGATGCTGAGCCCGTAGGCCGGAATGCCGGTCGTGGCGAAGGCGCGATGATCGCTGCCGAAGACCGGGATGCGCCCGACGACGTGATAGCCCTCGTCTCGCCGAAGCCCGAAGCCTTCGAGCGCGCCAGCGGTGCGACGGAGGAATGGGGTCTCCGGCTCGACGTCCCAGAGGGCGAGGGCGTCGCCGATTCCACAGAGCTCGAGGCTCAGGACGCCGGCGACGCCGCCGAGCGGAATCTCCCGCACGTAGGCCCGCGCGCCCAGATAGCCGAGCTCCTCGCAAGCGGTGAAAAGGAAGCGGACGCGCCAGCGGGCCGGGACGAGCGGCTCGATGCGGTCGAGAAGCGACAGCAGGATGCCCACGGCGGCGGCATTGTCATTGGCTCCCGGGCTGCCCGGCACGGCGTCGTGATGGGCGATCAGCAGGAGGAGACGATCGCCCGAGCCGACATCCACGCTGAAGTTCTCGCCGTTCCCTTCGAACGAAGCAAAGCGGTGCCGTGAGAATGGGATGCCCCGTTCCGCGAGATAGCGCGCGACGGCCGCCTCCCGCTCGGCATTCGCGCGCCCCACGAGAAGTCTCGACAGCGCGAGAGGCGAGACGGAGTCCTGGAGGACGTCGTCGAGAGGCGTGACGTCCATGGGGGCCGCGGCGCGGCGGTTCAGGAGCCGGCCGAGACCATGCGTGAGCCGGGCGCGTAGGTAGAGCGAAAGTTCTCGGCCTGTCATTTAGTGTCTATCCTACTCGGGAGCCGCGGGCCTACCAAGGCCAACCAGGCTTCCACGCCCCCCGCCTTCATAGTAGAATCCCGACCCGTGGCGCCCCCCCGCGGCATCGACGTGCACGCGCACTTTTTCCCCGAGTCTTTCCTGGCGCTGGTCGAGGCGGAAGGCGCGCCGGCGGGCGCGGCGGTGGACCGCTCGGATCCGCGTGGCCCCGTACTGGTCGTGCGAGGGGCGCGCACGCCGCCGCTGGAGCCGCGCTACTACGACCTGGCGAAGCGCCTGCACTCGATGGATCGTCAGGGCGTCGAGGTCCAGGCGCTCTCGCTCACCACGCCGATGATCTATTGGGCCGACGGCGAGCTCGGGGGCCGGCTCGCGCGCGCCTTCAATGACGCCTGCAGCGCGGCGCACCGCGCCCACCCCGGCCGCTTCGTCGGCTGCGCCATGCTGCCGCTGCACGAGCCGGCGCGCGCGCTGGAGGAGCTCGGGCGCGCGGCTCGGCTGCCCGGCATCCGCGCGGTGTACATGGGCACGAATGTCAACGGCCGCGAGCTCTCGGATCCGGCCTTCTTCCCGGTGTTCGAGGGCTGCCAGGCGCTGCGGCTGCCGGTGCTCCTCCACCCGATCCGCGTGATCGGCGCCGAGCGGCTCAAGGACTTCTACCTCAACAACCTCCTGGGCAATCCCTTCGACAACGCGGTGGCCGCGGCCCATCTTATCTTCGGCGGCGTGCTGGACCGGCTGCCGAAGCTCCAGGTCGTGCTCCCCCACGCGGGCGGCGCGTGGCCGTATCTCGCCGGCCGGCTCGAGCGCGGGCAGAAGGTCCGTCCCGAGGCGCAGAAGAAGGCGCGACATCCCGTCACCGCGTATCTCCGGCGCTTCCACTACGACACGATCACCCACAACGCGCGCGCGCTCCGCTATCTTATCGACACGGTGGGGCCCGAGCGGGTGATGCTCGGCAGCGATTTCTGCTTCGACATGGGTTACGAGCGGCCCCGCGACATCATTCTGGCCAAGACCGTGGGGCTCGCCCGGCGCGATCAGTCGCGCGTGCTCCGCGAGAATGCCACGCGGCTGCTGGGCCTGCGGTGAGCACGGAATTCTGGATCACCCAGTCCTTCAACGGCATCTCGTACGGCGCGCTCCTGTTCCTGCTGGCCAGCGGGCTCTCGCTGATCTTCGGCGTCATGCGCATCGTCAATATGGCCCACGGCTCCTACTTCATGCTGGGCGGCTACGTGGGGCTCACGGTCGCGCTCCGGACGCGGAGCTTCGCCCTGGCGCTCCTGGCCGGGACGGTGGCCATCGCGCTGGTGGGGATCGGGATGGAGCGACTGTTCCTCCGACGGCTGCGCGGCCAGGAGCTGGGGCAGGTCCTGATGACCATCGGCTTCGCGCTGATCTTCCAGGACCTGGCGCTGCTGATCTGGGGCGGTGATCCGTACAACCTGCCGGTGCCCGCCGCGCTCACCGGCGCCCTCCGCGTCGGCGCCAGCGTCTTCCCGATCTACCGGATCTTCATCGTGGCGGTCGCCGTCGCCGTGGGCGTGGGCCTCTGGCTGCTGCTCGACCGCACGCAGGCCGGCGCCATGATCCGCGCCGCCGTGGACGACGCCGAGATGGCGCAGGGGGTCGGGATCAACGTGCCGCGCGTCTCGCTCGCCGTGTTCGCGCTGGGGGCGGCGCTGGCGGCGCTGGGCGGCGTCATCGGCGCCGGATTCCTCGGCGTCTACCCGGGCGCCGATTTCGAAGTCCTCCCCTATGCGTTCGTCGTGGTGATCGTGGGCGGCCTCGGCAGCCTGCCGGGCGCCATGGCCGGCAGCCTCCTGGTCGGCCTGCTCGACAATTTCGGCAAAGCGCTTTTCCCCGAGCTGTCGTACTTCACCCTTTTCGCTCCGATGGCGCTCATTCTCGCCATCCGGCCGACGGGGCTCTTCGGCCGGGCATGATCCTGCGGCGCGGGCTGTTGGCCGCCGTGGTCATCGCGGCGCTGGCCCTGCTGGCGCCGGCGCTGCCGGCCTACCCGCTGACGCTGCTGACCCAGGCGCTGATCTTCGGGATCATGGCCATGAGCCTGGATGTGCTGCTGGGCTATACGGGGCTGCCCTCGCTCGGTCAGGCGGCCTACTTCGGCGCCGCCGCCTACGCGGTGGCGCTGCTCGCCACGGAAGGCCAGGTCGGGCTCGCCGGGTGCGCCGTCGCCGGCATTGCGCTCGCCACGGTCACGGCCGCGGTTTTCGGCGTCATTGCCATCCGTGCGGTGGGCACCTATTTCCTCATGATCACGCTGGCGCTCGGCATGATCGTCTGGGGGCTCGCCTTCCGGTGGGTCTCGCTCACCAAGGGCGACAATGGCGTCTCGGGCGTGCCCCGGCCCGAGCTGGGCGCGCTCAACCTCACCCCGCCGCTGCCGTTCTTCTACTTTGCGCTGACGGTGGCCGCGCTGGTCTGGCTGCTGCTCGGGCTGCTCGTCAGCTCGCCGTTCGGGCTCGGCCTCAAAGGCATCCGGGGCAGCGAGTCGCGCATGCGGGCGCTCGGCTACAATGTGTGGCTGCACAAGTACGTCGCCTTCGTGATCTCCGGCGCCTTTGCCGGCGTGGCCGGCGTACTCTGGGCGTATTACAACGGCTTCGTCGGTCCCACCGACGTCCAGCTCGTCACCTCGGTGGAGACGCTGCTCATGGTGGCGCTGGGTGGTCCGGGCACGCTCGTGGGGCCGGCGGTTGGCGCGGCCGTTATCGTGTTCCTCAAGAACTTTGTCAGCGTCTACACGAAACGCTGGCTCCTCATCCTGGGAGCCGTCTACATTGGCGTCATTCTCTTCGCGCCTCAAGGACTTGTGGGCGCGATGCGGGGCCGCCGCCGCTAAGGGAGAGACTGTCATGGCCCATCGCCTGCTCGCCTTCGCCGCGATCCTCCTCCTCGCCCTCACGCTCGGCGCGCCCCAGCCCGCCCCGGCCCAGAGCGGGCCGATCAAGATCGGCCTGCTCTCGCCGCTCTCGGGCGCCGCCTCCGCCATCGGCAAGGACATGCAGAACGGTACCGAGCTCTACCTCGACGAGATCGGCCGGCAGGCCGCGGGGCGGAAGATCGAGCTGATCGTCGAGGACACCGAGGGGGTGACCGCGACGGCGGTCACCAAGGCGCGCAAGCTGGTGGACCAGGACCACATCCACCTGCTCACCGGAGGACTGCTGGCCTCGACGGGCTACGCGCTGCACCCGTATGTGGACTCGGTGAAGATCCCCACCACCTATCCCGTCATGTCCTCCGACGACCTCACCCAGCGCAAGCCGGCCCGCTGGGTCGTGCGGTTAGGGTGGAACAGCAGCCAGTCCACCCATGCCTTCGGCGAGTGGGTGGCCAAGAATCTCAAGTACAAGAAGATCGCCACGGTCGGCTTCGACTACGCCTTCGGCTGGGAAACGATCGGCGGCTTCCAGCGGACCTTCGAGGAGAACGGCGGCCAGATCATCCAGAAGATCTGGACCCCGCTCAATACCACCGACTTCTCGCCGTTCATCGCCCAGATCCGGCGCGACGCCGACGCCGTCTTCGTGGTCTTCTTCGGCCGCGGCTCGCTCCAGTTCGTCAAGCAGTATGCCGACTCTGGGCTCAAGGCCAAGATCCCGCTGCTCGGCAACGGCACGACCACCGACGAGTCGGTGCTGCCGCAGATGGGTGACGAGGCGCTGGGCGTCTACACGACGCTTCATTACTCGGCCGTCCTCGACAACCCGGCGAACAAGCGGTTCGCCAAGGCCTTCGAGGCCAAGGCGGGCAAGGCTCCTTCGTACTACGCGGAGACGTGCTACACCAACGCGCGCTGGATCGTCGAGGCCATCAAGGCCATCGGTGGCAAGGTGGAGGACCGCGAGGCCTTCCTGGCTGCGATCAAGAAGGTGGAGCCGAAGGACTTCCCACGCGGGCCGGTGGCCATCGACCGGTGGGGCAATCCCGTCCAGAACGTCTATATCCGCAAGGTCGAGCGGGTGGGGGGCCAGCTCCAGAACACCGTGGTCTTCACCTACCCGCAGGTGAGCCAGTTCTGGAAGTACAATCCGGAGGAATTCCTCAAGATGCCCGTGTACGCGCGCGACTATCCCCCGTGCAAACACTGCTAGCGGACACATCGTCCCCCTCACCCTGCCCTCTCCCCTGCGACGGGGGAGAGGGTTCTTGGGTTTCCTATCCTCTCCGGGGCCGACGGCGGTGTGATTTGGCTCCCTCTCCCCTCTGGGGAGCAGGGTCGTGTGATTTGGCTTCCTCTCCCCTCTGGGGAGAGGGCCGGGGTGAGGGGAGGTTCCCCTGAACATGGAGTACGCCCTTCAGCTCGACGGCGTGTCCAAGTCCTTCGGCGGGCTGCAGGCCGTGGTGCGCGTGACGCTCGCCGTCCGGCCGGGGGAGCGCCGCGCCCTTATCGGCCCCAATGGAGCGGGGAAGACCACCTTGTTCAACCTCATCGCCGGCGCGCTGCCCGTCTCGTCCGGTACCATCAACCTGTTTGGCCGGGACGTGACGGGCGTCCCGGCTCACCGCCGCGCGAGCCAGGGGCTGGCGCGGACGTTTCAGATCACCAATCTCTTTCCCGACCTCACCGTGCTCGAGAACTGCCTGCTCGCCGTCCAGGCGCTGACGCCGGCGCGCTTCGCCATGCTGCGCCCCATGGGCGCCTTCCCGGACCTGCGCGAGCGGGCGCGCGCGACGCTCGAGGCCATCGGCCTCGGCGGGCTCGCTGACGCGCAGGTGCGCAATCTCTCCCACGGCGAGCAGCGCCAGCTCGAAATCGCCCTGGCGCTCGCCGGCCGGCCCCGCCTGCTGCTGCTCGACGAGCCGACGGCGGGACTGTCGCCCGCGGAGTCCCGGCTCATGGCGGGCCTGCTCCGCACGCTCGACCCCGCGATCACCGTGCTCATGATCGAGCACGATATGGATATCGCGCTCGAGCTGTCCGAGACGGCCACGGTGCTGCACTACGGTCAGATCATCGCCGACGGGCGGTGCGACGAGGTCAGGGCTAATTCGCAGGTGCGGGAGATCTATCTCGGTGCTTGAGATCGAGGATATCCACACCTACTATGGCGACAGCTACGTGCTCCAGGGCGTCTCCCTCACGGTCGGGGGCGGCGAGGTGCTGGCGATTCTCGGGCGCAATGGCATGGGCAAGACCACCCTCGTCCGCTCGATCGTGGGCTTCACGCCGCCGCGGCGCGGGCGCGTGCGCTTCAAGGGGGCCGACGTCACGCGTTGGCCGCCGTTTCGGATCGTCCAGCACGGGATGGCCCTGGTGCCCCAGGGCCGCCGCGTGTTTCCCTCGCTCGCCGTTCATGAGAACCTCGAAGTGGCGCGCCGCGGCCACGGCCGCTGGACAACGGAGCGCGTCTACGAGATCTTCCCGCGGCTGGCCGAGCGGGCGTACCACCGCTGCAACAAGCTGTCGGGAGGCGAGCAGCAGATGCTGGCCATCGGCCGCGCGCTGATGTCCAATCCCGAGCTCCTGCTGATGGACGAGCCGACGGAGGGGCTGGCGCCGCTGCTCGTGCGCGAGGTCGGGCGGGTCATCGGCGAGCTCAAGAAGGCGGGGCTGTCCATCCTGCTGGTGGAGCAGAACCTGCCGCTGGCGCTGTCGGTCGCCGACAGGGTTCACGTCCTGAGTCGCGGACAGATCGTCCACAGCGGGACGCCGGCCGAGCTCATGGCCAACGAGGATGTCAAGTCGCGCTATCTGGGAGTCGCCTGATGCGATTCGGCACGTTCTTCTTCTTTCAGGCCCCGCCGGGGCACAAGCATGCCGACATCATCCACCGCGAGCTCGAGCAGATCGTCTGGTCCGAGGAGCTGGGATTCGACGAGATTTGGCTCACCGAGCATCACTTCATCGACTACGGCCTGTCGGTCGATCCGGCCGCCCTGGCGGCAGCCGCCGCCTCGCGCACGCGGCGGATGCGCATCGGGCTGGCGGCGGCCATCCTGCCCTTTCACGAGCCGATCCGCCTGGCCGAGCAGCTGGCGCTGGTGGACATCATCTCCAACGGCCGACTGGATGTGGGTGTGGGGCGCGGGAACCGGCCGGCGGAGTTTACCGGCTACCGCGTGCCCCAGGTGGAGAGTCGAGAGCGCTTCGACGAGGCCGTGCAGATCATGGTGCGCGCCTGGACCGAGGAGCGCTTCGCCTACGGGGGGCGCTTCTTCCAGATCCCGGAGGTGCGCGTGATCCCCAAGCCGATACAGAAGCCGCACCCGCCCCTCTACCAGGTCTGCGTCACGCCCGACGGCATCGAGAACACGGCTCTGCGCGGCTGGCCCATGCTCAACTCCCTCCTCTACGGCGGGGTGGGGCAGCTCGTCGCCAATCGCGACAAGTACGTGGACACGCTCAAGAAATGCGGGCGCACGGATGCCGAGGTCGCGGCGCTGCTGTCGAACTGGGGCGTCTCGCGCCAGATCTACGTCGCGCCCACGGATGCCCAGGCGCTGGCCGAAGCCAAGGAGGCCGAGTTGTGGTACCAGGACGCCTTCCGCCGCTTCTTGATTCCGGAGCGCCTCGAGGAGAGCCACCCGAGCCTGCAGCCCGGCTTCCGCGCCATGGCCGAGCGCCTGTCCAAGATCACGTGGGAGGGGCTGGTGGCGGAGACACTGGCCTTCGGCTCGCCCGAGACCGTGGCGCGCCATATGGAGGAGATGCGCGCGATCGGCGTGGGCCAGATGATGTGCTGGATGAATTTCGGCGGCCTGCCGCAGGACAAGGTGCGCCGCTCCATGGAGCTCTTCGCGCGGGAAGTCATGCCGCGCTTCAGACCTTCTCCCATATTCCCTCTCCCTTCAGGGAGAGGGCCAGGGTGAGGGTGAGAGGTTCGATAGTGAGGACGTCATGAAGACGCACTACCGCCTCGACGGCCCCGCCGGCGCGCCCGTCGTCACGCTCACTCATCCGCTGGGCGCCACGCTCGCCCTCTGGGACGATTACGTGCCGGCGCTGACGAAGCGGTACCGCGTCCTCCGCTACGACGTGCGCGGCCACGGCGGCTCGGAGGTCCCCCCCGGTCCGTACATGCTCGAGCAGATGGCGGGCGATCTGGAGGAGCTCCTGCGCTCGCTGGGCATCACTGAAACCCATTTCGTCGGCGTTTCGATGGGCGGGCTCATCGGCATGACGGCGGCGCTCGGCTCCCCGCGCCTGATCCAGAGCCTGGTCCTCTGCGACACGACCGCCTGCTATGGGCCCGGTCTACGCCCCATGTGGGAGGACCGGATCTGCGTCGCGGAGACCGAGGGCATGACGGCGGCCCTCGTTGAGAGAACCATGGACATCTGGTTCACGCCTCCGTTCCGCTCGCGACGCAAGGACATCGTGGACCGCGTCGCCGCCATGCTCGAGCGCACCGATCCCCGCGGCTATGCCGCCGCCATCCGTGCCATCGGCTTCGTGGACCTCACCGAGCGCATCGCGGCCATCGCCTGCCCCACGCTCGTGGTGGTGGGCGAGCAGGATCCCGGCACGCCGCCAGCCATGGCGCGCGTGATCCACGAGCGCATCCCCGGCTCCCGGCTCCTCCTTCTCCCCGGCGCCGCCCACTGCGCCGTGATCGAAGCGGCCGACCGCTTCCTCCCCGAGCTCACGAGCTTCCTCGGGGCGTAATACTGACGACGCGCTCGGTTACTCCGGCTCGGGCAATCCATCGACGTGGAGGCCCCCATGACCATCCCCGATTCCATTCGCGAGCTGATCGGCACCGGCCCCCTGGCCCATCTGTCAACCCTCAATCCCGACGGCAGTCCCCAGGTCAGCGTGGTCTGGGTGGGCATCGAAGGCGATGAGTTCGTCATGGGCCACATGGGGGTGTGGCAGAAGGTGAAGAACGTGAAGCGAGACCCGCGCGTGGCGCTCTCATTGCTCGGCAGAGGGAAGAACCCGATGGGCCTCCAGGAATACCTCGTCGTCTACGGCGAGGCCCGCATCACCGAAGGCGGAGCGGCGGCGCTGCTCCAGCGCCTGGCCCAAATTTATCTTGGCGCCGGCGCCCAGTTCCCGCCGGAGCCCTTCCGGGGCCGGCCGGGCTATATCACGCGCATCGCGCCGCGCCGCTTCTCCGGCGTGGGGCCCTGGAATCCCGGCCAGGCCTGAGCGTCGGCTCGAGCCGCGCCGGGCGCGCCCGGCGATGGATAATGCGGGTATGGGAGCCGGGGCGCGGGGCTACGACGCGATTATCGTCGGCGCGGGTCACAACGGCCTGGTCACGGCCTGCTATCTGGCGCGGGCGGGCCTGCGCGTGCTCGCGCTGGAGCGGCGGCATCTGGTGGGCGGGGCCTGTGTCACCGAGGAAACCTTTCCCGGCTTCAAGGTCTCCACCGCCGCCTATGTGAATAGCCTCTTTCACAAGGACATCGCCCGCGACCTGCGGCTTGCCGACTATGGCTTCGCCGTCCTGCCGCGCAATCCGTCCTCCTTCACGCCATTCCCCGATGGACGCTTTCTTCTCCTGGGGCCGGACCCGGCGCTCAACCACCGCGAGATCTCGAAGTTCAGCCCACGCGACGCGGCCCGCTATCCCGAGTACGAGGCCATGCTCGAGCGCGTGGCGGCCTTCATCGAGCCCACGCTCACCGTGGTCCCGCCGAATCTGCTGCGTCCGGGTTTGCGGGACATCCTCCGCCTCATCGCGCTGGGGCGCTCATTCGGGCGGCTGGGTGCCGCGGCCTCGGAAGCGGTCGAGCTCCTCACGGGCCCCGCCCGCGCCGTCCTCGACCGGTGGTTCGAATCGCCGGAGTTCAAGGCGACGCTGGCCACCGACGCCATCATCGGCGCGATGGCAAGCCCCTCGACGCCCGGCACCGGCTACGTGCTCTTCCATCACGTCATGGGCGAGACCGACGGCCGGCGCGGCGTCTGGGGCTATGTTCGGGGCGGGATGGGCGGTCTCAGCCAGGCCCTCGACCGAGCCGCCCGGGACCTAGGCGTCGAGATCCGCTGCAAGGCCGAGGTGGCGCGCATCCTTACGCGGGACGGTCGCGTCACGGGCGTGGCGCTGGCGGATGGCGAGGAATGCCATGCTCCCGTGGTGGCCAGCAATGCCGACGCCCGCGTAACCTTCACCCGGCTCCTCGATCCGCGATCGCTGCCGGCCGAGTTCGTCGCGGCCGTGGGCCGGATCAATTACGAAAGCGCCTCGCTCAAGATCAATGTGGCGCTCGGCGAGCTGCCGAGCTTCCGTGCCCTCCCGGGCCACGAGCCCGGCCCCCAGCACCGCGGCACCATCCATATTTGTCCAGACCTCGACTATATCGAGCGGGCGTACGACGACGCCAAGTACGGCCGGCCGTCCGAGCGCCCGGTCCTCGAGTGCACGATCCCATCGGTGGTGGATTCGACCGTGGCGCCGCCCGGCAAGCATCTCATGTCGATCTTCGTCCAGTACGCGCCCTACGGGCTGCGGGAGTCGAATTGGGACGCGCTGGGCGAGCGCTTCGCCGACCGGTGCTTCGACCTGCTCGACGAATATGCGCCGGACTTTCGCCGCGCGGTGCTGGCGCGTCAGGTGCTGACCCCGCTCGATCTCGAGCGCGTCTTCAATCTCACGGGCGGCAATATCTTCCAGGGAGCGATGACGCCGTCGCAGCTCTTCTCGCTCCGGCCCGTTCCCGGCTATGCGGGGTACCGTACGCCCATCAAGGGCCTCTACCTCTGCGGCGCCGCCGCCCATCCGGGCGGAGGCGTCATGGGCATCCCGGGCTGGAACGCCGCCCGCGAGATCCTCCGTGCCCGCCGCCTCCGCTTCATCGCCACTTGAATACCGAGAGCAGGTTGTGAAAGTCGTCGCTCCACACGCCCACCCGCGGATTGGCCTCGCGCTCGGCCGCCGTCCAGCGCGTGTCGTGGGCGAGGCGTCCGAGCGTCTCGGGCGTCCGCGCCAGCACGGCCCACGTGGAGCTGGCCACGCCTTTCGTCTCCTCGGACTCGTCCTCTTCGATTAGCCCGGCCAGCCCGGCGTCGCCGGCAAGATTGGCCACCACCGGCTCGAGGTCGAGGAAGCGGTTGGAGAGGTGAAAGGCGAGCAGCCCGCCGGGCTTGAGCCTCTCGAGGTAGAGCCGGACGGCTTCGCGGGTCAGGAGATGCACCGGGATGGCGTCGGACGTGAAGGCATCGACGACGATCAGGTCATAACGCTCGCCGGGCCGCTCCCGGCCGACCGCCTCCAGGCGGATCCGGGCATCGCCCAATTCGATCCGAACCGTTGCGCCCCGGTCGCGCGCGTCGGACAGGTAAGTGAAGTACGCGCGGTCGACGGCGATGTCCCGGACCAATCGGTCGATCTCATAGAACGTGAGCCCGTCGCCCGGGCGCGCGTAGGCGGCCAGCGTGCCCGTGCCGAGGCCGATCACCGCCACGCGCCGCGAGTCTTCGCGACGATCGAGCTCGTCGAAGACCTGGCCGATCGGCCCCTGGCGGTGATAGTAGGAGAGCGGCTCCCCGCGCCGCGCCGGATCGAGGCTCTGGCGGCCGTGCAGCGTGGTGCCGTGGTGCAGCGTCATATAGCCCTTGCCCTCGCGGTCGCGGGAGACCTGCAGGACCCCGAAGAAGCTCCGGGCCTGGCGGATCTGATCGCTGTTTCGCGCGTCCACGAAATCCGTCACCATCAGCACGGCCGCGAGGGCGAGCCCCAGGAGCAGAGGGCGGCGACGCAGGAGCAGGCACAGCGCGAGGGGAGGGGCGTAGGCCAGAATGGTATTGATCTTCCGCTCGACCGGGTCGAGCCATGCCGTGACCGACTCGGCCGGAAGATCGAGCAATCGCGAGATGAAGCGAAAGTCGATCATGAAGGAAGCGGAATCGGAGTAGAGCACGAGGGCCAGCGCGGCCACCCCGAGCGGCAGCGCGGCGGTGAGAAGGCGGGCCCGCGGCGAGGCCGGCGGCGCCGCCCGGTGCCAGCGGACGAGCACGCAGGCGAGCAGCATGGCCAGCGGGTACTCGACCAGCGAGCTGAACACGAGCGGCGCGACGAGCGCGTTGAAGACCCCTCCCAGCACCCCGCCGACGGAAATCAGCAGGTAGAACTCGGTGAGATGCCGCGGCGACGGGCGGCTCAGCGCCAGCTCGCCGTGGCACGAGAGCGCGACCATCAGCAGCAGCGCGAGGTGCCAGATCACCGTCAACCAGATGCGCTGCCGGAACCCGGACACCATGAAGAAGATCACGATGAGCGCCAGCGGCAAGAGCATCGACACGACCGCCCGATGGAGGCGTGCTGGCCATGAGCCGAAGGCCAGGATGAAGCTCAGGAGATACAGCGCGAGCGGGAGCACCCACAGCAGCGGGACGGCGGCGATGTCCGTGGTGATATAGGTCGTCACGCCGAGCAAGAGGCTCGAGGGCACGAAGGCCAAGGCGACCCAGCGCAGCCGCCGGCTCGAGGAGGGCGTGTCCTCTCTCAGTCCCTCCGGCGGATCCGGCGATTCGATCGCCGGCGCCCCGACGCGCTCGCTCGATCCGGGTGCCAGGCGCGAGGGCATCCCCCGCCAGAGGGTCAGCGCGCACAGCGCCGTCAGAGCGGCGAGCACGAGGTAGCCCAGGCCCCAGAGTCGCGTCTGCGACAGCCAGCCATAGTCCCGCAGATGGAGTCTCGGCTCGATGAGCGTGGGATAGCCCAGGAGCGCCAGCATGCTGCCGAGGTTGCTCGCGGCGTAGAGGAAGTAGGGGTCCCGGCCCGACGGGTGTCCGGTATGGCTGAACCACCGCTGGAGCAGCGGCGCCGTCGCGCTGACCACGAAAAAGGGCAGCCCCACCGAGATCGAGAGCAGCATCAACACGTCCAGCACCGGATTGGCCTCGCCCCCGCGGAGGAGAGCGGGATTCACGGACAAGGGCAGGAAGCCCAGCGGGATCGCGAGCACCGCGAGGTGCAGGATCGCCTGCCGGGAGATGCCGACCCAGGTGGCGCTGGCATGGGCATAGGCATAGCCCGCAAGCAGCATGGCCTGGAAGAAGACCAGGCACGTGCTCCAGACAGCCGGAGTGCCGCCGAGCAGCGGCAGGATCATCTTGCCCACCATCGGCTGCACCACGAACAGCAGCGTGGCGCTGACGAAGAGCGTGAGCGAGTAGAGCAGCAGGATGGCGGTCAAACCGACTCCCGGCCGACCGGGCGCGCCGGCTTCAGACGGTGATTCCCCAGATGGCCTTCGTGAGATGGCCGATGAGGTAGGTGATTCCCACGGCTGCCGCGATGATGACCAGGTTCATGACGATCCGCCGTCTGATCTCCATCCCCGTGAGGAAGGCGAGGATGGTCGACACGGCCACGATCAGCACACCGGCCACTCCGAGCGAGAGCAGCAAGGTTCGAGCGCCGAAGACCACCGGCAGCACCGGCACGAGCGCGCCGGCCAGGTAGCTGGCGCCGACCAGGAGGCCCGAGCTCAACGCGGTATGCCGCGCCTCCGTGGCGAGCTCGGACTCGCCGAGGAAGCGGCGCCGCGCCAGCTCCGTGCCGCGCACCTCCGCTTCAGAGCTCGACGCGAGGTAGGCACCCGCCGCCATCGACAGCGCGCCGGCCACGGCCACCGTCGAGCCCGCGATCGCGACGGTCTTCGGATCGCCGAAGGCGCCGAAGAAGCCGCTGACCGCGCCGAGCATCTCGACGAGGCCGTCGTTCAGGCCGAGGAAGATGTCACGAACCCGCTGCGGGCTGATCCGGCGCTCCTCCTCCGCCATCACCACGGTATCTTCGTGCTTGAACTCGTCTTCGAGGATGCCCCGCACCGCTTTGCCCAGCGGACCGCCTTCGTACGTTCGCCAGACGGTGAGGTATTTCCGCACCCCGAAGACCTCGATGGCCTCCAGGATGAGGTGAATGGCGGTCGCGCCGAAGAGCCGGCCGATCCACACGAGCAGTCGGAGCTTCAGACGATGCGAGAAATCCAGCGTGGTGATCTCCTGGCTGAAGAACTCCTGCCAGAAGGCCAGGTGCCGGGTCTCGATTGGGATCAGCTGGTCGAGGATCTGTCTCAGGCGGCCGGTGGTCACGTCGCGGAGCGCCTGGTAGAGGGACAGATCGAACAGCTCGTCGAGGATCAGCTGCTTCGCCAGCCGGCTGTCCGCGCGTTCGGGCTCCCGCATGTGGCTCACCGCGCGGGCAGAAGCGCCGAGCCCCGGCGGCTCATCCGAGCGCCGTCACCACGACGGAGAGGTCCTCGCCGCCATGGCCCGCGGCCTGGGCAGCCGCGTAGAGGCGCTCGGCCAGGTCGGTGAGGGGAAGCGGAGCGCCGACGGCCGCCGCCGCTTCCTGCATCAGGTGCAGGTCCTTCATGAAGAGGTCGAGCTTCATCTGGGCCGGGAACTCGCCGCGGGCCATCATCGGGCCGCGCAGCTCGAGCATGCGGGAGTTGGCGGCGCTCGCGGTGAGCACCTCTAGCGCCACGTCCAGGTCGAGGCCGGCCTTGCGCGCCAGGGTGAGGGCCTCGGCGGCCGCCGCGCTGTGGAGCGCGACCAGCAGATTGGCCACGAGCTTGAGCACCATCGCCTGGCCGGCGCGGCCGACGTGCACGGCGCGCGGCAATACCGATTCGAGCACGGGACGCCAGCGCTCGTAGAGCGCGCGCTCGCCGCCCACGAAGATGATGCCATCGCCGCGCTCGACCATGGCGCTGGTGCCGCTGACCGGGCAGTCGAGGAAGCCGAGCTTGCGCGCCGACATCTCTTCGGCGAGCCGCGTCGTCAGCGTCGGGGAGATCGTGCTCATCTGGATCACGGTGAGCCCCGGGCGCGCGCCCGCGACGATGCCGCCGGCGCCCAGCGTGGCCTCCTCGACGGAGGCGAGCGAGGGCAGCAGGGTGCAGACGGCCTCGGCCGACCGAGCCACGGCGGCGGCCGAGGGCGCGGCCGCGCCGCCGAGGGCCGTAAGGGCTTCCACGCGCGCGGGCAGGAGATCGAAGCCCACGACGCCGTGCCCGGCCTTGATCAGGCGCGAGGCCACGGCGTGGCCGAGCAGGCCCAGGCCGACGATGCCGATGGTGGTCATGACTGCCCCTCAGCCTCCTCGCCCCTCACCCCGGCCCTCTCCCCAGAGGGGAGAGGGAGGCGGGAACCCTCGCCCCCGAAGGGAACAGGGAGCGGAGAACCCTCGCCCCCGAAGGGGGAGAGGGCAGGGTGAGGGGGAAAAGATCAGCAGTGAGTGCATGGCGGGTAGTCTCGCGAGTAGACGGGGTTCTTGAGATAGTCCTCAGGCTTGTAGGTCCAGAACTGCGAGACAGCGGGGAACGTGTGGATCACCGTGTTCTGCAGCTTGCCACCCATCCGCTCCACCTTGCGGACATAGACGCTCTGGATCGGATTGCCGTACGTGTCGAAGCGGATGGGTCCGCGCGGGGCGTCGGAGAGGTCCACTTTCCGCAGCGCGCCGAGGAAGCGATCCACGTTCTCGATGTCTCCGCCGATGGCCTCGAGAGCCGCCTTAAGCGCCATCCCCGTCACGTAAGGACCCTCGGAGTAATAGGATGGGACCTGCTGGTACTTCGCTTCGTACGCTTTGAGGAACTTCTGGTTGGCGGGTGTCTGGAGCGCGGCCGAGTAGTGTAGCGCGGTGACGATGTCCAGCGCCTCATCACCCATAGTGCGCAGCACGTGCTCGTCGGTGAAAGTGCCGCCCCCGATGAGGGGCAGCCGCGCCTTGAGCCCGGCGTCGTTGAATTGCTTGGCGAAGCGGAGGGCGTCGGCGCCGGAGAAGACGGCGTAGACGGCGTCCACGTCGCGGCGCATCTGCGCCAGGTAGGGCCCGAGGTCCGCCGTGCCGAGCGGCGGCCAGAGCTTCTGGACAACCTGCCCGCCCGCCTGCTCGAAGGTGCGATGGAAGCCCGCCGCCACCTCCCAGCCGAAGGCGAAGTCGTAGCCGATCATCGCGATCTTCCGGTACTTGAGATTGTCGTATACCCACTTGCCGAAAGGATGGGACGGCTGCGAGCTCGACCAGCCCGTGCGCACGATATAGGGGCTGCGCTTGCGCTGAGTGATGTCCTCGGCCGAGACGATGGGGAAGAGCGTCGGTACCTTCTTGCTATCGACATAGGGCGCGATGGCATAGCCCACCGCCGCGCTCAGCGGTCCAATCAGCAGATGGACGCCCTGGCTCTCGACGAGACTCCGCGCCTTGGTGATGCCCGTCGGCGGCTTGCCCTCGTCGTCCTCGATGATGAGCTTGATCTCCCGGCCGGCCAGCCGGTAGCCCTGCTCCTCGAGGTAGAGCTGCATGCCATTGATCATGTCTTTCCCATTGGCCGCCAGCGGGCCCGTCTGGGGGACCAGGAAGCCGATCTTGATGGGCCCCTTCTGCGCCCAGCTGACCGACGGCGCGGCGAGAGCGGCGACGAGCACGAGAGCAATCGAGAGTGCCTTCCGCATGAACATCTCCTTATTCGGACCGAGCCGCTTTTGACGGGTCGAGGGCGTCGAGGATCTCTTCGTTGCCGAGCGGCCAGCCGATGGCCGCCGCCATCAGCCGGAGCGCGAAGCGGTGCATCTCCTCGCCATCCATCGAATCCACCGCGGCGGCGGCGATGATCACGCGGAAATCGCGGTTGGTGGCCTCGAAGCCGGCGCAGAGCACGCAGGTGGTCGTGTTGATCCCGGCCAGGATCACGGTGCCCACCCCGCGACGACGCAGGACGAACTCGAGGTCCGTGCCCTGGAAGGCGCTGTAGCGCTTCTTGCCGCGCACGACGAGATCGGCGGGCTCGAGCAGCTCCGGGATGATCTCCACGCCCGGGCCGCCCAGGAGGTTGTGTCCGAGGATGCCGCGCCGCGCCTTGGACGGATCGTCGTGCGCGGCATTCCAGAACGGGTTCGACGCGATCTCGCCCGCATCGCGGTATTCGGTGACCACGTGAATGACGGGCACGCCGAGCGCCCGCACGGCGGCGAAGAGCGCCGCGGCGCGCTTGATCACGGGTTCGCAGCGGTCGGCCGCGAGCGGCAGCGTGGCGACCGCAGGATCGAGGTGGCCGCGGTGCATGTCGATGGCGACGACGGCCGTGGTCGCGGGATCGAGCCGAAGCATGGCGGGGCGTCCCCGGAGACTCATAGCATAGCGCCGATCCGATGGGAAGCGCCCGACCTTGACCCCGGCGCGCCGCGGCGAGTACCCTTGGTCCGCTTCGGATCCCATGCCGGGAGGAGTCCTGTGCCGATGAGAATCCTGCTCGCCCTGCTGCTCCCGCTGCTGAGTGCCGGCGCCGTCATGGCCCAGCAGGCCGAGCAGCGGAATATGCGGCTGGTCGGCTACGACGATCTTCAGGCGCGCTCCGCCTATCAGCCCGTCATCGCGCGTCAGGGCGACCGCTGGATCGCCTATATCGGGCATCATGGCGGACAGCGGCCGAATCCGCTCACCGCCGCGGCGCGAGCCATTGCCACCTTCCCCCGAACGGAGCGTTAGCCTCATGGGCCAATATGTCGACCTTTCGGTGACCGTGGATGATCGGACGATGAGCCCGCCCTCGACCAATATGCGGCTCGAGGTCACTCCGCACCGGCGCGGCCCGGGGTTCTGGCAGGTGTCGAGCGTGCGCCAGAGCCTGCACACGGGCGCCCACATCGACTCGCCGCTGCACGTCTTCAAAAACGCCATCACCACCGCCGAGATCGGGCTCGATCAGGTGATGGGCGAGGCTCTGGTCGTCGACCTCTCCTTCGTCGGGCCCAATCACGCCATCACCATCGAGGATCTCAAGCGGGGCGGCGCCGGTGACGTCAAGCGCGGCGATATCGTCTTGCTGCGCACCGACTGGACGGACAAGATGTACGGCACGTGGCCCGACTATTTCACCCAGTCGCCCTATTTCCCGCCCGAGTCGGCCCAGTGGCTGGTGGACCGCGGCCCCAAGAATATCGGCTTCGATTTCTTCGAGGAGTACTGCGCCCGACTGCCCGAGTTCACCTCCGAGGACTTTGCCATGCACCGGGTCATCCTGGGCGCCGGCGTGGTGATCATGGAAGGGCTGACCAATCTGGGGGCGCTGCCGCGCCGTCGCGTGGACTTCGCCGCGCCGTTCTACAAGATCGCCGGCACCGAAGGGGCGCCGGCGCGCTTCTTCGCCACGGTGTGATCGGCTTGGAGCGCGCGCACTAGTTTTCTAGTGCGCCTGATGGAGAGTCGCGCGCCGGTTTCCACCCGCTCGCCTCGGACGGCGGGGGCGTTCATGGGGCACGCCTTCCCCACATGAGGAAGCGCCGCACCACCGCCGCGCTCGCGCCGCAGGCGGCCTCTCGACAAGTTGGCGAACTTCCGTCGCTCTTTCGGGCGCCTCCTCGGCATCGCGTTTGCAGCACTAACACACGCTCACGAGGAGGGGGTCGCCATGGATGGCTCCATCGCGTGGGGAAGCGAGGCGATCCAGGAAGCCGTACTACAGGGGGTGGCCGAATTGCTCGCGTATGTCGCCATCGTCGTCGCGGCGCTGCTCCTCCTCTCGCTGGCGCTGCTGGTGACTCAAGCCAAGCGCCACCGTCACTTCTACTGCGCCCAGAGCGGGCTCGACGTCGAGGCGGAGTTCGACGAGCGGGGCCTGCCGGGCATGCGCCGCGCGGTGGGGGTGCTCAGCTGCAGCGCGTTCGAGCCTCCCGACGCGGTTCGGTGCAAGCGCCGCTGTCTCAACGAGGACGCTCGACGTCTTTGGCAGGCATGGCCGGCGCTGCCGGTCAGGAGGCAGCCATGACGTGCCGGGTGACTGCACAGTCAGGCGGATACGAGCTCGATCCGGAGAACTGGTGGGGCGCAGTGGACGGCGAGATCCTGGAAGCCCTTGCCGGCCGCGGAGCGATGAGCCTCACCGCGCTGTGTGAGCAGACCGGCGTCTCAGAGGGCGAGATGATCAGCTTCGTCGCCATGCTGGCCCGCGAGGGCCGCATCCGGATCTGCCAGATCGAGCGAGCCGCCTGAGGGGGCGCCGGCGCTAGCCGGGTGATACCTGCGCGGCGGCCTCGCGCCGCCGCGACCCGGCGCCGGCGCCTCTTCCTCCTTCGGCCAGCGGCACGCCGTCGCGGTAGGACACCCAGTGGCCGAGCATGGCGGGCACCCGCCCCCCCGGCGTGATGATGCCGGTGAGGTTCAGCGGGTCGCAGGCCGACAGCCGTACCGCTTGTCCGCTCGGGGCCTCGCGCCGCACTGCTCTCAGCGCCTCGAGCGCCTCGGGCGCCGCGAATTGCTCGCCCACGAAGCCGCCCACGATGCGCCCGCCTCTGAGCTCGCCCCGCATCTCGAGCCGCCGGTAGACTTTCAGCAGCTCCCGCCAGCCGGGCGCCTCGGGCTCGCGCAGGAGCAGATCGCGGAAGACGATACCGTAGCGCCGCACATACTGCCGCGCGCGGGCTTCCAGGAGGTCGTCGGGCGCGGGCGGCGGCGGCGCCTCGAGCAGCGCCCAGCGCCCCGTGCCGATGGGCGCCCTCAGTGCCATGCGCATCCGTCCTGGTCGCTGGCGCCGCCGCTTCTCGGAATGCAGCAGGCTGCGCAGCCCCGCGAAGCCGTCCCCGGTCACGAGCCCGGCTGAGACCAGCTCGCAGAGCGCCTCCTCCACCTCGATGCGCAGCCGGCGCACGCGCGCCGCGATCTCGTCGGTGAAGGAGGCGCCGGCCGCGCGCAAATGGGCCAGGACGTCTCGCGCGGGGGCCGAGAGGCCGGTCTCATCACCACCGTCGCGCGGCTCGAGCAGCCAGGCCAGATTCTGGCGGCGCAGCAGGGTGATCGGCACCACGCCCGAGAGCCGGCGCCCGGCATGGCGCGCGCTCTCGTGGCGCCGCAGCCGGCCCCAGGCCACTTCGCCCGACAGGCATAGCTCGTCGAGCCAGCCGGGCTCGTAGCGCGCGACCCGTGCCGGCAGCACCTCGCGCTCCCAGCCCGCCGCCGCCAGATCGAAGCCCTCGAGCTGCTCGATCACCCGGGCCAGCCCGTCGCGGCCGTGGAGCTGCAGTCCCGGGCGCACGTGCTGCCAGGCGAAGAGGAAGCCCATCAGATCGGCCGCGCTCACGGGCTCGATCTCGCGCCTGAGCCGGTCGAGCGTGCGCCGGTGGATGCGCGCCAGCAACCGGCGGTCGCACCATTCGATCGCGTCAGGGGCCGCGTCGGGAGAGAAGCGCCCGCGCAGGACGCCACCGTCGGCCTCGACGCGCGCGAGCGCCGCAGCGATCTCCGATGCCGCTAGATCAAAAGGCTGCCCGAGGGCCGCGGCTGTGATGGGCCCCACGAGCGCGAGCCGGGCTCGGACGAGCTCCGCAAGCGCGCCCTCGCGATCCGACCAGACAGGCGGCCGCCGCGCGGGCGGCTCGGCCACGTCCGGCTCGAGACGACCCTCCCCCCAGATCGCGAGCGCGAGCGAGCGGCGCTCGGCGGCCACCCAGAAGCTCCGCGCGCCCGCCCGGAGCCGGGCGGCGCGGCCCGCCGCGATCAGCTCGTCGAGCCAGCCGGTCCAGCCCGAGATCTCGCCCTCGCCCGCGGGCAATGCGCCCACGTCGAGCAGGAGGTCGTGGAGCTCGTCGGCATCGCGCAGGTCGGGGCGCGCCTCATCCACCACCGCGGCGATGGCCTCGGAGTCCAGCCGGCCCATGTCGTCGGCGATGTCGGCCGGCAGCCCGCGCCGCAGTGACACGGCCCGCGCCCGGCGCTCTTCCAGCGGCGCGTCGTCGAGATAGGCATACGGATTGGCATTGAGGATCTCGTGGGCGAAGACGGAGGGCTCGGGCGTCTCCCGCGCGAGCCGCCGGATCTTTCCGCCGAAGAGCGCCTCCAGCCGCCGCTTGAGCCCTTGGGCGTCCATCGCCTCGCTGAGACAGTCGCGCACCGTCTCGTTCACCAGCGGATGGTCGGGGATCTCGATGGGCCCGACCGCATTATCCTGGCAGCCGAGCTGGGCGGGAAAGACGGCGGCCAGCAGGTCCTGGGCGCGCATGCGCTGCAGATAGGGCGGCACGCGGCGGCCACCTTCCCAGCGCAAGAGCGCCAAAGACCGGCTCGCGTCCCAGCGCCAGCGAGTGGCGAACATGGGCGCTTGAAGGGCCGCGTCGGTGAGCAGCCGTTCGACGCTCGAGGGGTGGACCATTTCGAAGATGCTCTCGAGCGGGAAGCTGTGCTGGGGCCCGAGGGAGAGCAGGACGCCGTCGTCGGTGGCCGCGGCCTGCAGCTCGAAGTCGAAGCTCTGGCAGATGCGCTTGCGCAGCGCCATGCCCCAGGCGCGGTTGATCCGGCCGCCGAAGGGGGCGTGGATGATGAGCTGTTGCCCCCCGGCCTCGTCGAAGAAGCGCTCGGCGACGATGGTGTCCTGGGTGGGCACGGCGCCAAGCGCCTCCCGGCCGGCCGCGAGATAATCGCGCGCCAGCGCCGCGCCGGCCTCGTCGAGGCCGGCCTCGTCCATGAGCCAGCGCGCGGCGGCCTCGGGCTCGTCGAGCCGGCGGGCAACTTCCTCGCGCACCGTTGCCACCTCCGCCGAAAGCTCCGGCGTGCGTGCGGGCCCCTCGCCCAGCCAGAAGGGGATGGTGGGTGGCGCGCCCCCGGCGTCCTCCACGCGCACCCGGCCGCTCTCGACTCGTCGAATCCGCCAGGAACTATTGCCGAGCAGGATCACATCGCCCGCCATCGACTCGACAGCGAAGTCTTCGTCCACCGAGCCGATGAGAGTCTCGTCCGGCTCGAGCACCACATCGTAATTAGCATTGTCGGGAATGGCGCCGCCCGAGGTGAGCGCGGCCAGTCTGGCGCCGCGGCGCCCCTTGAGGCGGCGGCCGACCGCGTCGCGATGCAGCCGCGCCCCCGCCCGCCCCCGGCGAGTGGCGATGCCCTCGGCCAGCATGTCCACCACGGCATCGAAGTCACGGCGCTCGAGCTCGGCGTAGGGCGCCGCCCGGCGACAAAGCGCGTAGAGACCGTCTTCGTCCCACTCCTCAGCGGCGCAGGCGGCCACGAGCTGCTGGGCGAGCACGTCGAGCGGCGCCTGCCGCATCGCGACGCGATCGATCTCTCCGCGCCGCGCCGCGCGCACTAGCGCCGCGCACTCGACGAGCTGGTCGCGGGTGAGGGGGAAGAGCCGGCCTTTGGGAATGGCGCCGAGGGCGTGGCCCGAGCGGCCGATGCGCTGCAGTCCCGTCGCGATGGAGCGCGGCGAGCCGAGCAGGCAGGTGAGGTCCACCGCGCCCACGTCGATCCCGAGCTCGAGCGAGGCGGTCGCCACCACGACGGAGAGCTCGCCCGACTTCAACCGCTGCTCCGCGCTGAATCGGCGCGCACGGCTGAGACTGCTGTGATGCGCCGCCACGGCGTCCTGGCCGAGGCGCGTTGCCAGGTGCAGCGTCACGCGCTCCACCAGCCGCCGCGTGTTGACGAAGACCAATGTGGAGCGATGGGCGCGGGCCAGCTCGGCCACGCGGTCGTAGATCTCGCCCCATTGTTCGTGGGTGCACACTGCGCCCAGCTCGTCGCGCAGCACCTCCACGGCGAGGTCCAGATCGCGCCGCTGGCCCACGTCGACGATGGCGGGCAGGGCGCGCTCCGCGCCGACCAGCAATCGCGCCGCGGTCTCGATAGGCCGCACGGTGGCGGAGAGCCCGATGCGCTGTGGGCGCGGGCCGCCGCTGCCGGCCACCAGCTGCTCGAGCCGCTCGAGCGAGAGGGCCAGGTGCGCGCCGCGCTTGTCGCCGGCCACCGCGTGGATCTCGTCCACGATGACGGTGCGGGCGCCGGCCAGGCCGCGTCTCCCGGACTCGGAGGTGAGCAGGATATAGAGCGATTCGGGCGTGGTGACCAGCACGTGCGGCGGCCGCTTGGCGCCCTGCCGCCGCTCCGTCGCCGAGGTATCTCCCGTGCGCACCGCGGTGCGGATGTCCAGCGCGCGGAAGCCCATTCCCGCCGCCACCGCCGCCAGCTCCCCCAAGGGCTCCTCGAGATTGCGGCGGATGTCGTTGGACAGCGCCTTGAGCGGCGAGACGTAGACGATCTCGGTCCGGTCTTCGAGTCCGCCGGCGCAGGCTTTGCGCACCAGGGCGTCGAGGCAGTAGAGGAAGGCCGCCAGCGTCTTGCCCGAGCCCGTCGGCGCCGTCAGCAGCACGTCGCGGCCGGCCGCGATCGCGGGCCAGCCCAAGGCCTGGACCGGCGTGGGCTCCCCGAAGCGGCGCCTGAACCAGGTGTCTACCGCGGGATGGAACATGGGGGTGAGTATAGCCAGACAGCCCTGGTTTCGCATCGAGTGACCGGCTGCGGCCTCAATGCTTGCCCCCCGCCCGCCGGGCGCGCACGCGCTGGAAGAGGACAGCAAGCGGCAGGCAGCAGATCGCCAGCAGGCTGATCAGCTTGAAGTTGTCCACGAAAGCCAGCAGCGTGGCCTGTCGCGTCAGCTCGCGATAGAGCAGGCCCATGGACTGCGGCACGGCAGCGATCGAGCCGACGCGCGCCGCCAGCCCGCGCTGCATCGTGTCCAGCCACTTCCGATACGCCGGATCGTAGGGCGTGAGGTGGCGCACGAGGACGGCCTGGTGCACCTGGGCGCGCCGGGCCAGCAGCGTGGCGACGGCCGAGATGCCGAGGCTGCCGCCGGTGTTCCGCATGAGATTGTAGATGCCGGTAGCCTGGCCGAGCTGCTCGGTGCGCAGCGTCCCCACCGCCGTCGTCGACAGCGGAATGAAGATGAGCGGCGTGGCGATGCCGTTGAGCACCGTGGCCCACACCACATTGGCCTGGCTGACGTCGAACGTCAGACGGCTCAGCCAGACGCTCGACACCGCGACCAAGCCGAACCCCGCGGCGATCATCAGCCGGCTGTCGAGGAGACCCACCAGCCGCCCGACGATGGTCGCCGAGAACAGGGCGCCGATGCCCCGCGGGCTGATCGCCAGCCCCGCCTGCAAGGCCGAATATCCCAAGAGGGTCTGCAGGAAGAGCGGCAGCAGGGCCGTGGTGCTGTAGAGCACGACGCCCATCGCGGTGATGAGGACGGTGCCGAGCGCGAAGTTGCGGTTGCCCAGCACGCCCAGGTTCACGATGGGCTCGTCCGCGTGCAGCTCCCGATAGATGAAGGCGACCATCGAGAGGGCGGAGATCACGAGGAACCAGCGCACCCACACCGCGGCCAGCCAATCGTCCTCCTGGCCCTTGTCGAGCACGATCTGGAGCGTGCCGAGCCAGAGGACGAGGAAGCCCATGCCCCAGTAGTCGATGCGCTGGCGGCTCGTCCGGTGAAGGTACGGCGGGTCCTCGATGAAGGCCTGCGCCATCAGCGCCGCCGCGATGCCGACGGGCATGTTGATGTAGAAGATCCAGCGCCAGGAATAATTGTCCGTGATCCAGCCGCCCACGGTGGGGCCGAGGATGGGCGCGACGATCACGCCCATGGAGTAGGTCGCCATCGCCAGGCCGCGCTTGGCGGGTGGGAAGCTCTCGAGCAGGATGGCCTGGGCGATGGGCTGCAGCGCGCCGCCGCCGGCGCCCTGGAGCACGCGGGCCGCGATCAGCATGCCCAGGCTGTCGGCCGCGCCGCAGAGCGCGGACGACGCGGTGAAGATCACGATGCACGCAATGAGAAAGCGCTTGCGGCCGAACACACCGCTGAGCCACGCCGAGGCCGGCAGGATGATGGCGTTGGAAACCAGATAGCTCGTGAGCACCCAGGTGGCTTCCTCGGGCGTCGAGGAGAGGTTGCCGGCGATGTGCGGCAGCGCCACGTTGGCCACGGAGGTGTCGAGCACTTCCATGAAGGTGCCGAGCATGACGGACACCGCGATGAGCCACGGGCTGTAGGCGGGGCGCCACTCTGCCGTGTCGGCGGCGGGCGGCGCGGAGACGGATTCGTCGCTCATGGCGGGTTGACGGGCCCGGGAACGCCCGCCATTATAAGCGCGAACTCACGGCCATGGCGGATCTCCACGACGAAGGTTTGTCCGGTCGACTCCGCGCGCGCTTCGTCACCCTCCGGCAGGCGCCGCCGCGCCGGCGCGGCGCGATGGCGGCCGGGGCCGTCCTGCTGCTCGCGGCCTTGGCCTATGGCGGCTACCTCTGGTGGTACTCGCGCACGCACGTCTCCACCGACGACGCCTTCATCGCGGGCCATATCTCGCCGGTCAGTGCCCGCGTCTCAGGTACGGTGCTGAGAGTGCTCGTCAGCGACAACCAGGACGTGAAGGTTGACGAGGTGCTGGTGCGCCTCGATCCGCGCGACTACGAGGTCGCGCTGGCCCAGGCGCGCGCCGCGGCCGAGGCCGCCAAGGGTGACCTCGCGAATGCCGTGGCCAATGTGCCCCTCACCGACGAGACCACGCGCAGCCAGGTCCAGCAGGCCGAGGCCACCCTCGGCGCCTCGCAGCACGGCAGCGAGATGGCGGCTCACGATCTGGAAGATCGACGCAGCCAGCTCCAGGCCAAGCGGTCGGCGGTGGCGGCGGCGGAGGCGGCCGTGCGCGGTGCGGAGGCCGACTTCGAGCGCAACCGGCTCGACCGCGATCGGATGCGCGACCTCGTGCGCCAAAAGCTCCTGGCGCAGCAGGACCTGGATCACGCCGAGGCGGCGTATCTCAACGCTCGGGCCACGCTCGATGCCGTTCGGGACAAGCTCAACCAAGCGCGCAGCGAGGTCGCACAGGCCGAGGCCGGCGTCCAGAGCCAGCGCGCGGCGGTATCCCAAGCGCTCCGGCGCGTAGACGAGAGCCGCGCGGCGCTGGCCAATGCGCGCAGCCAGCGACAGCAGGTGAGACTGCGCGAGGCCCAGGTGGAGGCGGCGCGCGGCCGGCTCGCCCAGGCGATGGCAAATCTCCAGCAGGCCGAGCTGAACCTCGCCTACACCCAGATCCGCGCGCCCTACGGCGGCCGCATCACCAAAAAGAGCGTCGAGGTGGGGCAGGTGGTGCAGCCGGGCCAGCCGCTGCTCTCGGTGGTGGACCTGGACGATGTGTGGGTGGTGGCCAACTTCAAGGAGACGGAGCTCACCCATGTGCGGATGGGCCAGTCGGCCACGGTGACCGTGGACACCTACCCGGGGCGCAAGTTCAAGGCGCGGGTGGACTCGGTTCAGGCGGGCTCGGGCGCGGTCTTCTCGCTACTCCCGCCCGAGAACGCCACGGGCAATTACGTCAAGGTGGTCCAGCGCGTGCCGGTGAAGCTCACCTTCCTGCCGGGGGAGAACAAGCAGCACCTGCTCGTGCCCGGCATGTCGGTCGTGCCGACCATCGGCCTGAGATAGGGGTCAGGTCTTGAATTACGACATTTGCTGCCAAATTTTGGCGGGCCCACCGTCATTCCGGGTCATTCATACTCGCCTGGCAAGTACTTGAGGCGCTCAGAAGATCTTGACGCTGGCCTACTGATTCCAGTCCCGGCCCGGGCTCGGCTGATCGTGGCGACGAAGGCGGTGGCGGTCACACAGTCTTGCTGTTTACTCGGGCTGAGCGCTTGACACCTCCAGAATGTCAGCATAATGTCTCTCCGCGAACCCCGCCCATCCATCCCAAGGAGGTGCGCTCATGCGACGCTCGATCGGCATCGGACTCAGCTTCGTTTTTGCCCTAGTGGCGCTGTCGACGGGGTGGTCGGACCCGGCCGATGCCCAGGCCAAGTACCCGAACCGGCCGATCCAGCTCATTTGTCCGTGGGCGGCTGGCGGCGGCACGGACCGCATCGCGCGCATCGTGGCTGTCCTCCTCGAGAAAGAGCTAGGACAGCCCGTCACCGTGGTCAACCGCACCGGCGGGAGCGGCGCCGTGGGGCACACCGCGGGAGCGACGGCGGCGCCGGACGGCTACACGATCACCATCCCGACCGTCGAGATCACGATGATGCACTGGATGGGCCTCACGCCCGTCACCTACAAGGAGTTCACACCCGTGGCGCTGCTCAACATCGACGCCGCCGGCGTCCAGGTCGCGGCCAACTCCGAGTGGCGGACGCTCAAGCAGCTCCTCGACTACGTGAAGGCGAACCCGGGGAAGGCGAAGGCCTCTGGAACCGGACGGGGTGGGAGCTGGGACCTGGCCCGGGTGGGAATGCTCAAGACGGCCGGGATTCCCATCGACGCCCTGCCATGGGTACCCAGCACCGGCGCAGCCACGGGGCTCCAGGAGCTCGTCGCGGGAGGCGTGCAAGTCGTGACGGCGAGCCTCGTTGAAGGACGGCCCCTGATTGAGGCTGGCAAGGTGCGTGCGTTGGCGAACATGGCCGACAAGCGGGACCCCGGCTTCCCCGACGTGCCAACGCTGAAGGAGCTGGGGATCAATTGGACAATGGGAGCCTGGCGGGGAATCGCGCTTCCCAAGGGCGCGTCGCCTGAGATCGTGGCGGCGCTCGAGAAGGCGCTCGACAAGGTCGTCAAGAGCCCCGAGTACGTGGACTTCATGAACAAGGGCCCATTCGGCATCCTCTACAAGGGCTCGGCTGACTTCGGGAAGTTCCTCGCCGAGCAGGACCAGACGATGGGGGTCCTGATGAAGGAGGCTGGCCTGACGAAGTAATCGTCCCCCTCTCCAGGATGAAGATCAGCGACACGGTCGTGGGCGCCGGTTTCGTTGGAGCCGGCGCCGCTATCTTCGCCGCAACGCTCGGGTTCCCGCGCCTCGAGGGCGGGTCGCCCGGCCCCGCCCTCTTCCCACGGGTTCTCGCCGTGTTGATGATCGGCTTCGGCGCGTGCCTCGTGGTCCCTGCGGCGCTCAGGCGGCCGACGAGCCCGCCTGACGCCACGCCGGTCCCGGCGCGGCCCCACGCCGGCGGTGTCTTCAACGCCCTTCTCGTGTTCGCCGCCATCATCGTATTCATGCTGGCCTCTCCGATCTTCGGGTTTCTGCTGACCACGGCGGCGATCCTGCTGGGACTGATGTGGTGGTTGGGGACCCCGCTCCCCCGCGCTGCGGCCGCGGCGGTCGGTCTCGATCTGTTCGTGTACGTGATCTTCGGCAAGATCCTGAGGGTTCCGCTCCCGCTCGGCTTCCTGTGGTTTTGAGATGACCGGGAGCCTGTGGACGGCGCTCGGGATGCTGGCGGACCCGGCGGTCTGGGGCGTCATTGTCCTGGCGAGTGTGTATGGCCTCTTCGTCGGGGCGATGCCGGGATTGACGGCCACCATGGCCACGGCGCTGCTGGTCCCCTTCACGTTCTTCATGGATCCCTTCACCGGTTTGGCTGCCATCGTGACCATGGAGGCCATGGCGATCTTCGCCGGCGACATTCCCGCCGCCCTGGTGCGCATCCCGGGGACTCCCTCGTCCGCCGCCTACACGGAAGACTCCTACCAGCTCGCGAAGAAGGGCCAGGCGGAGCTGGTCTTGGGGGTCGACGTCATCTGCTCAGCCATCGGCGGAATCATGGGAGCGGTCGTCCTGATGGTCGCCGCGACTGCCCTGGCAGAGGTCGCGATCCACTTCACATCGTTCGAGTACTTCTGGCTCGGCGCGCTCGGGCTCAGCGCCACCACCATGGTCGGAAGCGGTACGATCGCCAAGGGAGCCCTGGCCGTGCTGTTCGGCCTGTTCCTCTCCACGGTCGGCCTCGACATTACGCTCGGATACCCACGCTTCACGTTCGGCAGCACCGAGCTCCTGAACGGAGTGAACTTCATCCCGGCGATGATCGGCCTCTTCGGCATCTCGGAGGTCATCCGAAACGTGACCTCACCGATTCGCACGTTCGAGGTCACCCGAGTCAATCATCGCCAAATCTTCCGCGGGGTCTGGGGTGTCGTCTCCAAGTACCGCTGGAACATTCTCCGTTCCGGGGGCATCGGCACGTTCATCGGCATCCTCCCCGGTGCGGGCGCGGACGTGGCCGCCTGGCTCGCGTACGGGGTTTCCAGGCGGTTCTCGAAGACGCCCGAAGAGTTCGGCAAGGGACACGTGGAGCCCGTGGTGGACGCCGGGACCGCGAACAACGCCTGCCTGGCCGGCGACTGGGTGCCGGCGCTCGTGTTCGGCATTCCAGGCGACGCCATCACGGCGATCGTCATCGGGGTCCTCTTCATGAAGGGCGTGCGGCCGGGCCCGCTGATCTTCGAGCAGCAGCAGCCGCTCCTCTACGCCCTGTATCTCACGTTCATCCTGGCAAACGTCCTGATGATCCCTTTTGGCTACCTGGCCGTCTGGGCCAGCGCCAAGACGCTCAAGGTCTCACGCAGCATCCTCCTTCCCGGCATCCTCATTTTCTGCATCGTGGGCGCTTACGCCATCAACAACAGCTTCTTCGACGTCGGTGTCATGCTGGCCATGGGAATTGTCGGCTACCTGTTCGAGGCGAACGGCATTCCGGTCGCGCCGGTAGTGCTGGGGTTGGTGCTCGGCCCCATCGTCGAGCAGAACTTCATGGTGAGCATGATCAAGACCGACTGGGATCTCACGCAGTTCCTCACTCGGCCCGCCTCGATCATCCTGGGAGTGTTCACGATCCTGACCTGGCTGTCACCGGTCTATCCGTGGCTTTTCCGGCTCGCCCGGCAGCGGCCGTCGCCGCCCGAACTCCCACCGCCGGATCTCTGACCGGGAGGGGTCCGTGGCTGCTAAGGGCTCTTACGTTGACTAAGCTCCAACGCGGCCGCCGTCACCGGTCCGACCCTCGGGGTTCGAGATGACGCGCCGGGCGCTGCAATGAGCCGGGACCGGGCGCTTCATTTCGAGGACTTCGAGCCGGGCGACCGCTTCGAATCAGCGGGCCTCACGGTGTCCGAGGCGCTGATCCTCGAGTTTGCTCGGTTCTACGACCCTCAACTCTTCCATACCGATCCCGAGGTCGCGAAGGCCATGGTCTACGGCGGCCTCATCGCCAGCGGCATTCAGACGATCGCGATCACCTTCAAATTGTTCCTCGAGACAGGGACGCTCGCGGCGTGCAGTCTCGGCTCCCCGGGGCTGGACGAGATCCGCTGGAAGATACCGGTTCGCCCGGGCGACACACTGCGCGTCGTGGCGGAGGTGCTCGAAGCGCGAGCCTCCACTTCAAAACCAGACCGCGGGATCGTCCGCCTGCTCTACACGACCTTCAACCAGCGCGGTGAGGTCGCGATGACCATGATCGGCAACCAGCTTTGCCGCCGTCGGCCGGGTTGACTGCGGGCCCGCCTACTTGTAGAATGAGATGTCGACCTCCTTGGCCGTGATGAACTCGAGCAGCGCGGGCGTGCCCTCCCGCGTCTTCGCGATGGCGCGCTTGATGGCCGGCACGATCTCGCCGGGCGCCGTGACGCGCTCGCCCCAGCCGCCGAAGGCGCGCGCCATGTCCGCGTAGTTGCCGCTGATGTCCGTGCTGCGGTATTTCTCGGTGGCCACCTTCATTACTTTCAGCTCAATGGCCATGGAGAAGTTGTTGAACAGCACGGAGAGGATCGGGATGCGCTCGCGCACGGCCGTCTCGAAGTCCATGCCGGTGAAGCCGATGGCGGCATCGCCCCAGACATTGACGCAGAGCTTGTCGGGATGGGCGAGCTTGGCGCCCATGGCGAGGCCGAGGCCGTAGCCCAGCTGGGTCGTCTTGCCCCAGCCGATATAGGTGAGCGGCTCGGTGCATTCCCAGAAGGGCGAGAGCTGGTCGCGCGGGCTGCCGGCGTCGTGGGTGATGATGGTATTGGGCACGTCCACCGTGTGGAGCAGGTCCCAGATCACGCGGTAGGGCGACAGTGGCGTCTCCTCCGAGGTGAGCTTGGGCATCCACTGGGCGAGCCACTCGGCCTTGAGCGACTTGATCTCGCGCGCCACGGCGTCGGCTCGGCCGCGCGGCTGGCCCTTGAGCCGGTCGCTCACTTCCGCCACGAGCGCGTCGAGGGTGAGTCCCGCATCGCCGATCAGCGCGTGAGTGGCGGGGACGTCCTTGTTCAGATCCGCTGGATCCAGCGTCGCGTGGATGATGGTCTTGCCCTTGGGCATGGCCACGCCGTAGTTGGTGGTCGAGAAGCTGCAGCCGATGCCCAGGATCACGTCGGCGTTCTGGAGAAATTGAAAGAGCGCCTTGGAGATCGAGCGGCCGCCGGAGCCCAGCGAGAGCGGATGGGTCTCCGGGAAGGCGCTCTTGCCCTCGAGGCTCGAGGTCACCGGCGCCTCGAGCAATTCAGCCAGGGCGCGGAGCTGCGGCCAGGCTTGAGCGTAATGCACGCCCTGGCCCGCGTAGATCACGGGCCGCTCGGCCGCGACGAGCATGCGCGCTGCCTCGGCCACCGCGCGGGGATCGGGTCCCGTGCGCGTCCGCGGCGTCGGCGTGTAGACGAGCGGCTCAGGCACCTCCTCGGGGAAGACATCGGTGGGGATCTCCACCAGGACGGGGCGCGGCCGGCCGTTCTTGACCTGAGTGAAGGCGCGCCGCATCGCGTCCGGCACGGCATCCGGCATCGTCACCTGCTCGCACCACTTGGTCACGTGGCGGAAATTGAGGAAGGAATTGAAATTCGGCGGGATATTGGTGAGCCGGCGCGGATAGCCGCCGGGCAGCACCACGATCGGCACCGAATCACCGTACGCCTGGGCCACGCCGCCAAAGGCGTTTTCCGATCCCGGCCCATGCTGCATGGCGAAGACGCCGATGCGGCGGCCCGACGTCACGCGGCTCACGGCGTCGGCCATGTGCAGTCCCGTCCGCTCCTGCCGGACGATGATGGTGCGGATGTCGGCCTGGGCGGCGGCTTCGATGATAGGGTTGACGGGGTAGCCGATGAGGAAATCGATTCCTTCGCGCTTCAGGATCTCGGCGATCGCAGCGGCGGCCTTCATCAGGGTCTCCTTTGCGTGGGACTGGTGACGACCCGCACACTGTACTCCAATTCTCGATTTGAAAGGAGCGCTCCCTGATGGCGAAGGCGCATACGGTAGGCATCGTCGGGCTGGGCTTCGGCCGGGCGCATATCCCCGCCTTTCAAGCCAATGGCTGCGAGGTGGTGGCCGTCTGCCAGCGCAGTGTCGAGACGGCGCAGCCGGTGGCCAAGCAATACGGCATCCCGCAGGTTTTCGAGCACTGGGAGGAGATGCTGGACAAGGCCCGGCCCGACATCGTCGTTATCGCGTCGCCGCCGGCGCTGCACCTGCAGATCGCGACGGCCGCGCTCTCACGCGGGGCCCACGTGCTCTGCGAGAAGCCGCTGGCGATGGACGCCGCCCAGTGCGGCGCCATGGTCGAGGCCGCCGCCCGCGCCAGGCGCACCGCGATGACATGCTTCAACTGGCGCTTCCCCGCGGCAATGCGGCGTCTGCACGAGATGATCGAAGCCGGGCATCTGGGCCGGCTCTTCCACGTCAACCTGCGCTGGCTAGGATCGCGCTGGGCCGACGAGGGCGTGGCCGCCACCTGGCGAATGGACCGCGCGCAGGCCGGCCACGGCGCGATGGGCGACATGGGTGTGCACGTGATCGATCTCGTGCGATGGCACTTCGGCGAATTCACGCGCGTGACGGCTCAGGCCGGCATCGCCCATCCCTCGCGCCCGGCGCCGGGCGGACGCGCGACCGATGCCGAGGACTTCTGCTCGGTGCTCGGCGAGCTGGCCTCGGGCGCGCAAGTGACATTCACCGTGAGCCGCGCCGCGCGCGGCGCCAACGACCAGACGCTCGAGGCGTACGGGGCCGCCGGAGCGCTCCGCTACAACTTCGTCCGGCAGGGGCGGCGCTGGCATTTGGGCGCGCTCAAGGCTGCGGCGGGAAGCGGCGGCTTCGAGCCCGTGAAGTTGAAGGCGGGACTGCCTCGCTCGGCGGGTGAAGGCGACCAGCTCGAAGTCATCGGCAAAGCGACCATCGGACCGCTGGTCAAGCGCTTCCTCAAGGCGACACGCACGGGGCAGAGCCCCTCGCCCTCGTTCGAGGACGGCCTGCGCGCCCAGGCGGTGCTGGACGCCGTGCTCCGGGCGCAGCGCGACGGCGGCTGGGTCCCCGTCGCGACGGGATAGGTCCGGGTATGGAGGTCTACGGCTTCCTGGCTGCGGTTGTCCTGGTCGTGTTGGTGCTGCTCGCGTGGCTCAGCGCGAAGAACCTGCGCGTGTCCGTGAGCGTGAAGCGCGGCCAGATCCCGGCCGCACCCGGCCCTGGGGGGAAATCCCTGGATCTTCGCTTCGAGAAGATGATCAAGAAGGAAAGCCACACCCTGCCTCTCGAAGTTGTGGATCTCATCAAGAGCGATCGCCGGGCCGAAGCCATCGCCATGATGAAGAGGGCCGGGATTGGCGAAAGCGACTGCGCCCAGCTCTACGACGAGATCCGGAAGGCTCCGAGGGAGTAGGGGAAACCTCTGAATCTCCATTCCGAAAAGACGATCAAGAGGGAGAGCTTCACACTGCCTCTCGGAGTCCTGGATCTGATCAAGAGCGACCGCCGGGCCGAAGCCATCGCCCTGATGAAAAAGACCGGGCGTGGCGAAAGCGACTGCGCAAAGTTGTACGACGGGATCCGGCAGGCCCTGAAGGACCAGGGGAAGCTCTGAGGCCGCGCCGGCTCAGAAGACGAAGACGCCCTTGCCCGTGGTCTGGGTGTCGAAGCGGCGGTAGGCCTCCTCCGCCTGCTCGAGCTTGAAGCGGTCGGTCAGCAGCCGCAGGAGCGGGATCTTCCTGTCGGCGATGAAGCGCGCGCACTCCCACTGGCCGATGGCGCTGAAGGTCCAGGAGGCGACCAGGGTTAGCTGCTTGCGGATCAGATCGGCGCTGATGTCGAAGGTCGTCGCGCCGCCCTCGCCGACGAAGGCCACGCGGCCCCAGGTTGCGGCGCTTCGGACCGCCGCCAGCCGCGCCTCGGCGATGCCGGTGCAGTCCATCGTGGTCTCCGCGCCCTCGCCGTGGGTGAGCTGCTTGATCGCCGCCACCGGATCGGCATCCTTGGAATTGATCACGGTCTCGGCGCCGAATTCCTTGGCGAGAGCCAGGCGCTCGTCGTGGATGTCCACCGCGATCACCCGCGCGCCCATGGCTCGGCCGAGCATGGTGGCCGAGAGCCCGACGGGACCCTGGCCGAAGACCGCGAGTGTGTCGCGGCCGGAGACGTCGAGCCGCTTGAGCGCGCCATAGGCCGTCCCGGTCCCGCACGAGACGGCCGCGCCCTCTTCGAAGGAAAGCTCCTCGGGCAGCGGCACATTGGTCCGCGCCGGGACTTTCATATAGGGCGCATGCGCGCCGTCACCGGTCACGCCGAAGACCACGATGCCCTTGGGACAGAGCTGCGACCAGCCCTGCCGGCAGTACTTGCATTGCCCGCAGCCCTTGTAGTGATGGTTCATCACTCGCTGGCCGACCCACGCTTCCGTGTCGGTGACGCTGGGCCCGACCGCCGCGATGATGCCGCAGGGCTCGTGGCCCGCGATCACCGGCCCGCCGGTGCCGCCCAGCCCGAGCGCCGCGGCTTCGTTTCCCGCGGCGCGGTAGAACTTGAGGTCGCTGCCGCACATCCCCGAGGCCTTGATCTGGATGACGACCTCGCCGGGGCCCGGCGTGGGGTCGGGAAATTCTCTGAGCTCGAGCTTCCGGTTGCCGAGGAATACGATGCTGCGCATGGCACTGCCTCCTGGAATCCACAGGTGGAGAGACGGGAATTACGCCGAGAATCTTAACGCTCCGCCGGCCGGGAGGAAAGCCCCGGCGCGACCCCGCTCCGTCTTGTCGGCGCGGCGCGGCGCTTGGGGCTTGACAGCGGGCGGGTCACTGCGGTCTGCTGAAGGGGACGGAGGTTGAGGCGCCGACTTCCGTCGAGGCGTAAACCCTCAGGGAGGTTCTATGGAGAAAACTCCACCCGGCATAGCAGGCGTGCCATCGGGTGAGTGTCGCCCCTAGTGCCGCCCCTGATGGCACGCTCGCACAACGAAGCGGCAGTACCCTAGCGCCCGGCTCTTGCCGGGCCATGCCCGGGCTCTCGAGCCCGGCGCGATAACAAAGACGCCCGGAGAGCGGTGAACCGGTTCCGCCTCCGGGCACTCTTTTGCGCGCCGGCCCCGCCCTTGCCTCCGTCTTGCGTCCGTGATCCCATCTCACGGAGTCCATCGCGCGAATGCCTGATTCGTAAGGAGATTCCCATGGCCATCCACATCATGGATTCCGAGGTGCACGGAGCAGGCTTCGCGCCGCCCGAGATGGCGGCCGTCTTCAGCGACCGCCGCCGGCTCCAGAAATGGCTCGACGTGGAGGCGGCGCTGGCCCAGTCCCAGGCCGAGCTCGGGCTGATCCCGATCTGGGCCGCCGAGGAGATCGCGCTCAAGGCGCGCCTCGACCTGCTGGATCTAGCCGCCGTCGCGCGCGAAACCGCCCAGGTCCAGCACTTCCTCGTGCCGGTGCTTCGTGCCTTCGAGCGCGTCTGCGAGCGGGGCGCGGGGGAATACATCCACCTGGGCGCCACCACCCAGGACATCGTGGACACGGGCCTGATGCTCCAGGTGCGCGAGGCCTGGGCCCTCTTGCGCCGCGATCTCGAGGCGATCCGCGCGAGCCTGGCTGAGCGCGCGCGCCGCCACCGCGCCACGCCGATGGTCGGGCGCACCCATGGTCAGCAGGCTCTGCCGATCACCCTCGGCTACAAGATCGCCGTCTGGGTGGACGAGATCGACCGCCAGCGCGAGCGCCTGGGCGAGGCCGAGCGGCGCGTGCTGGTCGGCAATATCACCGGGGCCGTGGGCACGCTCTCCTCCTTCGGGCCGCAGGGCCTCGAAATCCAGTCGCGCACCCTCTCGCGCCTCGGCCTCGGCGCGCCCCGCATGTGCTGGCATTCCTCCCGAGACCGCATCGTGGAGATCGCGTGCCTGTTGACTCAGATTACCGGCACGCTCGGCAAAATCGCCAACGAGATCCGCCTCCTGCAGCAAACCGAGGTGGACGAGCTGCGCGAGCCCTTCCATCTGGGGAAAGTGGGAAGCAGCACCATGCCCCACAAGCAGAACCCGTCGACCTGCGAGCTGATCGTGGCGCTGGCGCGGCTGGTCCGCGGGACGCTCGTGCCGCTCACCGACGCGCTCTTCCATGAGCACGAGCGCGACGCCGCGTGCTGGCGGATCGAGTGGGCCGCGCTTCCCGAGGCCTGGGTCTATGCCGGCGCCGTCCTTCACCACATGCGCGGTGTGGCGGAAGGGTTGGCGGTGCGCGAGGATCGTATGGCGCGCAACCTCGATCTGCTGGGCGGGCTGCTGCTCTCCGAGCGCGTGATGCTGGCGCTGGGCCGGCGCATCGGCAAGCAGACGGCCCACGAAGTGGTGTATGAGATCGCCATGCGCGCCCAGCGCGAGGGCATCGCGTTTCGCGACGCGCTGCAGGCCGACACGCGTGTGGCGCCGCATCTCGATCGCGGCGCGCTGGAGGAGCTGCTGGATCCGCGGGCGTATCTCGGGCTCGCGCCGGCCCTCGTGGATCGCGTGGTGGGCGCGGGATGAGCCCGGCCGTGCGCCGGTCGCGCCGGTCGCTTCACATTGGTGTGGTGGGCGAGGGCCGGTGCTCGGCCTCCACGGCGCGGCTGGCGGAGCGAGTCGGCCGCGCCGTGGCCCAGGCCGGCGCCGTCCTTCTCTGTGGCGGCCTCACGGGCGTGATGGAAGCGGCCTCGCGCGGCGCGGCCCGGGCGGGCGGCATCGTCGTCGGGCTACTGCCGGGCATCGATCACCGCGACGCCAACCGATGGGTGACGATCCCGGTGGTGACCGGCATGGACCAGGCGCGCAATGTCGTCCTCGTCCGCTCCTCCGACGCCGTCATAGCCGTCAGCGGGCGCTTCGGCACGCTGTCCGAGATCGCGCTCGCCCTCAAGTTCGGCATACCCGTCGTGGGACTCCGCACCTGGCGTCTCGGCCAGCCCGAGCGGCGCCGGGTGCCGATCGTCCGGGCGCGCACGCCGGAAGCCGCCGTGGCGCTCGCCCTCCGGGCCGCCGCGCGGGGTCAGGTCTTGAAATACGACAGGTCGTGACGAAACCCGGCGGCCGCGTCGTTGACGGCCCCCGAAGCGCATGCTAGCCTCCCCCGCGTGGTGCGGGTGAGTGTCGAGTCGCTGAGCAAGCGCTACGGCTCCGTCGAGGCGCTGCGCGCCGTCTCCCTCCAGTTCGAGGCCGGCCGCCTCACCGCCGTGCTCGGTCCCTCCGGCTGCGGCAAGACAACCTTGCTGCGCTCGATCGCGGGCTTCGTGGCCGTGGACGCGGGCGCGATCCGCTTCGACGCCGACGACGTCACGACGCTCCCACCTCAGGCCCGCGGCACGGCGATGGTGTTCCAGAGCTACGCGCTCTGGCCGCACATGACCGTGTTCGATAATGTCGCCTACGGCCTCCGGCTCAAGCGCGCCCCGGACGCCGAGATCCGCCGGCGCGTCGGTCAGGCGCTCGCCCTGGTGGAGATCGGCGACGTCGACGCCGTCGCCGGGCGCAAGCCCGCGGCGCTCTCCGGCGGCCAGCAGCAGCGCGTGGCCCTGGCGCGAGCCCTCGTGGTCGAGCCGCGCGTGCTCCTGCTGGACGAGCCGCTCTCCAATCTCGACGCGAAGGTCCGCCAGCGGCTCCGCGTCGAGGTGCGCCGGCTGCAGCGCCGCGTCGGCATCACCGCGATCTACGTGACGCACGACCAGGAGGAAGCTCTCGCCATCGCCGACCGCGTCGTGCTCATGAACGCCGGCGCCGTGGTGCAGGTCGGCGCGCCGGAGGAGGTGTACCGCAATCCGGCCAGCGAGTTCGCCGCCGACTTCCTCGGCGTCGGCAACCGGCTCGACGGCCGCGCCGAGCCCGGCGTGCTGCACCTGGGCGGCCACCGGCTGCCCTACGCGGGGCCGGCGCGCGGCCGGGTTGTCGTCATCCTGCGCTCCTCCGACCTGGGCCTGGCGCCCGGCGCGCCCGCGGCCGGCTCGCTGTCGGGCATGCTCGAGGAGAGCCTCTTCCTCGGCGCCTACTACCGCCATTACGTGCGCGTGGGCGAGGCGCTGCTCATGGTCGACGGCCCCGCCCCGGCCGCGCCGGGTCCGGTCCACGTCACCGTTCCGCCGGAGCGCGTGCGCGTCTACCCGGCGGCCTAACCGAAGGAGAACGACTATGCTGCTCCGCCTGCTGGCAGTCTTACTGGCTCTGGTCGTGCCCGCCTCAGCGGCAACGCGGCTCAACGTCGCGATCGGCGCCGACGTCAACGTGGTCGAGGTCCACAAGACCTTGCTGGGCCCGGGCTTCCGCGCCCAGGCGCCAGACATCGAGCTCAATGTCGTCGGCACGGGCACCGGCGAGCCCGCGAGCCGCGCGATCTACACGAAGATCAAGGCGCAGGCCGACGCCGGCCGCAAGCCCTGGGATCTCGACGTGGCACTGGTGAGCATGGCCGTCGCCTCCCAGATGGTGAAAGAGGGTCTGCTCACGCGCTACGTGTCTCAGATGAAGAACGCGCCGCTGGTCAAGGGCGCTGAGACCAAGGAGGCCTTCGGCGTGCCCGTGGAGGGCTACGTGGTGCCGATGTTCCACAACCAGATCGCGATCGCCTATCACCCGAGCAAAGTCGCGACGCCGCCCAAGAGCTTCGACGACCTCGTCGCCTGGGTGCGGGCCAACCCGGGGCGCTTCGGCTACAACGGCATCAAGGGCGGCGTGAGCGGCGTCGGCTTCACCATGGGCTGGGTGTACTGGAAGACCGGGCTCTATACCCAGCTGACCCAGGGTCCGTTCGACAAGGGCAAGGAGGGCGTAATCCGCGAGGCGATCACCGCGCTTCGCGACTTCAACAAGCAGGCGGCGATCACCAACGGCAATGCGGGCACGCTGGACGCGCTCAACCGCGGCGAGATCTGGATGGGCGCGGTCTGGATCGACCAGCTCGTGGCCTGGAAGAACGAGGGCCGAATGGACTCGTCCGTAACGCCCGCGCTGATCGCGCCGGGACTGCCGATCTATCCCCTCTATCTCGTAGTGCCCAAGGAAGCGGCCAACCGCGCCGCGGCCGTCCGCTACATCGACTACATCGCCACGCCCGACGTCCAGGCCAAGGCCATCGTCGAGCGCTTCGGCTGGTATCCGGGCGTGGATCCGGAAAAGGTGCTGCCGCTCATCTCGCCCAAGAGCCGCGAGCTGCTGTTCAAGGGCGTGAGCGCCCAGGATCTGGCGCGCTACTCGCGGCAGATGCCGCTCAAGGAGTACCACGACCTGATCACGCTGGCCTACGAGGAGATCGTCCGCTGACGGCTGGCGAGCGCGGGCTCTGGGGCGCGCTCTGCGCCCCGGCGCTCGCGATTCTCGCGCTGGTCTTCGTCTGGCCGCTCGCGGCCTCGGTCCTCGCCAGCTTCCAACGGGAGCATGCCTGGACCCTGGCGAATTACGACACCGTGCGGCGGCTCTACGCGCGCGACGTGGCCTACACGGTGGGCGTCGCCGGGGCCGGGACGGCGCTCACCTTCGCGATCACGATCCCGGTCTGCGGCTGGCTGCGGGCGCGCGCCTTTGGCCCCGTGGAATTCCTCCTGAAAGTTCCGCTCTTCGTGCCCTTCGTGGTGGTCGGGCATGCGCTCCGCGTATTCTGGAGCCCGTACGTGCCGGGCTTCGCGTCGTCCTGGGCTGGCATCGCCACCGCGCTGGCGTGGAAGCATTTGGGACTGGCCGCCCTGCTGATGCTCGGCGCCTTCCGCGCGCTCGACGAGAGCTACCTCGAGGCCGCGCGCCAGTTCGGCGCCGGCACGCCGCGGCTGACGCGCGACATCCTTCTGCCCATGGCCGGCCCGGCGCTGGCCGTGAGCGCGATCCTGATCTTCTCCTCCATGCTCGCCTCGTTCTCGATCCCGCTCATGATGGGCCGGGGCGGCGGGCCGCAGATGCTGATGATCGACGTCTACTACCGCTTCGGCCAGCACGGCGACTTCGCGACGGCGTCGGCGCTTGGCGTGATCGCGTATCTGCTCGCCATGGGCGCGGCCCTGGTCTATATCCGGCGGCTCACCCGATGAGCGCGGGAGTAGACGGGCGCGGCCTGGGAGCGCTGAGCGCGCGGCTCGCGGCGCTGGCCGTCGCGGTCTTTGTCATCCTGGGCCCGCTCGCCAGCCTCGGCGTCTGGTCGCTGGCCGAGCGCTGGACGTATCCGAGCCCGTGGCCCCAGCGCTTCGGCTTCCGCTACTGGGCGCGCATGCTCTCGGGCGATTTTCTCGGCCCGCTCCAGACCGGCGTGGGGATCGCCGTGGCCGTGACCCTCCTGGCTCTGCTTTTCGCCATCCCCCTGGGGTATGCGCTGGCCCGCCTGCGGTTTCCCGGTCGCACTCTCGTGCTGCTGGCCTTTCTCCTGCCCCAGGCCTTTCCTCAGCTCCCGGTCTTCGCCAGCGCCACCCGCGAGTTCTACCGCTGGGGGCTGGCGGGAACGGTATCCGGTGTGATCCTAGTCCACCTCGTCGGAGGGCTGGTCTTCGGCGTCTGGACCATGACGGCCGTCTTCCGCTCCATCGCGCCCGAGCTCGAAGAGGCCGCCCACAATCTGGGCGCCTCGGTGACACGGACCTTTCTCACCGTGTCGCTGCCGCTCGCCATGCCTGGGGTCGTCGCCAGCGCGCTGCTGGTGTTCCTCTACTCGCTCGACGAGTTCACGGGCACGCTGCTCGTGGGCGCGCCGTTCGTGACGACCCTGCCCGTGTACATGTACACCGCGAGCGTGGGCTATGAGCTGCAGATCGCCTCGGTCACCGCTCTGGTGCTCATGGCACCCGGCGCGATTCTGCTGCTGCTCCTCGAGCGCGCGCTCAAGGCCGAATACCTGGTCTTCTTCGGCCAGGTCTGAGCGATCCCCCGCGCGGCTTGACACCCCGGGGGCGGCCGGCCTAGCGTCTCGCCATGACCGCCGTCGGGGGCGCGCCGCCGCGGGCCACGCAGCTGCAGGCTCCTACGACGGCGTTCAGGAGTACCGGCGCTGGTACTGGCTGCCCGGCGCCTACCATACTTCGTACTGGCGCGACGGGCGATTCTACGACGGGGTGCTGGCCGCGATGCGACGGGCGCCCCGTCGCGCCAAGGCGCCGCGCTGAGCCCGCATGCCCGTCGGCCGAGCTCGAGAGAAGGAGGGACGCCGTGTTCGACCTGGTGATCCGTGGTGGCGAGGTGGTGACGCCCCAGGGCGTGGGCCGCTGGGACGTCGCGGTCAAAGACGGCCTGATCGCGGCGATCGGCGCCCTGGGCCCGCTCGAGAATGTCGGGCGCGTGATCGACGCCGCCGGTCTGGTCGTCGTGCCCGGCGGGATCGAGCCCCATACCCATCTCGCGCATTTCATCCAGATGCGCCCGGAAGAAAACCTCCGCACGCTCGGGCCCGAAGAGGACACGCGCGGCATGGCCTTCGGGGGCACCACCACTCACGTGGATTTCTGCTTCGTGCGTCCCGGCGCCGACCTGCCCGCGGCCATCGAGCAGCGGGTGTCCCGCTGGAAGGGCCAGTCCTATGTGGACTACTCCTTCCACGTGGCGCTGTGCGGGCCGCTGCCACTCAAGCTCTTCGATCAGATCCCCGAAGTCATCCAGCAGGGCTTTCCGAGCCTCAAGGTCTTCACCACCGACATCCTGCCGCCGCATCCGAATCGGCCGACGGCCCGGCTCGATTTCGGGCGCATCCAGCTCGCCATGGAGAAGGCCGCGCGCCACGGCGGCATCATGGCCGTGCACGCCGAGGATCACGACATCGTGCAGTTCATGTACGAGAAGTTCCGCGAGCAAGGCCGCCTCGAGGGGCGCAACCTTCCGCTCATCCACAACAAGCTCTCGGAGCTGCTCTCGTTCCGCCGGACCATCCAGCTCGCCGCCGCAACGGGCGCGGCGGTGTACTTCGTCCACACCTCCGCGCGCGAGGGCGTGGAGGCCGTCGCGGAGGCGCGGGCTCGCGGGCTGCCCGTGTACGCCGAGACGCTGCACCACTACGCCTGCTTCAATGCCGCCGCCTACGACGCCCCGCGCGGCTTCTGCTACCACACCTATCCCTCGCTCAAATATCCGGATGACCAGCAGGCGCTCTGGGATGGGCTGCTGGACGACGGCGTCTCCACGACGGCCACCGACGAGTACCCGACCTCCCTCGAGCTCAAGCTCCGCGGAAAAACGGCCGAGGACGTGACGGGCGGCAATCTGGGCGCTGAGGCGCGCATGGGCATCATCTATACCGAGGGTGTGGCCAAGCGCGGCATGTCGCTCGAGCGCTTCGCCGCGGTCACGTCTACCAATGCCGCGAAGATCCTCGGTCTCTATCCCCGCAAGGGCCTCATCGCCCCCGGCAGCGACGCCGACCTGGTGCTCATCGACCCGACGGTGAGGAAGCGGCTGGCGCGCGAGGATTTCCATGTGAGCGACTACAGCCCATGGGAAGGCTGGGATGTCCAGGGCTGGCCGGTGACGACCATTCTCCGGGGCAAGGTCATCGTGGAGCGCGCGCGCCTGCTCGGGTCGACGAGCGACGGCCGGCTCGTTCCGCGGCGTATCGAGGCCTCGACGCTCAGCCGGCCCGTGTGCTGAGCGGGGGACGGAGAAACCCTGTGCGCCGGTTGTCCGGTTTGGGCGCGGCGTGGGTGGCGCTGATCATCACCATCGGTGGCTGCGCCCCTGTGCCCGGCCAGGAGGTGCCCTATGTGGTGACGCCGCCTGAGGTCGTGGACGCCATGCTCAGGCTCGCTGGCGTGGGCCGAAACGATGTCGTCTACGACCTGGGTTCGGGGGATGGCCGAATCGTCATCGTGGCCGCGCGAGACTTTGGCGCTCGAGGAGTGGGCGTGGAGATCGACCCACGGCTCGTGGCCCAGAGCACCCGCTCGGCCGAGCGCGCCGGGCTGACCGATCGCGTGCGCTTCGTTCAGCAGAACCTATTTGACACGGACCTGCGCCCGGCGACGGTGGTCACACTCTATCTCACGCGCGAGCTCAACCTGCGCCTGCGCCCGAAGCTTCTGACCGAGCTCCGCCCTGGCGCGCGTATCGTCTCCCATCGCTTCGACATGGGGGACTGGAAGCCGGACCGGCAGCTGGCCGTCGAGCTGGACCGGTCCACCTACATGCTCTATCTCTGGGTCGTCCCGCCCGGCCGCTAGTACCACGCCGTCGGCTCTCGCTCTCCCGTCCCATGCTCCTTCTCTTGCCAGTGGGCCAGCCGCGGTATCCTTCTGCCGGGAGGCCTCGCCATGAAGGATGTATGGCTCGCGGGCGCCGGCATCGCCTTCGGATGGCTCATGAGCAAGACCTGGCAGGATCCGGGCTGCCAGATCGGGCTGACGATCTTCCTCGTCCTCACGGCTCTGATGGCGTTGACGTTCGCACTGGCCGTGGTCGGCCACGGCCGGCAGGCGCCCGAGGCACCCGACGACAGCGACGAGGGCACACGCCTCTAACCGCAATGGAGAGTCGAATGATCGGGATCGTGGCAACACTCAAGATCAAGCCGGGCATGGAGAAGGACTTCGAGGCTGTGGCGAAGGAGCTGGTGGCCAAGGTCAGGGCCAGCGAGCCCGGCTGCACGCTCTACGCGCTTCATCACGGCGAGCAGCCGAACACCTATGTCTTCATGGAGCGCTATGTGGACCAGGCCGCGGTGGACGCCCACCGCGCCACCGACTACTTCAAGGCGCTCGGCCGGAAGATGGGTGAGTTCATGGAGGGCCGCGAAGTCCTCCGCCTGCGCGAGGTCGAGTAGCGAGTCGCAGTGTATCGGCTGCGATCGCGGCCTGCCAGTCGTCACAGAGCCGTCCTGGCGTTTCGGGCATCTCACGACACGCGCTCGAGATTCTTGTGAGCCACCGACGGAAGATCCTCCTCATCACAGGGCGGCCCGGCGCCGGCAAGACGACGGCCATTCGCGCGATCGCCGCCGCCCTGGCCGCCCGCCCGCTCGCCGGCTTCTACACCGAAGAGATTCGGCGTGCCGGCGAGCGGCAAGGCTTTCGCCTCGTCACGTTCGATGGACGATCGGCGGTGATGGCCCATGTGGACTTCACGGGGCGGCCGCGCGTCGGCCGCTACGGCGTCGATGTGGCGCTGCTCGACGCGATGGCGGAGTCGGGTCTGGCGCCCGGCGGGCCGGTCGAGTGCTACCTCGTTGACGAGATCGGCAAGATGGAGTGCCTCTCGCCACGCTTCGTCTCGGCACTACGCGACGTGCTCGATGGTCCGCTGCCGGTCGTGGCGACCGTCGCTCGCTCCGGGAGGGGCTTCATCGCCGAGGTGAAACAGCGTTCCGACGCCGAGTGCTGGGAGCTCACCCCCTCGAACCGCGACGGCCTGCCGGGGCGCGCGCTCGATTGGCTCCGCAGCCGCTGACTCCAGCATCTCCCTCTCCCCGCTGGGGAGAGGGCAGGGTGAGGGGCGCGGCCTGCAATGCGTTCGATCTTGGGCGGCCCGTTCGTTCTTTCCTCGCGCGCGCGCTCAGTGGATACTGTCGCAGATGGTCGGCCCCGAGATCCGCCTGCTCGAGCCACGAGACCGGGACGCCGCGCTGGCCGTGATCAACACGGCGGCGCGCTGGTACCGGGACTTTCTGCCGCCCGAGGAGGTCCACGACCCGGAAATGACGGTCGCCCAGTGGGACGCAGAAGCCCAGCGCATGACCTGGTATGGCGCCTTCGAGGCCGGCGCGCTGGTGGGCGTTATGGGCCTCGAGCGCGCGGGGGACGCCGTGCTGCTGCGCCACGCCTACATCCTGCCGGAGCACCAGCACCGGGGCGTCGGATCGCGGCTCCTCGCGCATCTGGAAGAGCAGTCGCGTGGGGCGCGCCGGATCATCATCGGAACGTACGCTGGCAACTTCAAGGCCCGCGCGGCGCTGGAGAAAGCGGGCTACATTCTCTCACCGGACTCCGAAGCCGTGCTGCGCGCCTACTATGCGATCCCCGACGACCGGCTGCGGGCCTCCGTGACCTACGAGAAGCCGCTGTGAGCAAAGGAGCCTGACATGTTCCGCCGCCCCGAGATCACGCTATCGCCCGCCGAGCTGCGCGCCTTCCTCGACGAGGAGCGGACCGTGACCTGTGCCAGCATCGGGCCAAACGGCCGGCCTCATCTCATGCCCCTCTGGTACGCGCGGGACGGCGACGACATCCTCTGTTGGACGTATGGCGCCTCGCAGAAGGTGAAGAACCTCGAGCGCCTTCCCCAGGCGACGCTCCAGGTCGAGGCGGGGAAGAAATACGACGAGCTGCGCGGCGTCATGCTCGAGTGCGACGTGGTAATCGTCCGGGACCCGGAGCAGATCCTCGACATCGGCGTGGCGCTCACCCACCGCTACGGCTCGGTTCCGTCGGGCACTCCCGACGCGGCCATCCGGGCCAGGGCGGCCCAGCGTGGCGCCAAGCGGGTGGGGCTGCGCTTCCGGCCGACCCGGATCGTGAGCTGGGACCACCGCAAGCTGGGCGGCGCTCACTAAAGGAGGCGGGATGGCTTATCGCGCGTTCGATCTCACGGGCAAGGCGGCGCTCATCACCGGCGGCAATAGCGGCATCGGCCTGGGCATGGCCGAGGCGCTGGCCCAGGCGGGCGCGGCGGTGTGCATCTGGGGGACGAATGAGGAGAAGAACGCCGCCGCGCTCGCCAGGCTGACGCGCCACGGCGGCAAGGCCGCAGCCCTGCGCTGCGATGTCGGCGACGAGGCCGCCGTGGAGCGCTGCTTCGCCGACACCGTCAGCGCCCTGGGCCGGGTGGACGCGTGCTTCGCCAATGCCGGCGTGAGCGGCCGCTGGAGCCCTGGCGTCTTCGCCCAGATGACCACCGCCGAGTGGCGTCGCGTGATGGCCGTCAACCTCGACGGCGCCTTTTTCACCCTGCGCGCCGCCGCGCGCCACATGACCGGGCGCGAGGGCGGCGGCTCGCTCGTCGTGACCGCGAGTCTGGCCGCCCTCGAAGGCGCCCCGCGCAACGAGCACTACGCCGCGACCAAGGGCGCGCTCCTCTCGATGATGCGCAGCCTCGCCGTGGGCCTGGCGCGGCATCGCATCCGCGCGAATGGCATCGTGCCCGGCTGGATCAACACGCCGATGACCGAGCAGGCGCTGCACGGTGAGGCCTTCACGCAGCGGGTGCTGCCCCGGGTGCCCATGCGGCGCTGGGGCACGGGTGAGGACTTCGGCGGCATCGCGGTCTATCTGGTCAGCGACGCCAGCGCGTATCATACCGGCGACGTCTTCGTCATCGACGGCGGCTACGCGCTCTTCTGACCGATCGCAGGGTGTAGTATTCGCGAAGGAGGAATCAGCCATGGCGGCGGGTGAATTCGACCGGCGGGAGCAGGACCTGGGCAATATCCTGCTGCTGGAGCACGTCAACGTTCGCATCCCAGATCAGGGATTGGCCACGCTCTTCTACATCGCGGGGCTCGGCCTCACCCGCGACCCCTACCTCATGGTGAGCGTCGACAATATGTGGGCCAATGCCGGGCAGACGCAGTTCCACCTCCCCACGAGCGCGCCGCAGGTGCTGCGCGGACAGGTCGAGCTGGTGCTGCCCGATCTCGACGCACTGATCCAGCGGCTGGACGAGGTGCGCGGCCGGCTCAAGGGCACCGCCTTCGGCTACGAGGTGGGCGACAAGCATGTGGCCGTGACCTGCCCCTGGGGCAATCGGATCCGCTGCGTGGGGCCGCGTCCGGGCTTCGACGATTTCACTCTCGGCATCGCGCGCGTGGAATTTCCGGTGCCGAGCGGGACCGCGGAAGGTATCGCGCGCTTCTACGCTGTCGCGCTGGGCGCGCCCGCCACGGTGAGCCGGGAGCAGGGCGGGGCGGTCGCGCGAGTGGCCGTGGGCTACGGGCAACAGCTCGTGTTCCGCGAGACGGAGGTGCCGCTGCCACCCTACGACGGCCATCACATCGCGATCTACATTTCAGACTTTTCGGGTCCGCACGCCTGGCTGGCGGAGCGCGGGCTCCTCACCGAGGAGAGCAACCCCTACCAGTACCGCTTCCAGGACATCGTGGATCCGGACGGCGGCCGCCGGCTCTTCGAGATCGAGCACGAGGTGCGCTGCGCGACGCATCCGATGTTCATGCGGCCGCTGGTGAACCGCAATCCCGCCCAGCGCCAGCCGACCTACGAGCGCGGGCGCGACGCCTTCTATCCGGAGCGCTAGGGCCGTGCGCCCGCTCCCGCGCGCGCTGGCCGCGGCGCTCTGTGCCGGCCTCGTCGCCGGCGGACTCGCCTCGCTCGCGGCGCAATCGCGCGGCGCATGGACGACGGCGGCGCCGCTCGATCGCGGCTGGGAAGAGGTGATGGGCGCGGCCATCCAGGGCAAGCTCTACCTCTTCGAGGGGCTCGAAACGCTGCCGCGCGGCCCCAGTGGTTTGTCGGGCTCTCCGGTGCAGCTCCCGCGCGCGGGGCTCGAGGTCTTCGATCCCGTGGCGGACCGGTGGAGCCGCAAGCCGCCCATGCCGATCCCGGCCCACCATGCCGCCGTGGCCGCGCACGACGGCAAGCTCTATGTCTTCGGCGGCTTCGTGAGCCCGGAGACATTGGGCGGCTGGTCCTCGGTCGCCAACGTCTTCGTCTACGATCCCGCCACTGAGCGCTGGTCGCCGCGCACCCCCATGCCGACGCCACGGGGCGGCGCCCATGCCGCCGCGGTAGGCGGCAAGATCTACGTGATCGGCGGCTACGCCACGTCCGCGCATCCGCGCGATCCCATCGGCAGCAATCTCGGGAGCAATGAAGAGTACGATCCGGCCACGGACACATGGGTGATCCGGGCGCCCATGCCGACGCCGCGCAATCACCACGCCATCGGCGCCATCGGCGGCAAGATCTATGTGGCGGGCGGGCGCGTGGGCTCGGCCTTCGCGGGCGTTGCGTCGGACGTGAGCGTCACCGAGGCGTACGATCCCGCCGCCAACCGCTGGGCGATGAAGGCGGCCATGCCGACGGCTCGGAGCGGCCTCGGCTATGCGGTGCTGGGAGAACGGCTCTACGTGTTCGGCGGAGAGATCGCGCGGAGCCTGCCGCCCAACCTCGTCTACCCGGCCGTCGAGTCCTACGATCCCGCGGCCAATCGTTGGGAGACGTATGCGCCCATGCCGACGCCGCGCCACGCGCCCGCGGCGGCCGCGATCGGCGGAAAGATCTATGTCGTCTCGGGCAATACGCGCACCGGCGGCGGCTCGGCTTCGCCGGTGAACGAGGTCTTCGAGCCCTGAGGCAGAGGCGCCGGGCTCAGCCGGCGAGCTCGATCGGGTCGCCGACACGGATCAGGCCGTCGGCGAGGATCTGCGCCCGGAGCCCGCCGCGATGGACGAGCCCGCCCATCACGCCCGGCCGCGTCAGCTCCTCCAGATGCTTGCAGGGCTCGCACAGCCGCGTCCCGCGCATGAGCACCGCGCCCACGCGGAACTGCCGGCCCACCAAATGATTGAGCGGCACGCCCACCGTGGTGATATTGCGCCGGCTCTGTCCCGGATCGAGCTTGATGCAGAGTGTTTCCCCGGCCGCGCTGACGACCCCGTCGAACAGCGCCTCCAGCGTCTCCGTCTCGATCAGCGTGACCTCGCGGCCGCCATAGGAGGGCCGCGGCGAATAGAAGCCCGTGCCGAGGAAGTAGCGATCGCCTTCGAGCCCGCGCCCCGCCACCGCGCGCGCCTCGGGCACCCCAATCATGGGCGCCGAGGCCTCTGGCGCGATATGGATCGCCATTACCCGCCCTGGCCCTAGGTCCACGGCACTTTCCCGTCCCAGCGGTCGAGGTAGGTCGTCTCGGCCGTCGGCCGCCGTCGGCTCGGCCCGTACTTCACGGCCGGATAGCCGAGCGGGATGCAGAAATGGAAGGCCACGTCCTTCGGAATGGAGAAGAGCGCGTGGAAGCGGTCCATCACCGATGGATGCAGGGTCGTCGGGATCGAGCCGATGCCGAGAGCGTGCGCCGCGAGCATGAGGTTCTGGCAGGCGGGGATAACGGAATTGGCCGCGCCCGGCGGCCCGGCGAACGCGAAGACGATGGCCGGCACCTCCTTGATCGAGTCGGCGAGCTCCGAGGCGGCGCGGTAGGTCTTCTCCTCGGGCGGGATGTCCTTGGGTCCCGTCCACCCTTTCTCGTCCTTCCGCTTCGCCCACCAGGCTTCGTGGTAGAGCCGGCCGAAGTCCGCGATCTTCTTCCGGTCGGTGACGAGGAGGAAGCGCCCAATCTGGCGATTGCCGCCATTGGGCGCGCGCACGGCCGCCTCGATGATCAGCCGAAGGTCTTCGATCGGGATCGGATCGGGCTTGAACTTCCTCACCGAGCGCTGGCTGAAGAGCACCTCGCCGAGCGGCGCGCCGAGCCTTTCGATCTTCATGCGCCCGACCTTACCACAGTGGGGCCAGGTCTTGAAATACGACAAACGGTGACGGCAATTGCCGTCACCAAATGTTGCAATTCAAGACCTGACCCCGTAAGGTGTCTCGCCATGAGCTACCTCAGCGTGCGCCGACTGTCCCTCGTCGTCTCTCTGCTCCTCGCTCTGCCGCTCTCTCCCGCCTTCGCCGCGGAAGGCGAGATGCGCTGGGGGCTGCACGTCACGCTGGCCGCCAAGTGGCTGGATCCCGCGGAGACCGAGGCCTTCAATACGCCGTTCATGGTCCTCTATGCCGTCCACGACGCGCTGGTCAAGCCCATGCCCGCGGGGATCACCACGCCGAGCCTCGCCGAGTCGTGGCAGGAGTCGAAGGACCACCTCTCGTATACCTTCACGGTGAGGAAGAACGCGCGCTTCCACAATGGCGAGCCCGTCACCGCAGAGGACGTCAAGTTCTCTTTCGAGCGCTACAAGGGCGCGAGCGCGGCGCTGATCAAGAGCAAGGTCAAGGACGTCCAGGCGCTCGACCCGTCTCATGTCCGCTTCGTGCTCAAGGAGCCGTGGCCCGACTTCATGACCTTCTACGGGACCACGGCCTCGGGCGTGGGCTGGATCGTTCCCAAGAAGTATGTGGAGAAAGTCGGTGACGACGGCTTCAAGACGGCGCCCATCGGCGCCGGCCCCTACAAGGTGGTCTCCTTCAAGCCCGGCGTCGAGCTGGTGCTGGAGGCCTTCGACGGCTATTGGCGGAAGGCGCCGGCGGTGAAGCGGCTCGTGATGCGCTCGATGCCCGAGGAGACGACGCGGGCGGCGGCGCTGAAGGGCGGCGAGGTGGACATCGTCTATCTCCTCACGGGGCCGACGGCCGAGTCCATCAAGAAGACGCAAGGCTTGAAGGTGGTCGCGCCGCTGCTCTCGGGCGCCTTCTGGCTCGAGCTGCCTGAGCAATGGGATCCGAAGTCGCCGTGGCATGACCGCCGCGTGCGCTGGGCGGCGAGCCACGCCATCGACCGCCCGGCCGTGAACCAGGCCGAGACGCTCGGCTTCTCGCGGCTCACCGGCAGCATCGTCCCGCGCATCTTCCAGTACGCGACGGTGTACGAGCCGCCCGCCTATGATCCCGCGCGGGCGAAGAAGCTCTTGGCCGAGGCCGGCTATCCCAATGGCTTCGACGGCGGCGACTTCTCTCCGTTCCCGCCCTACAATTCCATGGGCGAAGCGATCCAGGGCTATTTCCAGGCCGTCGGCATCCGCACCCGGATGCGCGCGATGGAGCGGGCCGCCTACTTCTCGGCCTGGCGCGACAAGAAGCTCCACGGCGTCATCCTCGTGATCACGGCCGCCTTCGGCAATGCGGCGACCCGGCTCGAGCCCTATGCGACCAAGAAGGGAATCTACGCCTACGGCAGCCTGCCGGAAGTGGACGACCTCTACGATCGCCAGGGCAGGGAGCTGGATCCGAAGAAGCGCGAGGCGCAGCTGCACCAGATCCAGAAGATCCTCCACGACCAGGTGATCAATATCCCGATCTACGAGCTGGCTTTCATCTGGGGCGTGGGGCCGCGCGTCGAGGAGCCTGGGGCGAGTCTCATCCCCGGCTTCGCCTACTCGGCGCCCTTCGAGGACCTGAGGCTCAAGAAGTAGCGGCTGCTCGCGGTGCCTCACTATTCTCTGGGAGTCGACATCGGCGGCACCTTCACCGATCTCGTGGTCTATGACCACGACACGGGCCGCCAGGTCAATCGCAAGGTCCTCACCACCCATGAGGATCCGGCGCGCGCCGTCGAGGCCGGCGTGGCCGCGCTGCTCGCCGACGGCCGGCTCGAGCCGCGTCACGTCACGCGCGTCGTCCACGCCACCACGCTCTTCACCAATGCGCTGATCGAGCGCAAGGGCGCCCCGACCGGCCTCATCACCACCGCCGGCTTCGCCGACACGCTCGAGATCGGGCGCGAGCGGAAGTACGAGCTCTACGACCTGCAGATCGCCAAGCCCGAGCCCCTGGTCCCGCGGAACCTCCGGCTGGAGGTGGCCGAGCGGATGCGGGCGGACGGCACCGTCGCGCGGCGTCTGGACACCCGCCAGCTCCAGTCGCGCGCCCGGCGCCTGGCCGATGCCGGCGCCACCTCCATCGCCGTCGTCTTCCTGCACTCGTACGCCAATCCCCGGCACGAGGCGACCGCCGCCCGGCTGATCTCGAAGCGCTACCCGCGGATCGCGGTCACGACCTCTCACGAAGTCGCGCCCGAGATCCGCGAATTCGAGCGGGCCTCGACCACCGTGGCCAATGCCTATATCAAGCCGCTGGCCCATCGCTATCTCGAGCTGATGGCGCGTCGGATCGGCGCCCTCAGCATTCCGGCGCCCTTGCTCCTGATGCTCTCGAGCGGCGGGCTCACCCACGTGGGGGAAGCGCAGCGCACTCCCGTGCACATGCTCGAGTCCGGCCCGGCGGCCGGCGCCCTCGCCGCCGCGTTCTTCGGTCGCGCCGACAGCGGCGGCTCTTTTGCTGGCCTTGGGGGGTCTTCCATATCCGCTCGCCTCGCCTCCGGCTGCGGCTCGCCGGGCATTCTGGCCTTCGACATGGGCGGCACCACCGCCAAGCTCTCGCTGGTCGACGGCGGCGAGCCGCTGACGGCGTACAGCTTCGAGGCGGCGCGACAGAAGCGGTTCATGGAGGGCAGCGGCCTGCCCATTCGCATCTCGACCATCGAGCTGATCGAGATCGGCGCGGGCGGCGGCAGCATCGCCCAGGTGGATGAGATCGGCCTGCTCAAGGTGGGCCCGCTGAGCGCGGGCTCGCACCCCGGTCCGGCCTCCTATGGCCAGGGCGGCACCGCGCCCACGGTCACCGACGCCGACTTTCTCCTCGGCTATCTCAATCCCGAGTACTTCGCCGGCGGCGAGGTGAAGGTGGACCTGCCGGCCGCGCGCGCCGCCATCGGCCGCCTCGCGCGCGAGCTCAAGCTCGAGCCGCTCGAGGTCGCCTGGGGCATCCACGACATTGTCAACGAGAACATGGCCTCGGCCGCGCGCGTGCATATCGCCGAGCGCGGGCGCGACCCGCGCGACTATGCCTTGCTCGCGACGGGCGGCGCGGGGCCCGTCCACGCCTACTCCGTCGCGTTCAAGCTCGGGCTCTCCCGGGTGATCTGCCCTCCCGCGGCGGGTGTCGCCTCGGCGCTCGGGCTGCTCGTCGCGCCGGCGCGCGTGGATCGCGTCGCCACGGTCGGGACCCGTCTCGACACGGGCAGCATCGCGGCGCTCGAGGCGGCGTTCCGGCGGCTCGAGGACGAGGCGCGGGCGGTGATGGCCGATACCGGTCTCAAGCTCGAGACGGCGACGGTGCAGCGGCTGGCCGACGGCCGCTTTCTCGGCCAAGGCTTCGATCTGGTCGTCGCGCTCCCCGACGGGCCGTACGACGATTCGCCCGCCGGCCGTCGGTGGCTCACAGCCGCCTTCGAGAGCGCCTATCGGGAGAAGTTCACGCTCACGCCGCCCGAGGTGCCCGTGGAGTTCATCAATATCCGGGTCGCCGTGCGCGCGCCCGTGGCTGGCGGCGAGGTGGTGGCCCAGGGGCGGCGTGGCGACGGCGTGGCCTCCGCGCTCAAGGGCAGGCGGCCGGCCTACTTCGCCGCGGCCGGCGGCCTGGTGGAGACGACCGTCTATGATCGCTACCGGCTGGACTCGGGTGATGCGATCGTCGGGCCCGCCGTCGTGGAAGAGGAAGGCTCGACGCTCGTCATCGGCCCCGGCGCCACCGCCCGCGTCGCCCCGAGCGGCAACATGATCCTCACTTTGAGTCCCCTCTCCCCATGACACTCGCTCGCAGCCTCGTCGCGCTGCTCGCCCTGTCGGCCAGCGCCTACGCGCTCGGCGTTAGGCCCCGCATGCTTCGGTGGGCTGCCTCGGACGAGGAGGTACGGCGGCCGTATCCCGGGGCCGGCGTGATTCCTGGCGGGCAGCGTGGCGCGACGATGGCGGTGACGATCGACGCCCCACCGTCGCGTGTGTGGCCGTGGCTTGTGCAGATGGGCTGCGATCGGGCCGGCTGGTACAGCTGGGACCGCCTCGATAACGGTGGCGTCCCGAGCGCAGAGCGGATCCACCCCGAGTGGCAGGACTTGGCGGTGGGGGATCGCCTGGCGTCAACGCCGAGCGGCAGAGCCTGGTTCGAGGTCGCGGCCCTCGACCCGGAGCGCTTTCTCGGGTTGCGAGCGCCGATCGGCCTGCGCGGCGGGCGCCCCTTCGACACCACGGGGCCGCGGCCGCGCTTCTACATCGACGCCCTGTGGGGCTTCCAGCTGAAAGAATTGCCCGAGGGGCGTACGCGGCTCGTGGTCAGCGGCTACGCCTCCGCTCGGCCGCGGCCGCTGCAGGTGATCGCGGACGTGCTCTTCTGGGAGCCCGCGCACTGGATCATGCAGACGCGGCAGTTCGCGAACCTGAAGCGGCGCGCCGAGCGCCAGCCGCGTCCGACCGCCGAGGTGAGGGGGGCATCATGACGACCCGCTTCGACCCGATCACGCTCGAAGTCCTCTGGACCCGCATCATCTCCGTCGTGGACGAGGCCGCGAAGGCCATCGTGAGGACGTCTTTCTCCACGCTTTCCAACGAGGCCAATGACTTCGCCTGCGTGCTCACCGACGCGCGTGGCTACGCGCTGGCGCAGAACTCGGGGAGCATTCCGTCCTTTATCGGCACGTTGCCGGCGACGGTGCGCCACTTCCTCACCAACTTCAGGCCCGACGGCTTCCAGCCCGGCGACGTGCTCATCACCAATGATCCCTGGCAGGGCACCGGCCACATGAGCGACGTCTCGCTGGTCAAGCCGATCTTCTTCCGCGACCGGCTGGTCGCCTTCTCCGCGACGACGTCTCACATGCCCGATATCGGCGGCCGGGTCCGCGCCATCGAGGCGCGCGAGCTCTTCGAGGAAGGCTTCCACATCCCGCTCACCCGGCTGATCCGCGCAGGCAAGCCGGACGAGACGCTGCTGCGGCTGCTGAGAGCCAATGTGCGCACCCCCGATCAAACCGTGGGCGACATCTGGGCCCAGGTGAGCGCCAATGAGCTGATGGACAAGCGCGTGCGCGGGCTGATGACGGACTACGGCCTCGACTCGCTCACCGGCCTCGGCGACGAGCTCTTCGCGCGCTCGGAGCGGGCGATGCGGAGCGCGATCGGCGCGGTGCCCGACGGCACGTATCGCTACGCGCTCAAGACCGACGGCTTCGAGCGGCCGTACCAGTTCAAGATCGCGCTCACGGTCAAAGGCGATGCGATCGCGGCCGACTATACCGGCACCTCGCCCGCCCAGCCCCGCGCCATCAACTGCGTGCTGGCCTATACCTATGCCATGACGGCCTATGCCGTGCGCTGCGCTCTCTTGCCCGGCCTGCCGAACAACGAGGGCATGTACCGGCCCGTGACCGTGGAGGCGCCGGAGGGCTGCCTGCTCAACCCATGCTTTCCCTCGGCCGTGGTGAGCCGCGCCCAAACCGGTCACTACGTGCCGGTGCTCGTGCTGGGCGCGCTCCACCAGGTCATCCCGGAGCGGGTGATGGCGGCAGCCGGCTCGCCGCTCTGGGCCGTCGCGCAGTCCGGGGTGCGTGAAAACGGCCGCCCGTACACCACCGTGCTCTTCTTCAATGGCGGCATGGGCGCGACGGCCGCCAAGGACGGCGAGCACGTGCTCTCGTGGCCCAGCAATATCTCGAGCACCCCCGTGGAAGTGGCGGAGCGCAATAGCCCGCTCTTCTTCCACTACAAGCGCATGCGGCCAGGATCGGGTGGCGCCGGGCGGTTCCGGGGCGGGCTCGGCCAGGACATCCTGATCGAGAGTCGCTCGCGCCGGCCCATCGTGCTGAGCTTCATGGCCGAGCGCACGCGCTTCCCGGCGCCGGGGCTGGCCGGCGGCCGCCCGGGCGGACTCGGCGACGTGCGGCTCAACGGCAAGCGTATCGACCACCGGCGCCAGTTCGTGCTCGACCACGGAGACGCCGTGCTGGTGAGCACGCCCGGCGGCGGGGGCTACGGCTCGGCGGGCAAGCGTCCCCGCGCGCTCCGCGAGCGCGACCGCCGCCTCGCCTACACCGGGGTCAGGTCTTGAAATACGACATTTGGTGACGTCGAGCGTCAGTCTTGACGAGCGAGGACTGACGGAAATGGGAACAAAATGTTGCAATTCAAGACCTGACCCCGAATTGGGGGGTATAAGGATTCTGATGGCCAAGTTCTCGCTCAGCGTCAACGGGCGCCGCCGCAGGATCGAGGCCGATCCCGACACGCCCCTTCTCTTTATCCTCCGCAACGACCTGGGGCTGCACGCGGCGAAGTTTGACTGCGGTCTCGGCCAATGCGGCGCCTGCACCGTGATCGTGGGAGGCCGCGCGGTGCCTTCTTGCGTGACCACCGTGAGCACGGCGGCCCGGCAACCCATCACGACCCTTGAGGGACTGGGCTCGCCGGAGCGCCCGCACCCGGTCCAGGCGGCCTTCATCGAAGAGCAGGCAGCGCAGTGCGGATACTGCATCAACGGCATGGTCATGGCCGCCCTTGGGTTCAGGTCCTAGTCCAACATTTCGTGTTGCCCCACCGTTTGACGTCTTTCAAGACCTGACCCCGCTCTGCTAACATTGCCGCCATGCCGCGATCCAGTGGAGCGTCGCGCGCGCTGAAGTTCGTGTTGCCGCTGCTCGTGTTGCTGGCGGTGTGGACCGTCGTCGTGCCGCTCTTCCACGTCAACCACCGCGTGTTTCCGAGCGTGAGTGACGTGGCGCTGGCCGGCTGGGAGAGCGCGCGCGACGGCAGCCTCGCCCGCCACGTGGGCCAGAGTCTCCTGCGCGTCGTGGTCGGCACGGTCATCGCGCTCGCGGTGAGTATCCCGCTCGGCGTCGCCATGAGCGTGAGCCCCGTCGTCGCCGTGGTGCTCACGCCGGTGTTCCGGTTTTTTTCCGTTCTGGCCGGCATCGCCTGGATCCCAATCGCCACGCTCTGGTTCGGGTACGGATTCGGCGCCATCACCTTCGTCATCTTCAATGCGGTGTTCTTCGTCGTGACCTACAATACGCTGCTGGGTGTCTCCGCCATCCCGCGCCCGCTTCGCCACGCGGCGGCCTCGCTGGGCGCGGGCCCGTGGGCCATGCTCACCGAGGTGCTCCTGCCGGGTGCGCTGCCCAATATCGTGACGGGCATCCGCACCGGCATGGGCTTCGCCTGGCGGGGCCTCATCGCCGCGGAGATGATCGCCACCAGCGCCGGGCTCGGCTATATGCTCTTCCTGGCCCGCGACTTCTATCGCACCGAGGTCATCGTCTTCGGCATGATCGTGATCGGGACGCTGTGGATCGTGATCGACCGGGCCCTCCTGGCCCCGCTCGAGCGGGCCACGATCGAGCGCTGGGGCGTGGTGCGGGGTACCGGGTAGTGGAGCGGCTCGAGCGGGCCGTCGCCGGCGTCCTCCGCTGGGCGAGCCGGCATTCGAGCGTCCGATCCTTCGCGCCCTTTGTGCCGATCATCGCGATCTGGGCGCTGGTGGCGGCGTGGGGAGTCTTCCCCCGGGTGTTCTTTCCCGGTCCGCTCGAGGTGGTCCGCGCCTTCGGGACGCTCGTCTACAAGGGAATCCTGCCCGATTACCTCCAGGACAGCGTGGTCCGGCTCGCTGTCGGCGCGCTGGCGGGGATGGCGCTGGGCATCCCGCTCGGCGTGTTGATCGGACTGAGCCGTCGCGCCCATGATTGGTGCTGGCCGGTCCTCCTGTTCTTCCAGGCCATCGGGGACATTGCCTGGCTGCCGATTCTCCTGATCTGGTTCGGGTTCGGGCTCGCGACCATGACCTTCGTGCTCGTCTACACCGTGCTCTTCCCAGTCGTGCTGAACACCGTGCTCGGCGTGCGCTCGGTGCCGGAGCCTCTCACACGCGCGGCCCAGAGTCTCGGCGCCCCGCGCTGGCGCATCCTGACCGAGGTGATCCTGCCGGGCGCGCTGCCCAATATCGTGACCGGCCTGCGTAACGGTTTGGGCTACGGCTGGCGGGCGCTGATCGCGGCCGAGATCATCGTGGGCACCAGCGGCATCGGGTTTCTCATGTTCGACGCCCGGCGGGCCGGATCGGTGGTCGAGATCTTCCTCGGCATGATCGTGCTTGGGCTGCTCTGGTACTTCGTCGACGGCTGGCTCCTGGTGCCGCTCGAGCGCGCCACCGTGCAGCGCTGGGGGCTCGTGACCGGATGAGGGCCCTGGTCCTCGAGCGCATGACGAAGACCTACTTCGATCCCTACGCCGGCGCCCATGTGACGGCCGTGCAGGATGTCTCACTCACTGTCGCGCAAAGCGAGTTCGTCTCCATCGTGGGGCCCTCGGGGTGCGGCAAGACGACGCTGCTCAACATGATTGCCGGATTCATCGCCCCGTCTGAGGGCCGCGTCCTCATCGACGGGCGCGTCGTGAGCGGACCAGGGCCCGACCGGGGCGTGGTCTTTCAATCCTTCGCCCTGTTCCCGTGGAAGACCGTGCTGGAGAACATCGCGTTCGGCCCCAAGATGCGCGGCGTGGGCCGCCAGGAGCGGGAGCGCATCGCGCGGGAGTTCGTGGCGCTGGTCGGTCTGGCCGGCCGGGAGGGCCGCTACCCCCACGAGCTCTCGGGCGGCATGCAACAACGGGTCGGCGTGGCCCGGGCTTTGGCCAACGAGCCCGACGTGCTCATGATGGACGAGCCCTTCGCCAGCGTGGACGCCCAGACACGAATGACGCTCCAGGAGGAGCTCACCCGCATCTGGCAGGCGCGGCGGCCCACGATTCTGTTCGTCACGCACGACGTGGACGAGGCGGTGTTTCTCGCCGACCGCGTGGTGGTCTTGTCAGGAGGACAGGTGAAGGCTGATCTCGCGATCCCGTTGCCCCGGCCGCGCACGTGGGAGGGGCTGATCGAGGATTCTGCCTTCAAGGGCCTGGTGGCCAAGGTCCTCGGCATGGTGCGCTCGGCATGAGGCTTGGGCGCGCGCTGCTGGCATCTCCCAAAGGCCGGATCGTCGTCGCGGTTCTGGCCGCCGCGCTGGCCTGGGAGCTCTGGCTCACGGCGCGGGCGCCGGCGAAGATCGCGGCGGTTCTCGTCGAGAGCACGCGCGAGCGCGTGGACGTGGTGGTGCGGCTGCCGTTTACGCCCGAGCGGTTCCACGTGCTCGTCTTCCAGCGGTTCGGGCGCGTGTCCGGGACCATGGACAACGAAATCGAGGTGCGGGGGGTGAGCCGGACCGATCTCACCGCCATGGCGCGCCCGTACTGGGTGTCTCACATCGATACGCTGCCAACCGGGAGGTAACTATGATTCGCATGCTGCTCCTCTGCCTCGTCATCCTCGCCGCCGGCCCTGCCGCTCTGACAGGCCCGGCCCCGGCTCAGGCCCAGGGCAAAACCCCCGTCAAGATCAAGGCCGGGATGGTCACCGGCATCGACCAGGTCGGGCTGCCGATCGCCCTCGAGCGCGGCTTCTTCGAGAAGTGGGGCCTCGATGTGACCATCGCGAGGCCGTACGCAACAGGGGTGGACGCCCTCAACGCGCTCCAGGCGGGCGAGAGCGAGCTGGTTCAGGTGGGTGTGCCCATGATCGGCGCGGTGCTGCGCGGGATGGATCTGGTCGCGCTCGGCAATTACAGTGGCAGCGCCACCCGCCTGGGGTCGGACGCCACGATGGCGATCATCGCGCGCGAGGGTTCGGGCATCGCCAAGGGAAATATCAAGGACCTGCGCGGCAAGCGCATCGCCGCCTCGTTCGGTACCATCAACCACCTCTATATCCTGGCGCTCCTCGAGAAGAACGGGCTCACGCCTGCCGACGTGACCCTCGTCAACACGCCGCCGCCCGACATGACGGTGGCGCTCCTGGCCAAGGGTATCGATGCTTTCAGCTGTTGGGATCCGTGGCCCATTGTCGCCCTGAAGGACGTGCCCGGCGCCTACGAGGTCCTGCGCGGCGGCGACGTCATCAGCTACCTGGGCTTCAACGTCGGCCTGAGGAGCTGGGTGGCCCAGAACGGCGACACGGTGGAGCGCTTCTTGGCGGCCGTGTCCGAGGCCGACAAGTGGATGCGCGCCAACCCCAAGGCCGCCGCACAGGTGGCCACGCGCTGGATCCCCGGGCTCAAGCCCGACGTGGCCGAGACTGCCATGCAGTACAACATCCAGCAGAACGACCGACGGCTCTCCGCCAATAACTACCGCGCGCTCTGGAGCGCCGAGGACCGTCTCCACCGGCTAGGGCTGATCAAGAGCACCTTCGACGTCAACAAGCACATCGAGCCCAAGTACATCCTCAAGGTAATGCGCGAGCATCCGGACCTCTTCTCGGACCTGCCCCCGATCCCCCGCGGTGTCGCCATCACCCCGGACTTCACGTTCAAGCCCTGAGGGGGCAGCCCTGCGGATCGTCCTCGCCCTCCTGATTTTCTGTACAGCGGCCGCGGCCTCCGAGGTCGAGATGTCGCGGCCCGAGGGGCACCCGCGGGGGCACTTTCCGCTGGCGGTGCACGTCGCCCCCGTGGCTGATCCCAAGCTGGAGGCCGCGGTAAAGCGCGCGGTGGAGGACTGGAACTCGCTCTTCCACAGCGCGCTGGGGCTCACCGCCTTCCGCTGGGCCGGACGCGCGGACGAGGCCGCCGTCCGCATCGCGCTGCATCCCAAGACATCCGCCAAGATGATGGGAGAAACCGAGATCGACGCCGATGCGAACGGCGTGATCGTGCTCCCCGTCCGGATCTTGCTCATGGAGCCCACGGCGCGCGGCCAGACATCGCCCGAGACGCTTCTCTACGACGTGGCGGCCCATGAGCTGGGCCATGCCCTCGGCCTCCCGCACAGCCGCGATCCGCGCTCGCTCATGTGCTGCGTCACCGGCAGCATCGACTTCAAGGATCCCGCCGCGCGGGCGGCCTATGTCGAGGCGCGGCGCCATCCCGACCTGCGCACGGTCGAGGCCCAGCTCAAGGCTCACTACGCGGCGTTCTGGCGGGGACGCTGACCGGGGCGAGGACACGGGCCTTACTGGATGTAGGCCATCTGGCGCGGATCCACCTCGAGCCACACGTCCTGATCGACCTCAAATACCTCGTGTGGACGCGCCGTCACGCGCAGCCGCACTCCGCTGTCCTTAACGCCGACCGCGTAGTCCCAGTGCTCGCCGAGATAGGCGCGCTGGGTGACGCGGCCGGCGATGATGCAGGCGCCCGCCGCCGCGGTCGGAAGCCCGCGATGGAGGTGGATGCTCTGGGGGCGGAGAGAGAAGGACACGGGCCCGCCACGCGGAACCGGCTCGGCGAACTGCCCGAGCTTGATCGCGAAGCCGTCGAAGAGGACTTCTTCGCCGCGCGCCTCGCCGTCGAGGAAATTGGTGCGGCCGATGAAGCCCGCCACGAAACGCGTTCGCGGCCGGGCATAGAGCGCCCGCGGCCCGTCCACCTGATCGATCCGCCCCGCGTTCATCACCGCGATGCGGTCCGAGGTGACCATCGCCTCCGACTGATCGTGGGTGACGTATACCGTAGTGATGTGGAGCTCGTCGTGGAGCCGGCGAATCTCGAAGCGCATCTCCTCGCGCAGGTTGGCGTCCAGATTGGACAGCGGCTCGTCGAGCAGCAGGACCGTCGGCTGAACCACGATCGCCCGCGCCAGCGCCACGCGCTGCTGCTGCCCTCCGGAGAGCTCGGCGGGATACCGATCGCGGAGTAGGCGCAGCTGCACGAGGTCCAGGATGCGATCCACCCGGGCGCGGATCTCCGGCCGCGCGAGGCGGCGCACCTGCAGGCCGAACGCCACGTTCTCCGCCACCGTCATATTGGGCCAGATCGCGTAGCTCTGGAAGATCATGGACATGCGCCGCTTCTCCGGCGGCAGCGAGCCCGCGGCCGAGGAGATGACCTCGCCGTCCATCTCGATCGTGCCGGCCGTCGGATCGAGAAAGCCCGCGATCATCCTCAGCGTGGTCGTCTTGCCGCACCCCGAGGGGCCGAGCAGCGACACGAACTCGCCTTCCTCCAGCGCCAGGCTGAAGTCGTCCACCGCGGTGACCTCGGCGAAGCGCCGGCTGACGTTTCGCAGGACCAGCTTGCTCACGCCGCCGTGTCCCTCCTGAGCATGAAGTCCCGGCCGACCAGGCGAAAGCCGGCCAGGACGAGCGCCACGGTACCCAGCACCAGGATGAGGCCGATCGAGGAGAGGATCTCGAAATTGCCCTCGTCGCTCTTGTCGAAGAGCAGCACGGAGAGCACCTGCGTGCCGGTGGTGTAGAGGAAGATGGCCGTGCTGAGCTCACGCGTGGCCGGGATGAAGACGAGGATGAACCCGCCGGCCAGCCCGCGCTTGAGGAGCGGGGCCACGACGCGCCGCATCGCCATGAGGCGGGAGCCGCCCAGGATGCGCACGGCATCCTCGAGCTCCGGGTTGACGCTGCGGATCGCGGCGTCGCTATTGGCGTAGGCGATGGGCAGAAAACGGGTGGCGAAGGCCAGGATGAGGATCCAGGCCGTGCCGTAGAGCAGCAGCGGCGGCTTCGTGTAGGCGGCGTAGAAGCCGATGGCCAGGACGATGCCGGGGATCACGAACGGGGCCATCGCGAGGAACGAGAGCGCATTGCCGAACGGCACCAGCCGGCGCTGGACGATATAGGCGATGCAGAGCGCCAGGACGAGGGCGATCACGGACGCCGTCGCGCCATAGAGAAACGTGTGGATCGTGGCCGCCTGGGTCGCGGACTGATCGAAGAGCACGAACCGGAGATTCCGCAGGGTCAGGTTGTCGAGGGAGAAGCCGCGCCCCCAGGCCTTGGCGAAGGCCGCCTGGAGGATCACGAGCATCGGCAGGAAGAAGGACAGCGAGGTGACGAAGAGGCAGTAGCCCAACATCGGCCAGCGCCACTTGCCGAGCCGCAGCGGCCGGCGCTCCCCGCCCTTGCCGGTGAGGGCGACATAGCCCTTGCGCGCGATGATCTTCCGCTGCAGCCAGAACAGCAGCACGGTGATGACCAGCAGGGGCATCGCGTAGGCCGCGGCCACTTCCACCTTGGGCGGGAATTCGAAGAACTGCCAGAGCATGGTCGTCATGACCTGAAAGCGCGCGGGCAGCGCGATGAGGGCCGGGACGCCGAAGAGCGCGATGGCCTCCAGGAACTCCACGATGAAGGCGCCCAGGATGGCGGGCAGGATCAGCGGGAAGGTGACTCGAAGCGTCGTGCGCAGGACGCCAGCGCCGAGCGTGTGGGCCGCGTCCTCCATTTCCGTCGAGATCAGATCGAGCGCCGAGCGGGTGAAGACGAACATGTAGGGGAAGGAGTAGGAGGCGATGACCAGCACTAGGCCGGGCATGGAGTAGATATTGAACGGCCCTGCCGCCGCGCCGGTGAGCGAGATGTACGCGCGATTGAGCCAGCCGGCATTCGGCCCGGCGAGCAGGATCCAGGCCACCGCGCCGAGATAGGAAGGCACGATGAAGGTGCCCAGGATCGCCGCCCACACGAGCCCCTTGCCCGGCATGTCCGTCCGCGAGACGGCCCAGGCCATCGGCACGCCGAACACCGTCCCGAGCACGCCGACCGCAAATCCGACAATGAGGGAGTTCGTGAGCGCTTCGAGGTAGCGCCAGCGGCCGTAGGCGGAGAGATAGTTCTGCAGCGTGAGCGCGCCGGTGTCGCCGTCCTGTACGCTCGAGAGCAGGAGGCGGGCCAGCGGATTGATGACCAGCAGCATCAGCACGCCGACGAGAAGGAGCCAGAGGAAGACGGTCTTGTCGAGCTGACGCCAGCGGCGGCGGTAGCCCGGTGGCGTGGCGGCGGTGACCGCAGTCGTCTGGATGGTCTCCCTCACGGGCATGCTCGGAAGAAGGGCGGGGCCCATTCCGCCTGCCGCGCGGGGCGATCCGAGGCACCACCCGCCCGACCGTTCTTCACCTCTTGCGGCCCAGGTGCCCCAGGGCTCTTGTGGCTCATCATCAGATGCCGAAGGTGTCGCGGAACTGCTCCTTGACCTCTGGGATACCCTTTTCGATCTCCTCGTACGACGGGCGGATCGTCTTCACATCGGCCAGTGACTTGGCGCCGGGCAGCGGCTTGACGTGCTTGTTGATGGAATCCTCGCGCAGCTTCACCATGATCTCGTTGCACTCCCGGCTGTAGAGATACTCCATCAGGAGCTTGGCGGCATTGGGCGCGGGAGCGTTCTTGAGGACCCCGGAGGGCGAGATCATCAAGATCGCCCCGTCCTCGGGATAGACGACGGCCAGCGGGTTGCCCTTGTCCCGGCTCTGAAGCGTGGTGGCGACCGGGCCGGCCGCGACCCAGCTCTCCTTGGCATTGAGCATGGTCACCGTGTCATTGATCGAGCGGCCGATCCGCGGCTTATTGAGCTCGAGCTTCTTGAAATAGTCCCAGCCGTACAGCTTGCGCATCTGGACGACCCACGTACCGACATAGCCGCTGAAGCCGGGATGGCCGATGGAGACCTTGCCCTTCCACTTGGGATCGAGCAGATCCGTCCACTTCTTGGGGGCGTCGGCCTCCTTCACGACGCTCGTGTTGTAGCTGATGATGACGAGGCCCGCCGCGGTCACGAAGAACAGATCGTCGGGGTCGTTGAACGGCAGCGCCGCCTCGATGAGCTCGCCCAGGCTCTTGGGCCGGTACTTCATGAGCCAGCCGTCCTTCTTCATGCGGCCGAAGTGGCTGGCATCCGTGGAGCCGATCACCGAGGCCACGGCCAGCCCCGCCTTCTGATCCTGGGCGAGACGCTGATAGGCGACCTGGGCCGTGGTGCGGACATAGTTGCACTTGATGCCCGGGTATTTCTTCTCGTACCCGCCACATACCGCCGCCGCCGTCTCCGAGCTGTAATGGGCGGTGTACCAGGTGAGCTCTTTCTCCTTCTTCGCCGCTTCGTAGAGCTGCGGCTCCCCGTCGAATCCCCGGGCGAGCGGCGCCCAGGCCAGGCCGGCGGTGATCACAATCGCGAACGCCAGACGGGCGGTGGCCATCATCCGATCATTCTCCTTTCGGCGAGAGCCGCGTGAGTCCTCGGGTCCATCGGCGCCACGCCGAAGGCCCGATGCAGCCGGCCCAGCACGATGAAGGCGCCCGTGACGAGCCCCAGCTCGATCAGCTCGGCGTCGTCGAAGACCTCGCGCATCCGGGCCATGAACGCGTCGTCCATCCCGGTGTGGTCACCGGCGAGGCGCTGGGCGAAGTCCAGCGCCGCATCTTCCCGCGCGCTCCGGGGGCTCTCGCCCGCCAGCTTGGGCAGGAGATCAGCGTAGAGGCCCGGCGCTCTCTCCGAGGGCTCGCGCGCGAGGCGTCAGCGCTGGCAGTCATTCAGCCCGGCGATCTTCAGCCTGACGAGCTCCTTGAGCGCGAACGGGAGCCGCCCGCCGTATTTCGCGGGTCGATAGAACTGCAGGAACGTCTTGAAGAGATCCGGGCAATGGCCGTAGACACCGAACATCTCGTCGCCGGTGGCCTCCAGCATCGAGCGGAGCTCGGGATCCTCGATTTGCTCCGGGGACAGCACCGTGAGTCGCGCCATCGCGTGCTCCTCCTTCCGCGAATCACCCATAGCACAGGCGGGAGGCCAGGGGAAGGCTCGCGATGGTATCATCCGCCTGCTGACCCTTCGAGAACCAAGGGGAGGAGGCCCATCGTGCTCGACCTCGGGCTCACCGGGAAGATTGCCATCATCACGGGCGGCAGCGACGGCCTCGGCCGCGCGGCCGCCGAGCGGCTCGCCAGGGAAGGTGCCAAGGTCGCGGTCTGCGCCCGGCGCAAGGACCATCTCGAGCGCGCGGCGGATGAGATCCGCAAATCCACCGGCGGGGAAGTCCTCGCCCAGGTCTGCGACGTCACCAAGGCCGATCAGGTCGAGTCGCTGGTCAATGCGGTGCTGGCGCGATGGGGTGGCGTCGACATCCTGCTCAACAATGCGGGCACCTCGGCCGCGGCGAGCTTCGAGCAGCTGGACGATGCCGCCTGGCTCGCGGATCTCGACCTCAAGCTGATGGGCGCCGTCCGCTTCTGCCGTCTCGTGATCCCGCACATGAAGGAGCGCGGGGGCGGCCGCATCGTCAACGTGACCACGGTGGGCGGCAAGGCGCCCGCCCCGCGGGCCCTGCCCACGTCCGTCTCCCGCGCCGCCGGCATCAACCTCACCAAGTCCCTCGCCAATGAGTTCGCCAAGGACCGCATCCTGGTGAACACGATCTGTATCGGGCTGGTGAGGACGGCGCAGATCTCCGCGCGGGCCAAGGGCGATCTGGAAGCGTTTTACCGCGACCTGGGCGAGAAGCGCGTGCCCATCGGCCGGGTGGCCGAGGCCGCCGAGTTCGGCGATCTGGTGGCTTTTCTCGTCTCCGAGCGCGCCGGCTACATCACCGGCACCGCCGTGAACTTCGACGGCGGCATGTCCTTCGTCGTCTGACTATTTCTCCCTCTCCCCCTCACCCTGCCCTCTCCCCCGACGGGGGAGAGGGAATCAGAAACCCTCTCCCCTCTGGGGAGAGGGCAGGGTGAGGGGATGAGGCCAGGGTGAGGGCGCGATGGCGGATAATCTGGAATCCCAGGGCGGGCAGCAGGGCGAGATGATCCAGCAGCCGGCCAAGCTGCTGCGGATCACCGCGATGGTGCGCGGCCTGCTGGAGGAAGTGCGTCAGGCGCCCCTCGACGACTCGGGCCGGAAGCGCATGCGCGAGATCTATGACAGCTCGCTGGCCGAGCTCAAGGACGCGCTCTCGGAGAATCTCCAGAAGGAGCTGGCGACGCTGACCATTCCCCTCGAGAGCACGCCGTCCGAGTCCGAGATCCGGGTGGCGCAGGCCCAGCTCGTCGGCTGGCTCGAGGGGCTGCTGCACGGCATCAAGGCGGCGATGTGGGCCCAGCAGATGGAAGCCCAAGCCCAGCTCGAGGAGCTGCAGCGCCGCGGCCTGCCCGCCGGGCAGCCCGGACCTGCGGGGGCGCCGGAGCATACCATCTCCGGCGGCCAGTACCTCTAGCAGGCCGCTGAAAAAGGCCCATCTGCTTTGTTGGCTCGCTGCCGCCGGCTCAGCCTTTCCAGAGGCGCGGATCGAAGCTGAAGGGCTCGGCCTTGCCGACGCGGATGCGCTTGAAGGCCGGATGACGGGGGTTCAGTAGGTAATTCAGCTCCTGCGGAATCACGGCTGAGGGCACCGCCAGAATCGCGGTCTCTCCACGCTCGACCCAACGCATGCCAAAGTCGGCGAGCTCGGGAGACGGGGGATAATCCCGCCAGCCCCGTGGCAGGTCGGATGGCGTGAGCGGCGCGATGCGAACGGTGGGCGGGATCTCGGCCGAGGCGGCGACGTATTCGCGCGAGGCATCCTCGGGATCCAGATGCACGAGCATCTCGAGCGCGGCGAGGGCCAGCGTGGAGGAGGTATACACCAGCGGCGTCCCGCGGCGATGCCATCTGGCTGAGTGCAGGCGGGCACCCTTCCCGTCGAAGGCGGCGTACCGCTTCTCGCAGAGGCGCCAGACGCGGATCAGCTGTAGAGACCGTGCTCGATTCGGCCGAGGATCGTCTCCACTTCCAAGGCTCCAAGGTCGGAATCCAGCAGATCGATCGGCACGACGCCGCCCAGCGCCCGGTTCGGCTTCTGAAGCCAGCGGCCGGCCTTGTCGCGCGCGCCGAGCACGTCCTCGGTGAGGGCGGCGACCCGGCTGAGCCGCAGCAGCCGGTCGGATTCCTCCGCGCTCAGCCGGCGCTCTTTCTTCCGGCGAGCGAGGGTGCGCGCGGGCAAGTGGAGCACCCGCGCGAGGGTGTCGCGGGGGATGGCGTAGCGTCCCGCCACGGCCTCGAGCGCGATATAGGGCAGGCCCGAGCGGGCCCGGTCGATGACGGCCCGGTAATCCCGCAGCCTCTCTTTCAAGACGCTCCGGCCACCCAGGGCTTCGACAATCTGCACGGCGGAGATCATTGGCACCTCCTGCAATCTGGCATCTATGTTAATGCCATGTGGCATCCCCTGTCAAGCGCCCCAAGAAGCGCCGGCGGACGGTTGCCTTCCCGTCGGGGCGCGACTACGATAGGCGGCACCCGCCGGACCCGAGGAGGTCACGATGGCGCTCACAGTGATGTCGGCCGACAGCCACATGGACTTGATCTATCTCCCGCCCGATGCCTTCACCTCGCGCATGCCCACGCATTGGGGCCGGCGCGCGCCCCATCTCGAGGACCGCGACGGCAAGCGCTTCTGGGTTTCGGGCGAGGACGTGCTCGGTCCCTGGGGCGTCTACGGCCCGGGCGTCACGGGCGGCAAGCGCGGGCGGATTCTCGCCGAGGCGGGCTTCGCCTCGGGGCAGAAGACGCGCCCCTCCAATCCGGCCGAGCGCCGGGAGGACCAGGAGCGCGACGGGGTCGAGGCCGAGGTGATCTACGGCATCATCGGGATCTCGCGCGGCCTCTTCGGCGGCAAGGGCATCACCGATCCCGAGCTGCTCACCGCCGTCTACCATGCCTATAACCAATACATCGCCAACTTCAACACGACGCAGGCCGGCCGCTTCTTCGGCTTGGGCTGCCTGCCGAATCACGACGGCAAGGTCGCGGCCGACGAGCTCCGCCACTGCGCCATGCTCGGTCTCAAGGGCGCGGTGCTGGTGCCCTGGGGCTCGGCGATGCCGGTATGGCACGAGATGTGGGAGCCGCTCTGGACCGCCGCCGAGGATACGGGCCTCGTCATCTCCTTCCACGTCTTCGAGGGCGGCGGCGCCACCGTGGGCTACAACATCAAAGGCGTCAGCACGCCGGCGGTGATCGGCTCGTGGACGGTGGTCGCGCCCATGCAGATGGACGAGATCATGGTCTCGATCATCCTCTCGGGGGTGTGCGAGCGGCATCCGAGGCTCCGGCTCGTCCTGGGCGAGAGCGGGATCGGCTGGCTGCCCTATGTTCTCGAGCGCCTCGACGACACCTATGACGAGCGCCTGGCCGACGACCTCAGGCTCCCGCTGCTGCCCAGCGCCTATTTCAAGCGGCAGATGTACGCGACCTTCCAGAAGGACTTCCACGGCGTGCGCGCCATGGCGCAGATCGCCCCCGACAATGTCATGTGGGGCTCCGATTATCCGCATCGCGACGGCACCTGGCCGTTCTCGCGGAAAGCCATCGAGGAGCAGTTCCGCGGCATCGATCCCGCGATCCAGCGAAAGATGCTCTGGGAAAACGTCCGCCGCGTCTATGGGGTCAGGTCTTGAATTACGACAAATGATGACAATATTTGTCCTATGCTGAGTTTTTTCTTCACCGGAAATTGTCACAAAATGTTGTATTTCAAGACCTGACCCCATGAAGACGGTCGTCGCGCTGCCGGGCGAGGGCATCGGTCTCGAGGTTGTCGACGCTACCTGCGAGCTGCTTCTGGCGGCGGGCCTGCCGCTCAAGATCCTCACCCCGCCACAGGGGGAGACCGCCGTGAAGAGCCACGGCGCGCCCGTGCCCGATGAGACCAAGCAGGCGGCGCGCGCGGCCGACGGCGTGCTCTTCGGCGCCGCCGGAGGGCCGGCGACGTCCGCCGTGATCACCTGGCTGCGCTGGGAGATGGACGCCTGGGCCGGAGTACGGCCGATCCGCTTCTACCCGGGGATGCGCTCGCCGCTCGCCGACCCCGAGGGCATCGACTATGTCGTGCTGCGCGAGAACAGCGAGGGCCTCTACCCGGGCCGCGAGGGCGAGCTCGCCGAACTGGCCCGGGTCATGCCCGACCTCAGCGACCGGACGGGGCGCACGCTCAAGGAGTACGGCGAGGGGCGCTTCGCCGTGAAGGTGGTCACGCCCGCGGGCGTCGAGCGCATTGCGCGCTTCGCCTGCGCGCTGGCCCGCAAGCGGAAAGCCAAGGGCCGGCCGGGCAAGGTGACCTGCGTGACCAAATCGAATGTGCTGCGCGGCTCCGACGGGCTCTTCCAGCAGATCGCCGAGCGGGTCGTGCGCGACGCCGGCGATCTCCAGTTCGAGCACTTCTACGTGGACGACGCCTCGCGCCGGCTCGTCCGGTTTCCGAAGTCCATGGACGTCGTGCTCTGCATGAACCTCTACGGCGACATCCTCTCCGACCTTGGCGCCGAGACCGCGGGCGGCCTGGGACTGGCGCCGTCGGGCTGCTTCGGGGACGGCTGGGCCTACTTCGAGTCGGTGCACGGTTCGGCGCCGGACATCGCGGGGAAGGGGATCGCGAATCCGACGGCGACGATCCTGTCCTCGGCCATGATGCTCGAGCACATGGGCCTGGGCGCCGAGGCGGAGCGGCTCGAGGCGGCGGTGGCGCGCGTCTACCGCGACGGCAAGACGCTCACTGCTGATCAGGGCGGCACGGCCAAGACCCGGGACATGGCCCAGGCCGTCCTCGCCGCGTACCGGAGCGCGTGATGGCGGCCGGACGGACGATGTTCGAGAAGATCTGGAGCCGCCACATCGTGGCCGAGGGCCCCGGCGGGCATGTCCTCCTCTATATCGACCGCCACCTGCTGCACGAAGGCTCGACCAGCGCCTTCGGGCGGCTGGCGAAAACCGGACGGCGCGTCCGGCGGCCGGATCTCACGCTCGCGACGGCGGACCACTATGTGCTCACCTCACCGGGCGCCGCCGCCACCGATCCCGAGATCATCAGCATGGTCGACGGGCTCGGCCAGCACACCGCGACGCAGGGGATCGTGTACTTCGGCGTCGGGGACGCGCGCCGGGGGATCGTGCACGTGATCGGGCCCGAGCAGGGGGCGACGCTGCCCGGCCTCACGCTGGTCTGCGGCGACTCTCACACGGCGACCCATGGCGCCTTCGGCGCGCTGGCCTTCGGCATCGGCTCCACCGAGGTCGAGCACGTGCTGGCGACGCAGACGCTCTGGCAGAAGAAGCCTAGAGTCATGCGGATCACCGTCGCCGGCCGCCTCGCGGCGGGCGTCACTGCCAAGGACATGATCCTGGCGATCATCGCCAAGATCGGCGCGGCCGGCGGCGTCGGGCATGCGATCGAGTATGCGGGCTCGACGATCCGCGCCCTGTCGATGGACGAGCGGATGACGGTGTGCAATATGTCCATCGAGGCCGGCGCGCGCGCCGGGATGGTGGCGCCCGACGAGACCACATTCGCCTACCTCGAGGGCCGGCCCTTTGCGCCCACGGGCGCGGACTGGGCGCGGGCGCGCGTGGACTGGAAGACGCTGGCGAGCGAGCCCGGCGCCGCCTTCGATCGGGAGGTGGAGGTCAACGCGGGTGAGATCGCGCCGACGGTGACCTGGGGAACGAGCCCGCAGGACGCCCTGCCCATCACGGGGCGTGTGCCCGATCCGGCGGCGGTCGATGATGCCGGGCGGCGGCAGAGCATGGAGCGCGCGCTCGCCTACATGGGGCTCGCGCCCGGCACCCCGCTCACCGAGGTCAAAGTGGACCGCGTCTTCATCGGCTCTTGCACGAACAGCCGGCTTGAGGACTTGCGCGCCGCGGCCCGGGTGGTGAAGGGGCGCCACGCGGTGGTGCCGGCCTGGATCGTGCCGGGCTCGGGGCTCGTCAAGCGCGCGGCCGAGGCTGAAGGGCTCGACCGGATCTTCGTCGAGGCCGGCTTCGAATGGCGCGAGGCGGGGTGCTCGATGTGCCTGGGGCTGAACGGCGAGACGGCGCGCGCGGGCGAGCGCGTGGCCTCGACCTCCAACCGCAACTTCGAGGGGCGCCAGGGTCAAGGCGCGCGCACCCACCTCATGTCGCCGGCCATGGGCGCGGCCGCGGCGGTGACGGGCCGCCTGACCGATGTCCGCACGCTGGTGAGCTGATGCGATCCTTCACGTCTCTCAGTGCCGCCGCCGCGCCGCTCGATCTGCCCAATATCGACACCGACCGCGTCATCCCCGCGCGCTTCCTCAAGAAGCCCAGGGGCGCGCCGGGATACGCGGGCTTTCTCTTCCACGATCTCCGCTTCAATGCCGACGGGTCGGAGAAGGCCGACTTCGTCCTGAACCAGCCGCCCTACCGCGGCGCCAAGATCCTCGTCACCGCGGAGAACTTCGGCTGCGGCTCCTCCCGCGAGATGGCGGTGTGGGCGCTCGACGCCTATGGGATCCGCGTGGTGATCGCGCCGAGCCTGGGCGACATCTTCCACCAGAACTGCTTCAAGAACGGGCTGCTGCCCGTGATCCTCGCCGCCGACGTCGTGGCCGCACTGCGCCGCCAGTTCCATGCGCGGCCGGGCGCCACGATCGCCGTCGATCTCGAGTCGCAGACCGTGACCGCGCCCGACGGCGCTCAACACCGATTCGACATCGACCCGTTCCGCAAGGAGCTGCTGATGACGGGCCGCGACGAGATCGATCTGACGCTCGGCCGGCTCGCCGCCATCGAAGCCTTCGAGGCGCGGCAGCGACAGGACATGCCGTGGCTGACTACTGGGGTCAGGTCTTGAATTACGACATTCGGCGACAATCCGTGTCAGCCGTGCTAGATTCCAGGACCACCCTGTGACAAGACCCGAGTTCACGATGGAGGTGCCCTATGCCGACTTACATCACGTTGATCCGCTACACCCAGCAGGGAATCGAGAAGATGAAGGACAGCCCGACGCGGCTCGAGGCGGCCAAGCAGTCGGTGCGACAGATGGGAGGAGAGATCAAGGCATTTTATCTGGTCATGGGCCACTACGACGGTGTCGTGGTCTCCGAGCTCCCCGACGATGAGACGGCCACCAAGTTCGCGATCGCGACCGCGGCGCGCGGGTTTGTCCGCACCGAAACCCTCCGGGCCTACCCCGAAGCCGAGTACCGGAAGATCATCGCCGCGCTGCCCTGAAGGGCCCCATGCCGACCACATCGCGCCAAATCATCCTGGCCGCCCGGCCGCAGGGGCTGCCCAAGGAGAGCGACTTCGCCCTCCAGGAAGTCACCCTCCCCGATCCCGGACCGGGCGAGGCGCTGGTGCGCAACATCTATATGTCCGTGGACCCGTACATGCGCGGGCGCATGAGCGACCGCAAGTCCTATGCGCCCTCCTGGCAGCTCGGCCAGCCGTGCGACGGCCGCGCCATCGGCCAGGTGGTGGCGTCCAATGACAATCGCCTCAGGCCCGGGGATCACGTGGCCAGCATGCTCGGCTGGCGGGAGTGTTTCGTCGCGCCGGGCGGTGGGCTGCAGATCGTGGACGAGAAGCTGGCGCCGCTCTCCGCCTATCTCGGCGTGCTGGGCATCCCGGGTTTCAGCGGCTGGTACGGGCTCAAGCAGATCGGCAAGCCCAAAGCGGGCGAGACGCTCGTCGTCTCGGGTGGGGCCGGCGCGGTGGGCTCGCTCGTCGTGCAGATGGGCAAGATCCTGGGCTGCCGGGTCGTGGCCACCGCCGGCAGCGAGAGCAAGTGCGCGTGGCTCACCAAGGAGCTGGGCGCCGATGCCGCGATCAATTACCGCAAAGCCGGCGATCTCTACCAGGCGCTCCGCGAGGCCTGCCCGCAGGGCATCGACGTCCACTTCGAGAACGTGGGCGGGCCCATCCTCGACGCCGCGCTGCGGCTGCTCAATCCCTTCGCGCGCATTCCGCTCTGCGGGATGATCTCGCAGTACAATCTCGATCCGCCCGAGCCCGGGCCGCGCTATCTCTTCAGCCTGATCGGCAACCGCGGTCTCATGCAGGGCTTCATCATCTCCGATCATTTCGACCGCTACCCCGAGTTCGTGGCCGAGGTGGGCCCCTGGCTCAAGGCTGGACGCCTCAAGTATCAGGAGACCGTGGTCGAGGGCCTCGAGCGCGCCGTCAAGGCCTTCATCGGCCTGTTCAGCGGTGAGAACACGGGGAAGATGATCGTCAAGCTCGGGGGCGAGTCCTCATAGCCCGAAGGAGCCGTATCTGAATTGACACAGATTGACCCGGCGTTCTGCCGCAACGTACGGTCGCCGGGTGAGCATTCGACTGATCTTCCGCGTCCATGCGATCGAGCGCATGTATCAGCGCGGGATCACCGAGGCCGACGTCCGTGAGATACTGGCAGGTGGTGAAACGATCGAGGCCTACCCGGACGATGCGCCGTATCCGAGCCGCTTGGTGTTGGGCTGGTGCCACGGTCGGCCGCTTCACGTGGTCGTGGCCGACAATACTGATGAGCATCAAGGAATCGTGATCACGGTCTACGAACCCGAGCCAAGATACTGGGATTCTGGGTTCCGGCAGAGGCGACGCCCATGGAATGCATGATCTGCAAACGCGGCACAACCCGGCCTGGCATCGCCACACTCACGTTCACGCGTGATGGCACGACCCTTGTCATCAAGGGCGTACCCGCCGATGTCTGTGTCAACTGCGGCGAGGAATACGTTGCGGAAGACACGACAGCGCGGCTGCTGCGCACGGCCGAAGAGGCCGCCCGATCCGGCGTCAAGATGGACGTGCGCGAGTACGCCGGACCCTAGTCCGCCGGGCTCCCGCGCGCCCCCGAGACCCATGAACATCTTCAAGGCGATGGCGGTCAGGAGCCTCGAGGAGGCCACGCGGGCCATCCCTGTGATCGACGCGGGCGCGGCGTTCCGCGGCGAGCGGGGCGGCCTCGACGCCGCCGTGCGACAGATGCGCGAGGCCTGCGAGCGCGTCGGCTTCTTCTATCTGGCCGGCCATGGTGTGCCCCAGCGGGTGATCGACGCCGCCTTCGCGGCCGCGCGCGAGTTCCACGCGCTGCCGCTCGCCGAGAAGCTGCGCATCAAGCTCAACGAGAACAATATCGGCTATCTCCCGGTGAACCAGAGCATGCAGCGCGCCTCGACCGTCCACAAGGCCACGCGGCCGAATTACAACGAGAGCTTCTTCATCAGCCACGACCGCGGCGCCACGCACCCGGACGTCCTGGCCGGCACGCCGCTGCGCGGCCGCAATCAGTGGCCCGAGGGCCACGCGGCGATGCGCGCGGCCATGGTTGCCTACTTCAAGGCGCTCGAGGCGCTGGGCGAGCGCATGCTCCCCGTGCTGGCCCGCGCGCTCGACATGCCGGAGGGCTACTTCACCTCGTTCTTCGCGAACGAGGCGCATATCAACCTGCGCTTCCTGCATTACCCGCCGCAGGACACCGAGGACGACGAGCAGTTCGGCCAGGGGCCGCATACCGACAACTCGTTCATCACGTTTCTGGCGCGGGAGGAAGTGCCCGGGCTGGCCGTTCGGCTGCCCAGCGGGGAATGGCTCGCGCCGCCGCTGATCCCGGGGACCTTGCTGGTGAACCTCGGCAATATGATGAAGCGCTGGTCGAACGACCGCTTCCTCTCGACGCCTCACGGAGTCCTCAATGACTCCGGAACGGACCGCTACTCGATCGCGTTCTTCTACAGCCCGAACGTGGACGCGGTGATCGAGTGCCTGCCGAGCTGCACCGGGCCCGACAACCCGCCCCGCTATCCGCCCGCCGTCTACCGCGACCTCGTGCTCGAGTTCTACAGCGCCAACTACTTCCATCAGGCGGGATACAAAGGCTAGCCCCCAGCCATGACCCCCTCACCCTGCCCTCTCCCCAGAGGGGAGAGGGGAAGTCGGACCCAGAGGGGAGAGGGAAGTCGGGGAGGGAAGTCGGATCCCTCTCCCCCGTCGAGGGGGAGAGGGCAGGGTGAGGGGGGAGCTACTTCGACTTCAGCGTGACGTCCTCGTAGGGCGCCGAGTAGGCATGCCCGGAGATGAGCCCGAGCCCTGATTCCCCGACGCGTGGCCCTACGCCGTTGAGGAACGCCAGCTCCCAGATGGGCGCGTAGATCACCTTGTCGTGCACGAGCTGCTGGAGCTTGTGCAGCACGGCCTCGCGCCGCTTGCGATCCGTTTCTTTCGCCTGCTCCTGGAAGAGCCCGTCGATGTCGGGGTAGGTGCCGTACACATAGGTCCCGCCGGTGACGGCGAAGGCCTCGAGGCGCGTGGCCGCATTACCGAAGGCGCCGCTGGCGCCCTGGATGAGATTCCTGAGCTTCTTCTCCCCGTATTCCTTGAAGAAGGCCGCCCGCTCGAGCGGGCGGATCTTCGCGCGAATCCCCACCGCCTGGAGATTGTTGACGACGGCCTCGGCGAGGTTGGAATAGGCGACGTCGCAGAAGTACTCGCCGGCGTCGAAGCCCTGCGCATAGCCGGCCTCGGCCAGAAGCCGTTTGGCCCTGGCGGGATCGTAGGCGGGCGCCGGCGGCTGCCAGTAGTAGTCGAAGGTGCTGGGGATGATGCTGCCCGTGAGCTTGGAGTGGCCGAGCGTCAGGGCCTGGTTGATCGTTTTCCTGTCCATGGCCAGGCTGGCCGCCATCCGCACCCGCCGGTCGTGCCACGGCGACTTCGGATCCCACTGGTCAGGAAAATAGAGCCAGAAGGGCGCCTGGATCACCGCCGGCTTGAGCGCGAGCCCCGGCGTCCGCTGCATCTCCTCGGCCAGCTCGCCGCGCACCGAGTAGACGATGTCCACCTCACCGCGCTTGAGCGCGGCCAGCCGCGTGGATTCATCCGGAATCACGCGGAAGACGAGGCGCTTGACGCTCGGGGCTTTCCGCCAGTACTGGTCGAAGGCTTCCAGGACGAGCTCGACGCCGGGCGTGAAGGACACGAACTTGTACGGGCCGGCGCCGATCGGCGCCTTCTTGTAGCCCTCATCTCCAACTTTCTCCACATACTTCTTTGGCACGATCCAGCCCGCGCCGGTGGCGCTCGCGTAGAACGTGAGAAAGTCCGGCCAGGCCTGCTTCAGCCGGAAGCGGACATGCTGCGGATCGGGCGCCTCCACGGCCGCCACGCGCTCCTTCATCATCTTGTAGGAGGTGCCCCGGTAGCGCTCGAAGGAGAACTTCACGTCCTCGGCGGTGACGGGGTCACCGTTGTGGAAGCGCGCCCCTTTGCGGAGGACGAACTCATAGATGTGGCCGTCCTTGGAGACCGACCACGACTCGGCCAGGCTCGGCGCGATGGGGTGGCCGGGCATGGGCTTGATCATGGCGTCGTGCAGCGCATAGAGCACCATGAAGGGCGTGATGATGCCGGGCGTCTCGGCGGGATCAAACCAGGTCGGCGCCAGCGAGATATGCACGCCCCAGGTGAGCTGGCCTTCGGGGGCCGCCCATCCGGTCGTGGGCGCGGCCAGGAGAGCGAGCAGCAGGGCGACGAGGATCAGAACGAGCGCGCGTCGAAAAGCCATGAGCACGCCTCCTTGATGGTTGTGGCCGGCCCGCTGATTACTTGGCGCCGATGGTGGCCTTGATGCTCCCCATATGCTCATCGGTGTGGTTGATCAGGATCCGCTCGATCACCTGCGCCGTCGTGAAGGGCGGCATGCCGGTCAGAACCGGTGCGCTCCGGTCCAGCTCGGCATCGCCGAGCCCCCGGACGACGCCGGCGACCTTGACGCCATTGGCCTTCAGGAGCGTCAGCGTTTCCGCCTTGCCGGCGTTCGCGTGCTCCTTGGCGTGCTTGGCATTGTTCTCGTGAACCATCTCCATGGTCCGGGGCGGCACGGCTTGGCCCGCGGCGACCACCCGGACGAGATCCGCGACCGAGCCATACGCCATGGCGAGGTGATGGGCCACCACGCCGACAGGCCATTTCTCAGCGGAGGTCACCTTCTTCCAGTCCGCCTCGCTCAGCCCCTCGACGAGCTTGCTCAGCTCGCGGTATCTCTCGTCGAACTTGCCCGCTATCGTTTCTGCGCGCGCTCCCATGTCTGCCTCCTCGAGGTTGGGTCAAGAGCGCCTCGGGCGCTCGCGAAGGATGGTGATCTTACCCCTGCCTCAGCCTAGCATGGGGTCAGCATGGGGTCAGGTTGAGGTAGCCCGGGTTTGGTGGACAGTTCAATCAGGGACACCGGCGCATCGTTCAAACTCGGCGGGGGATCGGTAGCCGAGGGTCTGATGCAGCCGCTGTCGATTGTAGAACACCTCGATGAATTCAAAGATCGCGGTCTGCGCCTCCTCTCGGGTCGCGAACTGCCGATGATGGACGAGCTCGTTCTTGAGCGTGCTGATGACGCTCTCGGCGCAGGCGTTGTCAAAGCAGTCGCCCTTCCGGGACATACTCGGGGAGATGCCGTGGTCGCGGAGCTGCTGCTGGTACGACTCGGTCGCGTACTGCCGGCCCTGATCGGTGTGGTGCACCAGGCCGGGGGTGGGCCTTCTCCGCTCCAGCGCCATCGTGAGCGCATCGGTGACCAGGGCGCGATCGATGTACGGGCTCATCGCCCAGCCCACGATCCGCCGGGCGAAGAGATCCTCGAGGACCGCCAGGTATAGCCACCCAGCCTGGGTCGGAATGAAGGTGATGTCGCCGACCCAGACGCGATTGGGCTGGTGGACGGCAAAGATCCGCGCGAGCACGTTGGCCGCCACGGGATAGCGGTGCCGCGACTGGGTGGTGACCCGGAAGCGTCGCATGCGTTTGGCTTCGAGGCCGGCCTGCCGGCGCAGTCGGGCGACGCGATGCCGGCCGCAGGCCACGCCCCGCCCGCGCAGCGCGTGCCAGGTCTTGACGGCGCCGTAGGCCTCGCGGCTGTCGCGGTGCACTTGCGTGATCTGGGCCAGCAAGGCCCGATCCTCGCGCCCGCGCCGGCTCTCCGGCCGCCCGCGCCAGGCATAGAAACCGCTGCGCGAGACTGCCAACACCCGGCAGAGCGTGCGCACCGCGAACGCGTCGGTGTGCTCGGCAATGAACCCATATCTCAGCGCGACGGGTTGGCGAAGAAGGCCACGGCTTTTTTTAAAATGTCCCGCTCTTCGGTGACCCGCTTGAGCTCCCGCTGCACCCGCGCGAGCTCATCCAGGCTGGCAGGATGCGGGCCGCGCCCCGGGAAGGCGTGCGGACCCTTGGCCCGCAGGTCGGCCTGCCACCGGTAGAGCTGGTTGCGCCGAATGCCCAGCTCCCGCGCGATCTCGGCCCCCGGCCGACCGGAGGATTCCAGCAACCGGACCGCCTCGAGCTTGAACTCCTTGGTGAACCGTTTCCGCGTCATCATGGACGCCCTCCCGGGGGTATTGTCCCCCAATTCGGTGTCCACGAAACCCGGGCTACCTCAACCTGACCCCGTCAGCTTTGGCGAAGTCGGCCTCGGTGAACCCGTACAGGCCCGCGCCGCCCAGGAGGATTTGCCCGGCGATGTCGCGGCGGACGGCGCGCAGCAGATTGCTCGACACATTGGGGAAGTTGGAGTCGAAGTGCGGGTAATCGGTCGAGACGCACATGCGATCGGCGCCGATGAGCCCGGCCGTCGCCGCGATCTCCGGCTCGCTTCCCTCGACGGCGGCCCAGCAGTTGCGCCGGAAATATTCCTTCGGCGTCAGCGTGAGGTACGGGGCGTGCGTGTCGCGGTACTGGGGATAGTCCCATTCGATGCGGGACAGGAGACCCGGCACCCAGGAGTTCTGCGACTCCAGGAAGCCCACCCGCAGCCGCGGGTGGAACTCGAACACGCCGCCGATGAGCATCGCGATCAGCGCCTGCTGCATCTCGATCCAATGGCTGGCGACGTGGCGGTAGAACCGGTTCTCGCCGTAGAGCACGTTCATGTGCGAGTACCAGGCCCCGGTGCCCTCGTGGAATCCCCACGTGACATTGAGCTCTTCGTGCAGGGTGTAGAGCGGGTCCCAGTAGTTGGAGTGCCAGTAATGGCCGTTGACGAGATTGGGGCGCAGGAACGATCCCACGGCCCCGAGCTCGCTCACGCCCCGCAGGAGCTCGCGGCAGGCCAGGTGCACGTCGTGCGGCGGCAGCATGGCGACGAACTTGAGCCGCTCCGGGCTGTGCCGGCAGAACTCGTGGATCCAGTTGTTGTAGGCCTGGCAGAGCGCGAGTGAGAGCTGCGGATCCATATTGTCGCGGGCGAGGAGGCTGAGCCCCGTGGTGGGGTAGAGCACCGCGATGTCGACGCCTTCCTTCTCCATCCCCATCACTTGAGCCTGGGCGTCGTAGCTACGCTCGATGGCGAAGTCCAGGCGCCCCGTGTCGGCGAGGCGCGAGCCCGAGAGCGGCTGCGTGCTGTGGGTGGTGCCCGGCCGGCGCCGCTTCCGATACTGCTGCAGCTCCGCGTCCATCGTCGTCGGCAGACCATCGACGAAGATCGTGCCCCGCTGGGGCCGACCGTCCGCTCCGACCGGAAGGCTCATGCGGCTCCTGAACTTGGGATCCAGGTATTTTTCGAAGAGATCGGGCGGCTCCATGATGTGCATGTCGGAGTCGACGAACCTGAGCCCATCTTTCATGACGCCCTCTGGGAGATCGGGACTGAGATTGGCGGATTATTCGCTCGGGCCCGAGGGCTGTCAAGGGCCGCCAGGTCAGGGGGTAGAAACGCTATACTCCGTGGACCGTGGCCTCGCAATTCTTTCGGGCGGCGCCGCCGCGCGATAGCCGTAAGCGTCTGATTTGTCTTGCCTCCACCGCTGGCTCGCCGCTTGCTACCGAATCGGGCATGGGGACGGAAGGATCTTTTCGACCAATAACCCGGCGGGCTCATCGTCCGCCATTCAGCCCGAATGTGCCCGGCCTCATTCGGGTCATCGTCATTACGGCGCTTGCGCTCGCATACCTTCGGTAATCACCTGGGCGACACGAAGGTCCCGCATCGCTGGCTCATCGCCGGCGGGATCACCGCGGCCGTGGTGGCGTACGCCGCCTGGCTGATCCTCACAGACGCGCCCGCGTATCAGTTCCTGAGCCGGCTCTACGCCGACCGTCACTTCCTCAAGCAGACGCTTCGCGATCTGGGCGCCTTCGGCCCCGTCCTCTTCATCGCGCTGCAGGCCCTGCAGGTCATCATTGCGCCCGTTCCCGGCGGGGTCACGGGGCTTCTCGGGGGCTATCTCTTCGGGGAATGGCTAGGGTTCCTGTACTCGACGATCGGGATGACCATCGGATCACTCGCCGCGTTCGGCATCGCGCGATGGCTCGGCGCCCATACAGTTCGGCGACTCGTGAGCCCGGAGGGCTGGCGACGGCTGGGCTTCATCGTCGAGGCGGAGGGCGCCATCATCTGCTTCGTCATCTTCCTAATTCCCTTTCCCAAGGACATCGCCTGCTATCTCTTCGGGCTGAGTCCGATGCCCTTCTGGGTCTTCGCGATCACCTCCACGCTCGGCCGCCTGCCGGACACGTGGGTGCTCTCGGCCCAGGGCGCTCACACGGCCGCCGGCGACTACTTCGCGCTCATCCTGGTCACCGCCCTGATGATCGCCGTCGCCTTGCCGCTTTACTACTACCGCAATCGCCTCATCGCCCTGCTTGGGGTCAGGTCTTGAATTGCAACATTTTGTGACGGCAATTGCCGTCACAAAATGTCGTATTTCAAGACCTGACCCCAAGTGTTGCGCCCGCCGACTTGCTTCGATTATCGTGAGGGGCGGGCACCGCTGCCCGCGAGATGACCATGACACCAGCGAAGTCCGGCATGCGCCGCGGGCTCACCGCCTACGGCGATGAAGCGTTCTCGCTGTTCCTGCGCACGGCGTTCATCAAAGCGATGGGCTACTCTGACGACGCGCTGGAGCGGCCCATCGTCGGCATCACCAATACCTACAGCGGCTTCAACGCGTGCCACCGCACCGTGCCCGAGCTGATCGACGCCGTCCAGCGCGGCGTGATGCTCGCGGGCGGGCTGCCGGTCGAGTTCCCGACGATCACCCTGCACGAGTCCTTCGCCCAGCCGACCAGCATGTTCCTGCGCAACCTGATGGCGATCGACGCCGAGGAGATGATCCGCGCCCAGCCGGTGGACGCCGTCGTCCTGATCGGCGGCTGCGACAAGACGGTGCCCGCGCTGCTGATGGGCGCGGCGAGCGCCAATGTGCCCGCGATCATGCTGGTCACGGGCCCGATGCTCACCGGCGACCACGAGGGTGAGCGGCTCGGCGCCTGCACCGACTGCCGGCGCTTCTGGGCGCGCTTCCGCGCCGGCGAGATCGATCAGGCGCAGATCGAGGCGGTCAATGCCAAGCTGGCGCCGACGGCCGGCACCTGCATGGTGATGGGCACGGCGAGCACCATGGCCTGCGTGACCGAGGCGCTGGGGATGATGCTGCCGGGCGGCGCGTGCATCCCGGCGGTGATGTCCGAACGCCTGCGCAACGCGGAGGCCACCGGGGCGCGCGCGGTGGCGATCGCGCGCGAGCGGCTGACGCCGGACCGGATCATGACCGCGGAGGCCTTCGAGAACGCGCTGACGATGCTGCTGGCGATCGGCGGCTCGACCAATGCCATCGTGCACCTCGCGGCGATGGCGGGGCGGCTCGGCATCGGCATCGATCTCGACGCGTTCGACCGCATGGGCCGCGAGACCCCCGTGCTCGTGGATCTCAAGCCCACCGGCCAGCACTACATGGAAGACCTGGAGAAGGCCGGTGGGGTGATCACGATCCTGCGCGAGCTGCGCCCGCTGCTCAAGACCGGAGCGCTGACGATCACCGGCAAGGCGCTGGGCGAGAGCATCGACGCCGCGCCGCCGGGCTGGAAGCAGGACGTGGTGCGGCCGTTCGCCAGCCCGATCTTCAAGGAAGGCGGGATCGCCGTGCTGCGCGGCAATCTCGCGCCGGGAGGCGCCATCGTGAAGCAGTCCGCGGCCACGCCCGGCCTCCTTCAGCATGAGGGGCGCGCCGTGGTGTTCGACTCGCTCGAAGACCTCGCGGCGCGCATCGATTCGCTCGAGCTCGACGTGGCCGCGGACGACATCCTGGTGCTGCGCAACGCGGGGCCCAAGGGCGCGCCGGGCATGCCCGAGGCCGGCTATCTGCCGATTCCGAAGAAGCTCGCCCAGCGCGGCGTCAAGGACATGGTGCGGATCTCGGATGCCCGCATGAGCGGCACGGCATTCGGCTCGATCGTGCTGCACGTCACGCCCGAAGCCGCGGTGGGCGGGCCGTTGGCGCTCGTGAAGAGCGGCGACCGGATCCGGCTGGATGTCGCCAAGCGCGCGCTCGAGCTGCTGGTGCCCGCGGCCGAGCTCGACGCGCGCCGGAGCGCGTGGAAGCCGCCGGGCGCGAGGGCGGGTGACGAGCGCGGCTACCGCAGGCTCTTCCTCGAGACCGTGCAGCAGGCCGACCGCGGCTGCGATTTCGAGTTCCTGAGCCGGCCCGTGATCGCGCGCGTGCCGCGCCGTTAAATGGGGTCAGGTCTTGAAATACGACATTCAGTGACGGCAATTGCCGTCAGAAAATGTCATAATTCAAGACCTGACCCCTATGCACTACACGCGGATCTCCGCTGACTGCCATATCGATCTGCCCTGGCTGCCGCCCGATCTCTTCACCTCGAACGTCCCGGCGGCGATGAAGGACCGCATGCCCTACGTGGCCGAGGGGCCCGACGGGCCGTACTGGACGTGCAAGAAGGGCACGTCCTTCGGCCTGGTGTGTGGCGTGGGGCCGTCGGGGCAGAAGTACATTCCCGGCCAGCACCGCCGCGTAGATGTCATGGCGGCGACCGGGCTCTACGACGACGGCAAGCGAGGCATCCGGCGCGTGACGGATCCCGCGCTGCGCCTCAAGGATCAGGACCGCGATGGCGTCCAGGCCGAGGTGATCTACGGCATCCTCGGCGCGGCCACGCGGCTCGGCGACCACGAGGCGGCCACCCAGATGTTCCGCATCTACAACGACTGGCTCGTGGACTTCTGCCGACACGCGCCCGACCGGTTCATCGGGCTCGCCTGCCTGCCCTATGGCGACATCGACGCCGCGGTGAGCGAGATCCACCGCGTGGCCAAGCTCGGGCTCCGCGGCATGGAGCTCTCCTGCTCCTGGGACATGGAGCCCATGTGGCATCCGCTGTGGGAGCCGCTCTGGCAGGCGGTCAATGACGTGAATCTGCCGCTCCACTTCCACACCTTCCCCTCATTGCCACCGGGCAAGCTCGACGAGCAGACCGGCCGCACCCGCCGCGCCGCGCTCTTCACCGTCGTCTCCGGCTTCCAGATGAACCTCATCAATATCGCCGCCGCCGTCATCGGCGCGGCCGTGCTGGAGCGATACCCGAACCTGCGCATCGCCTTCGGCGAGAGCGGGATCGGCTGGCTGCCCTATGCGCTGGACCGGATGGACTTCGAATGGGAGGACCGCTTCCGCGACCTGGGCCTCACGATGCGGCCGAGTTCGACCGCATCGGGACCAAGCTCGTCGAGGACATCGGCGTCGAGACGCTGATGTGGGGCTCGGACTACCCGCACGGCGACGGCGTCTGGCCCGAGTCAACCAAGTACATCGAGGAGCAGTTCGCCGACCTCTCGCGGGACGTCATCGACAAGATCACCTGCGAGAACGCCGGCCGCTTCTACGGCCTGATGGCGTGAGGCTCCAGGTAGAGCGTGGCGAGGCCGGACTGCGCGTGTCGATGACGCCGGTCGAGCTTCTGACGAACGGCCCCGAGGCCGCACCGACCATGGTCGCGCTGGCCCACGGAGCGGGCGGCCCCATGGATTCGCCCTTCATGACGAGGGTGGCGACGGGAATCGCCGCCGCCGGCGTGCGGGTGGTTCGCTTCGAGTTCCCATACATGGAGGCCCGCCGCCGGGGCGGGCGGAGCGGTCCCCCGGACCCGGAGCCCGTGCTCCGGCGGCGCTGGCTCGACGTGATCGCGCAGTTGGGCGGCGGCGCTCGCCTGGTCATCGGCGGGAAGTCGCTCGGCGGCCGCATGGCGAGCCTGATCGCCGACGAGGCGGGGGCCCGCGGGCTTGTCTGCCTCGGCTACCCTTTCCATCCGCCAGGGCAACCGCAGCGCCCGCGGACGGCGCACCTCGAGCATCTCCGAACCCCGGCCCTGCTCGTCCAGGGCACCCGCGACCGTTTCGGTTCGCGTGACGAGGTCCGCGGCTACCAGCTCTCCTCGCGCATCCGGCTCGGCTGGATCGAGGACGGGGACCACTCCCTCAAGCCCCGCGCGCGCTCCGGCCGATCAGAGGAGGAAGCCCTCGGCGAGGCCGTCGCCCTCGTCACAGCTTTCCTCGCCGAGCTTGGGGTCAGGTCTTGAATTACGACATTTGCTGACAACGCGCGCATTGTCAGCAAATGTCGCTTTTCAAGACCTGACCCCACCTTAGGCGGCGGGGCGGTGGATGTAGCCGTAGCGCGCGTTGCTGCGCGTGCCGCCCATGGCCACGTACTCGCGCTTGATGGCGGCGAGCTTGTCGCCCGTCAGCGCCTTCTGCGCCGCCTGGACTGAGATCTTGTAGAGCCGCGCGGCATTGCTGCCGAAGATCGCGCTCTTGACCATGCCGTCGGCCGGGCCCAGCGCCTGGAAGCGGTGCTTCCGCCGCATGTCCTCGGGAATTTCGAGCCGCCGGAATGCCTCCACTTGCCACTGCGGCGAGCCGTACCAAACCGAGTCCGAGCCCCAGATGACGTGATCGGACCCGAGCCCGCGGCAGAGCGTGCCGACGAGGGCCGCCGCGAAGCGCGGGTTGGCCACGGCGCAGGTGGCGAAGGACGTGCCGATCTCGCCATAGACGTTGGTGACGCCATACTTGGACGGGATCTCGGCCAGATCCGTGGCCCACTTGATGTGCCCCGTCTTGTCGAACTCGGCCATCACCGCGTCCGGAGACTCCAGGAAGGCGCGGAGCGCCGAATGATAGATCACGAAGTTGATCTGCGGCCAGTCCTTGGCCGCCTTGCCCAGGTCTTTCACCGTGGCGTACTCCCACACGCCGGGCCAGGACTTCTCGTAATCGGCCGGCAGCAGTCCCTTGTGGACGCAGACCGTATTGATGCCGGCCTTGGTGATCCGCTCGTAGAAGGGATACATGAGCTTGTCGTCGTCGAGCCGCCAGTACGAGCCCTGCTTGGAGGGGAAGAGCGGGTCACCGATCGTGTACCCCTTCCAGCTGTCGGGATGGAGCGTGGCGATCGCGCGCTCGACCTCGGCCATCCAGCCCTCGCGCTTGGGCGTGAAGACGGCGTGCGCCAAGAGCCGCCGCGAGTCCGCCACCTTGTTGATGGCCGCCCGCGCCATGGCGATCTGATCGTTGGTCAGCAGATCCCAGCTCTGGTCGTCGAAGGGCGCCCCCGAGAGCAGGGCCACCTTCGTGTCGGAGTCGAGGTAGATCTCCTTCAGGTAGTTGTCGAACTTGAAGCGGGCGAGCGTGTTCTCGCCCCACAGGCCCGTGTTCCAGTGCTGCTTGGCGTACTTGGCCAGGTCGAGCAGCCCCGCCTGGTTGAAGTCGTCGCGCACGAAGTGGGTCTGGCAGTCCACGATGAACTGCCCGGCCAGGCCCTGGGCGCGCTGCTCGGCCATGCCGGGCTGCGCCGCCTCGGCGCGGGCGACGTCGAAGAGCGGCCCGAACACCTCGTTCATGGCGAGGAAGGCCGCAGCCATGCCGGCGCTCGAGGCCAGGAACTGCCGGCGGCTCAGACCGTGTCGCGGGCCGAGCTCGGTGGCAAGCTCGCCGATGCGTGCCTCCACGCGCGCTTGCTCCCGCGTCTGGGGCAGGGGGTTGTACTCACCATTGGAGACGATCTGGGTGGGCACGGGCGACGGGAAGGCGGCCAGCTCGGCCGGCGCCGTGCGCTTGAGCTCCTCATCGCTGAGATAGTGCGGCATCGTTGCCCTCCATGGGGGATTGCGAGGGGACGGCCACGAAGCGGGACAGGTTGGTAGCGTCAGCCGGCGCCGGGCGGCGGCCGCGGGAGTGGCCGGCTGAAGAACGGGAGAGGAGAGATCCTCCGCGCCACGTGTGATGCCCTCCGGTGCGGCTGCGAAGCGTATGCCCGCCCCGGCGCCCTGTCAACTCGAGCTCAACTTGGGGTCAGGTCTTGAATTACGACATTTGGTGACGGCAATTGCCGTCACTAAATGTCGCTTTTCAAGACCTGACCCCAAAGCTGGGCGGGAGACGGCGCGGCCTGAGTAACGCGCACGCCGAAGGGGGCCAGGGCGTCGTCGATGGCATTGGCGATGGCGGCGGGCGGGGAGATCGCGCCGCCCTCGCCGAGCCCCTTCACGCCCAGCGGATTGCGCGGCGAGGGGAATTCCATGTGCACGGTCTCGATCGGCGGCAGCTCGTCCGCCATGGGGAGGTGATACTCCATCAAAGTCTGGGTCAGGAGCTGGCCGGCGCCGTCGTAGACGATGCGCTCCCAGAGCGCGCCGCCGATGCCCTGCGCCACGCCACCGTGGATCTGCCCGTCCACGATCACGGGATTGATCACGCGCCCGCAGTCATGCGCCACCACGTAGCGGAGCAGCTTCACGGCGCCGGTCTCGGGATCGCACTCGACCACCGCGACGTGCACGGCGCTGGCATAGGTCACCGTCGGCACCGGCGGATAGGCCGAGGCCACGAAGTCGGGCTCGGCCACTCCCGCGCCTGAGAACGTCGGCAGCGCCGCCTGGAGGATGCGGGCGAAGGGCAGCGCGCGGTCGGGCATGCCGCGGACGAAGACGCGGCCGTCGCTGATGTCCAGATCCTTCGGCGAGACCTCGAGCATCACGGAGGCGGCGCTCAGCAGCTTCTCCCTCACCGTGCCACTCGCCTGAGCCACGGCATTGCCCGCCAGCACGAGACTGCGGCTGGCGAAGGTGCCGATACCGAAGGGGATGGCGGCGGTGTCCCCTCCGATCACGGTGACGTCTTCGAGCGCGACGCCGAGCGTATCCGCCGCGATCTGGGCGAAGACGGTCTCATGCCCCTGGCCCTGCGAGCACGCCCCCGTCGCGACGACGACCTTGCCCGACGGGTCGATCCTCACGACGGCGCCCTCATATGGCCCAATGCCGGTGCCTTCGACATAGGACGAGATCCCGATGCCGCGATACAGGCCCTGCCGTCTCAACGCCTCCTGCTCCTTCCTGAACACCTCGTAGCCCGCCGCCTCGAGCGCCGCCTCCAGCGTCGCCGGGAAGTCGCCGCTGTCATAGACCAGCGGCTGGCCGTCGCGGTAGAGGAGGCCGACGTCGTAGGGCATCTCCTCCGCGCGGACGAAGTTGCGCCGGCG